>Ga0208788_1000006_pt1 | contig 301434 bp, 243 predicted proteins | sample Wag4_2014_7_11_3_FD_187363 | JGI IMG/M metagenome (GOLD analysis project Ga0208788, IMG submission 187363) | Fresh water mixed with fracking chemicals microbial communities from Ohio, USA - Utica-2 Time Series FC 2014_7_11 (SPAdes) (version 2) ... | reverse complement strand
TGTGGGATATTTATCTTTGCAACTACCTTTTAGGTAGGCTGAAAAGCGGCGAGAGCCGCCTTTCAAGCCAACAGAAACGTAAAGGATGTCCCCGGTTTCAATCGTAAAGGATGTGCTCGTTTCTACATCGCGAAGGCGGTATGACTGTCAGCGAAAGCCCAAAGGCTGCTTAGCCTTCATCCCCCTCATCATCGTCCCCGCCATCGACCTTCATCCCCAATTCCTTGATCTTGCGCGTCAAGGTATTGCGACCCCAGCCCAGCAGCACGGCGGCATCGCGACGTCGGCCAGCGGTATGCTTGAGGGCGGTTTCGATCATGATCCGCTCGAAGGCCGGCACCGCGCTGTCCAGCAGGCTCGACTGGCCGCGAGCCAGTGCCTGGTCTGCCCACTGGCGCAGCGCCTGCTCCCAGTTGGTCACGGGCGCCGCGTCCTGCGGCAGGCTCAGCAGCTCTGGCGGCAGATCGCCGATGTGCACTTCGCGCCCCGAAGCCATCACCGTGATCCAACGGCAAGTGTTCTCCAGCTGACGCACGTTGCCCGGCCACGGCAGGTTTTTCAGGTATTCCTCGGTCTCGCTTTTGAGCAGCTTCGGCTCGACCGCCAGCTCTTGCGCAGCACGGCTGAGGAAGTGCTTGGCCAGGGTCGGGATGTCTTCACGGCGATCTGACAGGCGCGGAATGTGGATGCGGATCACGTTGAGGCGGTGGAACAAGTCCTCACGGAATTTGCCGGCGTGCACCAGGGTTTCCAGGTTCTGGTGCGTCGCGGCGATGATCCGCACATCCACCTTTACCGGCACGTGACCGCCGACGCGATAGAACTCGCCATCGGCCAGCACTCGCAGCAGGCGGGTCTGGGTATCGGCCGGCATGTCGCCGATTTCGTCGAGGAACAAGGTGCCGCCGTCAGCCTGTTCGAAACGGCCGCGACGCAGGTTGGCCGCGCCGGTGAAGGCGCCTTTTTCGTGGCCGAACAGCTCGGACTCCATCAAGTCCTTGGGGATCGCCGCCATGTTCAGCGCGATGAACGGCGAAGCCGCGCGCGGGCTGTGGCGGTGCAGGGCGTGGGCGACCAGTTCTTTACCGGTACCCGACTCGCCGTTGATCAATACGGTGATGTTGGAGTGGCTCAAGCGCCCGATGGCGCGAAACACTTCCTGCATCGCCGGCGCTTCACCGATGATTTCCGGGGTGCGGGTCAGAGTCGGGGCGACTTCCAGGCCTTGTTGTTCCTGGGCGTGCTGGTTGGCGCGCTTGACCAGCGACACCGCTTCGTCGACGTCGAACGGCTTGGGCAGGTACTCAAAGGCACCGCCCTGATAGGACGCGACAGCGCTGTCCAGATCCGAGTGCGCGGTCATGATGATCACCGGCAACCGTGGATGTTGCTCGCGAATCCGCGCCAGAAGGTCCAGGCCGCTGGCGCCGGGCATGCGGATGTCCGAGATGATCACGTCCGGCTGCTGACGCGCCAGGCGGCTCATCACGCCATCGGCGCTGTCGAAGCTTTGCGTGGTCATGCCTTCCTGCTGCAAGGCTTTTTCCAGGACCCAACGGATAGAACGGTCGTCATCGACGATCCACACGGTTTCACTACGGCTCATGTCGATGTGGCTCCTTGTTCCAGTGGCAGAAAGATCGAGAAAGTGGTGTGGCCGGGGTGGCTGTCACATTCGATCAGGCCCTGGTGCTGGCTGATGATGTTCTGGGTAATGGCCAGGCCCAGCCCGGTACCGTCCGGACGGCCACTGACCATGGGAAAGAAAATGGTTTCCTGCAGTTCCGCCGGAATGCCCGGACCGTTGTCGATGATTTCGATCTTGGTCACCAAGCGATGGCGCACATGGCCGATGGTGAACTGGCGCATGGCGCGGGTGCGCAGGCTGATGCGGCCCAGGCGCAGCTCGTTCTGGCTGCTGATGGCCTGCATGGCGTTGCGCACGATGTTCAGCACGGCCTGGATCATCTGTTCGCGATCGATCAAGACATCAGGAATGCTCGGGTCGTAGTCGCGCACCAAAGTGATGCAGCCCTGGCTTTCGGCTTCGACCAGATGGCAGACCCGCTCCAATACTTCGTGGACGTTGCACATGGCCAGCGACGGCAGCTTGTTGGAGCCGAGCATGCGATCCACCAGATTGCGCAGACGGTCGGCCTCTTCAATGATGACGTTGGTGTAGTCGCGCAGGCTTTCTTCCGGCAGCTCGCGGGCCAGCAACTGGGCTGCGCCGCGAATCCCGCCGAGGGGGTTCTTGATTTCATGGGCCAGGCCGCGCACCAGCATCTTGCTGGTTTCCTGCTTCGACAACTGCGCCTCTTCCTTGGTGATGCGCAGCAGGCGGTCGCGGGGATGGACCTCGAGCAGCAACATCGTTTCGCCGGCGCTGAGGATTGGCGTGACCGCGTAATCCACCGTCAGGGTCTGCCCTGTAAGCGCCGTGAGCATGGCTTCGCGCTTGGTGAACGGGTGTGCCTGCTGGACCGCTTGTCGCAACGAGTTCAAGGCCTCGGTGGACTCGGTGAACAGCTCACTGATGAACTGACCATGGCTGCGCTGGCCGCTGATGGCCAGCAGCATCTCGGCCGCCGGGTTCATGTATTCGAGGCGCAGTTCGGCGTCGAGCAGAATCGTTGCGGTGGTCAGATTGTCGAGTAGCAAGCGGTGTAGTGCGTCACTGATGGTCATTCAGGACCTCTTTTGGCGCATGAATAAAAAGCCGATGCGAGGAAACTGCAAAAACCAAACCAAGGCTCCGAAAAGAAGCGCCAGATGCCTGAAACAGGCGTTTAACGCTCGATTGCGTGGCGCTTTGCCCGCTCTGGCGGGTCGTTTCGAACCAAAATGGGTTGCAATGAGCGCGTCGCGCAACAGATCGCACCAATATAGTGCGCAAAGCTGAACGGCGTTAGAAAAAGCGCTGGAGCAGATTTTTTTCTTCGGCGGGTTTATCCCGTAACGGGCATTCCGGCCGTTGGCCGTAGTCATCGAGGGCGCAGGGTTTGACCTTGCGCTTCTGCGCAAGAGACATTCGTAGCATGTGCATCGGCTGATTGGCGGTGCGTTCGACGATTTGGCCTTGCTCGTCGAGGATTTCCACCGACAGCTGATGGGTGCCGCGGTCGATGTCGGTGAGTGGGAAGACCGGGCTCGGGCCTGGCTCGGCAATGGGTTGGCCATCGAGCAGCAAGCGATAGCGGTGACCCCGTTGCAGGCCTGGCTCGCTGGTGACGCTGACGATGATTTCCCCGGCAGTGCTGCGCACGGTGGCGTCCGGTTCCGGCACCAGGATGCGCAGCATGTCGTATCGAAACTGCGGTTTTTTCTCAGGCTTGTTTGTTGTCGCCAGAGCGGGTGGGGTGGCCGGGGCGGACATTCGATTGCTGGGCGCCAGCGGTACGCGCTTGGCGTTCCCGGGTTTGGGCTGGTCGGTGAACACCCGATTGCCCTGGGCGTCGACGTAGGTGAAGACCTCCGCCGAGGCCGGTGCGGCGAGCAGGCAGGCGATCAGCAGCCAGGCCTTCAAGGCTTGTGCACCCGTTGCACGGTGAAGGTTACGGTGGGGCTTTGCTGTATCACCGTCTGACCCTCGATGACCTGCACGGCGAGGCTGTGCGTGCCGCGGTCGACGTTGACCAGTTGCAGGATCGGCACGTTGCCCGGCTGGCCATAGGGTTGTTCATCCAGCAGCAGCCTGAACAGATGCGGACCTTGCAGACGCGGTTTGATCAGTACGTTGACGGTGAACGTGCCGTTGTTGGCGCGCAAGGCTTCGGTGGTGGGCAGGTTAGTGAGTTCGAGCACCTCATAGGGGTTCGCAGCCTGTTCGCGAGTGCGGGTCTGGGCAGAGGGCTTGGGCGGTGCCTGAGGTTCAACGCTGTTGAGGGGCGGCAAATCGACCGGCTGAGCCTGTACCCCATCGGGCGGCTGATTGCTGTAGGCGGTGTTGCCGGCGGCGTCGGTGTACTTGTAGATCTGCGCTGCGGCGGGCAGGGCGATCAACAGCAGGATGAAGAGAAAACCACGACCCATGGAATCGACCGGAAATAGAAAGCGTTGGGTTGCAGCATAGGTCACGGATGGCGGTTGGCCCAAGTCGTCAACATGTGGGCGTATTTTTCTGAATAAGATTTCGTTGAACCGTGGGCACAAAAAAGGCCTCCCGAAGGAGGCCTCTTGCTGTCACGCCGCTTTCGCAGGCGCTACCGGATCAGCAGCTGTAGTACAGCTCGTATTCCAGTGGGTGTACGAAGGTGCGTACCTTGATTTCTTCTTCGCTTTTCAGAGCGATGTAAGCGTCGATGAAGTCGTCGGAGAACACGCCGCCTTTGGTCAGGAACGCGCGACCTTTGTCCAGCTCTTCCAGGGCTTCTTTCAGGCTGCCGCAAACTTGTGGGATCTCTTTGGCCTCTTCAGGCGGCAGGTCGTACAGGTTTTTGTCAGCGGCATCGCCAGGGTGGATCTTGTTCTGGATGCCGTCCAGGCCAGCCATCAACAGTGCAGCGAACGCCAGGTACGGGTTGGCTGCTGGATCCGGGAAGCGGGCTTCGATACGGCGGGCTTTAGGGCTCGACACGTAAGGAATACGGATCGAAGCGGAACGGTTGCGCGCCGAGTAGGCCAGCATGACCGGGGCTTCGAAGCCTGGCACCAGACGCTTGTAGGAGTTGGTCGCCGGGTTGGTGAAGCCGTTCAGGGCCTTACCGTGCTTGATGATGCCGCCGATGAAGTACAGAGCGGTATCGGACAGGCCGGCATAGCCTTCGCCTGCGAAGGTGTTCTTGCCATCTTTCCAGATGGACATGTGTACGTGCATACCCGAGCCGTTGTCGCCGTACAGAGGCTTAGGCATGAAGGTCGCGGTACGGCCGTAGGCGTCGGCAACGTTGTGTACGACGTACTTCAGGGTTTGGGTTTCGTCGGCTTTCTTCACCAGGGTGTTGAACTTGACGCCGATTTCGTTCTGGCCGGCAGTTGCCACTTCGTGGTGGTGAACTTCGACGGTCAGGCCCATTTCTTCCAGTGCGTTGCACATGGAGGTACGGATTTCGTGGTCGTGGTCGAACGGTGGAACCGGGAAGTAGCCGCCTTTGACGCCTGGACGGTGACCCTTGTTGCCGCCTTCGATGTCCTGGTCGGACATCCACGAGCCTTGCTCGGAGTAGATCTTGAACATCGAGCCGGAGATGTCCGACTTGAATTTCACCGAGTCAAAGATGAAGAACTCTGGCTCTGGACCGGCGAATACGGTGTCACCGATGCCGGTGGCTTTGAGGTGCTCTTCAGCGCGCTTGGCGATCGCACGTGGGTCGCGGTCGTAGCCTTGCATGCTCGAAGGTTCGATGATGTCGCAGACCAGGATCAGGGTCGGCTCTTCGGTGAACGGGTCCAGAACCGCGGTGGAATCGTCCGGCATCAGGATCATGTCGGAGGCTTCGATGCCTTTCCAGCCAGAGATGGAAGAACCGTCGAACATCTTGCCGACTTCAAAGAAGTCTTCGTCCAGCGCGTCGCGAGCCGGCATGGTCACGTGGTGCTGAGTGCCTTTGGTGTCCGTGAACCGCAGATCAATCCACTTGACGTCATGATCTTTGATGAGTTGAACCGACTTCGACATAGTGTCCTCCGGGTGGCTTAGGGCTGGTAGTGGATGCCCTTAAATGTTTGTGATGCCGGCGCGAATACTCTGCCAAGGCAACCTGCCTCACAAGGGAGCAAATTGCATGCCAGTGCCCCAGCATGGGTTTTTTGCCCCAATTTCACGCTTATGGCGGCTCAGGACGCATAAAGGAAGCATTTATCGCCCCGTAATGTGGCGTTAAGAATGCAAAATGACCTGTTTTGGTGCGCACAAAACCTTCTGTACATTAACTGGTTAAACCTTGAGCAATTTCCGCTATAATCCGCGCCCCCCTTTTTCGGCTGGCCCAGCGCGCGCTGTTTTCATGAAACTAATCGTAAAAGTCTTTCCCGAGATCACCATCAAGAGCCGCCCGGTACGGATGCGTTTCATCCGCCAATTGGCCAAGAACATCCGTGCCGTGCTCCGCGATCTGGACCCGGCCGTGGTGGTGAACGGCGTGTGGGACAATCTCGAACTGGAAACCCGCGTCACGGATCCCAAGGCCCTGAAAGAGATGGGCGAGCGCCTGAGCTGCATGCCAGGCGTTGCACACTTTTTGCAGATCGATGAGTACCCGCTGGGTGACTTCGATGACATCGTCGAGAAGTGCAAGCAGCACTACGGCGATGCATTGGCCGGCAAGATTTTTTCGGTGCGCTGCAAGCGCGCCGGCAAGCACCCCTTCAGCTCGATCGATATCGAGAAATATGTCGGCAGCCAATTGCGCCGACAGTGCGGTGCCGCCGGAATCGACTTGAAAAAGCCGGAAATCGAAGTGCGCATCGAAGTTCGCGACCAACGGTTGTTCGTGATCCACAGCCAGCACAACGGCATCGGCGGTTATCCGCTGGGTGCCCTGGAACAGACGCTGGTGCTGATGTCCGGTGGCTTTGACTCCACGGTCGCGGCCTACCAGATCATGCGTCGCGGCCTGATGGCCCACTTCTGCTTCTTCAACTTGGGCGGAAGGGCCCATGAACTGGGCGTCATGGAGGTCGCGCATTTCATCTGGAAGAAGTACGGCAGCTCCCAGCGCGTGTTATTTGTCAGTGTGCCGTTCGAAGAAGTTTTGGGCGAAATTCTCGGCAAAGTCGATAACAGTCATATGGGCGTCGTATTGAAGCGTATGATGTTGCGCGCTTCTTCCCAAATCGCCGATCGACTGCACATTGAGGCGCTGGTCACCGGTGAGGCGATCTCCCAGGTATCGAGCCAGACGTTGCCGAACCTGTCCGTGATCGACTGCGTGACCGACAAGCTGGTATTGCGCCCGCTGATCGCCAGCCACAAGCAGGACATCATCGATACGGCCAACGAAATCGGCACCGCCGATTTCGCCCGGCACATGCCGGAGTACTGCGGGGTCATTTCGGTCAATCCGAAGACCGCCGCCAAGCGCTACCGCGTGGAGCACGAAGAGAAAGAATTCGACATGGCCGTCCTTGAGCGCGCGCTCGAGAATGCCAAGCTGGTGCCGATCGATCGGGTGATCGATGAACTGGGCCAGGACATACAGATTGAAGAAGTCAGCGACGCGCTGGCCGGTCAGATCGTGATCGACATCCGCCACCCGGATGCCGCCGAGGATGACCCGCTGGAACTCGCTGGTATCGAGGTACAGACGATGCCGTTTTATGCACTGAACGCTCGTTTCAAGGAACTGGACCCTACTCGCCAGTACCTGCTGTATTGCGACAAAGGCGTGATGAGTCGCCTGCATGCCCACCATTTGCTCAGTGAGGGGCATGCCAATGTGCGCGTTTATCGACCGAGCTAAGTGCCCGGGGCTGTTTGCCTGTGGCCTGCGTCACCGGCCCCCCGATGCCACCGTCAAGCTGTAACGGCTTTCACGGACGCTACTGTTAATCGCTGCCAAGACTTGTCAGCACACCGAATCCTCTGATCGAGATACACAAGTGATCGAAAATCTACGCAACATCGCCATCATTGCCCACGTTGACCATGGTAAGACCACCCTGGTAGACAAACTCCTGCGTCAGTCCGGCACCCTGGAGCGCAACGAGCTCAACGACGAGCGCGTGATGGACTCCAACGACCAGGAAAAAGAGCGCGGTATTACCATTCTGGCGAAAAACACCGCCATCAACTGGAACGGCTACCACATCAACATCGTGGACACCCCGGGCCACGCCGACTTCGGCGGCGAAGTTGAACGCGTCATGTCGATGGTCGACTCCGTTCTGCTGCTGGTCGACGCTCAAGACGGCCCTATGCCGCAAACCCGTTTCGTGACCAAGAAGGCGTTCGAAGCCGGCCTGCGTCCAATCGTGTGCATCAACAAGGTTGACCGTCCAGGCGCGCGTCCGGACTGGGTTCTGGACCAGATCTTCGACCTGTTCGACAACCTGGGCGCCACCGAAGAACAGCTGGACTTCAAAGTCGTCTACGCCTCGGCCCTGAACGGTATTGCCGGTCTGGACCACAACGAAATGGCTGACGACATGACCCCGCTGTACCAGTCGATCGTCGACAACGTTCCGGCGCCGGCTGTTGACCGTGACGGTCCGTTCCAGATGCAGATCTCCGCACTGGACTACAACAGCTTCCTGGGTGTTATCGGCGTTGGCCGTATCGCTCGTGGTCGCGTCAAGCCGAACACTCCGGTTGTGGCTATCAGCGCCGACGGCAAGAAGCGTAACGGTCGTATCCTGAAGCTGATGGGTCACCACGGTCTGCACCGTGTAGACGTAGAAGAAGCAGCTGCTGGCGACATCGTGTGCATCAGCGGTATGGACGAGCTGTTCATCTCCGACACCCTGTGCCAGCTGGACACCCCGGAAGCGATGAAGCCGTTGACCGTCGACGAGCCAACCGTTTCCATGACCTTCCAGGTGAACGACTCGCCGTTCTGCGGTAAAGAAGGCAAGTTCGTGACCTCCCGTAACATCAAGGAGCGTCTGGACAAAGAGCTGCTGTACAACGTTGCACTGCGCGTTGAAGAAGGCGACTCGGCTGACAAGTTCAAGGTCTCCGGCCGTGGCGAACTGCACCTCTCGGTACTGATCGAAACCATGCGTCGCGAAGGCTTCGAAATGGCTGTAGGCCGTCCGGAAGTGATCATCCGTCTGGTTGACGGCGTGAAGCACGAACCGTACGAAAACGTCACCATCGACCTGCCGGAAGAATCCCAGGGCAAGGTGATGGAAGAGATGGGCCTGCGTAAGGGCGACCTGACCAACATGGTGCCGGATGGCAAGGGCCGTGTACGTCTGGAATACAACATCCCTGCTCGTGGTCTGATCGGTTTCCGTAACCAGTTCCTGACCCTCACCAACGGTGCTGGCATCCTGACCTCGATCTTCGACCGTTACGACGTGATGAAGTCCGGCGACATGTCCGGCCGTCAGAACGGCGTTCTGGTTTCGGTTGAAACCGGCAAGGCACTGACCTACTCCCTGGAAACCCTGCAGGCGCGTGGCAAGCTGTTCGTTGAACACGGTCAGGAAATCTACAACGGTCAGATCGTTGGTCTGAACAGCCGTGACAACGACCTGGGCGTCAACCCTACCAAGGGCAAGAAGCTCGACAACATGCGTGCTTCGGGTAAAGACGAAACCATCGCCCTGGTTCCACCTGTTCGCTTCACCCTGGAACAGGCTCTGGAATTCATCCAGGACGATGAACTGTGCGAAGTGACGCCTAAGTCCATCCGTCTTCGCAAGAAGATCCTGGACGAAAGCGAGCGTACCCGCGCTGCGAAGAAAGCCAAGGCATAAGATTTAGCCCCGGCTGAACGAAAACGCCCCCGGTCGAAAGGCCGGGGGCGTTTTTGTTTGTCTGCGATTTGTGTGGTGTTTGTGCTGGCCCTATCGCTAGCAGGCTAGCTCCCACACTGGAGCTGTAATCGACACAAATCCCCTGTGGGAGCCAGCCTGCTGGCGATGGGGCCGATCTGCCGACAGAACTTTGAGGAAAGATCAGAACCGTTCGATCGTCCGCGAATTGCGCTCGCGCTCCACTTCTTTGGGCTTGTACGCACAATACCCAGGCCGCGGGCCGATTTTCGGGTGGTTGCGGCAGGTGTCGGGGCGCTTTTCATAAATAGTGCACAGACGACTCTTACGATCCAGGTACAGGCAATCGTTGTTGCTCATGCGCTGGAGGGTGAAGATCTCGGACTTCTGGTTGTAACGCTCGACGATCCCTTCCTTCTGCAGGCGCTTGGCGATGTTCTTTGGCGGCTCACCGCGCTCGAACTCGTCGACGATGCCGATACGGATCAGGTCCTTGATCTTCACTTCCACCGGCAGGGTGCAGCAACTGGACATGCACGAGCCGCACATCGGGGCGCTGTATTTGGCCCAGGTATCGAGTCGGTCGATCTCCGCGGCGGCGATCAGGTTGGGCTTCATCATCGGTTGTTACCAGGCGTATGCATCAGGGCGCGCGATCATACCGGGACTGGTGGATTTTTGAACAACCTTTCGCCAGTTTTTTTAAAGAGGGCCCTGAAAACCCCCTTGATCCGGCACAACACCTGCATTGATTCGGCGACACGACAATGTATTGCCAGACTGTCTCGCACTAATAGGAAAAACTGCCGAACCAGAGCCCTCACCGTCTGTCAGACCGTCTAGGCTCAACAACTCCATGCTCGCTCGAGGTCCTATCGATGACTCAAGAACCACTTGTTCGCGAAGCAGAGGTGGCCGCATTTCGCGACGCCGTCTTGACCAAGCTCACCTACGCGGTGGGCAAAGACCCCGATCACGCCTTCGACCATGACTGGTTCGAAGCCATCGCCCTGGCCGCGCGTGATCACATGGTCGAGCACTGGATGGACCACACGCGGCAGATCTACCGCAAAGGTCAGAAACGGGTTTATTACCTCTCCCTGGAATTCCTCATCGGCCGGTTGCTCTACGACAGCCTGAGCAACCTGGGCCTGCTCGACGTGGCGCGCGAAGCGCTGACCGAGCTTGGCGTCGACCTGGAACGCATCCGTCTGCTGGAGCCGGACGCCGCGCTGGGCAACGGCGGCCTCGGTCGTCTGGCGGCGTGCTTCATGGAGAGCATGTCGACCCTGGGCATCGCCGGTCACGGTTACGGCATTCGCTACGAACACGGCTTGTTCCGTCAGGCGATTGTGGACGGCTGGCAGCAGGAGCAGACCGAGCACTGGCTGGACTTCGGTAACCCCTGGGAATTCGAGCGGCCGGAAGTCGTTTACCCGATCGGCTTCGGCGGCAGCGTCGAGACGGTGACCGACGAAACCGGTAAATCCAAACAAGTCTGGCACCCGGCCGAAACCGTGCGGGCCATTGCCTACGACACGCCGGTGGTCGGCTGGCGCGGGGCGAGCGTCAACACCCTGCGGCTGTGGCGCGCACGGGCCATGGAAGACCTGCACCTTGAGCGTTTCAACGCCGGCGACCACCTGGGCGCAGTCGCCGAAGTAGCACGGGCCGAAAGTATTTCCCGCGTGCTCTACCCGGCGGACAGCACCGAAGCCGGCCAGGAACTGCGCCTGCGCCAGGAGTACTTCTTCGTCGCCGCGTCGCTGCAGGATTTGCTGCGCCGCCATCGCAACATGCACACCTCGGTGCTGACCCTGGGCGACCACGCCGCCATCCAGCTCAACGACACCCACCCCTCGATTGCCGTCGCCGAGTTGATGCGTCAGTTGGTCGACGTCTATGACGTGGCCTGGGACGCCGCCTGGCAGGTCACGGTCGATACGCTGTCCTACACCAACCACACGCTGCTGCCCGAAGCGCTGGAAACCTGGCCGGTGGGCCTGATGGAGCGCATGCTGCCGCGGCACATGCAGATCATCTATCTGATCAACGCCCAGCACATCGACTCGCTGCGGGCCAAAGGCATTCACGACTTCGACGTATTGCGCGCGGTGTCGCTGATCGAGGAAGACAACGGCCGCCGCGTGCGTATGGGTAACCTGGCGTTCCTCGGCTCCCACAGTGTCAACGGCGTGTCCGGCCTGCATACGCAGTTGATGCGCAAAACGGTGTTCTCGGAACTGCACAAGCTTTACCCGGAGCGGATCAACAACAAGACCAACGGCATCACCTTCCGCCGCTGGCTGTTCCAGTCCAACCAGGAACTGACCTCGATGCTGGTCGATGCCCTCGGCGCGGACTTGCTCGACAACCCTGAAGAGCGCCTGCTCGACCTGGAGCCGTTCGCCGAGAAAGCCGCGTTCCGCAAGGCCTTCGCCGAGCAGCGGTTGCACAGCAAAAAAGCCCTGGCGTACATCATTCATGAGCGTCTGGGTGTGGCGGTCAACCCGGCGGCGATGTTCGACGTGCAGGTCAAACGGATCCACGAGTACAAGCGCCAGTTGCTGAACCTGATGCACACCGTGGCGTTGTACCAGGCGATTCGTGCCGAGCCGGAAATCGATTGGGTGCCGCGGGTGAAGATCTTCGCCGGTAAAGCCGCAGCCAGTTATCACCAGGCCAAGCTGATCATCAAATTGACCAACGACATTGCCCGGGTGGTCAACAACGACCCGACCGTGCGCGGCTTGCTCAAAGTGGTGTTCCTGCCCAACTACAACGTCAGCCTGGCCGAGAGCATCATTCCGGCAGCGGACTTGTCCGAGCAGATTTCCACCGCCGGGTTCGAGGCATCGGGCACCAGCAACATGAAGTTCGGCCTCAACGGCGCACTGACCATCGGCACCCTGGACGGTGCCAACGTGGAAATGTGCGAGCGCATCGGTGCCGAGCACATGTTCATCTTCGGCCTGAGCGCCCAGCAGGTGGAAGCGCGCAAACAGAACCATGAGTTCAGCGCCGTGCCGGACATCGCCGCGTCCCATCGTCTCAATGATGTGTTGCAAGCGATTCGCGGCGGGGTGTTCTCGCCGGATGATCCGTCGCGCTACACCGGGCTGATCGACTCGCTGGTGGACTATGACCGCTTCCTGGTCTGCGCCGATTTCGACTCCTACTGGAACGCACAAATGCGCGTCGAAGCCCACTGGCACGATTCGAACGAATGGTGGCGCTCGGCGGTGTTGAACACGGCGCGGATGGGCTGGTTCTCCTCGGACCGGACGATTCGTGAATACGCCACCGATATCTGGAAGGCGTTGGAGTAACGGTCAGCGGGGCCTGATCGATATACTGGGCATCAACTCGATCCTTGTGGGAGCGGGCTTGCTCGCGAAAGCGGACTGTCATTCAACATCGATGTTGATTGCCAAGCCCTCTTCGCGAGCAAGCCCGCTCCCACATTGGATTTTGGGAAGCAGGTACATTCTGCTTTCACACTGGATGCCGGGTGTCTGGACACTAGACTGAGTCAGACGCTGTACTGCCCGGACATGCCTCGCGATGGGGCCGCTTAGGGATATCGACCATGCAATGGATGTTCACGCTGATTGGCCTGGTGCTGGGCTGGATACTCGACGAGTCGTTCAGCGATGCGCTGTTGGGCGCGTTGCTGGGGTTGGCGATTGGTCAGGGCATTCGTGTCGCGCGGTTGGCCTCGCTGGCCAGTGCGCAGCAGCGTCTGCTGGAGCAGGCACAGGTTGCGCTGCACGGCATGGAACAGCGGCTGGCCTTGCTGGAAGCGTCAGGCGTCAAGACGCAGGAAACTGTCGAAACCGTTCCTGCCGAGCAAATCGTTGTCGCACAACCCCCTGTCGAAACCCCTGAACTGGTCTGGGAACTGCCACCGGAACTCGACCCGGTCAACGTTGCGCCCATCGATCCCTGGAGACCCCAGCCCGCTGTTCGCGAGCAGCAACCCACGATCCTCCAAGGCCCCAACTTCATCGAGCGCGCCATCAATGCTGCACGTGCCTGGCTGTTTGGCGGCAACACGGTGCTGCGGGTCGGCGTGGTGCTGTTGTTTCTCGGTCTGGCGTTCCTGCTGCGCTATGCAACCGAAGGCGTGGTGGTGCCGCTCGAATTGCGTTACGCCGGGGTCGCGGCCGCGGCGCTGGGTTTGCTGGGCTTGGGTTGGTGGTTGCGACAGCGCAACGCTCAGTACGCGCTGATCCTGCAAGGCGCCGGGGTTGCCGTTTTGTACTTGACGGTATTTGCCGCGATGCGTCTGCACCCCTTGCTTGAGCCCTCGGCGGCGTTTGGCTTGCTCGTCGCGGTGACGGTGTTCTCAGCCATCCTCGCCATTACCCAGGACTCTCTGGGCTTGGCCGCCGCCGCAGCCTTGGGCGGATTCGCCGCGCCGATTCTCGCCTCCACCGGTGAGGGCAGTCACGTCGCGCTGTTCAGCTATTTCGCCTTGCTCAATACCGGCATCCTCGCCATCGCCTGGTTCAAGGCCTGGCGCTTGCTGAACGTGATCGGTTTCGTCGGCACCTTCGGCATCGGTGTCGCCTGGGGGTTGCGCTCCTATTCTACCGAGATGTTGTGGAGTACCGAGCCGTTCCTGATCCTGTTCTTCCTGATGTACCTGGCCATCGGCCTGTTGTTCGCCCGGCGCAAGTTGCTCGAGATGAGCGACGCGCCCGAGCAGGACGACCGCGACGCGTTGCTGCGCTGGTCGGCGCGCAAGGGTGACTACGTCGACGGCACGCTGTTGTTCGGGCCGCCGTTGGTGGGCTTCGGGTTGCAGTTCGCCCTGGTGCAGCATCTGGCGTTTGCCGCTGCGTTCAGTGCCTTGGCGCTGGGCATCCTCTACATGGGCCTGGCCCGGGTGTTGTTCAAAGGTCGCACGTTGTTGCTGGCGGAAACCTGCCTGGCCCTGGGCGTGATTTTCACCAGCCTGGCGATTCCCCTGGGGCTCGATGCTCGCTGGACCACCGCCGCCTGGGCCGTGGAAGGGGCGGGGATATTCTGGCTGGGCCTGCGTCAGCATCGGCAATTGGCCCGAGCGTTCGCTTTGCTGTTGCAGCTGGGCTCGGCGCTGGTGTTTCTTGGCGAATTGGGCGCTTCAGAGAGCAGCTTGCTCGGTGGCTCAACCTTGGGCGCACTGATGCTCGGCGTCGCTTTGTTGTTCAGTTTCCACCAATTGCACGAGGCGTTGCCGGAGCAAACGGCGATTTGGGAACGCAAAGGCCAACCGGTATTGGCCTGCCTCGGGCTGGCGTTTCTCTATCTGCTGGCACCTTTGTTTTTCTTCGGCCATGGCACCGTGATCAGTTGGGCCCTGGCCGGTGTGGTGACCCTGTTTGTCGGCCTGCGCCTGCCATCGCGCGCGTTCGTGTTTACGGCGCTCGCCGTGCAGTGGTTGGCGGGCGCGTTGTTCCTGACGGTGTGGCCGGCACCCGCGCAAGCACTGCTGGCCCAGGGTGGATTCTGGGCGCCGCTGCTGTTGGGGCTGGCCGGGTTCGTCGCGGCCTGGGGATTGCAATTCGGCAATTGTTCTGTGGCCATCGACGGCTTGCTGGCGCGCCGCTTGTCTCAGGGAATGCTGGTGTGGGGCGCGGCTTGGTGGGCGTTGGCGGGGTCCAGTGAAGTGCTGCGCTTTGCCCCGTTGGAGTTGCAAGCGACACTGCTGCTCGGCGTCGCAGCGCTGAGCGTTGCGCTGTGGACATTGCTGGCGCTGCGCCTGAAGTGGCCATCGCTGGACGTGCTCTGCACCGTGTTGATTCCCGCCGCCGGGCTGGTGTTGCTGGCCGCGTGGCATTCGCGTTATCACCCAGCGGCCAACGTCGGCTGGTTGTCCTGGGCGGCGGTGTTCCTTGTTCATTTCATCTCATTGCGCCGTCTGGCGCCGATGTTGCCGGCGTGGGCGGCCGGTGGCGCCCATGTGCTCGGTTGCTGGCTGCTGATCGGCGTGCTGGCCCTGGAATTGCGCTACGGTCTGTTGCTGTTGTCCGAGCAATACAACGCTTGGCGCTGGTTGGGTTGGGCGATCCTGCCGAGCCTGTACCTGGTACTGATGGCCGCGCCGCGCAACTGGCCGGGGCCGGTGTTCGCGTATCCCCGCGAGTACCGCTTTTATGCAGCGGCACCGTTGGCGGTGCTGATGCTGGGCTGGTTCTGGCTGGCCAATACCTTCAGTGACGGCAATGCCGAGCCGCTGCCTTATGTGCCGCTGATCAATCCGCTGGAGCTGGGATTGTTGTTTGCGTTGTTCGGTGTTTATGCCTGGTTGCGCAGCGCGGTGCCGCAACTGGCGATCTACAGGGCCCCTGTGGACCGTGCCGCACAACTGATCGTCGGCGTTTCGTTGTTCGCTTTTTTCACGGCCATGGTGATGCGTGCGGCCCATCATTGGAGCGGCGTGCCGTTCGAACTCGATGCGTTGCTCGAATCGATGCGGGTGCAGGCCGGGCTCTCCATCGTCTGGACCTTGATGGCCCTGGCCCTGATGATCGGCGGCCACCTGCGCCATCGTCGCGAAGTCTGGCTGATCGGCGCGGCGCTGATCGGCGTCGTGGTGGCCAAACTGTTCTTTGTCGAACTGAGCAACCGTGGCGGGCTCGCCCGGATCGTTTCGTTCATTGGTGTGGGCGTGTTGCTGTTGGTGGTGGGTTACTTCGCCCCGTTGCCGCCCAAACGCGTCGAGGCTGCGCCGCAAGCCGAAAAACTGGCCCCTGAAACCGAAGGAGTGTCGTCTTGAATCAGAAGCTGAACCTGGGCTGGTTGGGTGTCATCGCGATGGGCATGGCCTTGTCGGCCGGCGCCCAGGACAAACCTGAGGACTTTGCCACTCGGGTTGCGCTGTCGGTGAGCGGCGAAGGCCCGTGGTATCGCCTGCAATTGCCTTTGACGGTGCAGCTCAATGCCCGGCAGACCGACCTCAGCGATGTGCGGGTGTTCAACGCCGCCGGCCAGCCCCAGGCCTATGCCCTGGCCCGGGAAACTGCGGCAACCGAAGACAATCGCAGCCTGACCGACGTCAAATGGTTCCCCTTGTACGATTCGGCGGACGATACCGAGCGCGTACCGGGTGTGCGGGTGCAATCGAGTGCCAATGGCACGCTCGTCGAGGTGCAGCCGTCCCGTCAGCTGGAGCCGGGCGAGGAAGTGCTACGCGGCTGGTTGCTCGATGCCAGTGCAATCAAGGCGCCTTTGCAGCGCCTGCTGCTCGACTGGACCAGTGAGCGCGACGGCTTCCAGCTGTTCACCATCGAAGCCAGCGACGATATGCAGAACTGGCAGTCCTGGGGGGAAGGGCAGGTGGCGCGACTGACCTTTGCCGACGAACGGGTCGAACAGCATGAAGTGGGCTTGCCGGGGCAGGCGGCGCGTTATCTGCGACTGCTGTGGAACACACCGCAGTCGGCGCCGATCCTGACCTCGGCGCAAGTGCAAAGCGCCAGTCCGCGCAGCCTGCCGTTGCCGTTGGTGTGGTCGCAGGCATTGGCCGGCGACAGTGTGAAGGCCGGTGAGTACACCTGGCAGCTGCCGATGGGAGTGAATGTGGAGCGGGTGCAGGTGGTGCTGGATCAACCCAACAGCCTGGCGCCCGCGTCCCTGGCTGGTCGTCGGGACAGCAGCCTGCCGTGGCAGCATTTGAGCAGCGGTTTGCTCTATCGCCTGACCCAGAGCGGCCAGGACGTGGTGCAGAACGAATTGCAGCTGTATGGGCAGACTGTCCAGCAGCTGAAACTGACCGTGGACGAGCGCGGCGGTGGCCTGGGGGCGCAAGCGCCGGCATTGAAATTTGCCGTGCGCGCCACGCAACTGGTGTTCCTGGCGCGGGGGCCGGGGCCTTACACGCTGGCCTTGGGCAATGCGACGGCGAAAGCCGCGAACCTGCCCTTGTCGACGCTGATTCCCGATTACAGCCCGGCGAAGCTGGCGACCCTGGGCAGGGCTTCGGTTGATGGCGCGGTGGTAGTGGCGCCGGTTGCGGCACCCGTGCCAGCGCCTGCGGGCACCGACTGGAAGAAGTTCGGCCTGTGGGCGGTGCTGTTGCTCAGCGTGCTGTTTCTGGCGGCGATGGCGTTCAGTCTGTTGCGCAAGCCACCGGCCAAGTCCTGAGGATGGCTGGCGCTGCGCGCCATTCGCGAGCAAGCCCGCTCCCACACTGGAATGCATATTCCTGTGGGAGCGGGCTTGCTCGCGAATACGGTTTATCAGCCATGAAAATCTTGAACCTGCCACCATTCTCGAGCCCATTTCGGACTACGCTGAACCCCGCGCATGAACTCTCTTTGGCCGATCACGTCTGATAGGAGGAAATGCGCCCCGACTCGCGCTAAACTGCGCGGGTTTTTAGCCCCCCCCATTCCACCGGAGCCTTCCATGTCCCGCGTTACCTTGAGTCGCTATTTGATTGAGCAGACCCGCAGCAACAACACTCCTGCCGATCTGCGCTTCCTGATCGAAGTGGTGGCGCGTGCTTGCAAGGAGATCAGCCACGCCGTTTCCAAAGGCGCCCTGGGCGGCGTTCTGGGCAGCATGGGCACTGAGAACGTTCAGGGCGAAGTGCAGAAGAAACTCGACGTACTGTCCAACGAGATCCTGCTCGAAGCCAACGAATGGGGCGGTCACCTGGCCGGTATGGCGTCCGAAGAAATGGACAACGCCTACCAGATCCCCGGCAAATACCCGAAGGGTGCCTACCTGCTGGTATTCGACCCGCTGGACGGTTCGTCGAACATCGACATCAACGCCCCGGTCGGTACCATCTTCTCCGTACTGCGTTGCCCTAATGAATACCTGAGCCAGAACGAAGCCCTGAACGAAAAGGCCTTCCTGCAGCCAGGCACCCAGCAGGTCGCTGCCGGTTATGCCATCTACGGCCCACAGACCATGCTGGTCCTGACCTTGGGCGACGGCGTCAAGGGCTTCACCCTGGACCGTGAAATGGGCAGCTTCGTACTGACCCACGAAGACATCACCATTCCCGAGACCACTCAGGAATTCGCGATCAACGCCTCCAACCAGCGTCACTGGGAAGCACCGGTGCAGCGCTACGTCAGCGAACTGCTGGCAGGCGACGAAGGCCCGCTGAAAAAGAACTACAACATGCGCTGGGTCGCCGCGATGGTGGCCGACGTGCACCGCATCCTGACCCGTGGCGGCCTGTTCATGTACCCGCGCGACAGCCGTGAACCTTCCAAGCCAGGCAAACTGCGCCTGATGTACGAAGCCAACCCGATGTCGTTCCTGGTGGAACAGGCCGGCGGTGCCTCGACCGACGGTCACCAGCGCATTCTCGACATCCAGCCTGAAGGCCTGCACCAGCGCGTAGCGGTGTTCCTCGGCTCGAAAGAAGAAGTGGCCCGCGTCACGGCCTACCACAAGGAATAAGCCATGAACGCGCCCTGGCAGCCGTTGCTTCAGTGGTGGTTCGGCGATGCCAGATCAGCCAAAGAGGTGGCGGCGCAGAAGGGCAAGTTGTGGTTCGGCAAACGTGATAGCCAGGACCTCGAAGCGCGCACGCGTTTCGGGGAACTGGTGGACCAGGCACTGGCCGGCGGATTGACCGAGTGGGCGCAACGCCCCGAAGGTTGGCTGGCCCTGGTGTTGCTGCTCGATCAACTGCCGCGAATGCTCTTTCGCGACTCAGCCAAAGCCTTTTCCGGTGACAGCCAAGCGCAGGCCCTGGTGGCGCAGGGTATTGCCGCGGATTTCGATCGGCAATTGCAGCCGATCCAGCGGGTATTCATCTACCTGGTGCTGGAGCACTGCGAACACCTGGCGGTACAAAACGAATGCATCTCACGCTACATCGACCTGGTGGCACAGCAGCCAGAAAGCGATAAGGCGCTGTTTACCGATTACCTGAATTACGCCGAAAAGCATCGGAAAGTGATCGCGCAGTTCGGACGCTTTCCCCATCGCAATGCGGTGTTGGGGAGGGAGTCAACGGCCGAGGAGTTGGCGTTTCTGTCAAAGCCGGGGTCGAGGTTTTAACTTTGAAGCAATCGCTTCATCAGTAGCGCGGGCAGGTTTTTTCGCGTGTCGGCAATGATGTGGACGAAGACAGTCTTCTCCCGAACTTCGTAAATGACCCGGTTCATTCCCGATAACACTTGTCTGTACTGGCTGAGGTTCAGCTTCTCGATTTCTTCCGGAATTGATCCTGAATAAGGCTGCATTGCCAAATGGCGGATGGCTTTCTTCAGGCTGGCATAGGTGGTTTGCCAGGTTTGGTTCGAAAACTCTTTGATGAGGTAGGCACGAAGTTCTTTCAGGTCTGACTCAGCCGACTGAAGAATGACGACCTTCAAACTCATTGATGATCATCCCTGTCCAGATCAGCGAAGACATCTTCTGCATCGCGAAACTTGCCTTCTTCAATCTCTCGATTTCCCATCGCCAAGAGCTTCAGCAAGGCCATGGTGTCTTCCTGCTCTTCAAAGCTTTTCACATCCATGACCACCAGCTTCGCTTCACCGTTTTGAGTGATGATCAAAGGCTCGCGGCTTTCTGAGAGAGTTTTGACGATTTCAGCGGTATGACTTTTCAGATAGCTGATGGGTTTTATTTGGGATGAAAGCTTCATATTGGCAGGCTCGGCGAGTTGAACAGGACTGAGTTTAGTCTTAATTCAGTCTTGCGTCAGGGCCAGGCGACCAGTGATTGCTTGAGAAAATTCTGCCGCCAGGCCGCCTTCGCGAGACGCTCGTACACAGATCCGTTGTGGGAGCGGGCTTGCTCGCGAAGAGGCCGGTAAGAACGACCTAGATCCTGAAACTACCCACCAACTGCTTCAACCGCGCCGCCTGCTGCTCCAGATCGGCACAGGCGCGCAAGGTCGATTGCAGGTTCTCCACGCCTTCCTGGTTCAGCGTGTTGATCTCGGTGATGTCGACGTTGATCGACTCCACCACGGCGGTCTGTTCTTCGGTCGCGGTGGCCACCGATTGGTTCATGCCGTCGATCTCCCCGATACGCTGGGTCACGCTGCCCAGGCGCTCGCCGGCCTGGTTGGCGATGCCGACGCTGCTTTCGCTCTGGCGCTGGCTTTCGGTCATGGTGCCGACCGCTTCGCGTGCCCCCACTTGCAGCTCTTCGATCATCTTCTGTACTTGCTGCGCCGAATCCTGGGTGCGGTGGGCGAGGTTGCGCACTTCGTCGGCAACCACGGCGAAACCACGCCCGGCCTCGCCGGCACGGGCCGCTTCGATGGCGGCGTTCAATGCCAGCAGGTTGGTCTGCTGGGAAATGCTGGTGATCACTTCCAGAATCTGCCCGATGTTGACCGTGTTGCTGTTGAGCGTCTCGATGTTGCCGCACGAATCGCTGATCTTCGCCGACAGCTGATGCATGGCCGAGATGGTTTTATCCACAACCTGCTGACCTTCTTCGGCCATCGCACGGGCATCGCTCGAGTGCTGGGAGGCGAGGGCGGCGTTCTGGGCGATTTCCTGGGCGGCGGCGCCGAGCTGGTTGATCGCCGCGGCCACGCTGCTGGTGCGCGAGGCCTGCTGGTCGGAGTTGAACATCGAGGAGTTGGAAGCCGCCACCACCCGCAACGCCACTTCGTTGACCTGGCCGGTGGCCGAGGACACTTCGCGGATCGAGGTGTGGATACGTTCGACGAAACGGTTGAACGACAGCCCCAGCGCGCCGAATTCATCGTGACCGTGAATGGTCAGGCGTTTGGTCAGATCCCCTTCGCCCTCGGCGATGTCGTGCATGGCGCGGCCCATGGTCAGCAACGGCTGCATCAGGAAACTGATCAGCATGCCCAGCAAGGCGATGATGATCACCACTGCGATCACCATGGCAATGATCGCCGAGGTGCGCAATTCGCTGAGCATCGCGAAAGCGGTGTTCTGATCGAGGACCAGTGCCACATACCAATCCGCCGACGGCACGCCATTGACGTGGGTGAAGGCGATGAACTGGCGCTGGCCGTCGATCTCGACTTCCTGCATGCCCGGGCTGACTTTCGGAGTGTCGTTCGGATAGGCCTCGGCCAGGCTCTTGAGCACCAGTTTGCTGTCCGGGTGGATCAGGATCTTGCCGTCGGCGCCGACGATGAAAGCATGGCCGTGGCCGCCGAAATTCAGCGAGTTGATGATCGCGCTGACGCTGGACAAGTCGATGTCTGCACCGGCCACGCCAATCATCTGGCCCTGACGCTGCACCGGGGTTGCCACGGTAATCACAAGCTTGCCGGAGGAAGCCGCGATGTAGGGTTCAGTGACGATGGTCTGTTGCGCGCCGTTGGCCGCCTTGTACCAGCCCCGGGCGCGCGGGTCGTAGTCTGCCGCGCGGTTGCCCGCCGGGATCGAGAACATCACGCCATCGGTGCCGCCGAAGTAGCTCAGCTGAAAGTTGCCGGTGTAGGCGGGCAGGTCGATGGCGCGCTTGAGGCTGGCCGGGGCGCTGCCGTCCACGGCGATTTGCTGGGACAGCGATTGCAGCAACTGGATGCGGCTGACCAGCCAGGTCTGGATGTTGCTGGTGGTCAGGCTGCCCAGTTCCTGCATCGACGCTTCAGTGCTGCTGCGCAACGTCTGACGCTGGCGATAGTCGTTGAACAGGATGAAACAAGCGAACGCGACGACCACCACGAGGGCGGCAGCCAGCAGGATCTTGTGGCTGAATTTCATGTTTCTGGTCATTAAATGAGCTACCGCAAAAAGGCTTGTCGACAAAGAGGGGGCAACGTCCACATCCCTGGGCATTGCGCTGCCTTCGATGTCGGCCAGGCGGCGCCAAAGATTAGTCGTTTTTCACAAAAAACGACAAAAGGCTCGATGGCCAGAAAAAGTGGTTGATTATTCGGCAAAAGGCAGACGAGCGGCCCTATAAATAGGCGCCTCGCCAGGGAACCAGAAGGGCGTTTTCTCTTCTAAGGTTCTGCTTGGCAGCCATGCCAACCCTCTTCGCCCCCCCGGAGTTACACCATGTCGCTGCGATCCCTCGCCCTGCTTTCGTTCTGTGTGTTGTTGGCTGCATGCAGCAAGGTCAATCAGGAAAACTACTCGAAGCTTTCGGCCGGCATGGCCAAGGCCGAGGTCGAATCCTTGCTGGGTAAGCCCGCCGATTGTTCAGGCGCGCTCGGCATGTCCAGTTGCACATGGGGCGACAAGAACAGCTTTATCAGCGTGCAATACGCCGGTGACAAAGTGTTGATGTTTTCCGGCCAAGGCCTGAAGTAAACCGGGGCGCTGTGCCCACGGGAGAAAAACAATGAAGCGGTTATTGATCATGCTTTTTGCCAGCCTGGTATTGGCTGGCTGTGCCACTTCTGGCCAGGATCCGTTGGCGCCCAAGACCGCCAGCAGTGTGAACCTCAAGCGTTACCAGGGCACCTGGTATGAATTGGCGCGTTTGCCGATGTATTTCCAGCGCGACTGTGCGCAATCGGAAGCTCATTACACCCTCAAGCCTGACGGCAATGTGGCGGTGTTGAACCGTTGCCTGACGGCTCAGTGGCAATGGGAAGAGGTCAAGGGTACGGCGTATCCGCAGGTCCCCGGCAAGACCGACAAGCTGTGGGTCGAGTTCGATACGTGGTTCTCGCGCTTGATACCGGGCGTGGCCAAGGGTGAATACTGGGTGCTGTACGTCAGCGATGACTACAAGACAGCCATCGTCGGCGACCCGAGCCGTCGCTACTTGTGGCTGCTGTCACGCACGCCAACGGTCAATGGTGTCGTGCGTGAAGAATTGCTGAGCAAGGCGCGTCAGCAGGGCTACGACACCACGCGACTGATCTGGCGGGCGTCGGATACGCAGATGGCCAAGACCTCGAACTGACGAACGCAACAAAACAAATGTGGGAGCCAGCCTGCTGGCGATTGCAATGTATCAGTCACCAACTCTCTGGACTGATACACCGCTATCGCCAGCAGGCTGGCTCCCACATTTTGTTTGTGTATCAGCCCAGGAGATCGCGCAGCACCTGGGTGAACGCGCGGTTGCTTTCCTCTTCGGCAGCATGCCGCCCATCACGCACGACCCACTGGCCATTGACCAGCACATCGCGCACCTGACGATCGCCCCCGGCAAACAACCAGCGGTTCAGAATCCCGTCACCGGTGGCCGTGGCCAGGTATGGATCGCTGCCATCGAGCACCAGCCAGTCGGCGCGCTTGCCCACTTCCAAGGCCCCGATCGGCTGGCCCAGTGCCTGGGCGCCGCCGTCCAGCGCTGCGTCGTAGAGCGTGCGGCCGACCATTGGTTGGTCTGCCCCATACAAGCGGTTACGTCGCTGATCGCGCAGACGCTGGCCATACTCGAGCCAGCGCAGTTCCTCCACCACACTCAAGGACACATGGCTGTCGGAGCCGATGCCCATGCGCCCGCCCTGGGCGAGAAAATCCACTGCCGGGAAAATCCCGTCGCCCAGGTTCGCTTCGGTGGTCAGGCACAGGCCGGCGATGGCGCGACTCTTGGCCATCAGCGTGACTTCTTCCGGGTTGGCGTGGGTGGCGTGGACCAGGCACCAGCGCTGATCGACCTCGACGTTTTCGTAGAGCCATTGCAGCGGGCGACGGCCGCTCCAGGTCAGGCAGTCGTCGACTTCCTTTTGCTGTTCGGCGATATGGATATGCACCGGGATTTGCTTATCGCTGGCTGCCAGAACTTCGCTGATCTGTTGTGGCGTGACCGCACGCAACGAGTGGAAGCACAGGCCCAGGGATTGGGCCTTCTGCTCGGCCAGCAGCGGTTGCAGGCGCGATTGCAGCTTGAGGTAGTTTTCGGTGCTGTTGATAAAGCGGCGCTGGCCGTCGTTTGGCGTCTGGCCACCAAAGCCGGAGTGGCTGTAGAGCACCGGCAGCAGCGTCAGGCCGATGCCGGCGGCGCTGGCGGCCTGGCTGATGCGCAACGCCAGTTCCGCCGGGTCGGCGTAGGGCTGGCCGCTGGTGTCATGGTGCACGTAATGAAATTCGGCGACCGAGGTGTAACCGGCCTTGAGCATTTCGATGTACAGCTGGCGGGCGATGACGCCGAGCTGTTCCGGGCTGATTTTTCCGACGAGGCGATACATCAGGTCGCGCCAGGTCCAGAAGCTGTCGTTCGGATTGCCCGCCACTTCCGCCAGCCCGGCCATCGCCCGCTGGAACGCATGGGAGTGCAGGTTCGGCATGCCCGGCAATAGCGGGCCGCTCAGCCTTTCGGCGCCATCTGCATGGGAATCGGCCTGGATTTGGGTCAACACGCCATCGGCGTTGACCTCAAGACGTACATTGTTGGCCCATCCACTAGGCAGCAGCGCGCGTTCGGCAAAGAAGGCGGACATGGTTCAGCACCCCATCGTGTGTTATTTGTATATACATATACAGACGTTTGCCTGCCCGGTAAACTCCGGCAAGCTAGCAACCCTATCCAGACGACCAAGGATTAACCGTGCCGACTCCGCCTCCAGTCTCTCCGTTGGCCGCGAACATGGGCGACAGTCCGGCGCCCTTGTACGCTCGCGTCAAACAAATGATCACCCAGCAAATCGACAGCGGAAACTGGCCGCCGCACTACCGCGTTCCGTCGGAAAGCGAGCTGGTCAGCCAGTTGGGCTTCAGCCGCATGACCATCAACCGCGCCTTGCGCGAGATGACCGCCGACGGTCTGTTGGTGCGCATGCAAGGCGTCGGTACGTTCGTCGCCGAGCCCAAGAGCCAGTCCGCGCTGTTTGAAGTTCACAACATTGCCGACGAAATCGCCTCCCGTGGTCATCGCCACACCTGTCAGGTCATCACCCTGGAGGAAGAGGCCGCCGGTTCCGAGCGCGCCCTGGCCCTGGACATGCGCGAAGGGCAGAAGGTGTTCCATTCGTTGATCGTGCATTTCGAAAACGACATCCCGGTGCAAATCGAGGACCGTTTCGTCAACGCGCTGGTGGCGCCCGAATACCTCAAGCAGGACTTCACCCTGCAAACGCCTTACGCCTACCTGAACCAGGTCGCGCCGCTGACCGAAGGCGAGCATGTGGTCGAGGCGATCCTGGCCGAGCCGTCCGAATGCAAGTTGCTGCAGATTGAAAAGGGCGAGCCCTGCCTGCTGATTCGTCGTCGCACCTGGTCCGGCCGTCAACCGGTGACCGCCGCTCGCTTGATCCACCCCGGTTCTCGTCATCGTCTGGAAGGTCGTTTCCATAAATGAGTAACGTAAAAGTCCTACGCGCCAAAGATTATCCGCGCATGCCGTGGAAAAACGGCGGCGGCAGCACCGAAGAAATCACCCGCGACGCGGGGACGGGCCTGGATGGCTTTGGCTGGCGCCTGTCGATTGCCGATATCGGCGAATCGGGCGGGTTTTCCACCTTCGCCGGTTACCAGCGGATCATCACCGTATTGCAGGGCGACGGCATGACCTTGTCCGTCGACGGGCAGGTCACCCGGTCACTGCTACCTATCGATCCGTTTGCCTTCAGCGGCGAGAGCCAGGTGTCCTGCACCCTGCTCGGTGGCCCGATTCGGGATTTCAACCTGATCTACGCGCCAAAGCGCTACAGCGCGCGGCTGCAATGGTTGGCGGGTGACCAGCGGTTTTTCAGCGAAGCCGGGACGGTGCTGGTGTTCAGCGTCAGTGATGCGCTGGAAGTGAAGGTCGGTAACAGTGCCCAGCAACTGGGTCGCCACGACTGCCTGCAATTCGACGGTAACACTGGCCTTCTGGAAGTCTCCAGCAATGGCGCCTGCTGCGTGATCGAGCTGACGGCGCACTGATCCCACCCTTTGCACTACCCCTGTAGGAGCGAGCACGCTCGCGAGAAACCCGAGAGCGCCGCTGGGCATGCGGCTCCCCGTGTCATCGTTCGCGACCCTCGCGAGCATGCTCGCTCCTACAGAAAATCGTTTCCCTCACCGCACCAACTTGTTACCGAACGCCCCAGCGTGGCGCAAAACCATGCTCAAGTAACAGCGCTGCCTCCTGACAAAAATACCCCTCAAAAAATTTCATCTCCCCCAGACCCCTTGATCCACAAGCCCTCCAAGGTGTTTCAGAATTTTTCTTGAACACCCATCCAATAAGTTGGCCGCTTGATTGCATATGCTTGTATGTACAAGTAAAGACGTATGCGTATGAGTCGACAGAGACTCTCCGCAGCGTCCACTGATTCGCCTGTAGCGCAACGAGGCGCACAGGCTGGCTTACCCACCGCCAGGGTTGGTTTGGATTGATCGCTGAGGAGTCTTTTTCGTGACTGACAATACCCAGAAACCTACTAAATACCGTGACGTTGAAATCCGCGCTGCCCGCGGTAACACGCTGACCGCCAAAAGCTGGCTGACCGAAGCGCCGCTGCGCATGCTGATGAACAACCTCGACCCGGAAGTGGCCGAGAACCCCAAGGAACTGGTGGTGTACGGTGGTATCGGCCGTGCCGCGCGTAACTGGGAGTGCTACGACAAGATCGTCGAGAGCCTGACCCACCTGAACGACGACGAGACCCTGCTGGTGCAATCGGGCAAGCCGGTCGGCGTGTTCAAGACCCACAGCAACGCCCCGCGCGTACTGATCGCCAACTCCAACCTGGTGCCGCACTGGGCGAGCTGGGAACACTTCAACGAACTGGACGCCAAAGGCCTGGCCATGTACGGCCAGATGACCGCCGGCAGCTGGATCTACATCGGCAGCCAGGGCATCGTCCAGGGCACCTACGAAACCTTCGTCGAAGCCGGTCGCCAGCACTACAACGATGACCTCAAAGGCCGTTGGGTCCTGACCGCAGGTCTGGGTGGCATGGGCGGCGCTCAGCCACTGGCCGCCACCCTGGCCGGTGCCTGCTCGCTGAACATCGAATGCCAGCAAGTGAGCATCGATTTCCGCTTGAAAAGCCGTTACGTCGACGAGCAGGCCAAAGACCTCGACGACGCCCTGGCCCGCATCGACAAATACACCAAGGAAGGCAAGGCCATCTCCATCGCGCTGCTGGGCAACGCCGCCGAAATCCTGCCGGAACTGGTTCGCCGTGGCGTACGCCCGGACATGGTCACCGACCAGACCAGCGCCCACGACCCGTTGAACGGCTACCTGCCGGCCGGCTGGACCTGGGACGAATACCGCGCTCGCGCCAAGACCGAGCCGGCCGCTGTGATCAAGGCCGCCAAGCAGTCGATGGCGGTGCACGTCAAAGCCATGCTGGAATTCCAGAAGCAAGGCATCCCGACCTTCGATTACGGCAACAACATCCGTCAGATGGCCCAGGAAGAAGGCGTGGAAAACGCATTCGACTTCCCAGGCTTCGTACCGGCCTACATCCGTCCGCTGTTCTGCCGTGGCATCGGCCCGTTCCGTTGGGCGGCGCTGTCGGGCAACGCGGAAGACATCTACAAGACCGACGCCAAGGTCAAAGAGCTGATCCCGGACGACGCCCACCTGCACAACTGGCTGGACATGGCCCGCGAGCGCATCAGCTTCCAGGGCCTGCCCGCACGTATCTGCTGGGTCGGCCTGGGCCTGCGCGCCAAGCTCGGCCTGGCGTTCAACGAAATGGTTCGCAGCGGCGAATTGTCGGCACCGATCGTCATCGGTCGCGACCACCTGGACTCCGGTTCGGTATCCAGCCCGAACCGCGAAACCGAATCGATGCAGGACGGTTCAGATGCCGTGTCCGACTGGCCACTGCTCAACGCCTTGCTCAACACCGCCAGCGGCGCGACCTGGGTTTCCCTGCACCACGGCGGCGGCGTCGGCATGGGCTTCTCCCAGCACTCGGGCATGGTGATCGTGTGCGACGGTACCGATGAAGCGGCCGAGCGTATTGCTCGCGTGCTGCACAACGACCCGGCGACGGGTGTGATGCGTCACGCCGATGCCGGTTACCAGATCGCGATCGACTGCGCCAAGGAACAAGGGCTGAACCTGCCGATGATTACCGGCAAGTAACCCGGACCTGTCGGCGCTGCTCTTTGTGGGAGCAGGCTTGCTCGCGAATGCGGCGGATCAGTCAGCACACATGTTGAATGTGCCTGCCTCTTCGCGAGCAAGCCCGCTCCCACGGGGGGCTGGACAAGAACTTACCCAGAACAATCCACAGAGGTTGAACCATGGCTGTCAATGATGATCGTGCAGGTAACAAACCGTTGATCGAAAGGCGTTCGATCGACTACATCCCGGAAGCGGAAAGACACGGTCGTCTGTTGAGTCAGTTCACCCTCTGGATGGGGGCCAACCTGCAAATCACCGCGATTGTCACCGGGGCCCTGGCCGTGGTGCTCGGCGGTGACGTGTTCTGGTCGTTGATCGGTCTGTTGATCGGTCAACTGCTGGGCGGCGCCGTCATGGCGTTGCATGCGGCGCAAGGGCCGAAACTGGGCCTGCCACAGATGATTTCCAGCCGTGTCCAGTTCGGTGTTTATGGCGCAGCCATCCCGATCGTGCTGGTGTGCTTGATGTACCTCGGTTTCACCGCAACGGGGACCGTGCTTTCCGGTCAGGCGCTGGGTCAGTTGTTTGATGTCAGCGACAGTGCCGGCATTCTTATTTTCGCCAGTGTCATCGTGCTGGTGACGGTGCTGGGTTATCGGGTGATTCACTTCATCGGCCGTGTCGCCACCATCATTGGTGTCATTGCCTTCGTTTACCTGTTCAGTCGTTTGATGAGCCAGGTCGACATAGGCGCACTCCTGCAAATCCGCCATTTCAGCTGGAGCAGCTTCCTGCTGGCGGTGTCGCTTGCGGCTTCCTGGCAGATCGCTTTCGGCCCTTACGTGGCTGACTATTCCCGTTACCTGCCGAGCAAGGTTTCCTCGGTGAAAACCTTCTTCGCTGCCGGCGCAGGTTCGGTGATCGGCGCACAAGTGGCGATGATCCTCGGCGTGTTTGCCGCAGCCTCGGCCAATGGCCAATTCGCCGGTCACGAAGTCGCCTACATCGTGGGCCTGGGCGGGACCGGTGCCACCGCCGCGCTGCTGTACTTCAGCATCGCGTTCGGCAAGGTCACCATTTCCACGCTGAACTCCTACGGCAGCTTCATGTGCATTGCGACCATCATCAGCGGTTTCCGTGGTGAGCTTAAGGTCTCGCGCTTGCAGCGTCTGGTCTTCGTGCTGGTGATCGTCGGTGCCGCGACCCTGATGGCGTTGCTCGGCCAGCACTCGTTCCTCGGTGCGTTCAAGTCCTTCATCCTGTTCCTGCTGGCGTTCTTCACGCCGTGGAGTGCGATCAACCTGGTGGACTACTACTGCATCACCCGCGAGCGCTATGACGTGCCGGCGCTGGCCGATCCGAAAGGTCGCTACGGTCGCTGGAACGCCCTGGGCATCAGCGTCTATGTTTTCGGGGTGCTGGTGCAGCTGCCGTTCATCTCCACCAAGTTCTATACCGGTCCGCTGGTGGCGGCCCTGGGTGATGTGGATATTTCCTGGATCATCGGTCTGGTGCTGCCCGCTGCCCTGTATTACGTGTGTGCGAAAAAATGGCACGGCAGCGTGCCTGATCGACTGATCCTGCCGGTCGAGCAGGACGCGGTCATCGAACAAAAAACAAGTGGGGCTGGTCGCGCTGCGGCGCAGGCCTGATTGGACGTGGACAGGGCTGGATGCCTCTTGACTGCCGTAAGCCAATTCATGATTAGGAGCGTCACAACAATGAAATCGAACAAGACCCTGCTGACCACACTGCTTTCCATGGGCCTGCTGGCCAGCGCCGGCGCCACTCAGGCGGCGGGCTGGTGCGAGTCGGGCAAACCGGTGAAATTCGCCGGCCTGAACTGGGAAAGCGGCATGCTGCTGACCGACGTGATGCAGTTCGTGCTGGAAAAAGGCTACGACTGCAAGACCGACAGCCTGCCCGGCAACTCCATCACCATGGAAAACGCCCTGAGCAGCAACGACATCCAGGTGTTTTCCGAAGAGTGGGTCGGCCGCAGCGAAGTCTGGAACAAGGCGGAGAAGGCCGGCAAGGTCGTCGGCGTTGGCGCCCCAGTCGTCGGTGCCGTTGAAGGCTGGTACGTGCCACGTTATGTGATCGAAGGCGACGCCAAGCGCAAACTGGAAGCCAAGGCGCCGGACCTGAAAAACATCGCCGACCTGGCCAAGTACTCCGCCATCTTCAAGGACGCCGAAGAGCCCTCCAAAGGCCGTTTCTACAATTGCCCGGCTGGCTGGACCTGTGAGCTGGACAACAGCGAGATGCTCAAGAGCTACGGCCTGGAAAGCACCTACACCAACTTCCGCCCAGGCACCGGCCCGGCGCTGGATGCTGCCGTGCTGTCGAGCTACAAGCGTGGCGAGCCGATCCTGTTCTACTACTGGTCGCCAACCCCGCTGATGGGTCAGGTCGATGTGGTCAAGCTCGAAGAGAAGCCAGGCGTGGACAAGAGCGTGACCATCAAGGTCGGCCTGTCCAAGACCTTCCACGACGAAGCCCCGGAACTGGTGGCCGTGCTGGAAAAGGTCAACCTGCCGATCGACCTGCTCAACCAGAACCTGGGCCGCATGACCAAGGAGCGGATCGAGTCGCCAAAACTGGCGAAGATCTTCCTGAAGGAACATCCTGAAGTCTGGCACGCATGGGTGAGCGAAGACGCAGCCAAGAAAATCGACGCTGCGCTTTGAAAACTACTGCGCTCGGCAATACTGCGTTGAAAGCAGACTCGAAATGCTCATTGACTAAAGTCAACTCCGCTTTCTCGCCTGCTTTCGCCTTGTCTTGCCTTCGCTCGCTACGTTTTCAAACAGCTTGTTTATAAGGGCAAAGCTTTACAGCACTGCTTTGTGGTGCTGCGAAGCCCTTGATTGAGAGTCTCTTATGTTTCCCGAAAGCTTTACCTTTTCCATCGCCGACTGGGTCAACGGTTGGGTCGATTCGCTGGTCACCAACTACGGCGACGTGTTCCGGCACATCTCCGACACCTTGTTGTGGGCCATCGTCAATCTCGAAGGCCTGCTGCGCGCGGCGCCCTGGTGGCTGATGCTGGCGATCGTGGCCGGCGTGGCCTGGCACGCCACCCGCAAAGTGGTGACCACGGCGGTGATCGTCGGGTTGCTGTTCCTGGTGGGGGCGGTCGGCCTCTGGGACAAGCTGATGCAGACCCTCGCGCTGATGATGGTGGCGACGATCATTTCGGTGCTTATCGGCATCCCGCTGGGCATTCTCTCGGCCCGCAGCAATCGTCTGCGCTCGGTATTGATGCCGCTGCTGGACATCATGCAGACCATGCCCAGCTTCGTGTACCTGATCCCGGTGTTGATGCTGTTCGGCCTGGGCAAGGTGCCGGCGATTTTCGCTACCGTGATCTACGCCGCGCCGCCGCTGATCCGTCTGACCGACCTGGGCATCCGCCAGGTGGACGGCGAAGTGATGGAAGCGATCAACGCCTTCGGTGCCAACCGCTGGCAGCAACTGTTCGGCGTGCAACTGCCGCTGGCCCTGCCGAGCATCATGGCCGGGATCAACCAGACCACCATGATGGCCCTGTCGATGGTGGTGATCGCCTCGATGATCGGTGCCCGTGGCCTGGGTGAAGACGTGCTGGTGGGGATTCAGACCCTCAACGTCGGCCGTGGCCTGGAAGCCGGCCTGGCGATCGTGATTCTGGCAGTGGTGATCGACCGCATTACACAGGCGTACGGTCGCGCACGGCATGAGGTGAGCAAATGAACAACGCAACCGTAAGCAAGATCGAAGTCAAAAACGTCTTCAAGATTTTCGGCAACCGCGCCAAAGATGCGCTGGCCATGGTCGGCCAGGGCAAGACCAAGGATCAGGTGCTGTCGGAAACCGGCTGCGTGGTCGGCGTCAACGACCTGTCGCTGAGCATCGGCAGCGGCGAGATCTTCGTGATCATGGGCCTGTCCGGTTCCGGCAAATCGACCCTGGTGCGCCACTTCAACCGCCTGATCGACCCGACCAGCGGCGCGATCCTGGTGGACGGCGTGGACATCCTGCAATACGACATGGAAGCCCTGCGCGAATTTCGTCGGCGCAAGATCAGCATGGTGTTCCAGAGCTTTGGCCTGCTGCCGCACAAGACCGTGCTGGACAACGTCGCCTACGGCCTGAAAATCCGTGGCGAAAGCAAAGCCCTGTGCAACGAACGTGCGCTGCACTGGATCAACACCGTGGGCCTCAAGGGCTACGAAAACAAATACCCGCACCAGCTCTCCGGTGGCATGCGCCAGCGCGTGGGTCTGGCCCGCGCCCTGGCGGCGGACACTGACATCATCCTGATGGACGAAGCCTTCAGCGCCCTCGATCCGCTGATTCGCGCGGAAATGCAGGACCAGTTGCTCGAACTGCAAAAGACCCTGCACAAGACCATCGTTTTCATCACCCACGACCTCGACGAGGCCGTGCGCATCGGCAACCGCATCGCGATCCTCAAGGACGGCCGCCTGATTCAGGTCGGCACGCCGAAAGAGATCCTGCATTCGCCGGCGGACGAGTATGTCGACCGCTTCGTGCAGCGCCGGGCTGCGGTGGTCTGAGGATCGAACGCCTTTGTGGCGAGGGAGCTTGCTCCCGCTGGGCTGCGAAGCAGACCCGATTTTTGCGACCGCTGCGCGGTCGTACGGGAGCAAGCTCCCTCGCCACAGGTTTCATGCGCCATGAATTTTGTTTGAGGTCAAAGATGTCCCAGGCTGAAAAAATCGTTATCGCCGACGCCAAATTGCGTTGGCAGGATGTGGTCGACGTAGCCCGTCATGGCGCGCAACTCGAGCTGTCGGCGCAAGCCTGGGCACGCATCGACAATGCCCAGGCCATCGTCCAGCGCATCGTCACCAGCGGCGAGCGCGCCTATGGCGTGAACACCGGCCTGGGCGCGCTGTGCAACGTGTCGCTCAAGGACGAACAGCTCAGCCAACTGTCGCGCAACACCCTGCTCAGCCACGCCTGCGGTGTCGGGGCGCCACTGGCCGACGAACAGACCCGCGCGATCATGTGCGCGGCGGTCCGCAATTATTCCCAGGGCAAGTCCGGCATTCATCGCCAAGTGGTTCAGGCCTTGCTGGCGCTGCTCAACCACGGCATCACCCCGCAGGTGCCGTCCCAGGGCTCGGTCGGTTACCTGACCCACATGGCCCACGTCGGCATCGCGCTGTTGGGCGTCGGCAACGTCAGTTATCGCGGGCAGATCGTTTCTGCTCAAGAGGCGCTGGCAGAGGAAGGCCTGCAACCGGTTCAACTGGGCGCCAAGGACGGTCTGTGCCTGGTCAACGGTACGCCATGCATGACCGGCCTCAGCTGCCTGGCGATCGCCGACGCCACGCGCCTGCTGCAATGGGCCGATGTGATCAGCGCCATGAGCTTCGAGGCCCAGCGCGGGCAGATCGCCGCGTTCGATGCCGAGATCATTGCGCTCAAGCCGCACCCGGGCATGCAGCAGGTCGGAATCAATCTGAGGGCGCTGCTCGATGGCAGTGAAGTGATTGCTTCGAGCAAAGGCATTCGCACCCAGGATGCATTGAGCATCCGTTCGATTCCGCAGGTGCACGGCGCCGCTCGCGATCAGCTGGAACACGCGATAAAACAGATCGAAACCGAACTCAACGGCTGCACCGATAACCCGCTGCTGCTGGGTACGCCGGACGATTTCCGTGTGATGTCACAGGCCAATCCCCACGGTCAATCCGTGGCGCTGGCAGCTGACCTGCTGGCGATTGCCATGGCGGAAATCGGCTCGATCGCCGAACGTCGCCTCGATCGTTTGATCAACCCCCACGTCAGCGGTCTGCCGGCATTCCTGGTGGCCAACCCGGGGGTCAATTCCGGGATGATGATCGTGCAGTACGTCGCCGCTTCGCTGTGCGCGGAAAACCGCCAACTGGCACAACCGGCGGTGCTTGATAATTACGTCACCTCGGGCCTGCAGGAAGACCACCTGAGCATGGGGACCAACGCCGCGCTCAAGCTGCATCGCGCACTGGAAAATTGCACGCAGATCCTCGCCATCGAATACCTGCTGGCGGCCCAGGCGTTTGAGTTCCTCAAAGCGCAACGTTTCGGCGCGGGCACCGATGCGGCGTGGCGTCTGCTGCGCGAGCGCGTGCCGGCCTACGATCAGGACCGCTGGCTGGCGCCGGACATTGCCGCCGCTGCAAGCGTATTGAAAGACCCGATTGTGCTGCACCAGGCCATACCGAATTTGCACTGATTTTCCCCGACACCAGCGTGCCAAGGCGCCAGCCCGCCCAAAAGGCGGGAAGCGACGGACAACGGACATTTCCGGAGCGTCTGGTAGTTACTGACAACTCTCAAAAGGAGCCAAAAATGACTGCGCTTAACCTGATTCCCGGCCAACTGACCCTGGCCCAACTGCGTGACGTGTACCAGCAACCGGTGAAACTGACCCTCGACAACAGCGCGTCGAAGCAGATCGAAGCCAGCGTTGCCTGCGTGGAACAGATCCTCGCCGAAAACCGCACCGCCTATGGCATCAACACCGGTTTCGGCCTGCTGGCCTCGACCCGCATCGCCAGCGAAGACCTGGAAAACCTGCAGCGCTCGCTGGTGCTGTCACACGCCGCCGGTGTCGGCCAGCCGATCAGTGACGACCTGGTACGGCTGATCATGGTGCTCAAGGTCAACAGCCTGAGCCGTGGCTTCTCCGGTATTCGCCGTGTGGTGATCGACGCGCTGATCGCCCTGATCAACGCCGAGGTCTACCCGCACATTCCATTGAAAGGTTCGGTGGGCGCGTCCGGCGACCTGGCACCGCTGGCGCACATGTCGCTGGTGCTGCTCGGTGAAGGCAAGGCTCGCTACAAGGGCGAGTGGATGGAGGCTACCGAAGCGCTGAAAGTCGCCGGCCTGACTCCGCTGACTCTGGCCGCCAAAGAAGGCCTGGCGCTGCTCAACGGCACCCAGGTGTCCACCGCATTCGCGCTGCGTGGCCTGTTCGAAGGTGAAGACCTGTTCGCCGGTGCCTTGGCCTTGGGCAGCCTGACCGTCGAAGCGGTGCTCGGCTCGCGCTCGCCATTTGATGCACGTATCCACGCCGCCCGTGGCCAGCAAGGCCAGATCGACGCCGCCGCCGCTTACCGCGACTTGCTGGGTGAGCACAGCGAAGTGTCCGACTCCCACGAGAACTGCGAAAAAGTCCAGGACCCTTACTCCCTGCGCTGCCAGCCGCAAGTCATGGGCGCCTGCCTGACCCAGTTCCGCCAGGCCGCGCAAGTGCTGGCGGTGGAAGCCAATGCCGTTTCCGACAACCCGTTGGTGTTCGCTGCTGAAGGCGATGTGATTTCCGGCGGTAACTTCCACGCCGAACCGGTGGCCATGGCCGCCGACAACATGGCCCTGGCCATCGCAGAAATCGGCTCCCTGAGCGAGCGTCGCATCTCGCTGATGATGGACAAGCACATGTCGCAACTGCCGCCGTTCCTGGTGGCCAATGGCGGCGTGAACTCCGGCTTCATGATCGCCCAGGTGACCGCAGCGGCCCTGGCCAGCGAAAACAAGGCCCTGTCCCATCCGCATTCGGTGGACAGCCTGCCGACCTCCGCCAACCAGGAAGACCATGTGTCCATGGCTCCGGCTGCTGGCAAGCGCTTGTGGGAAATGGCCGAGAACACCCGTGGGATTCTGGCGGTGGAATGGCTGGCGGCGGTGCAGGGCCTGGACTTGCGCAACGGCCTGAAGACTTCGCCAAAACTGGAAAAGGCCCGCGCCATCCTGCGTAACGAAGTGCCGTTCTACGAGAAGGACCGTTTCTTCGCGCCGGACATCAATGCGGCGACTGAGCTGCTGGCGTCGCGGTGCCTGAATGAGCTGGTCTCGCCCCAGCTTTTGCCGAGCCTGTGATGTACTCATCGCCAGCAGGCTGGCTCCCACAATGGATTGCATATCCCCTGTGGGAGCCAGCCTGCTGGCGATTCGATTTTGAATACTGTGGAGACTAAGGGATGAAAACCCTCTGGCAACACTGCCACGTCGCAACCATGGCGCAAGGCGTCTACTCGATCATCGAGGACGCGGCCATCGTGACGTGCGGTGCACACATCGAGTGGGTCGGCCCGCGCAGTGAGCTGCCGTCCGGCGAATACCCGGCGATCAATGATTTGAACGGGGCCTGGGTCACGCCGGGCCTGATCGACTGCCACACCCACACGGTGTTCGGCGGTAACCGCAGCGGCGAATTCGAAAAGCGTCTGCAAGGCGTCAGCTACGCGGAAATCGCCGCCAGCGGTGGCGGCATCGCCAGCACCGTGCGCGCCACCCGCGCCGCCAGCGAAGACGAATTGTTCGCCAGCGCCGCCAAGCGCCTGAAAAGCCTGATGCGCGACGGCGTTACCAGCATCGAGATCAAGTCCGGTTACGGCCTGGACCTGGCCAACGAGCGCAAGATGCTGCGGGTCGCCCGTCGCCTTGGCGCCGAGCTGCCGGTCAGCGTGCGCAGCACCTGCCTGGCGGCCCATGCCTTGCCGCCGGAATACAAAGATCGCGCCGACGACTACATCGAGCACATCTGCGCCGAAATGCTCCCGGCTTTGGCCGCCGAAGGGCTGGTGGATGCCGTGGATGCGTTCTGTGAATACCTGGCGTTTTCCCCGGCGCAGGTCGAGCGCGTATTCATCAAGGCTCAGGAACTGGGGCTGCCGGTGAAACTGCACGCCGAGCAACTGTCGTCGCTGCACGGTTCGAGCCTGGCGGCGCGTTATCAGGCGTTGTCCGCCGATCATCTGGAATTCATGACCGAAGACGACGCCATCGCCATGGCCGAGTCCGGCACCGTCGCCGTACTGCTGCCCGGCGCGTTCTACTTCTTGCGCGAAACCCAGTTGCCGCCGATGGATGCCTTGCGCAAGCACGGCGTGAAAATCGCCATCGCCAGCGACCTCAACCCGGGCACCTCGCCGGGGCTGTCGTTGCGCCTGATGCTCAACATGGCTTGCACCTGTTTCCGCATGACCCCGGAAGAAGCCCTGGCGGGCGCGACCATTCATGCCGCGCAGGCACTTGGCATGGCCGACACCCACGGTTCGATCGAAGCCGGCAAAGTCGCGGACTTCGTCGCCTGGCAAATCGATCGCCCGGCCGACCTGTCGTACTGGCTGGGCGGTGACCTGGACAAGCGCGTCGTGCGTCACGGCGTCGAAACAAGCCTGTAGGAGAGCAGTAGTGGATAAGGTTCTGAACTTCAAACAAGGCCGCGTGCCGCTGCTGATCAGCATGCCCCACGCCGGCGTGCGCCTGACGCCTGCGGTCGAGGCCGGGCTGATCCCCGATGCGAAAAGCCTGCCGGACACCGATTGGCATATCCCGCAGCTGTACGACTTTGCTGCCGAGCTGGGCGCCAGTACCTTGGCGGCCGAGTATTCGCGTTTCGTCATCGACCTCAACCGTCCGTCCGACGACAAGCCGTTGTACGTGGGCGCCACCACCGGCCTGTACCCAGCGACCCTGTTTGATGGCGTGCCGTTGTTCCGCGAAGGCCTGGAGCCTTCCAAGGAAGAACGCGCAACCTACCTGGAACAGATCTGGACGCCGTATCACAGCACCCTGCAGCAGGAACTGGCGCGCCTGAAGTCCGAGTTCGGTTACGCCTTGTTGTTCGACGCCCACTCGATCCGCTCGATCATCCCGCACCTGTTCGACGGCAAACTCCCGGACTTCAACCTCGGCACCTTCAACGGCGCCAGTTGCGATCCGCAGTTGGCCTCGCAACTGGAGGCCATCTGCGCCGGCCACCCGCAGTACAGCCATGTGCTCAACGGACGTTTCAAGGGCGGCCACATCACCCGCCACTACGGCAACCCGGCCGACAACATCCACGCCGTGCAACTGGAACTGGGCCAGTGCACCTACATGGAAGAATTCGAACCGTTCCGCTACCGCCCGGACCTCGCCGAGCCCACCCGCGTGGTGTTGAAAGCATTGCTCCAGGGCCTGCTGGCCTGGGGCGAAAAGCACTACGGTGCGTAACCTCCTTGATCGTTCCCACGCTCTGCGTGGGAACGGACATCCACAGGCTTTTGACCCTGCCATTCGTCCTCACTGTCATTTGTGACAGGTCAAATCCCGTTCTCCTTTTGCTAAACACTTCGCCAGAAGAGCGCACGCCGTGCGACGCAAAGGAGCATTGCAATCATGTCCAGCAAAATCGATGAATCGAGTTCAGAGTCGCAAGTCGCTGAGTCTGACCTGAATCCTTACGCTCACGGACAGAGGTTTGGGCTACCGAAGAAGACGCTGGTTAACCCGGTGATCATTACGCCTTCCCAGATGAGCCAGCATCCAGCCGGTACATCAGTGCTACTCAGTGGCACCTGCGCGACGGATGCGAAAATTGAGGTGTACAGCCTTCAGGGCAAAATGGGTGACGCCGTAGTCATCAGCTTTCGCTGGTATTTCTATGTCGTGTGGGGAGAAGCGGCCCACCCTCTATACACGGGCCTTTGGCTCGGCTGGGTTGGGCATGGAGCGGGTTCACTGAGTTGCTTTGTCATTCAAACGGTAGATAACGATCGCATACAGAGCGGTACTCAGACATTTTCAGTCGGGAATCTCGAAAAGTCGCCCGTTCCGCAAATGGGGTTACCCGCCGATGGAAGTGAGCATCCGATAGGCCTTTCCGGAATCACCTTGTTGGGTACATGCAATCGCGGCGCTGGAGTTGATGTGGCCATCAATGGTGCGTGGATGGTTCGATACGCTGTAGAGCATGGCGGCGTCTGGTTTAGCACCAACTGGGCCTCTTTTCCACAGACCGCCACTTATCAAGTCCGGCAGACAGTACCCGGTTACTTACCCTCCGATCCTGGTCCACTTGTTACCATCAAGTACGTAGAGACTACGCGCTTGTCTTCTGAAGAACTTTGCGGTGATGCATCGACGAATGCTCAAAAACCTGCAGCTCCTACTATTGTTTCGCCCGCGAACGGGTCCAACCAATTAGTAGAGAAAAAATTTCAGATCGTTGGCGAATGCGCGCAGGGGGCAACGGTCATCGTTGAAGACAATGGTGAGGAGTATCCGGCGAGCGTCGTCGGTACGAGATGGTATGCGCTTGCGTGGAATAAATACTTTATGGACTTCGGTGCTTCGCTCCAAATCCGCGTAAAGCAGCAGGTGAGCGGTTCAGAATTCTCCGACTACAGCGATCCCATCACGGTGAATTTCGTCATGTCCCCGCCCCTTATTCTTTTCCCCATCAACGGCGGTACTTATTCCGCATTCGTCGTTTACGTCTCTGGCGTTTGCGACTACGACGCAGAAGTCGAAATCATCGCCGCCCAGGATGGCTCCGTCCTGGGTAAAGCGGTAGTCGTCGGCACACCCTGGGTTTATCGCAGAGACTGGACCTCGGGCGTTAAACACATCAAGGCCAGGCAGACCTACCGCAAGCACACTTCCGAACTGAGTCCGCTGGTCGAATTCACCGTGGAATGATGATTTCCCCTGTAGGCGCTGCCGAAGGCTGCGATCTTCTGATCTTGAAAAAGCAGGATCAAAAGAACGCAGCCTTCGCCAGCGCCTACGGGGACATGCTCATTAAGGTCATTCGGGTTTATGATGCCCAACGGCAGAATAATAGAAGTCCCCTCAGGGATGAACTCGACCCCTTACGGAGCGCGCAATGCAGACTTTGTACCCGCAGATCAAACCCTACGCCCGGCACGATCTGGCCGTCGACGAGACTCACACGCTGTATGTCGACGAAAGCGGTTCACCGGAAGGTTTGCCGGTGGTGTTCATCCACGGCGGGCCTGGTGCCGGTTGCGACGCGGCGAGTCGTTGCTATTTCGATCCGAACCTCTATCGCATCGTCACGTTCGACCAGCGCGGTTGCGGTCGCTCCACCCCTCACGCCAGCCTCGAAAACAACACCACCTGGGATCTGGTCGCCGACCTTGAACGAATCCGTCTGCACCTGGGCATCGACAAGTGGGTGGTGTTTGGCGGCTCCTGGGGTTCGACCCTGGCGCTCGCTTACGCGCAAACCCATCCGGAGCGCGTGCACGGTCTGATCGTTCGCGGGATTTTTCTCTGCCGTCCGCAGGAAATCGAATGGTTCTACCAGGCCGGTGCCAGTCGTCTGTTCCCTGATTATTGGCAGGACTACATTGCGCCGATCCCGCAGGAAGAGCGCCACGACCTGCTCAACGCCTTCCACAAGCGCCTGACCGGCAACGACCAGATCGCCCAGATGCACGCGGCCAAGGCCTGGTCCACCTGGGAGGGCCGGACCGCGACCCTGCGTCCGAACCCGTTGGTGGTCGATCGTTTCTCCGAACCTCAGCGCGCGTTGTCCATCGCCCGCATCGAATGCCATTACTTCACCAACAACGGCTTCCTCGAGCCCGACCAGTTGATCCGCGACATGGGCAAGATCGCCCATCTGCCCGGCGTGATCATCCATGGTCGCTACGATGTGATCTGCCCACTGGACAACGCCTGGGAACTGCATCAGGCCTGGCCGAACAGCGAACTGCAGATCATCCGTGACGCGGGCCATGCCGCCGCCGAACCGGGGATCACCGATGCCCTGGTACGTGCAGCCGATCGGATGGCACGACGCCTGCTCGACCTCGCCCCAGACGAAGCATGAAGGGTCTGCTGCAGCGCGTGCGCGGCGCGCGGGTCGAGGTAGCGGGGGAGGTGGTAGGCGCGATCGACCAAGGTTTGCTGGTGCTGGTGGCCGTCGAACCCCAGGACACTCGGGCCAGCGCCGACAAACTTCTCAATAAGCTGCTTAACTATCGGGTGTTCAGCGACGCCGAGGGCAAGATGAATCTGTCCCTGGCGGAGGTGGGCGGCGGTTTGCTGCTGGTCTCGCAGTTCACCTTGGCCGCCGACACCAAGAGCGGGCTGCGCCCGAGTTTCTCGACCGCGGCGCCTCCCGCCTTGGGCGAAGAGTTGTTCGACTATCTATTAGGCAAAGCGAAACAGGTGCATGGCACTGTGGCATCAGGTAGATTCGGCGCGGATATGCAGGTGCACTTGGTCAATGATGGCCCTGTGACCTTCCTGTTACAGAGCTGAAAGCGCTTGAAACATCTTTTTACGCGCTTTTGCCCTGAAAACAGGCGTTTTTCACGATAAATACTTTGTTACCCCTGATGCGTTGTAACGCGGCCTACTAGATAATCGCGCGCTACGGGGATCAGCGTTCGTTGGTCCATTTTGACTTAGGTAGAGACTTGTCTGGATCCGATTGGGGAATCATTTTGCCCCAGCGGAGTCGGAACAATGCTCGCCAACTTGGCAAGAGTGGTCTGCAAGGCCGGTGTTTTTCTACCGGGCACCGCACAGACCCTTTAACTGGCCGTTGGTTTTTTGATCTGTTTTCGGCGAGGGTTGCTCGTGATTGTTAGTCCCTGTAACGCACCAAAATTGTCTGCCAAACGGTTGCGCAACGCCTTGGTAGCGGGCTCTGCCCTGCTTTGCCTGCTCGGCGCCGGCCAGCTTTGGGCATTCAGTCTGGACGATGTGTCGGCCAAGGCAAAAGAGCTGGCCGGTCAGAAGTACGAAGCGCCGCGCAGTAACCTGCCGAACGAATTCCGAGAGATGAAGTTCGCCGACTATCAGAAAATTCGTTTTCTGACGGAAAAAGCCGAATGGGCCGACCAGAAAACCCCGTTCAAGCTGTCCTTCTATCACCAGGGCATGCACTTCGATACGCCGGTTAAAATCAACGAAATCACGGCGAACACCGTCGAAGAGATCAAATACGACCCGACTCGCTTCGACTTCGGCGACCTCAAGTTCGATCCTAAGGCGACCGAACAACTGGGCTATGCCGGTTTCCGCGTGCTGTACCCGGTCAACAAGGCCGATAAACAAGACGAAATCATGACCATGCTCGGCGCGAGTTACTTCCGCGTTGTCGGCAAAGGACACGTCTACGGTTTGTCCGCGCGCGGCATGGCGATCGATACCGCATTGCCGTCCGGCGAAGAGTTCCCGCGTTTTCGCGAGTTCTGGATTCAACAGCCGAAACCGGGCGACAAGCACCTGGTGATCTTCGCGCTGCTGGATTCGCCACGCGCCACCGGTGCCTATCGCCTGACCTTGCGTCCGGGCAGCGACACCATTGTCGACGTCAAGGCGCAGATGTTCCTGCGTGACAAGGTCGGCAAGCTGGGCATCGCCCCGCTGACCAGCATGTACCTGTTCGGCGCCAACCAGCCGTCCAAAGTCCTCAACTACCGTCGTGAACTGCACGATTCGAGCGGTTTGGCGATCCATGCCGGCAACGGCGAGTGGATCTGGCGTCCGCTGAACAACCCGAAACACCTGGCCGTGAGCAATTTCTCGGTCGAGAACCCGCGTGGTTTCGGTCTGCTGCAGCGTGGCCGTGACTTCAGCCACTACGAAGACCTCGATGACCGCTACGACAAGCGCCCAAGCGCCTGGATCGAGCCAAAAGGCGACTGGGGCAAGGGCACCGTCGATCTGGTCGAGATTCCGACCGCTGACGAAACCAACGACAATATCGTGGCGTTCTGGAGCCCGGAAACCATGCCGGAGCCAGGCAAGCCGCTGGACTTCGCCTACCGCATGCACTGGACCATGGACGAGGCCGCGCTGCACGCGCCGGACAGCGCCTGGGTCAGCCAGACGCTCAAATCCACCGGCGACGTCAAACAGTCCAACCTGATCCGCCAGCCAGACGGCAGCGTGGCCTACCTGGTGGATTTCGAAGGCCCGTCACTGGCGGCACTGCCAGCCGATACCGACGTGCGCAGCCAGGTCAGCGTCGGCGACAACGCCGAGCTGGTCGAGAACAGCGTGCGCTACAACCCTGAAACCAAGGGCTGGCGCCTGACGCTGCGGATGAAAATCAAGGATCCGGGCAAATCCACCGAGATGCGTGCGGCGCTGGTGCAGAGCATCGTGCCTGCCGATCTGAAGACGTCGATTCCAGCGTCCACCTCTTCCGTGGCCAAGGCCGACAAGGTTGCTGCCAAGCAAGCGGAAAAAGCGGACAAGGAAGCGAAGGCGGCCGAGGCCAAACAGGCTGACGCCAAGCCGGTCGCCGATGCCAAGGACAAGGCCAACAACAATGACGCCAAGCAGCCTGCTGCTGCCGACGCGGCCCCAGCCACACCGGAATCGGCACCGACTGAAGAAGTCCTGACCGAGACCTGGAGCTATCAGTTGCCTGCCGATGAGTAATTCTCAAGTCCAGCCAGAGACTCTGTCCGAGTACCTGGCCCATTTGCCGATGACCGACCAGCAGCGCGCGGAACTCGCGGGCTGCAAGACCTTCAGCGAACTGCACGAGCGTCTGTCATCCAAGACGTTCGACGCGCCGACCGAAGCCGCCCAGGCTTCGGTGGGCACGCGTCTGACCCTGAGCACCGCCGAAGAATTGCAGGACGCGGAAATGCTGGGGCTCGATGCCAGCGGTCGTGTCGTGCTCAAGGCGACCCCGCCGATCCGTCGCACCAAGGTCGTCCCTGAACCGTGGCGCACCAACATTCTGGTGCGCGGCTGGCGCCGCATGACCGGTCGCACCAACCCGCCGAAGCCGCCGAAGGATGAAAACGTCCTGCCGGCAGCGCGCTGGCGCACCGTCGGTTCGATCCGTCGCTACATTCTGCTGGTATTGATGCTGGGCCAGACCATCGTCGCCGGCTGGTACATGAAAGGCATCATGCCGTACCAGGGGTGGTCGTTCGTCGACCTTGAAGAAGTCCTGCACCAGCCATTCCTGCAAACCGCCACGCAAGTGCTGCCGTATGCGCTTCAGACCAGCATCCTGATCCTGTTCGGGATTCTGTTCTGCTGGGTGTCGGCCGGTTTCTGGACTGCGCTGATGGGCTTCCTGGAACTGCTCACCGGTCACGACAAATACCGCATTTCCGGCGCCAGCGCCGGCAACGAGCCGATTCCGAAAGACGCGCGCACCGCACTGGTGATGCCGATCTGCAACGAAGACGTGCCTCGGGTATTCGCCGGCCTGCGTGCGACTTTCGAGTCGGTCGCGGCCACCGGTGACCTGGATCGCTTCGACTTTTTCGTCCTCAGCGACAGTAACGACGCCGACATCTGCGTTGCCGAGCAACAGGCCTGGCTGGACGTCTGCCGCGAAGCCGGGGGCTTTGGCAAGATCTTCTATCGCCGCCGCCGTCGCCGCGTGAAGCGCAAGAGCGGCAACCTCGACGACTTCTGCCGTCGTTGGGGCGGTGACTACAAGTACATGGTCGTGCTCGATGCCGACTCGGTGATGAGCGGCGAGTGCCTGACCAGTCTGGTACGCCTGATGGAAGCCACGCCGGACGCCGGGATCATCCAGACCGCGCCGCGGGCGTCGGGCATGGACACGCTTTATGCGCGCATGCAGCAGTTCGCTACTCGCGTATATGGCCCGCTGTTCACCGCTGGCCTGCACTTCTGGCAGTTGGGCGAATCCCACTACTGGGGTCACAACGCGATCATCCGCATGAAGCCGTTCATCGAGCACTGCGCCCTGGCGCCGTTGCCGGGTAAAGGTGCGTTCGCCGGCGCGATCCTGTCCCACGACTTCGTTGAAGCCGCGCTGATGCGCCGCGCCGGTTGGGGCGTGTGGATTGCCTACGATTTGCCGGGCAGCTACGAAGAACTGCCGCCGAACCTGCTGGACGAACTCAAGCGTGACCGTCGCTGGTGCCACGGTAACCTGATGAACTTCCGCCTGTTCCTGGTCAAGGGCATGCACCCGGTGCACCGCGCGGTGTTCCTGACCGGCGTGATGTCCTACCTGTCGGCACCCTTGTGGTTCTTCTTCCTGGTGCTGTCGACGGCGCTGCTGGCGGTCAACACGCTGATGGAGCCGCAGTACTTCCTCGAACCGCGTCAGTTGTATCCGTTGTGGCCGCAATGGCACCCGGACAAGGCTATCGCGCTGTTCTCGACCACCATCGTGCTGCTGTTCCTGCCGAAGCTGCTGAGCATCATCCTGATCTGGGCCAAGGGCGCGAAAGAGTTCGGCGGCAAGTTCAAGGTGACCCTGTCGATGCTGCTGGAGATGCTGTTCTCCATGCTGCTGGCGCCGGTGCGGATGATTTTCCACACCCGTTTCGTGCTGGCCGCGTTCCTCGGCTGGGCCGCGACCTGGAACTCTCCGCAGCGTGACGACGACTCCACGCCATGGAGCGAAGCGGTCAAGCGCCACGGTCCGCAAACCTTGCTGGGCTTCTTCTGGGCCTTGCTGGTGATCTGGCTGAATCCGAGCTTCCTGTGGTGGCTGGTGCCGATCGTCGGTTCGTTGATGCTGTCGATTCCGGTGTCGGTGATCTCCAGCCGCGTGGGCCTGGGCCTCAAGTCCCGTGACGAGAGCCTGTTCCTGATCCCTGAGGAATACAATCCACCGCAGGCGTTGCTGGCAACCGACCAGTACACCCATGAAAACCGTTATCACGCCTTGAACGACGGCTTCATTCGTTCAGTGGTCGATCCACAGCAGAACGCCCTGGCGTGTGCATTGGCGACCTCCCGTCACCGTGAGGCCGAGCCGATCGAATGGCTGCGGGTCGAGCGTGTACGGCATGCGATGAAAGTCGGGCCCGATGGCCTGACCAACAACGAGCGTGTGCAGTTGCTGAGCGACCCGGTCGCCCTGGCCCGCCTGCATGATCAGATCTGGAGCGAAGGCCACGCAGAGTGGCTGGACGCATGGCGCAAGTCGGTCAAGGCCGACCCCCACGCCCCGCTGCTACCGCTGCAGCCGATGAGCGTACAGCCTCAGTTGGCCTGAATGAAAAAACCCGCGAAAGCGGGTTTTTTTATGTCCCTACCCTGTGGTCATTTCGGATATCAACGGCTGCGACTCTCCCGCTGCGGTGATGGCCGTTACGCTTACTGCGTATCGAGTGTTTCTGTGCATCAGCGGGTTCAGCGTGGGGCTGACGGTTTTGTAGTTGATTTCATTACCGCCAGGGCCAGTCAGGACAATCTTGTATTCCCTGACCTCTTGCCCATCAACAGGCGGATCCCATTCAAGAATATGTCTTAATGCCGCGTATCTATAACGGAAGTTATCCGGGCTGGCGGGGTCTTTGATGTCAACGGTGATGGATGAGGCTGTCGAGGCATTCCCGGAATCATCCAGCGCCACCACTTCAAAAAAGTGCGTCCCGGACATCAACCCGATTGCGACGTACTGAGTCAGCGGCGTCGTATCGAAGTATTCCCTGTTGTTGTAAATGACATATTCGCAGACGCGGATATCGTCGGTTGACGCGTCCCAGCTGAGCGTAGTGGTGTCTGTAATTGTCGACTTCAGATGGGTCGGAGGGGTTGGGGGAGTAGTGTCCTTTAGTTCGTGCTTAAGTAGGGTGGGTTCGGATAGTTGTCCATAGATGTCAAATTTCGAAAAGCTGAAGGTGTATTCGACATCCGTAGCCAGGTTGGGGACGTTTACGCGTGGCAGTAAAAACACGTCGCGCCAGTGCTCATCGTTTATCGAAATACGCACGCCTGATGTTCCTCCTTCGAAAGCGCCCCATTCGAATCTAAGTGAATCGGTGGTCTCTTCAGTGATCGACACGACGGGGGCTGGAGGTGGCGGCAGAGGTGCTTGCCCTGTGGTTTTGAAAATCGTTCTGTCGCTGATTGCGGAGGCGTTGCCGTCTTTGTCCACGGCGCGTACGTTTACGAAGTGAAAGGCGCCGCTGACTAGCTTCGTTAGGGTGAAACGAGTGTCCGGCGTATTGAACACAAGGAATGCATTGAGGACGACCTGATAGCCCGTCACACCCACGTTGTCACTCGAACGTTCCCACGTCAGCGTCGCTGATGTATCCGTAATGTCGCTGACAACCGGCGTCCCGGGTTTGGTGGGAGGAACCCCGTCGGTCAAGCTTTTTTCCAGCACGCTCTCTTCAGAACTGGCACCGTCGAGCCGGGCGCGAACCTTGAACGTGAAGTGGTGGGGCGCAGGCCCCGGAGAAAGGTCGGACAGGTTGAAGCTATAGCCGTAGCGTCCTGGGTCCGTGGTGAAAATCTTGCCATTGATCGAGACCTCATGAGACGGCAGTTGCCCGAAAACCGGATTCCACGCCAGCCTGCAGCGCCCGTTTTGATGGCTGAATCTGAGGTTTACCGGTGCAGTCAGCCGGGTTTTGAACGTCACGGAACTCGGCTCGGATACCCCCAACTCATTGAAGGCGCGAATCTCTGCCTGATAATCCCTGTGGCTTCTCAGGTGTGTAATCGTGAACTCGAGCTGATCGGTCTGCGCAATCACAAAGCCGTTCAGGGAGATTCTGTAGCGAACATTCAGGCCCTCCGAGGCCGTCCAGGTCAGCGTCGCGGATTTGTCAGTGAAATGACTCACTGTCGGGGTACCCGGTTTTTCAGGGGGCGCGGTGTCGATGACCAGCGATTCATAAACAGAGGGAACGTCGAAAACGTTGATTGCCCACACCTCAACAAAAAATTTCTGATCTGAGGGCAATTTTTCAAAGGTATGGGTGTTCACCGTGTTCGGAATCAACGTCGGTGCTTCTTCGTTGACGGATATGGCGTAATTGACGACGTTGCCACTGGTCGAAGGGGACCAGGAAATAGAGGTCGCATCGACTGTCTTGGACGTGATCTTCAGGTTGCTGACAGGCTCCGGTGGCGTCGCATCAAACGTGAACTCATAGTCAAACGTGCGGGCCCCCGTCAGGAAGTGTGTAAAAAACATATGACACTGATGCACGATGTGCTCTCCCTGACTGGCCTGGAAGGCAAAGCTGGGGATTTGGCCGGGTTCAAGGATATGGTTGGAGGGAAAGTCTGCTGTCATGACGTTGTAAAACGTGGTCAAGTCAGGCGCAATACTGGTTTCCCATATGATGTTGGCATTATAACCTTTGGTTTGTTCATCGTATTCTTTGATCGATACCCTTGGATTGAGCAGGTAGTGTCTTGGCGGTATTGTTATTGACCCGTACTCGGAATAAAGATCATTGATGTCAACCGCGCGAACTTTTAGGGCATAGCTGTCGTCGGGGTTCAGCGAACTAATGTGAACGGCTGGTTTGACAGTCCCGGCGTTCACGAACTCAAGGAATACGTCTGCGAGATACACTTCATAGCCTCTCACGCCTGCTGCATCAATGGCATGATCCCATTCGATATAAGCAGAGTCGGGAGTTAGACTAAGAAATATGAAATTCTCAGGGATGGTCGGAGGAATGACGTCTTGTATAAGAACAAAAGTGTTGGACCACTCCGACTCGTTGTCCGTTGTATCAATGGCTTTAACCTGAAACTCATAATTTTTCAGAGTGAAATTTTTACGCTCGTAAGGCATTCTGCTGGTTGAAGCAAAATGTTGGCCATTCGCATAAATGGCGTAATAGCGAACGGCGGTATTATCCACAGAGGGGGTCCACGTAAATCGCAGCGTGTTTTGAAACTTTCCATCGATGACGGCTTCATCCAAGGCAATGACTACCAAGTCGGAGGGTGCCGTCGGAGGGGATTTGTCTGCGGCCCGTAGTTTGTTTAGTTCAACGCACTTGTTGACCACGCTCGTTCTGGCATTTTCGCTGTTGATAAAGTCAATCATCAGGATCTTTACGTTCTGGAATCCCGGTTTGAATGCTTCAGTGCGCACGGGGCTGGTGGGCGGCAAATCCTTGGGCTTGTTGTTTTCGGTGACGGCGGCTGACAGCACTGAGTATTGAGCCAGTGGAGGATGTTTCATCATGTCCGTAACGAGTGATGTTATGCCTTCTTCCGAAGCGTCGGTTGAATTCCATAGGTGTTGGAGGGGGGACCAAAGCTGTTCTTGGGTGACCGTACCGCTCGGCCAGGCAGCGGCCTCGCCTGCGTCATAGCTCATGCATAAAATAACGTTCCGACCCGGATATTCCTTGCGAAGATCGGCAATGCTCAGATTGCTTGCCAGCGGCGGTATCAGCATGTCCTGCAGTGAGCTGAATTTGGGCAGGCACCGTTTAAAACTGGTGTGTGAATAATTTCGCCCGCGATCATAACTATGGAAATCCATGATTATGAATTCGCCCGGGTTTGCCACAGCAAAACTCCTGACGGCCTCGACCAGATGCTCAAGCCGTCGGCCTACGCTGACAATTCCGTGCTTGAACTCGAAAATCTCGATGAACTTATAAGTTGGGTATTTATTGCCGATGGTTTTTTTATAACTGCTGTCCACCAGGCGAAGATCCAGATAGCGTGCACCGGCTGCCAACTGTCGAGCAAAGTTATTGTATTGGCAAACCGCCCAGGGCTTACCCACATCAAAATGCCCATCCTCGTCTACGCCGCAGTTGTGAGCGCCGGGAATTGCCAGTTGATGCAACCTCAAGTGATCGATCTGTGCCGAGATGTCAGTCATCCAGCGGCCTGTATTGACGGTCAGGCCCGAATCATCAGTTGAAGTCGATACCGTGGGTGGCGGAGTGTTGGTCATGATGGTGCTCCCGAGACAAGCAGAGCACCAGTGTGCGGCCAATTAAAAACTGGCGTAACTAGCAGAACTGTTAGTTGCAGAGCACGATGGATATGCTACTGGTTAACAGTTAAATCATCAGTAGCGGGCATCAGACCTTGAACTTACCGACCAGCATCTGCAAATGCGTCCCCAGCCGCGCCAGCTCGACGCTGGAGGCTGCGGTCTCTTCACTGGCCGCCGATGTTTGATCCGACACATCCCGCACATTCAGCACGCTACGGTTGATCTCTTCGGCGACGGCGCTTTGCTGTTCGGCCGCGGCGGCGATCTGCTGGTTCATGGCCTGAATGGCCGAGACGGTACGGGTGATGCTTTCCAGTGAGCCACCGGCGCGGCGGGTCAGCTCGACGCTGCTGTCGGTCAGGCTGCGGCTGTTGTCCATGATGGTCGCCACTTGCTGGGTACCGTTTTGCAGGCCGACGATCAGTTCTTCAATCTCTTCGGTAGATTTCTGAGTGCGCTGCGCCAGGCTGCGCACTTCGTCGGCAACCACCGCGAAACCGCGTCCGGCCTCGCCGGCACGGGCGGCTTCGATCGCCGCGTTGAGGGCCAGCAGGTTGGTTTGCTGGGCCACGGACTTGATCACGTCGAGCACGCTGCCGATCTTGTCGCTCTCGCGCTTGAGCTCACCCATGGCCTCGGTGGAGTTGCCCACTTCCAGGGCCAGGCGCTCGATCTGGGCGATGGCTTCACCCACCACCTTGTCACCCTCGCGCGCCTGCTGGTCGGCGGCGACAGCGGCCTCGGAGGCTTCCTCGGCATTGCGCGCCACTTCCTGCACGGTGGCGGTCATCTCGTTCATGGCGGTGGCCACCTGATCGGTCTCGACCTTCTGGCTTTGCACCCCGGCGCTGGTCTGCTCGGTAACGGCGGACAATTCTTCGGCGGCGCTGGCGATCTGCGTGACGCCATCGCTGATGCCGCCGATCAGTTCGCGCAGGCCCTGGGTCATGTTTTGGATGGCCCGCTGCAGCTGGCCCAGTTCGTCCTGGCGTTTGGAGCTCAGGGAGTGTGTCAGGTCGCCGGCGGCGATGCGCTCGGCCACCTTGAGGGCCTGGTTGAGCGGGATCACGATCTGCCGGGTGATGGCCCAGGCCGCGAACAGGCCAAAAACCAGGGCCAGCGTGGTGGCCAGCAACAGCATGTTCTTGGCATGCGCCACGTCAGTATCGCGTACGTTGGTTTGCGAGAGCGTGAGTTTCTTGCTGACGTCCAGCAGGATTTCACCCTGGGCGGCCATGTGCTTGAGCGCTTCGGCACTGGCGACCTGGGAGTCACGGTACTGGCTGACGGCGGCGCGGTAGGCTTTGAGCGAGTCGGTCGCCTGCTGCAGGTTGGCGATGTGCTGCTCCGGCAGTTTCGACGGCAGGCTTTCCAGGTATTTCAACGCATTGTCGATGGCGTCCAGCGCGGGTTGCTCGGCCTCGGTCTTGCCGCTGTAGGTGTAGCCCCGCACCTGGAACCGCGCTTGCTGGATCAGCTTGCTCAGGTCGATGACGCTGTTGAACTGCACAACGCTATCGCCTTGAAGCAGGGTTTTTTCGACTTCGTTGACCTTGGCCACGGCATTGTCGGCGGTGGCGCCCAGTTTGCCGCGAGCATCCTCACGGTTTGCTCCAGCCTGGATCATGGCGGCAAAGGCTTGTTTGTACTGACCGACAGCGGCCAGTTGCTGATCGATCAACGCCACGTCGGCCGGTTGTTCGATCATCTGGCGGGCGGTTTGCAGGCTGCTGTCGAGCTTGCCCAGCATGTCGTTTACGGCACCGGGGCCTTGCTCGCCACGGCGCATTTCGTAGTCGAGGCGGGCGATGCGCAGGTCTTTGGTCATCCCGTTGATGTCGGAAATGAAACCCAATTTATCGCCCCGGCTGCTCACATTGCTCAGGCCGTTCCAGCCTGTGACCGTGATCAGCAGAGTCAGCAGCAACACAAGGCCAAAGCCGACTCCGAGTTTACGATTGACGCTTACATTCCCTAGTTTATCGGCCAGCCATTGGTACATGTTGCAACTCTCCCTGACCACTCATTGGTTTTATGGGAGTTGTATCGGCTGCAGGCAGGCAATCTGTAGGAAAAGTCTGACAGATGGTTAACAGTGGAAAGGGGCTTAGAAGAGGCGGGCCAGCAATGCCGTAACAGCAGTTTCGACCCGCAGGATGCGCTCGCCCAGTTGCACCGGTTGCAGGCCGGACTTGCCCAGCAGGTCGATTTCGTAGGGAATCCAGCCACCCTCGGGGCCGATGGCCAGGGTCACCGGCTCGCTCAGGGCCCGGGGGCAGGGCGGATAGTGACCAGGATGGCCAACCAGGCCGAGGGTGCCTTCGGTAATGGCCGGCAAACGGTCTTCAACGAACGGCTTGAAGCGTTTCTCGATGATCACTTGCGGCAGCACGCTGTCCCGGGCCTGTTCGAGGCCGAGGATCAACTGCTCGCGAATCGCTTCAGGCTCCAGGAAAGGTGTCTGCCAGAAGCTCTTCTCGACGCGATAGCTGTTCACCAGGACGATACGCGGCACACCCATGGCCGAAACGGTCTGAAACACCCTACGGAGCATTTTGGGCCGTGGCAGGGCCAATACCAGGGTCAGCGGCAGCTTGGCGGGCGGTGGCTGGTCGAGAATCACGCGCAGTTCCGCTTCAGCGGCGTCCAGGCGCAACACCTCGGCCGTACCCATCAGGCCGCCAAGGCGCCCGACGCGCATGCTGTCGCCCACTTCGCAGCGATGCACGTCCTGCATGTGGGTCAACCGGCGATCGCGCAGGATCACCCGGTCCGCCGCTATGAAATCGGCGTCTTCGAGCAGCAGCAGGTTCACGCTTGGGTCGCTGGCGGCTGGTCGTTGTGATCGTCAGCCGGCTGATCGTCCGGGTGTTCGCCGCGCTTGCTGATCAGGCCGCCAAACAGCACGCCGATCTCGAACAGCAGCCACATCGGCACCGCCAACAGCGTCTGCGAGAAGATGTCCGGCGGCGTCAGGATCATGCCGACCACGAAGCAGCCGATGACCACGTACGGGCGGATTTTCTTCAGGTATTTGACGTCCACCACGCCGATCCACACCAGCAGCACCACGGCCACCGGGATCTCGAACGCCACGCCGAAGGCGAAGAACAGCGTCATGACGAAATCGAGGTAGCTGGTGATGTCGGTCATCATTTCCACGCCGGCCGGGGTGGCGGCGGCGAAGAATTTGAAGATCAGCGGGAACACCAGGAAGTAGGCGAAGGCCATGCCCGCGTAGAACAGCAGGATGCTCGACACCAGCAGCGGCACGGCAATGCGCTTTTCATGCTTGTACAGGCCGGGCGCGATGAAGCCCCAGATCTGATGCAGGATCACCGGGATCGCCAGGAACAGCGAGACCATCATTGTCAGCTTGAGCGGCGTCAGGAATGGCGACGACACGTCGGTGGCGATCATCGTCGCGCCCACCGGCAGGTACTGGCGCAGCGGCGTGGAGACGAAGGTATAGATCTGCTGGGTAAAGGCGAACAACCCGGCGAAGATGATGAACACTGCCGCTACACAGCGCAGCAGGCGGGTACGCAACTCGGTGAGGTGCGAAACCAGCGGCATGTGCTGGTCGTTTTCAGGAAGATCGCTCATGGGGCTCGCGGCGGCAGTGTAGGGTCTTGAGGGGCCGGCGGGACAGGCGCGGCGGCAGGGACGACGGGTTCGACCGGTGTCGCTGCAAGCACGGGCGCCGCCTCGGCAGGGGCGACGTCGGCGGCAGGCACCGGGGTCGACGTTGCCTCAGGCTGGACCGGGGTCGGCTCCTGCTGAACCGGCGTGAAAATCTTCCGCGCCTCCTGCTCCAGCGACAGAATGTGTTCGTTGTGCAGTTGCCGACGAATTTCGTCGGCACCGATTTCACGTTCAACTTCCTGTTTGATCGCGTTGAAGCTGCGCTTGAGGCGTCCGACCCACAGGCCGGCGGTGCGCGCAGCGCCCGGCAGGCGCTCGGGACCCAGCACCAGCAGGGCAACGAGGCCGACGAGCAGCAGTTCAGAGAAGCTGATACCAAACATTAGTCAGTGCTCACACGTCTTTGCGGATCGGCTCTTCGACTTTTTGCGCCTGCACGTCGATGGTGTGCGGCGGGTTCACGTTCTGAGTGGTCTGCGGCTGAACGGGCGGAACCGGTTGGGCCGGGGTCACGCTCGGGTCGGCCGGTTTTTCGTCATCGTTCATGGCCTTGCGAAAGCCCTTGATCGACTCGCCGACGTCGGTGCCGAGGTTTTTCAGTTTCTTGGTGCCGAATACCAGCACGACAACAACCAGGATGACGATCCAGTGTTTCCAGTCAAAAATGCCCATGTTGCTGCTCCTCTCTAATAATTGTTCAGGCGGACGGACGCGAGGCTTTCTCGACGTGTCCGGAGAGACCGAAGCGACGGTCCAGTTCATCGAGTACAGCCTGGGGATGCTGCCCCAATTGGGCAAGCATGACCATGCTGTGGAACCACAGGTCGGCGGTCTCGTAGATCACATCGCTGCAGTCACCGCTGACGGCGGCATCCTTGGCGGCAATGATGGTTTCGACCGACTCTTCGCCGACTTTTTCCAGAATCTTGTTCAAGCCCTTGTGGTACAGGCTGGCGACATACGAGCTGTCGGCGGCGGCGCCTTTGCGCTCTTCCAGGACGGCGGCCAGACGGGTCAGAGTGTCACTCATGTTTGTGTCCTGCGGAATAGATGGCGTGTGGATCTTTCAGGACCGGGTCGACGGTTGTCCAGTCGCCGTTCTCATAGACGCGGTAGAAGCAGCTCTGGCGGCCGGTATGGCAGGCGATGTCGCCGATCTGTTCGACCATCAGGATGATGACATCGGCGTCGCAATCGAGGCGCATCTCGTGCAGGGTCTGCACGTGGCCGGATTCTTCGCCCTTGCGCCACAGCTTGCCACGGGAACGCGACCAGTAGATGGCACGGTTCTCGGCGGCGGTGAGCTCCAACGCTTCGCGGTTCATCCAGGCCATCATCAGGACGCGCCCGGTCTTGTGATCCTGGGCAATCGCCGGCACCAGGCCATCGGCATCCCACTTGATCTCGTCCAGCCAGTTTTTCATCTTTGGTTCCTGAAAAGCAGCGACAAGCTTCGAGCTTCAAGCCGCAAGTAAAAGCCTTTGCGCTTCGGTGTTTCGTATTCTGCAGCGCATATCCACCGGCGTGAATTAAACATGAGTGCTATCAACATCGCTTGCAGCTTATAACTTACAGCTGATTCAGGCTATCGACGCACGACCAGATACAAACCGACGGCCATCATGATTCCCGCTGGCCAATAAGCCAACTGATTCAAAGGCCCTCCGGCGGCAAGGATGGCGCCGCCGGCCAGATGCGCCGTGCCGAGCAGGCGCAGGAACCAGTCGTCCCGGCGGCGATGCCAGGGTGGCGGCGGGTCGTAGGCGTGGGGCTGGGACATGCGTTCGAGCAGGTCGCGGGCCATGTTGGCCAGGTGCGGCAGTTGTTCGAACTGGCTCTGCACGTTGCCGAGCAGGGCCTTGGGGCTGACGCGCTCGCGCATCCAGCGCTCGAGGAACGGCTGCGCGGTGTTCCACAGGTCCAGGTCCGGGTACAGCTGACGGCCCAGGCCCTCGATGTTCAGCAGGGTTTTTTGCAAGAGAACCAATTGCGGCTGCACTTCCATGTTGAAGCGGCGTGCCGTCTGAAACAGGCGCATTAGCACCTGACCGAAGGAAATATCTTTTAACGGTTTTTCGAAGATCGGTTCGCACACGGTACGGATCGCCGCTTCGAATTCGTTGAGTTTGGTTTCCGCCGGTACCCAGCCCGAATCGATGTGCAGTTGTGCCACGCGGCGGTAGTCGCGCTTGAAGAAGGCGAACAGGTTGCGCGCCAGGTAGTCCTGGTCTTCGGGGGTCAGGCTGCCGACGATGCCGCAGTCGATCGCGATGTACTGCGGGCTCCACGGGCTCACGGTGCTGACGAAGATGTTGCCGGGGTGCATGTCGGCGTGGAAGAAGCTGTCGCGGAACACCTGGGTGAAGAAGATCTCGACGCCGCGTTCGGCGAGCATTTTCATGTCGGTGCGTTGGTCGGCCAGGGTGGCCAGGTCGGTGACCTGAATGCCGTAGATACGCTCCATCACCAGCACTTTCGGCCGGCACCAGTCCCAATAGACTTGCGGCACGTACAGCAGCGGAGAGCCTTCGAAGTTGCGCCGCAATTGGCTGGCGTTGGCCGCTTCACGCAACAGGTCGAGTTCGTCGTAGATGGTTTTTTCGTAGTCGCTGACCACGTCCACCGGGTGCAGCAGGCGCGCATCGGCCGACAGTTTTTCAGCGGCGCGGGCCAGGATGAACAGCCACGCCAGGTCCTGTGCAATGATCGGCTTGAGGCCCGGGCGGATCACCTTGACGACGACTTCTTCGCCGGTTTTCAGTTGCGCGGCGTGCACCTGCGCCACCGAGGCCGAGGCCAGGGGTTCGACGTCGAAACGGCTGAACACCTCACTGATCTTTTTGCCCAGCTGCTCTTCGATCAGCTTGACCGACAGCTGCGAGTCGAACGGCGGCACGCGGTCCTGCAACTTCATCAGCTCATCGGCAATGTCCTCGGGCAGGAGGTCGCGGCGAGTGGACAGAATCTGTCCGAACTTGATGAAGATCGGCCCGAGGTCCTGCAGCGCCAGGCGCAATCGCGCCCCACGGCTCAGGTCCAGGGTTTTGCGCGGGAACCAGCGCCACGGCAGGGCGTAGCGCAGCACCAGCAGGAACCAGGGCAATGGCAGGGCGAACAGCAGGTCATCGAGGCGGTAGCGGATCACGACGCGCTGGATGCGCAACAGACGGCGGACGGCAAGCAGCTTCATGCGTTATCGCTTGGGTCGAGGGATCGGGAAAGGCGCGCGAAACGCGCCTCAAGTCGTTCCAGATCGAGTTTGATCCGGTCCAGTTCACTGAATCGGGCTTCGGCTTCGCGCTGACCGACGAGGGTGCGCGATTCTTCGGCCAGGTATTCGCCCAGGTTCTGGCCCAGGCTGGCAAATCCTTGCTGATACCAGCGTGCACGACTGCGCAGGTGACCGCCCACCAGTTGGGTGGCAACGGGACCGAGCCAGCGCGAGAGTTCGTACTCCCAGTCCAGCTCAAGGTCCTGGAGAATGGCCGCCAAATCCAGCAGCACACCGCTGTCGCCTTCGAGCTCGACTTGCGGGCCATGCAGCACGGCCGTCTTGTCTTTGCTCATCGCCAGTTTCAACAGGCTCGAAGCCGGCGCGCGCAAGGTGCAGTCGGCGCCGGTTTCCCACTGGGAGGCGAGCATCAGGCCTTCATCGCTGGGCAGGATGAACAGGTGCAAGGCCGGGCTGCGGCAGTCGACGGCAATCACCTTGCCGCTCAAATGCGCCAGCCGCGGCAGCGCCGTGCTGTCGAGGCGCAGCACCCGGTTCAGACCGAGTTCAACGCTGGCGAGCAGTCCGGCGAGCAGCATCAGGGCTTGATGCCGCGGTGCAGGGCGACGATACCCGCGGTCATGTTGTGATAGGTCACGCGGTCGAAACCGGCCTCGACCATCATCGACTTCAGGGTTTCCTGGTTGGGGTGCATGCGGATCGATTCGGCCAGGTAGCGATAGCTTTCCGAGTCGTTGGTGATCAGCTTGCCCATCAACGGCATGAAGGCGAACGAGTAAGCGTCGTAGGCCTTGGACATCAGTGCGTTGGTCGGTTTGGAGAACTCCAGCACCAGCAGGCGGCCACCGGGCTTGAGCACGCGCAGCATGGAGCGCAGCGCGTCTTCCTTGTGCGTCACGTTACGCAGGCCGAAGGCGATGGTCACGCAGTCGAAATGGTTGTCCGGGAACGGCAGTTTTTCCGCGTCGGCCTGAACGAATTCGACGTTGCCGGCCACACCCAGGTCCAGAAGGCGGTCACGACCGACCTTGAGCATGGACTCGTTGATGTCAGCAAGCACCACCTGGCCAGTGGGGCCTACCAGGTGCGAAAACTTGCGGGTCAGGTCGCCGGTGCCGCCGGCGATGTCGAGCACGCGGTTGCCGGTGCGTACGCCCGACAACTCGATCGCGAAACGCTTCCACAGACGATGCATGCCACCCGACAGGAGGTCGTTCATCAGGTCGTACTTGGCGGCTACCGAATGGAAAACTTCAGCGACTTTTTCCGCTTTCTGGCTTTCCGGAACGTTTTTGAAGCCGAAGTGAGTGGTGGGTTCGGCATCGCTGCCTTTGCGCTGATCAGTCATATCGCTGTCACCAAGAGAGAATGCGCGACATTCTAATCCCCAAGGGATGCTTTGTCTTGGCAAGGCTGAAGGTAAGATGGATCACCCTCGGGACGTTTTGCCGCGGTGACGGTCAAGATTCACCGAACACGTATTCATAGAACAGGAGTTGATCGATGGCCCATATCAGTGTTGAGCGTGCCCACAGCCTGGGCAAGGACGCGGCCCGCGAGAAGGCCGACAAACTGGCGCAGAAACTCTCCGACCAATATGGCCTGGAGCCCCAATGGTCTGGCGATACCCTGAACCTCAAGCGTTCGGGTGTAAAAGGGGCGGTGCATGTCGCCGACGATTCGATCCGGGTCGAAGTCGAATTGGGCCTGATGATGTCGGCCATGAGCGGCATGATCAAATCGGAAATCGAGAAGGCGCTGGATAAAGCCCTCGTCTGACCTCGGTTTTTTTGCGTTCGAGCATCCCCTGTGGGAGCGGGCTTGCTCGCGAATGCGGTATGTCATTCAGCATTGTTGTTGACGGATGCACCGCCTTCGCGAGCAAGCTCGCTCCCATATTTGTTTTGTGGCGTGCCCAGGGTTTCATGTCAGTTGTTAGGGTGCCGTTTCTAATTTTTCTCCCTACTTTGTGCATGAGCCCGACACTTTCGCGGGCAGTTCCTCAAACCTTCTGCGCGTGAGGTGCACCATGGCCAAAGTTATTTTGAAGAAAAAAATCGACGCTTCGACTACTGCTTTGAGCGACGTCAAATCCTATGCCCGCAAGATCTGGCTGGCAGGCCTGGGTGCCTACACCAAGGTCGGCCAAGAGGGCAGCGAGTACTTTCAAGAGCTGATCAAGGCCGGTCAAGTTGTTGAAACGAAAGGCAAAAAGGTAGTTGCCGAGAAACTTGAAGCCGCCAACTCCGAGATCGATGAAGCCAAGAGTGAAGTGACCACTTTCAAGGGCAAGGTTGAAGTCCAACTCGACAAGGTCGAGAAGGCGTTCGACTCGCGTGTTGCAAGTGCCTTGAATCGTATCGGCATTCCGTCTAAACATGACGTTGAGACACTCTCTGCTAAGCTCGATGAGCTGACGGCATTGCTCGAACGCGTCGCGCGTAAATCTTAAGGAGAACGGGATGGCTGTTAAAAAGAACACCGAAAAAGAAGGCAGCTCGTGGATCGGGAAAGTCGAAGACTACTCCCGAAAAATCTGGCTGGCTGGTTTAGGCGTGTACTCGAAGATCGACACTGACGGCAGCAAACTCTTCGATGCATTGGTAAAAGACGGCGAGAAAGCCGAGAAGCTCACCAAGAGTGCCGTCGGCAAAAAAGTCGACGCCGCCAAGGACTCTGCTTCTTCGGCCAAATCGCGCATCACTGGCGTGAAAGATCGCGCACTGGGCAAGTGGGATGAGCTGGAAGGGGCTTTCGACAAGCGTCTGAACAGCGCCATTTCCCGTCTGGGCGTGCCGAGCCGCAATGAAGTCAAGGCACTGCACAGCAAGGTCGACACCCTGACCAAGCAGATCGAAAAACTGACCGGTGCCAAGGTTGCGCCTGTTGCGGCGAAAACCGCAGCGGCCAAACCTGCTGCCAAGCCGGCCGCAAAAACTGCAGCCAAGCCACTGGCCAAAGCAGCGGCTAAACCTGCTGCCGCCAAACCTGCTGCCAAAGCAGCGGCCAAGCCGGCTGCCAAAACTGCCGCAGCAAAACCAGCCGCCGCCAAAGCAGCGGCTAAACCGGTAGCGGCAAAAACGGCTGCCAAGCCAGCGGCCAAGCCAGCAGCCAAGCCGGCCGCCGCTAAAACTGCAGCGGCCAAGCCAGCAGCCAAACCCGCGGCCAAACCTGCCGCTGCGAAAAAGCCCGCAGTGAAAAAGCCGGCCGCTCCAAAAGCCGCCGCGCCAAAACCTGCCGTGGCCGCCGCCAAACCGGCAACCCCGGCCGCTCCGGTCAGCGCCTCGAACTCTGCGACCGCGCCGACCCCAGCCACCACCCCGACTGCCGCGCCAGCCCCATCGACGCCAACCAGTCAGTCCTGATTGTTCAGGGCTCAAGAAAACGCCCGGCCTGCCAAGGTCGGGCGTTTTTGTTCATGCACGGTCCACACAAAACCTGTAGGAGCCGAGCTTGCTCGCGATGGCGTCGTATCAGTCGACTTCAATGTTGACTGACACTGCGCCATCGCGAGCAAGCTCGGCTCCTACAGGGGGCGTTGGGTTATTCGTGTTCTTCCAAGTACTGCATCGCCAAATGCTCGGTCGCCACCTTGATCGGCGGCAACAGATGCGGCGCCACCAGCATCATGATTTGGTAAACCACCAGTCTCACCTCGCCTTCGCGGTCGAGAATCCGCTGATAGTCCAGCGAGAACAGCAGCGTCATGGTGATCTGCTCCACCAGTTGCCCCAGGGCCTGGGTGTCGCTGACCAATTGCCCCTGTGCCTTCAAGCGCGCCAGCAACGAAGCGAGTGTGCGCTTGAGCCCGTTGAGCAGGTTGCGAATGCCCTTGGCCAGCTTCGGCAAACGCCCGGCCAGGTTCGACAGGTCCTGGAACAGGAACCGGTAGTGAGCCAGACGCTCGACGATCAGGTGCAGGAACAGCCAGTAATCCTCGGGGGCCAGTTCGACGTCGGACGGTGGGTCGAGCAGCGGTGCCAGCTCCGCCTGAAAGCGCTCGAACAACCCGAGAATCAGTGGTTCCTTGCCGTGGAAGTGGTAGTAGAGGTTGCCGGGGCTGATGCCCATTTCGTTGGCAACTTCCATGGTGGAGACATTCGGTTCGCCCTTGTGATTGAACAACTGCAGGGCACATTCGAGGATGCGGTCGCGGGTTTTCATCCAGTCTTCTTAATGATCATGCCAAGTCAATTTCCAATCCTGTGGGAGCGAGCCTGCTGGCGATGGTCGCTAACGATTACGCGGGCTTTCTGAATGCCCGCGGCGTCTGCGTGTTCATCGCGAGCAGGCTCGCTCCTGCAGGGTTGGATGCGGCGTTGAAGGTTCAGCGCACACGCACGTAGGTACCGGGTGCGGCTTCCATCGGTGGGTAGTTCTGGTTGCCCAGGGCCATGTGGGTTTCTTTCTGCGCGCCGGAACGCTCCTGAATCCAGCCCAGCCATTGCGTCCACCAACTGCCGTCGACCTGCTTGGCATCGTAGTACCAGGCCCGTGGGTCGCTGCTCAGTTTGGCGCCTTCGACGTAGTTGGCTTTCGGGTTGTTCGGCGGGTTGAGGATGCTCTGCACATGGCCGCTGTTGGACAACACGAAACGCCGCTCGCCCCCCAGCAGCAGCGTCGAGCGATACACCGCGTCCCATGGCGTGATGTGATCGTTGATGCCGGCGACGCTGAAACTGTCGACGGTGACTTTCTGCAAATCGATCGGCGTGCCGCACACTTCGAGGCCGCCGGGATGGCTCAGCGGGTTGTGCTTGAAGAAGTCCAGCAGGTCCCCATGCAAGGCGGCCGGCAGGCGCGTGTTGTCGTTGTTCCAATAGAGGATGTCGAACGCGGGCGGCTCCTTGCCCAGCAGGTAGTTGTTGACGAAATAACTCCAGATCAGATCGTTGGGGCGCATCCAGGCGAAGACCTTGGCCATGTCCCGGCCATCGAGCACGCCCTTCTGGTAAGAGCGGCGCTTGGCGGCTTCCAGGGTCTGCTCATCGGCGAACAGGGTGGCCGGGGTGTCAAGCTGGCTGTCCAGCAGGCTCACCAGGTACGTCGCGCTGGACACCCTGCGCAGTTGCCGCTTGGCCTGCAAGTGCCCCTGCAACGCGGCGATGGTCAACCCGCCGGCGCAAGCGCCCATCAGGTTGACTTCTCGGGCGCCGGTGATCGCCCGGCAGACATTCATGGCTTCTTCCACCGCTTCCACATAGGTCGACAGCCCCCATTCACGGTGGCGCACATCGGGGTTGCGCCAACTGATCATGAAGGTTTGCAGGCCGTTCTTGAGCGCGAACTGGACGAAGCTGTTGTGGGGGCTGAGGTCGAAAATGTAGTACTTGTTGATCTGCGGCGGCACCACCAACAGCGGTTTGGAGTACTGCTTTTCGCTCATCGGCTTGTACTGGATCAGCTCCAGCAGTTCATTGCGAAACACCACGGCACCGGTGGTGGTGGCGACGGACTTGCCGACCTCGAAAGCCTGTTTGGTGACTTGGCGGGGCAGGCCATCGTTGTGCAGCAGATCATCGACCAGATGGCTGATGCCACGGACCAGGCTGTTGCCGCCGGAGTTGAAGATCTCCTTGATGGCCAGCGGATTGAGCAGGCTGTTGGACGGCGCCATGGCATCGTTCAGCAAGGAGAAGGCGAAGTGTGCGCGGGTGCGATCGTCGGGGCTCATATTGCTCTCGTCGATCCAGCTTTTGACCTGCTTTTGCCAGGCCAGGTAAGCCTGCAGGCTGCGACGATAGAAGGGGTTGAGGCTCCATGCCGGGTCGGCGAAACGACTGTCCTGAGGGTTGGTGGGGTGCAGGGTCTCACCCAGCAGGACGCGGCCCAGTTGACCCCCCAGTTTCAAGGCGTGCCGCGCGCTGTGCACCGGGTTGCGCAAACCATGGGCGGCAACGCTGCGCAGCGTTGAAAACAGATCGCGGCCACGCAGGCCGGTGATCGCACTCTGTGCGTTGATGAACGCGGCGGGAGAGGGCACCAAGTCCCTCGCTGGTTTGTCACGCATCAGTCAACACTCCTTCGTCTTCAGGCCAAATACAAACACACCGAACCAGAACACCATAGTCGCTGTAGCAGGTTGTTGCGCGGCCCGGCGTCCTGCCGGGCGATGACGAGTCGATTAACCGCCCAGTGGCGACGGATGCGGGTGCATCACCGCGCGCTGGCGCTCCTCCTCGAGAAATTTCATGATGATCGGCGCCACGGCTTCGGCGCGGGTAATCAGGAACAGGTGCCCGTCATCGATGATGTGCAACTGTGCGTTGGGGATGCGCCAGGCCAGCAGGCGCATGTTGACCAGCGGGATCAACGGATCGTCGTCACCGGCCAGCACCAGGGTCGGCTGGTTGATCTTGTGCAGCCAGTGAATGCTGGTCCAGCCAAGGCCCGCGAACAGCTGCCAGTAGTAACCGAGCTTGCCCGCCGAACGCACCTTCGCCGCATGGCTTGCCGCCAGTGTCGGGTCGCGACGGAACGAGCCGCCGTAGATCATCGGCGCGATGCGGATCACGTGCGAAGGCTGGATGTAGCGTCGTGGGCTGGCCATCATCCACAACACTTTCGGCTTGCCCGGCACCATCACCGCGCCGGCGGCCGTCGCCGCCAGTACAAGCTTCTTGCAGCGCTCCGGATAGTCGTAGGCGAATTGCTGCGCCAGGGCACCGCCCCAGGACACGCCGATCGCATTGACCTGTCCGTAATCAAGGTAATCGAGCATGCGCGCCGTGAGCTTCGCCAGGCCCGGAAACCGGTACGGACGATTTGGCGTCGACGAACCGCCCACACCGGGAACGTCGAACGCGATGACCTCCAGGTCCGGGTCCAGCGCCGCGACGAACGGGAACACCAGCTCCAGGTTGGCGCCGATGCCATTGAAAATCAGCAAGGGCGTCAAGTGAGGCTTGCCGGGGCGCACCGCCGTGCGGAGGGTCTGGCCATCCAGGTCGACGGTACGGAATATGAACGGTTGCGGCATGCTCTGGCCCTGTGGGTCACTTTTTCAAATTCTTCCCCGATCCCCTGTGGGAGCGGGCTTGCTCGCGAAAGCGGTCGTTCATTCAGAATCGATGTCGGCCGAGTTGACGCCTTCGCGAGCAAGCCCGCTCCCACAGTGTGGGGCGAGGTGTGTCGGTTACCGCTCGTGTACGTAGGTGCCCGGCGATGCTTCGCCCGCCGGATAGGCCTTGTTGCCCAGTTTGGTCGGGGCCTTCTTCAGTTCACCCGAACGCTGGGCCTGCCAGGCCTGCCAGTGCAACCACCAGGAATCGGTGTGTTTGCTGGAGTTCTCCTGCCACTGCTCGGCGGTCGCTGCCATTTCGGTGCTGGTCATGTACCGGGATTTCGGGTTGCCCGGCGGGTTCAGGATGCTCTGGATATGCCCGCTGCTGGACAGCACGAATTCGACATTGCCACCAAACAGCTGCGCCGACTTGTAGCAGGACTTCCATGGCGTGATGTGATCGTTGGTGCCGGCCAGGGAAAAGATGTCGGCGGTCACCTGTTTGAGGTCGATGGCGGTACCGCACACTTCCAGTGCATTGGGGCGAATCAGTGGGTTGTTTTTGAACATCTCGATCAGGTCGCCGTGGAACGCGGCCGGCAAGCGCGTGGTGTCGTTGTTCCAGAACAGGATGTCGAACACCGGCGGCTCGTTGCCCAGCAGGTAGTTGTTGACCCAGTAGTTCCAGATCAGGTCGTTGGGGCGCATCCAGGCGAAGACTTTCGCCATGTCGCGACCTTCCAGGACACCGGCCTGGTAGGAATGTCGCTTGGCGGTCTCGAGGGTTTGCTCATCGACGAACAGGGCGACGTCGCTGTCCAGGGTGGTGTCCAGCACGCTCACCAGCAGGGTGAGGGCATTGACCTTGTTCTCGCCGATCGCGGCGTAGTGGCCCAGCAGCGCGGTGCAGGTGATGCCGCCGGAACAGGCGCCCAGCATGTTCACGTCTTTGCTGCCGGTGATGGCCGTCACCACATCGACCGCTTCCTTGAGCGCTTCGATGTAGGTCGACAGGCCCCACTCGCGTTGTTCCTTGGTGGGGTTGCGCCAGCTGACGATGAATGTCTGCACGTTATTGCGCAGGCAGAAGCGCGCCAGGCTCTTGTCGGGGCTCAGGTCGAATACGTAGAACTTGTTGATCTGCGGTGGCACCACCAGCAATGGACGCTCATGGACCTGCTCGGTGATCGGTTTGTACTGGATCAGCTCCAGCACGTCGTTGCGAAACACCACCGCGCCTTCGGTCACGCCCAGGCTCTTGCCGACCTCGAACGCGCCCATGTTGACCTGGCTCGGCATACCGCCGTTGTGCACCATGTCCTTGGCCAGGTGCGAAAGGCCATCGAGCAGGCTTTTGCCGCCGGTTTCGAAGAAGCGCTTGACCGCCGCCGGGTTGGCCGCGGTGTTGGTCGGGGCCATGGCTTCGGTCATGAGGTTGATCACGAAATGCCCGCGGGCGACGTCCTTGGGCGAGAGGTTGCTGTCGTCGATCCAGTCGTGGAGTTCCTTGCGCCACGCCAGGTAGGTTTGCAGATAACGTCTGTAGAGCGGGTTCTGGCTCCAGGCCGGGTCGGCGAAGCGACGGTCGTCGCTGGTCGGTTGCAGCTCGGATTTGCCGAACAGCACGTTCTTGAGTTCAAGTCCGAAATGCGCAACGTGCTTTGCACTGTGCACCGGTTGCCTGATGGCCTGCCTGAGCACCATGCGAGCAGAAGCCAGTAGATCCTTTCCACGCAGCCCAACGACAGGATTCAGTCCCAAGGTGTTTTCCGAGGCCTGATACTTCAAGTCATCGTTATTCTTGTTACTCATCTACGACGCTCCATTGTCCTGAGACGAGTACCCGGTCCTGCTGTGTAGTCACACAGCGAATGCCAGGTACTACTGCTCGGGTGACCGTTAATTCTGCATCGCTGCTTTTTTCAATCGCAGAGAGCACTGCAGGGAACTTGCCAGCTCCATTGGTTACCCGAGTTTAATTTTTTTCGCAAGCGGGCCTGTCGCCGGCCTTGGAGCGGAGCATTCAAACAGATGAAATTAGAAAATGCCCTCTAAAGAGCAAGAGGCTCGGACTAGAGCATCAGCTTGACGACCGATTCGTTCGGGTCGCGGGTTTTTCCGGCGGCTTTGAGCTCGGCCAGATAATCCTCCCAGAGTGCGTCATGACGTCGCCCCAGCTCGTAGAGGTATTCCCAGGTGAACAGGCCGCTGTCGTGGCCATCGTCGAAGGTCAATTTCAGTGCGTACTGACCGGCCGGTTCCAGCTTGGTCAGGCCGACGTTGATCTTGCCAAATTGCAGGATGGGTTTGCCGTGGCCCTGGACCTCGGCGGAAGGGGAATGCACGCGCAGGAATTCGGCAGGCAGGGTGTACTCCTCACCGGACGCGTAGGTGAGCGTCAGGGTTCTCGAGGCTTTGTGCAGTTTGATGTCGGTGGGTAGTTGGGTCATGACCGGCAATCCATTTGTGGGGGCGAGCCCGGTTCAAATGTGGGAGCGGGCTTGCTCGCGAATGAGGTTCAACAGCCAGCACGAATGCTGAATGTTACTGCCCCTTCGCGAGCAAGCCCGCTCCCACAGGATCCGCGTTCACCCGTAAGTATGGCTTACAGGATATAACGGGACAGGTCTTCGTTCTGCGCCAATTCGCCCAGGTGGCTGTTGACGTAGTCGGCGTCGATCTGGATCGCCTTGTCATCGTGGGCGCTGGCCAGGTCGCCGGCGCTGAACGACACCTCTTCGAGCAGACGCTCAAGCAAGGTGTGCAGGCGACGGGCACCGATGTTCTCGGTTTTCTCGTTGACCTGCCAGGCGATCTCGGCGATGCGCTTGATGCCGTCCGGCTGGAACTCGATGGTCAGGCCTTCGGTTTTCAGCAGTGCGCAGTATTGCTCGGTGAGCGATGCATGCGGTTCGCTGAGAATGCGTTCGAAGTCCTGCGGCGACAGGGCCTTGAGCTCGACGCGAATCGGCAGGCGACCTTGCAGTTCAGGCACCAGATCGCTCGGTTTGCTCAGGTGGAACGCACCGGAAGCGATGAACAGGATATGGTCGGTCTTGACCATGCCCAGCTTGGTGTTGACGGTGCAGCCTTCGATCAGCGGCAGCAAGTCGCGCTGTACGCCCTCGCGGGACACGTCGGCGCCGCCGACATTGCCACGCTTGGCGACCTTGTCGATTTCGTCGATGAACACGATGCCGTGCTGCTCGACCGCTTCCAGGGCCTTGGCTTTCAACTCTTCGTCGTTGACCAGGCGGCTGGCTTCTTCATCGCGCACCAGTTTCAGCGCTTCCTTGACCTTGAGCTTGCGGCTCTTGCGTTTGCCCTTGCCCATGTTGGCGAACAGGCTCTGCAGCTGGTTGGTCATCTCTTCCATGCCCGGAGGCGCGGAGATATCGACACCGGACATTTCCGCGACTTCGATCTCGATTTCCTTGTCATCGAGCTGACCTTCGCGCAGGCGCTTGCGGAACAGCTGACGGGTGTTGGAATCGGAGGCCGGCGCGTCGTCGTTGCTGAAACCCATGCGGGCCGGTGGCAGCAAGGCGTCGAGGATGCGCTCTTCGGCGGCATCTTCGGCGCGGTGGCGAACCTTGGTGATTTCCTGTTCGCGCAGCAGCTTGATCGCGGCATCGGCCAGATCACGAATGATCGATTCGACGTCGCGGCCGACATAGCCGACTTCGGTGAACTTGGTCGCTTCGACCTTGATGAACGGTGCATTGGCCAGTTTGGCCAGGCGACGGGCGATCTCGGTTTTACCGACACCGGTCGGGCCGATCATCAGAATGTTCTTGGGGGTGACTTCAACGCGCAGCTCTTCAGGCAGCTGCATCCGGCGCCAGCGATTACGCAAGGCAATCGCGACGGCGCGCTTGGCATCGTCCTGGCCGATGATATGGCGATTGAGTTCGTGGACGATTTCACGGGGAGTCATGGACATAATATTTGACGGACCTTTAACGAAATGAGTCGTGGCGTGCAGCCGAAACAGACTTACTCGTCGCCTTTGGCGCAGTCCTGCTCCTCAATGGTCTGAGTGTGGTTGGTGAATACGCAGATGTCGCCGGCGATGCCGAGGGCGGTCTCGACGATTTCCCGGGCCGACAGGTCGGTTTTTTTCAGCAGCGCGCTGGCAGCGGCCTGGGCGTAGGCGCCACCGGAGCCCATGGCGATCAGGCCGTTTTCCGGCTCGACCACGTCACCATTGCCGGTGATGATCAGGGAAGCGTCTTTGTTGGCGACCGCGAGCATGGCTTCGAGGCGGCTCAGGGAGCGGTCGGTGCGCCATTCTTTGGCCAGTTCGACGGCAGCACGAACCAGGTGGCCCTGGTGTTTCTCCAGTTGACCCTCGAAACGTTCGAACAGGGTAAAGGCATCTGCCGTGGCACCGGCAAAACCGGCAAGAACTTCACCGTGGTACAGGCGACGGACCTTTTTGGCGTTGCCTTTCATCACGGTATTGCCCAGAGATACCTGGCCGTCGCCGCCCATGACGACTTTGCCGTGGCGGCGAACTGAAACGATGGTGGTCAAGGGAAGAGTCTCCACACAGCGGGGCGAAAGTGCCTTATGCCCATTCATATGGGGGTGGTGGAGAGGATTTCAACTGCGGGGCGGGAGAGGGGACGAGCGGTGTCTATCAAACGGGGATATGTAGTGTTGGACATGACACCATCGCCAGCAGGCTGGCTCCCACAGGGGGGGCGCCAAACCTGTGGGAGCCAGCCTGCTGGCGATGAACGATGACGCGGTGTTGATCGTTCCCACGCGGAGCGTAGGAACGATCGGAGAAAGGGTCAGCGGCTCTGGCGTTGTTGTAACAACAAATTGCTGAACCCGGCGCCCGCCAGTTGCTTCTGCGCGGTGGTCAATTGTTCGCGGTTGCTGAACGGCCCCACCAAAACCCGATACCAGGTCTCGTCCTTCACGGTGCCGGACTCCACCGCCACCGCCTGCCCCAGCAGGATGATCTGCGCCCGAACCTTGTCCGCATCGGTTTCCTTGCGGAACGAACCGGCCTGCAGGAAGAACTTGGTCACCGGCGCCGCCTTGGTCACGGGCGGCGCTGGCGGCGGGGTGATCCCGGACAGGGCGGCCTGGGCGCGGGCAGTGTCTATTTTCGCCGCTTCCGCTGGCGTCACCGGCGTGGTCGGCACGGCCGGCACTTGCGGTGTCGGCAGGGTTTTTTCCGGCACCGCATCCGGCGGCACAATCACCTCGGATTCCGGCAGCAGGGTGTAGAAGTCGTACTTGGGCTTCACCGGTTGCGTCGGGCTCGGCGGGGTCTTGTTGGCCTCGGCGATCTTGGTGGCTTTCTGTTGCTGCTCCACTTTCTCGCGCTTGACCGTGTCACTGCCCTTGCCCGGCTCCAGCTTCATCAGGAACACGATGAACGCGCCGACCGTCAGGCCGATCGCCATCCACAGCCAACCCGGGATCGGTTGCTTCGCTGGAGCTTGGTAACGGCTGGCGCCACGTTTGGGTGCAGGTTTTTTCTTGGCAGCCAACTTACATACGCTCCAGAGTTTCCAGACCCAAGAGTTCCAGGCCTTGCTTGAGGGTGCGTCCGGTCAGCGCGGCGAGGCGCAGGCGGCTCTGCATTTGTTCCGGGGTCTCGGCGGCGAGGATCGGGCAGTTCTCGTAGAAGCTGGAGAACAGGCCGGCGACGTCGTACAGGTAGGTGCACAGGATGTGCGGCGTGCCCTTCTCGGATACGTTGTTGAGCACTTCGCCGAACTGCGCCAGTTTCGCTGCCAGTTCGTGCTCGTGCGGCGCCTCCAGGACGATCTGGCCTTCGACTTCGCTGAAGTCCTTGCCCAGCTTGCGGAACACACCGGCCACGCGGGTGTAGGCATACAGCAGGTACGGCGCGGTGTTGCCTTCGAAGTTGAGCATCAGGTCGAAGTTGAAGCTGTAGTCGCTGGTGCGGTGTTTGGATAGGTCGGCGTATTTCACTGCGCCGATACCCACCACCTTGGCGATGTTGCGCAGGTCGGCTTCGGCCAGTTCCGGGTTCTTATCCTTGACCAGGGTGTAGGCGCGCTCCTGGGCTTCGGTCAGCAGATCGATCAGCTTCACGGTGCCGCCGTCGCGGGTCTTGAACGGACGGCCATCGGCACCGTTCATGGTGCCGAAGCCCATGTGTTCCATTTCCATCGGGTGCGTCACGAAGCCGGCCTTGCGGGCCACGGCGAACACTTGCTGGAAGTGCAGGGCCTGGCGCTGGTCGACGAAGTACAGGGCGCGGTCGGCCTTGAGGGTGCCGCTGCGGTAGCGCACGGCCGCCAGGTCGGTGGTGGCGTAGAGGTAACCGCCGTCCGCCTTGACGATGATCACCGGCAGCGGGTCGCCGTCGGCGTTCTTGAATTCATCGAGGAACACGCACTGCGCGCCGTTGCTTTCGACCAGCATGCCGGCGGCCTTGAGGTCGTTGACCACGTTGATCAGGTCGTCGTTGTAGGCGCTTTCGCCCATCACGTCGGCCATGGTCAGCTTGACGTTCAGCAGTTCGTAGATTTTCTGGCAGTGGGACAGCGAGATGTCCTTGAACTTGGTCCACAGCGCCAGGCAATCGGCGTCACCGGCCTGCAGCTTGACCACCAGGCCTCGGGCGCGGTCGGCGAATTCTTCGGATTCGTCGAAGCGCTGCTTGGCGGCGCGGTAGAAGTTTTCCAGGTCCGAGAGTTCGTCGCTGGTGATCGGGTTTTCCTGCAGGTAGGCCATCAGCATGCCGAACTGGGTGCCCCAGTCGCCCACGTGGTTCTGACGGATGACGGTATCGCCCAGGAACTCCAGGACGCGGGCCACGCCGTCGCCAATGATGGTCGAGCGCAAGTGGCCGACGTGCATCTCTTTGGCCAGGTTCGGCGCCGACAGGTCAACCACGGTGCGGCGCGCCGGGCCGGCCTTGCGTACGCCGATGTGCGCATCGGCCAGGGCGGCGTCCAGGCGGGTTGCCAGGGCATCGGTGTTCTGGAAAAAGTTCAGGAAGCCTGGGCCGGCGATTTCGGCCTTGCTGACGTTTTCGTCGGCCGGCAGGGCCGCGATGATTTTCTCGGCCAGATCGCGCGGCTTCATGCCCGCAGGCTTGGCCAGCATCATTGCGATGTTGCTGGCGAAGTCACCGTTCTTCTTGTCGCGGGAGTTTTCCACCTGGATCGCCGGCGACAGGCCTTCAGGCAACACACCTTCGTTGACGAGTTGGGTGATGGCTTGTTGGATCAGCTGGCGAATGGTGTCTTTCATGGTCTTCTCTTTCGACCGCAAGCGCGGCGGCGCAAGGTGCGCTGGTGGAAAAACTGGGCATTATCCGTTGCGAAGGCGGGCTTGCCAACCATTGTAGGTTCATTGCGGACTTACGGCGGATGATTACCCGTGGCGAGGGAGCTTGCTCCCGTTGGGCCGCGAAGCGAGCCTGAACTCACGGGGGTTCGATTCATCGCAAGCCTCGATATTTTTTGCGACTGCTTCGCGGTCGAACGGGAGCAAGCTCCCTCGCCACCGGTTGTCTGGTTAATACAAATCAACGGGATCAACATCCAGCGACCAGCGCACCGCCCGCCCGCTCGGCATCTGCTCCAGCACCAACAACCAACTGGCCAGCAGCCGATGCAACGGCGCCCGGGCCGTGGCTTGCAACAATAGCTGCGCGCGATAGCGCCCGGCCCGGCGTTCCATCGGCGCGGGTACCGGCCCCAGCAACTCAATACCGGTCAGGTTCTGTTCAGTCAACAGGCGTTCGGCCTCGCTGCACGCTTCGTCGAGAAATCCTTCGGCCTGACCCGGTTTGTGCGCTTCGGCCCGCAGCAATGCCAGGTGCGCAAAGGGCGGCAGGCCCGCCGCGCGGCGCTCGCTCAGGGCCTGTTCGGCAAATGCGAAGTAGCCCTGCTCGGTCAGTTGTACCAATAACGGATGGTCGGCCAGGTGCGTCTGAATGATCACCTTGCCCGGCTCTTCCGCGCGGCCAGCGCGCCCGGCCACCTGGACGATCAGTTGCGCCATGCGTTCGCTGGCGCGGAAGTCGCCGGAGAACAGCCCACCATCGGCATCGAGAATCGACACCAGGGTTACCCGCGGAAAGTGGTGCCCTTTGGCGAGCATCTGCGTGCCCACCAGAATGCACGGCTGGCCCTTCTGGATGGTGGCGAACAGTTGATTCATCGCGTCCTTGCGCGAAGTGCTGTCGCGGTCGACGCGTAACACCGGGTAGTCCGGAAACAGGATCGCCAGGCGCTCTTCGGCCCGTTCGGTGCCGGCGCCCACCGGACGTAAATCGACCTTGTTGCACTTCGGGCACTGGCGCGGCACTCGCTCGACATAGCCGCAATGGTGACAGCGCAGTTCGCCATAGCGCTGATGAACGGTCATGCGCGCATCGCAGCGCTGGCACTCGGACATCCAGCCGCAATCATGGCAGAGCAGCGTCGGCGCGAAGCCTCGGCGGTTGAGAAACACCAGCACTTGCTGGCCGGCTGCAAGGGTTTGGCCGATGGCCTGTTGCATCGGCCCGGAAATGCCGCTGTCCAGCGGCCGGCTTTTAACATCCAGGCGCAGGAAGCGCGGTTGTTTGGCACCGCCGGCGCGCTCGTTCAGTCGCAGCAGGCCATAGCGCCCGGTATAGGCGTTGTGCAGGCTTTCCAGAGAAGGCGTGGCCGAGCCAAGCACAATCGGAATGTTTTCCTGTCGAGCGCGCACCAGCGCCAGATCCCGGGCGTGGTAGCGCAGGCCTTCCTGCTGTTTATAGGAGCCGTCATGCTCTTCGTCGATGATGATCAGCCCCGGGTTTTTCATCGGTGTGAACAGCGCCGAACGGGTGCCGATGATGATATCGGCCTCGCCGTCGCGGGCGGCCAGCCACGCGTCCAGTCGCTCGCGATCATTGACCGCCGAGTGAATCAGCGCGATGCGGGCGTTGAAGCGCTGTTCGAAGCGCGCCAGGGTCTGCGGGCCGAGGTTGATCTCCGGGATCAGCACCAGTGCCTGTTTCCCGGCCTCCAGTGTTTCGCGGATCAGCTGCAAATACACTTCGGTCTTGCCGCTGCCCGTCACGCCGGCCAGCAGGAAAGCGTGATAACTGTCGAAACCGGCGCGAATCGCTTGACACGCGGCCTGTTGCTCGGGGTTCAGCGGCAGCTCCGGCTGGGCCAGCCAGTGTTCGTGGCGGGCGCCGGGGGCGTGCTTGCGCACTTCGACCTGCACCAGGTTCTTGGCCAGCAACAGATCGAGGCTGTCCTTGCTCAGCATCAATTTGCTCAGCAGTTGATGGGCCACGCCATGGGGGTGCTGCGCCAGAGTCGCCAGGGCCTCTCGCTGGCGCGGGGCACGGGCGATACGTGGGTCGTCGAGGCTGGCACCGGGGGCGGCGGACCAGAAGCGCTCCTGGCGTGCCTCCGCCAGTTCGCCCTGACGCAGCAACACCGGCAACGCCCAGCTCAAGGTGTCGCCCAGGCTGTGCTGATAATACTGGGACGTCCACAGGCACAGCTTGAACAGTGCCGGTGGCAACGGTGGCGTGGCGTCGAGCAGCGCCAGGGCGGGCTTGAGTTTTTCCGCCGGCACTTCGCTGGTATCGGTGATCTCCACCAGGATCCCGATCATCTCCCGCCGGCCAAATGGCACCCGCAGGCGCATGCCAGGCTGCAACTGGGCGCGCAGGACCCCGGCGGGAGCACGGTAGTCGAACAGACGGCGCAGCGGCGAAGGCAGGGCGAGGCGCAAAATGGCGTCGGGCACGCGGGGAATTCTCGATAAGCGGGCAATGAAAGAGGGGCTGGGCATGACCTGTGGGGGCGGGCTTGCTCGCGAAGACGTCGTGTCAGTCGACGTTATTGCGGGCCGATACACCGCTTTCGCGAGCAAGCCCACTCCCGCAATGGCATCGCGCTCAAGGTCGGGAGCCTAGCAGACGGTCGGTAGAAGCGACAGCTTGCGCGAATGGCATTGTCTGGTAGAATCCGCGGCCTAATTACGTGCGGTATTCAACAATAGTGTTGGGTGGCGGCACGCTAGCCTGAGGAAGACACCATGAAAGCTGATATCCATCCAGAATACCCAGCAGTTGCTGTTACCTGCAGCTGCGGCAACAAGTTCGAAACCCGTTCGACCTTCGGCAAAGCCCTGGCGATCGACGTGTGCAACGAATGCCACCCGTTCTACACCGGTAAGCAAAAGACTCTGGACACTGGCGGCCGCGTACAGCGCTTCGCCGACCGTTTCGGTGCTTTCGGCGCGAAAAAGGCCTAAGGCCTGTCAACTTGGGAAGCCGCTACGGTTTTTCCATGCTGATGAAAAAGGCGTCCCTTGTGGGCGCCTTTTTTGTGTCCGCGATTTGGCTATCGTCAGCCCAGGCCTTGTGCCCGGCGCCGGGCGGCCTGTCGTCAGTGACGGTGCAGCGGGTGGTGGATGGCGACACATTGCGCCTGAGCGACGGCCGCAGTGTGCGCATGATCGGCTTGAATACGCCTGAGCTGGGCAAGAAAGGCCGCTCCGACGAGCCGTTTGCCGTGGCGGCGCGCAAACGCCTCGAAGCCCTGGTGGCGGCAAGCGACGGACGGGTCGGTTTACTGCCCGGTAAAGAAAGCCAAGACCATTACGGCCGAACCCTGGCCCATGTCTACGGTGCCGATGGCGCCAACCTCGAAGCGCAAATGCTCGCCGAAGGCCTCGGTTTTCTGGTGGCGGTCCCTCCGAATGTCGATTTGGTTGGCTGTCAGCAAGCTGCGGAGCGCAGTGCCCGTCGGGCGGGACTCGGTATCTGGCGGCAGTCGCCGGTACTGAAGGCGGATCAGATCAAGACCTCCGGCTTTACGGTGCTCAGCGGCCGAGTGAGCAGGGTGCAGCGTAATCGAGGCGGGATCTGGATCGAGTTGCAGGATTCGCTTGTATTGCGTGTTGCACCCAATTTGCTCAGCCATTTCGATGCCGCGGCGCTGGAAAAGCTCAAGGGCAGGCAAGTCGAGGCGCGCGGCTGGGTGCTGGATCGTTCGCGGCGCGGTGGGTTGCAGGATGGTCAGGCGCGCTGGATGTTACCGCTGACCGATCCGGCGATGCTCGAAGTGATCCGGTGATAAAAAATTGTAGACATTTTTTATGCCGATTGTGAACAGTCCACCCCTTGTGTTCCGCGGCTCTTGGCCAAAAGTCGTAAAGCAGGGCGGTTGACAGGGGTGACCGGTCAGTCTTGTGGGGATTTTGCCAGGCGCGTATCCTCGCTGACCAGTCTGTCCAACAGTAAAAGCGGAATGCCCCCATGTCTGATTTGAAAACTGCCGCTCTCGAATATCACGCCAATCCTCGTCCAGGGAAACTGAGCGTCGAGCTCACCAAAGCCACCGCTACCGCCCGCGACCTGTCGCTGGCCTACAGCCCCGGTGTAGCCGAACCAGTACGCGAAATCGCCCGCGATCCTGAACTGGCCTACAAATACACCGGCAAAGGCAACCTGGTTGCAGTCATTTCCGATGGCACCGCGATTCTGGGCCTGGGTAACCTCGGCCCATTGGCTTCCAAGCCAGTGATGGAAGGTAAGGGCGTACTGTTCAAGCGCTTCGCCGGCATCGACGTTTTCGACATCGAAGTCGACTCCGAAAGCCCGCAAGCCTTCATCGACACCGTCAAGCGCATCTCCATCACCTTCGGTGGCATCAACCTGGAAGACATCAAGGCGCCAGAGTGCTTTGAGATCGAACGCGCTCTGATCGAGCAGTGCGACATTCCGGTGTTCCACGATGACCAGCACGGCACCGCGATCGTCACCGCCGCCGGCATGATCAACGCCCTGGAAATCGCTGGCAAAACCCTGCCGGAAGCCAAGATCGTCTGCCTGGGCGCCGGTGCGGCCGCCATCTCCTGCATGAAGTTGCTGGTGAGCATGGGCGCCAACATCGAAAACATCTACATGATCGACCGTACCGGCGTGATCCACTCCGGCCGTGACGATCTGAACCAGTACAAGGCTGTTTTCGCCCACGCGACCGACAAGCGCACCCTGGCTGACGCCCTGGAAGGTGCAGACGTGTTCGTTGGCCTGTCCGGCCCGAACCTGCTGAGCCCTGAAGGCCTGAAGTCCATGGCGGCCAACCCGATCGTGTTCGCGTGCTCCAACCCGGACCCGGAAATCTCGCCGGAGCTGGCACACGCCACCCGTAGCGACGTGATCATGGCCACCGGCCGTTCGGACTACCCGAACCAGGTCAACAACGTACTGGGCTTCCCGTTCATCTTCCGCGGTGCCCTGGACGTTCGCGCCAAGCGCATCAACGAAGAAATGAAAGTGGCCGCGGCCAACGCCCTGCGTGAACTGGCCAAGCTGCCAGTGCCTCAGGAAGTCTGCGACGCCTATGGCGGCATCAAGCTGGAATTCGGTCGTGAGTACATCATCCCGAAACCAATGGACGCCCGCCTGATCACCCTGATCTCCGACGCCGTGGCCAAAGCCGCGATCGAGACCGGTGTGGCGACCCTGCCGTATCCGAAGCACTACCCGCTCAAAAGCGTGGATGACGTGTTCAACGGCTAACAGCAGCCGGCCATAAAAAAACCCAGCCAAGTGCTGGGTTTTTTTATGGGCTCTGTAGGAGCGAGCTTGCTCGCGATGAACTCAAGGGCGACGCGTTTATTCACAACACGCGTTAGCGTTAACGTCCATCGCGAGCAAGCTCGCTCCTGCAGATGCCTTTTAGAACAAATCGATCGGCGCCGCTTCGTCCGCCGGCAGCGGGCTGCCCGGCGCGCTGCCGTTGCCCAGCTCATTGACCGACGGTGGCGTGTCTTCGGCCTTGAACAGTTCAAAGTAGGCACCAGGCGTCCCCGGGCTCGCAGCACGACCGCTGACCGGGTCCACGCGCAGGCTCAGGATGCCTTCAGGCTCTGGCTGGGTGTGGGGTGGCAGGCCCTTGAGCGCGGCACCCATGTAGTTCATCCAGATCGGCAGAGCGACAGTGCCGCCGAACTCCTTGCGGCCCAGGCTTTCCGGCTGATCGAACCCGGTCCAGACGGTGGTCACGTAATCGGCGTTGTAGCCGGAGAACCAGGCGTCCTTGGATTCGTTGGTGGTGCCGGTCTTGCCGGCGATGTCGCTGCGGCCCAGGGCCAGGGCGCGACGGCCGGTGCCGAGCTTGATCACGTCCTCGAGCATGCTGTTGAGGATGTAGGTCGTCCGGCCATCGACAATGCGCTCAGCCACGGCCGGAGCCTGGGGCGCAGGTTGGGCTGTCAGTGCGTCAGCTGGCGTGGCGTTGACCGTAAAGGCCTCGGCCACTGGCGCGGCAATGCCGTCGCTGGCGGCGCCACCCTTCGGAACGCTCGGCGGGTTGGCGACGAACAGCGTATCGCCGTTGCGGCTCTCGACCTTGTCGATGATGTACGGAGTGATCTTGTAGCCGCCGTTGGCGAAGGTGCTCCAGCCGGTGGCGATTTCCATCGGGGTCAGGGTCGCGGTACCCAGGGCCAGGGACAGGTTGCGTGGCAGGTCCTGCTTGTTGAAACCGAACTTGCTGATGTAGTCGATGGTGCGGTCAACGCCCAGCGCCTGCAGCAAGCGGATCGACACCAGGTTGCGCGACTTGTACAGCGCTTCGCGCAGGCGGATCGGGCCCAGGAAGGTGTTGGTGTCGTTCTTCGGCCGCCAGACCTTGTCCAGGTACTCATCGACAAACACGATCGGCGCGTCGTTCACCAGGCTGGCGGCGGTGTAGCCGTTATCCAGCGCAGCGCTGTAGACGAAGGGCTTGAAGCTCGAGCCCGGCTGGCGCTTGGCCTGCAAGGCGCGGTTGTAGTTGCTCTGCTCGAAGGCGAAACCGCCGACCAGCGAGCGGATGGCGCCGTTCTGCGGGTCGAGGGACACCAGCGCGCCCTGGGCTTGCGGGATCTGGCTGAATTTCAGCGAGTCGTCCGCCTGGCGCTGTACGCGAATCAGATCACCGACCTGGGCCACATCCGACGGCTGCTTGGGGTTGGGTCCCATGCTGTTGGTATTGAGGAACGGGCGAGCCCATTTCATCGTTTCCCAGCTGACATGTTCATTGCCGGTGCGGGTCAGGACCTGCAGACCGTTCTTGTCGACCTGGGTGACGATGGCCGGCTCAAGGCTGCTGATAGTGCGCTGTTTGGTCAGTTCGGTCGCCCATGCCTCACGGGTCTTGCCCGGCAGGCGCGATTCCGGCCCGCGATAGCCGTGACGCTGATCGTAGGTCATCAGGCCTTCATGAACGGCACTGTTGGCCATTTCCTGCAGGTTGCTCGGCACCGTGGTGGTGACGCGGAAACCTTCGGTATAGGCGTCGCTGCCGTAACGGCCGACCATTTCGGCCCGGGCCATTTCGGCGATGTAAGGGGCGTTCACTTCCGGGGTCGGCACGTGATAGCTGGCGTTCAGCGGCTCGTTGATCGCGGCGGTGTAATCGGCCTCGCTGATTTTGCCAAGCTTGTACATCCGCCCCAGGATCCAGTCGCGGCGCTCCTTGCTGCGTGCCGGGTTGGCCAGCGGGTTGAAGCGTGACGGGGCTTTCGGCAGGCCGGCGATCATCGCCATCTGCGCCAGGCTGACGTCACGGATCGACTTGCCATAGTAGACCTGTGCCGCCGCCTCGATGCCGTAGGCACGGTTGCCCAGGTAAATCTTGTTGACGTACAACTCGAGGATCTCGTCCTTGGTCAGCTGGCGTTCGATCTGCAGCGCCAGGAGGATTTCCGTGGTCTTGCGTGAGAAGCTGCGTTCGCTGGTCAGGAAGAAGTTCTTCGCCACCTGCATGGTGATGGTGCTGCCGCCCGACTGTATGTGTCCGCTCTTGACCAGTTGAGTGGCGGCGCGCATCAGGCTGCTCGGGTCGACGCCGTAATGGTTGGCGAAATTGTCGTCTTCAGCACTTAGTAACGCATTGATGAAGTTGGGGGGAATGTCGGCGAAACGGATTGGCGTACGGCGCATTTCGCCGAATTCAGCGATCAACTTGTTATCGCTGCTGTAGACGCGAAGCGGAATCTGCAACTGAATGCTTCTCAGCGCCTCCACGGATGGCAATCCGGGGCTAAGGTAAAGAAACGCCCCGCTCAGACCCAGAAGCAGTCCGCAGAAAACCGCGACGATGGACCAACCGAAAAATTTCAGCAGACGAATCAAGGCTTTTGGATATCCAGGGTCAAAATTGAAAGAGGCATCAGGGTTCAGGGTAAAGGCGAACGGCCCGCGCTTGAGGAAAGCGGAAAAAAAACGCTGGGCATTATAAGCATTTTTCCAACGCGGGCGTCATTGGCGGCTAATGTCAAGACGGGTGGATGGAACGCAAGACACATTACAGAGTCCGTAACTCACGGATAGTCATAGGGAATTGCTAGTGCCAGGACTCTTCAATAAAAAAGCCAGTACGCTTTTGGGTATCGACATCAGCTCCACATCAGTGAAATTGCTGGAGTTGAGCCGCCAGGGCGATCGCTATCGTGTCGAGGCCTACGCGGTCGAACCCTTGCCTCCCAGTGCGGTGACCGAGAAGAACATCGCCGAGCTCGAGGGCGTGGGTCATGCCCTGGCCCGTGTGGTGATCAAGGCTCGGACCAGCGTCAAGAACGTCGCGGTGGCGGTCGCCGGTTCGGCGGTGATCACCAAGACGATCGAGATGGATGCCGGCCTTTCCGACGACGAGATGGAAAGCCAGCTCAAGATCGAGGCCGATCAATACATTCCCTATCCGCTGGATGAAGTCGCCATCGATTTCGAGGTTCAGGGTGCATCGGCGCGTAACCCTGAGCGGGTCAACGTGCTGCTCGCGGCCTGTCGCAAGGAAAACGTCGAAGTGCGTGAGGCCGCGTTGACCCTGGCGGGCCTTACCGCCCGCGTGGTCGACGTCGAAGCCTATGCCCTGGAACGTTCTTTCGGCCTGCTGGCCAATCAGTTGATGGTGACCCCGGAGCGCCTGGTAGCGGTGGTCGATATCGGTGCCACCATGACCACCCTGAGTGTGCTGCTGGGCGGACGAATCATCTACACCCGGGAGCAACTGTTCGGCGGCCGCCAGTTGACCGAAGAAATTCAGCGTCGATACGGACTGACCGTCGAGCAGGCCGGGCTGGCGAAGAAACAGGGCGGTTTGCCCAGCGATTACGTCAGCGAAGTGTTGCAGCCCTTTCGCGAGGCGCTGGTGCAACAGGTGTCCCGTTCCTTGCAGTTTTTCTTTGCCTCCGGCCAGTACCACGCGGTCGACCATATCGTGCTGGCTGGCGGTACGGCGTCGGTCGCCGGGCTGGATCAGCTGATCGAGCACAAATTGGGCACGCCGACCCAGGTGGCCAACCCGTTTGCCGATATGACGTTGAACAGCAAGGTCAACGCCGCGGCCCTGACCAGTGACGCCCCCGCCATGATGATCGCCTGCGGGTTGGCCCTCAGGAGTTTCGACTGATGGCGCGGATCAATCTTCTACCCTGGCGCGAAGAGCTGCGCGAAGAGCGTCGCAAGCGCTTCCTGCTGATTCTGGCGGGCGTGTTGGTGGGCTCGGCAGGTGCCGTGCTGGTCGCCAACCAGGTGATCAACAGCGCCATAGACCGGCAGATTGCCCGCAACGATTACATCGGCAAACAGATCGTGGTGGTCGACGAGCGAATCAAACAGATCAGCGATCTCAAGGCTCGCCGCCAGCAGTTGGTCGAGCGCATGCGAATCATCCAGGACCTGCAAGGCAACCGCCCCATCAGTGGGCGAATTTTTGACCAGTTGGCGCGCACATTGCCCGACGGGGTGTATTTCACGGAAGTGAAAATGGCCGGTAAAACCTTGTCGATTGCCGGTGCGGCAGAATCGAACAATCGGGTTTCCGACCTGATGCGCAATCTGGAAGCATCCGACTGGTTCGATGCGCCCAGCCTGACGGAGGTCAAGGCGACCACCGCCGGTCAATTGGATCAGGCCAACGTGTTCCAGCTGACCGTTCGTCAGACCCAGCCCGCAGCCGTGGAGGACGGGAAATGAGTCTGTCCGCATGGCTGGAGGGGTTGCGCAAGATCGATATCAACGACCTGGACACCAATAACATCGGCTCCTGGCCGCCGGCGATCAAGGTGGTGGTGGGTGCTCTGGTCATGGTCCTGGTAATGGCCCTGGGCTACAGCTTTTCCACCAGCGAGCTCGAGAATCAGCTGCATCTCAAGCGTGAAGAAGAGTCGACACTCAAAGAGCAATTTGCCAGCAAGGCGCACATGGCGGCGAATCTGGAGCTCTACACCCAGCAGATGAAAGAGATGGAGAACTCTTTTGGCGTGCTGCTGCGGCAACTGCCCAGCGATACCGAAGTCCCCGGCCTGCTGGAAGACATCACCCGTACCGGCCTGGGCAGCGGTCTGGAATTCGAGGAGATCAAGCTGCTGCCCGAGGTGACCCAGCCGTTCTACATCGAATTGCCGATCCAGATCACCGTCACCGGCGCCTATCACGACCTGGCCACTTTCGTCAGCGGTGTGGCGGGGCTGCCGCGCATTGTCACCCTGCATGATTTCGACCTGGCGCCAGTCAGTCCGGAGGGTGGGCCCAAATTGCGCATGAGCATCCTGGCCAAGACCTATCGCTACAACGACAAGGGGCCGCAGCCATGAGCCCGATCAGCAGGGTTTGCCTGGCCTTGGTGCTGGCCGTCCTGGCCGGCTGCGGCGGCGATAGCGACTTCAGCGACCTGGACGCCTACATGAACGAAATGCGCCTGCGGGCGCCGGGCAAGATTGAACCAACGCCCACATTCCGGTCTTACCCGACATTCACCTACAACGCGGCCAACCTGCGCAGCCCCTTTTCGCGGCAGGTCCGGGTCGATCTGGCCGGCCAGAAGCACGGCTCGCGCAACGTCAAGCCGGACCCGAATCGGGTCAAGCAATACCTCGAGGGTTTCAACATCGAGCAGTTTGAAATGGTCGGCACGATCTCCAATGCATCGGGCTCCTTCGCGTTGTTGCGCGGTGCGGGCGGGGTGCATCGGCTGAAAGTTGGCGATTACCTGGGGCGCAACGATGGACGGATCGTCGCCATCAACGCTTCACAAGTCGATGTGGTCGAAATCGTCCCGGACGGCCAGGGCGCCTGGCTGGAGCGGCCGCGGACCATCCCTTTGAAAGAACACTCATAGTGGAACTCGAACAATGAACAGGATTTTCTCCACCCTCGGGATGTCGCTATGGATAGCGCTGCTGTCGCCGATGGTATACGCGGCCAACCTCAAGGCGCTGGACGTCGCTGCGCTGCCCGGGGACCGCGTCGAGTTGAAGCTGGCGTTCGATGCACCGCCGCCGACGCCCCGTGGCTACACCACCGAGTCGCCCGCACGGATCGCGCTGGACTTGCCGGGGGTGACCAGCCAATTGAAGAGCAAGACCCGCGACCTCGGCAGCGGCAATGCCCGAAGCGCGACGGTGGTCGAAGCCAATGACCGCACGCGGGTGATCGTCAATCTGACCCAGTTGACCCCCTACGACCTGCGTGTCGAAGGCAACAACCTGTTTGTGGTGATAGGGCAGGGAGCCAGGAGCACGGCATCCAGAGCGCCGGCTGCCGCGGTGGCTACCCCGGCTCCGGCCCGTGCCCCCGTAGCAAGCTCGAAAACCATCCGGGCCGTGGATTTTCAGCGCGGAACCCAGGGCGAAGGCAATGTGGTGATCGACCTGTCGGATCCCTCCATCGCACCAGAGATCCAGGAGCGCGAAGGCAAGATCGTGCTCGGCTTTGCCAGGACCCGCCTGCCTGAACCGCTGCGGGTGCGCCTGGACGTCAAGGACTTCGCCACGCCGGTGCAGTTCGTCAATGCCAGTGCCACCGGTGACAGGGCCACCATCACCATCGAGCCCAGCGGTGCCTTCGATTACTCGACCTATCAGACCGACAACAAGCTGACCGTCAGCATCCGGCCGATGACCGTCGACGATCTGCAGAAACGCAATGCCAGCCGTCAGGCGTACACCGGTGAGAAGTTGTCGCTCAATTTCCAGGACATCGATGTGCGTTCGGTGCTGCAACTGATCGCCGACTTCACCAACCTCAATCTGGTGGCCAGCGATACGGTGCAGGGCGGTATCACTTTGCGCCTGCAGAACGTGCCCTGGGATCAGGCGCTGGACCTGGTGTTGAAAACCAAGGGCCTGGATAAGCGCAAGATTGGCAACGTGCTGCTGGTGGCCCCGGCTGACGAAATCGCCGCCAGAGAGCGCCAGGAACTGGAGTCGCAGAAGCAGATCGAGGAACTGGCGCCGTTGCGCCGCGAGTTGCTGCAGGTCAACTATGCCAAGGCGGCGGACATCGCCAAGCTGTTCCAGTCCGTCACCAGTGCCGAGGCGAAAGTCGACGAACGGGGTTCTATCACCGTCGATGAGCGGACCAACAACATCATTGCCTACCAGACCCAGGACCGGCTCGACGAATTGCGTCGCATCGTGGCGCAACTGGACATTCCGGTGCGTCAGGTGATGATCGAGGCGCGGATCGTCGAGGCCAACGTGGATTACGACAAGAGCCTGGGCGTGCGCTGGGGCGGTTCGATCCAGAACAAGGGCAACTGGAACACCTCCGGCGTCAGCAACGGGGCCAACGGTTCAACGACCATCGGTACACCGGGCAGTACCAGTACCAACTCGCCGTTCGTCGACATGGGCACCGCAGCCAACACCTCTGGCATCGGTATCGCGTTCATCACCGATAACGTCCTGCTCGACCTCGAACTCACGGCCATGGAGAAGACCGGCAACGGCGAAATCGTCTCCCAGCCGAAGGTGGTTACCTCCGACAAGGAAACCGCCAAGATCCTCAAGGGCACCGAGATTCCCTATCAGGAAGCCAGCTCCAGCGGTGCCACATCGGTGTCGTTCAAAGAGGCTTCGCTGTCCCTGGAAGTCACGCCGCAAATCACTCCGGACAACCGGATCATCATGGAGGTCAAGGTCACCAAGGATGAACCGGACTACCTCAACAAAGTGCAGGATGTACCGCCGATCAAGAAAAACGAGGTCAACGCCAAGGTGCTGGTCAACGACGGCGAGACCATCGTGATCGGGGGCGTTTTCTCAAATACTCAAAGCAAGGTTGTAGATAAGGTGCCATTTCTTGGCGATGTGCCGTATCTTGGCCGCCTTTTCCGGCGTGACGTGGTTTCGGAGAAAAAATCCGAGCTGTTGGTGTTTCTCACTCCGCGTATCATGAATAACCAGGCGATTGCTGTGAGTCGTTGATTCTGTGCGAAATTTGATTCTTGTAGGACCGATGGGCGCTGGAAAAAGCACCATCGGCCGGTTGCTGGCCAAAGAGCTGCGCTTGCCGTTCAAAGATTCCGATAAGGAAATTGAATTGCGCACGGGCGCCAATATCCCATGGATCTTCGATAAAGAAGGTGAACCGGGCTTCCGTGATCGCGAGCAGGCAATGATCGCCGAGCTGTGCGATTACGACGGAGTGGTATTGGCGACGGGCGGTGGCGCCGTCATGCGCGAAGCCAATCGTCGGGCACTTCATGCTGGCGGGCGGGTGGTCTATTTGCATGCTTCCGTCGAGCAGCAGGTCGGACGCACCTCCCGCGACCGCAATCGACCCTTGCTGCGCACTGCCGATCCGGCCAAGACCCTGCGCGACCTGCTGGCAATCCGTGATCCGCTCTATCGGGAAATCGCCGATCTGGTGGTGGAAACCGATGAGCGGCCACCGCGCATGGTCGTGCTCGATATTCTCGAACGCTTGCAGCAGCTGCCTCCCCGTTAATGCGCAGCGCGAAATGCGCTATCCTCGGCGTCCTGCCACAACCGCTCAGGATTGTGGCGGATGGCTCTGGTGCGGCGTCACACCAGCAGATGCCACGGACTTTCGATAACTCAAGGCAGGACGCCTGATTCCATCTTCACTGTGGGGACACATGCAGACACTCAAGGTCGATCTAGGCGAGCGCAGCTACCCGATTCATATTGGCGAAGGTTTGTTGGATCGGCCCGAGTTGCTGGCCCCGCACATTCGCGGACGGCAAGTAGCGATCATCTCCAACGAAACCGTTGCGCCGCTCTATCTTGAACGTCTGACCCGCAGCCTCGCGCAGTTCTCGGTGATTTCCGTGGTGCTGCCCGATGGTGAAGCGTTCAAGACATGGGAAACCCTGCAGCTGATTTTCGATGGCCTGCTGACCGCACGGCACGACCGGCGCACCACGGTGATAGCCCTCGGTGGCGGTGTGATCGGCGACATGGCTGGCTTTGCGGCCGCGTGCTACCAGCGCGGCGTGGATTTCATTCAGGTCCCCACAACCTTGCTGTCGCAAGTCGATTCCTCGGTTGGCGGCAAGACCGGCATCAACCACCCGCTGGGCAAAAACATGGTCGGTGCGTTCTATCAGCCGAATGTGGTGCTGATCGATACCGCCTCGCTCAATACCCTGCCGGCCCGCGAGCTGTCAGCCGGTCTGGCCGAAGTCATCAAATACGGCCTGATTTGCGACGAACCGTTCCTGACCTGGCTCGAAGACAACGTCGATCGCCTGCGCAATCTGGATCAGCAGGCCCTGACCTATGCCATCGAGCGCTCCTGCGCGGCCAAGGCAGCAGTGGTCGGTGCCGATGAAAAAGAGACCGGCGTGCGCGCCACGCTGAACCTGGGACACACCTTTGGGCACGCCATCGAGACCCATATGGGTTACGGTGTGTGGCTGCATGGTGAAGCGGTCGCTGCTGGCACCGTGATGGCTCTGGAGATGTCCGCGCGTCTTGGCTGGATCAGCGAGCAGGACCGTGATCGCGGTATTCGCCTGTTCCAGCGCGCCGGTTTGCCGGTCATCCCGCCGCAAGAGATGACCGAGGCCGATTTCCTCGAACACATGGCAATAGATAAAAAAGTGATCGACGGTCGCTTGCGCCTGGTGCTGCTGCGCCGCATGGGCGAAGCGGTGGTGACCGACGATTATCCGAAAGAGGTTCTACAGGCCACGCTGGGCGCGGATTACCGCGCTCTGGCTCAGCTTAAAGGTTAATAAGAAAGCGATGACTAGTTTGCATGCCGACGAGGCTTTCCTCGGCCATTACCAGTTGAACCATGACCCCTTTGCGCCACGGGTCCCTGGCTTCAAGTTTTTCCCGGCCCAGCGCAAACCGGTGCTCGGGCAGTTGCATCACCTGGCGCGCTACAGTCAGTTGCTGCTGGTGGTCACGGGCCCTCAGGGCAGTGGCAAGACGTTGCTGCGTCAGGCGCTGGTGGCCAGCACCAACAAACAGTCGGTGCAGAGTGTGGTGGTGTCCGCCCGTGGCGCCGGCGACGCCGCAGGCGTGCTGCGCCAGGTCGCCCAGGCCCTGGATATTGCCCAGGCCGAGATTGGCGCCATCCTGGATCAGGTGGTGCAATTGGCGCTGACCGGCCAGGAAGTCTATCTGCTGGTGGATGACGCCGAGCAACTCGACGAATCGGCTCTGGAAGCCTTGATGGCGTTGGGCGCCGGTGCGCCGGAAGGGCGTCCCCATGTGTTCCTGTTCGGTGAGTCGTCACTGATCGCTCAGCTCGAAGCCTTGCAGCTTGAGGAAGAGCGTTTTCACGTCATCGAACTGCAGCCTTACACCGAAGAAGAGACCCGCGAATATCTGGACCAGCGGCTTGAAGGCGCGGGCCGGGGTATCGAACTTTTCACCGCGGATCAGATCTCTGATATTCACGAAAGCTCCGAGGGTTGGCCTGGCAACATCAACCAGGTCGCCCGCGATGCGATGATCGAAGCCATGATTGCCAGCCGCTCAGCGGTCAAGCGTCCAAGTATGGGGTTCAATATGCCGAAGAAACACGTATTGGCGATTTCCGCCGTCGTCGTGGTCGCGGTAGCCGCCGCCTGGTTGATGCCAGGTCGCAGCAAGGCACCGACCACGGGTGCACCGGCCAATGAACAGGCGCAACTGCCGCTGGGCCAGGGTCAGCCGCAAGCGGGCGGTGCGCCGGCCGTCGAATTTGCCGGCAACACGCAGCCGATGCCGTTGCCGTTGGTCGGTAATTCGCAGCCGGTCATGCGTGGCCCATTGGCCGAAGCGGCGGGCGGTATTACCGAGGGCGACGATGGCGTGCCGGTTGAGGGCTCCAGCCAGACGCCGCCGACCGTAACCACGACCGCGCCGCCTGTGGGCGTCCCGGCCGGTCCTGCCCCGACTCCAGCGGCCAAGCCGACACCGGCGCCGACCCAGGTCGCCACCGCCAAGCCTGCACCAGCCCCTGCGCCTGTGGCCAAACCGGCTCCAGCCCCTGCCAAACCTGCGGTTGTCGCCACTGCCAAGCCTGCCGAGAAGCCGGCCGCCGCACCCGCCAAAGCCGCTGGCGGCACCTGGTACGCCGGTCAACCGACCAGCAACTACGTTGTACAGATCCTCGGCACCAGTTCCGAGGCCACCGCCCAGAACTTCGTCAAGGAACAGGGCGGCGAGTACCGTTATTTCAAGAAAGTGCTCAACGGCAAGCCGCTTTACGTCATCACCTACGGCAACTTCGCCAACCGCGATGCAGCCGTCACCGCCATCAAGGCCTTGCCAGCGAAGGTTCAGGCTGGTAAACCTTGGCCTCGCACTGTCGCCAGCGTCCAACAGGAACTGGCAACAACTCGCTGAAGATTCGGCGGCCTTACCCAGGCCGCCTCTCCCGGCACCTCAAAATTTCTGCAAGCGCATGCCGCCTCTTCAGGCCGCGTGCCTTGTGGTGTCTGCGTCACAGTAGTCTTTGAGTCGTTGCGGTCAAAATTAAAAAAGTTTTGACTAGCACAGCAGATCGCTTTAAACCTTTCACAAATGCGACATAGATTTGCGACATTTCGTCGTCAAATTTGTGAGGCCAAGTGTCGGTGTGTACAATGACCTCCCTTTTGCCCCCGCAAAGCTGGCGTACGTTCGGCGCGGATGGTAAGTGGTTGAATTGAAAAGAAATTTGCCTCGTTAAGGGGCAGCCTGGTGAGAAAGTGTCTATGAAAGCAGGTCTGTACCAACCAGATGAATTCAAGGATAACTGCGGTTTCGGCCTGATAGCCCATATGCAGGGCGAGCCCAGTCATACCCTTTTGCAAACGGCCATCGAGGCCCTGACCTGCATGACCCACCGCGGTGGGATTAATGCCGACGGCAAGACCGGTGACGGTTGCGGTCTGCTGATTCAAAAGCCGGACGTGTTCCTGCGAGCCATCGCCCAGGAAACGTTCGGCGTCGAACTGCCCAAGCAATACGCCGTGGGCATGGTTTTCTTCAACCAGGACCCGGTCAAGGCCGAAGCCGCTCGCGCGAACATGAACCGCGAGATCCTGGCCGCCGGCCTGCAACTGGTCGGCTGGCGCAAAGTGCCGATCGACACCAGCGTCCTCGGCCGTCTGGCCCTCGAGCGCCTGCCGCAGATCGAACAAGTGTTCATCGGCGGTGAAGGCCTGAGCGATCAGGACATGGCGATCAAGCTGTTCAGTTCCCGTCGTCGCTCGTCCGTGGCCAACGCCGCCGACGTCGATCACTACATCTGCAGCTTTTCCCACAAGACCATCATTTACAAAGGCCTGATGATGCCGGCGGACCTCACCGCCTTCTATCCAGACCTGAGCGATGAACGCCTGAAAACCGCAATCTGCGTGTTCCACCAGCGCTTCTCCACCAACACCCTGCCGAAATGGCCGCTGGCTCAACCGTTCCGCTTCCTGGCGCACAACGGCGAGATCAACACCATCACCGGCAACCGCAACTGGGCCGTGGCCCGTCGCACCAAGTTCGCCAACGACCTGATGCCCGATCTCGAAGAACTCGGTCCGCTGGTCAACCGCGTCGGTTCCGACTCCTCCAGCATGGACAACATGCTCGAGTTGATGGTTACCGGTGGCATCGACCTGTTCCGTGGCGTGCGGATGATCATCCCGCCAGCGTGGCAGAACGTCGAAACCATGGATCCGGACCTGCGTGCGTTCTACGAATACAACTCCATGCACATGGAACCGTGGGACGGCCCGGCCGGCGTCGTAATGACCGACGGTCGCTACGCGGTCTGCCTGCTCGACCGTAACGGTCTGCGCCCGGCGCGTTGGGTCACCACCAAGAACGGCTTCATCACCCTGGCTTCGGAAATCGGCGTCTGGAACTACCAGCCTGAAGATGTGATCGCCAAAGGCCGCGTAGGCCCGGGCCAGATCTTCGCCGTGGACACCGAAACCGGGCAGATCCTCGATACCGACGCGATCGACAACCGTCTCAAGTCCCGTCATCCGTACAAGCAATGGCTGCGCAAGAACGCCCTGCGCATCCAGGCGACCATGGAAGACAACGACCACGGTTCGGCTTTCTATGACGTCGACCAGCTCAAGCAATACATGAAGATGTACCAGGTCACGTTCGAAGAGCGCGACCAGGTGCTGCGCCCGCTCGGCGAGCAAGGCTATGAAGCTGTGGGCTCGATGGGCGACGATACGCCGATGGCCGTGCTGTCCCAGCGCGTGCGCACGCCGTACGACTATTTCCGTCAGCAGTTCGCCCAGGTGACCAACCCGCCGATCGACCCGCTGCGTGAAGCCATCGTCATGTCGCTGGAGATCTGCCTCGGTGCCGAGCGCAACATCTTCCAGGAGTCGCCGGAACACGCCTCGCGCGTGATCCTCAGCTCGCCGGTCATTTCCCCGGCCAAGTGGCGCTCGCTGATGAACCTCGATCGCCCGGGCTTCGAGCGCGCGATCATCGATCTGAACTACGACGAAAGCGTCGGCCTCGAAGCGGCCATCCGCAACGTCGCCGATCAGGCTGAAGAAGCTGTGCGCGCCGGTCGTACCCAAGTGGTACTGAGCGACCGTCACATCGCTCCGGGCAAGTTGCCGATCCACGCCTCCCTGGCCACCGGCGCGGTGCACCACCGTCTGACCGAAAAAGGCCTGCGTTGCGACTCCAACATCCTCGTGGAAACCGCCACCGCTCGCGACCCGCATCACTTCGCCGTGTTGATCGGTTTCGGCGCCTCTGCCGTTTATCCGTTCCTGGCCTACGAAGTGCTGGGCGACCTGATCCGCACCGGGGAAGTGCTGGGCGACCTCTATGAGGTGTTCAAGAACTACCGCAAAGGCATCACCAAGGGCCTGCTCAAGATCCTGTCGAAGATGGGTATCTCGACCATCACGTCGTACCGTGGTGCGCAGTTGTTCGAGGCCATCGGCCTGTCCGAGGAAGTCTGCAACCTGAGCTTCCGTGGCGTGCCAAGCCGCATCAAGGGTGCGCGTTTCGTCGACATCGAAGCCGAGCAGAAAGCCCTGGCCACCGAAGCCTGGAGCCCGCGCAAGCCGATCCAGCAGGGCGGCCTGTTGAAGTTCGTCCACGGTGGCGAATATCACGCGTACAACCCCGACGTGGTCAACACCCTGCAAGCCGCCGTGCAGCAGGGCGACTACAGCAAGTTCAAGGAATACACGTCGCTGGTGGACAACCGCCCGGTGTCGATGATCCGCGACCTGCTCAAGGTCAAGACCCTCGACACGCCGCTGGACATCAGCGAGATCGAACCGCTGGAATCGGTGCTCAAGCGCTTCGACTCCGCGGGCATCTCCCTGGGCGCGCTATCGCCGGAGGCTCACGAAGCCCTGGCCGAAGCCATGAACCGCCTCGGTGCGCGCTCCAACTCCGGCGAAGGCGGTGAAGATCCGGCGCGCTACGGCACCATCAAGAGCTCGAAAATCAAGCAGGTCGCCACCGGCCGTTTCGGTGTGACCCCGGAATACCTGGTCAACGCCGAAGTGCTGCAGATCAAGGTTGCCCAGGGCGCCAAGCCGGGCGAGGGTGGTCAACTGCCGGGCGGTAAAGTGAACGGTCTGATCGCCAAGCTGCGTTACGCAGTGCCGGGCGTGACCCTGATCTCGCCGCCACCGCACCACGACATCTACTCGATCGAAGACTTGTCGCAGCTGATTTTCGACCTCAAGCAAGTCAACCCGAAGGCACTGGTCTCGGTGAAGCTGGTAGCAGAAGCGGGCGTCGGCACCATCGCCGCCGGTGTGGCCAAGGCCTATGCCGACCTGATCACCATCTCCGGCTACGACGGCGGTACCGGTGCGTCGCCACTGACCTCGATCAAATACGCAGGCGCTCCGTGGGAACTCGGCCTGGCCGAAACCCACCAGACCCTGCGTGGCAACGACCTGCGCGGCAAGGTCCGGGTACAGACCGACGGCGGCCTGAAAACCGGCCTCGACGTGATCAAGGCGGCGATTCTCGGCGCTGAAAGCTTCGGCTTCGGCACCGCGCCCATGATCGCCCTGGGTTGCAAATACCTGCGTATCTGCCACCTGAACAACTGCGCCACCGGCGTTGCCACTCAGAACGAGAAGCTGCGCAAGGACCACTACATCGGCACCGTCGACATGGTGGTGAACTTCTTCACCTACGTCGCCGAAGAGACCCGTGAGTGGCTGGCCAAGCTGGGCGTGCGCTCCCTTGAAGAACTGATCGGCCGCACCGATCTGCTGGAAGTGCTCGAAGGGCAGACCGCCAAGCAGCATCACCTGGACCTGACCCCGTTGCTCGGCAGCGACCACGTGCCGGCGGACAAACCGCAGTTCTGCGGCGTGGAACGCAACCCGCCGTTCGACAAAGGCCTGCTGGCCGAGAAAATGGTCGACATGGCCACCTCGGCGATCAACGACCTGAGCGGCGCTGAATTCGCCCTGGATATCTGCAACTGCGACCGTTCCATCGGCGCGCGGATCTCCGGTGAAATCGCTCGCAAGCACGGCAACCAGGGCATGGCCAACGCGCCGATCACCTTCCGCTTCAAGGGCACGGCTGGCCAGAGCTTCGGCGTATGGAACGCCGGCGGCCTGAACATGTACCTGGAAGGCGACGCCAACGACTACGTCGGCAAGGGCATGACCGGCGGCAAGCTGGTGATCGTTCCGCCAAAAGGCAGCATCTACAAGACTCAGGACAGTGCCATCATCGGCAACACCTGCCTGTACGGCGCCACGGGCGGCAAGCTGTTCGCCGCCGGTACCGCGGGTGAGCGTTTCGCCGTGCGTAACTCCGGTGCCCACACCGTCGTGGAAGGCACTGGCGATCACTGCTGCGAGTACATGACCGGTGGTTTCGTCTGCGTCCTGGGCAAGACCGGTTACAACTTCGGCTCTGGCATGACCGGCGGTTTCGCCTACGTGCTCGACCAGGACAACACCTTCGTTGACCGGGTCAACCACGAACTGGTGGAAATCCAGCGGATCAGCGGCGAGGCGATGGAAGCCTACCGCAGCCATTTGCAACGCGTGCTGAACGAGTACGTCGAGGAAACCGACAGCGAGTGGGGTCGTGAACTCGCCGAGAACCTCGATGATTACGTGCGCCGTTTCTGGTTGGTCAAGCCCAAGGCTGCCACCCTGAAATCGTTGCTTTCCAGCACCCGTGCCAACCCGCAGTGATATGCGCCTGAAGAGTTTGATGAGGTTTTAAAATGGCTGAACGTCTGAATAATGACTTCCAGTTCATCGAGGTCGGGCGCAAGGATCCGAAGAAGAAACTGTTGCGTCAACGCAAGAAAGAGTTCGTGGAAATCTACGAACCCTTCAAACCCCAGCAGTCGGCTGACCAGGCCCACCGCTGCCTGGGTTGCGGTAACCCGTATTGCGAATGGAAGTGCCCGGTGCACAACTTCATTCCCAACTGGCTGAAACTGGTGGCCGAGGGCAACATCCTTCAGGCCGCCGAGCTGTCGCACCAGACCAACACCCTGCCGGAAGTCTGCGGCCGGGTGTGCCCGCAGGATCGGCTGTGCGAGGGTGCCTGCACCCTCAACGACGGCTTCGGCGCGGTGACCATCGGTTCGGTGGAGAAGTACATCACCGACACCGCGTTCGCCATGGGCTGGCGCCCGGACATGTCCAAGGTCAAGCCGACCGGCAAGCGTGTCGCGATCATCGGCGCGGGCCCGGCGGGCCTGGGCTGTGCCGACGTACTGGTGCGGGGTGGCGTGACCCCGGTGGTGTTCGACAAGAATCCGGAAATCGGCGGTCTGCTGACCTTCGGCATCCCCGAGTTCAAGCTGGAAAAAACCGTACTGAGCAATCGCCGTGAAGTGTTCAGCGGCATGGGCATCCAGTTCCGCCTCAACACCGAGGTGGGCAAGGACGTGACCATGGAACAGCTGCTCGAAGAATACGATGCCGTGTTCATGGGCATGGGCACCTACACCTACATGAAGGGCGGTTTTGCCGGTGAGGACCTGCCCGGCGTGTATGACGCGCTGGACTTCCTGATCGCCAACGTCAACCGCAACCTGGGCTTTGAAAAGTCGCCGGAAGATTTTGTCGACATGAAAGGCAAGAAGGTCGTGGTACTCGGTGGTGGCGACACGGCGATGGACTGCAACCGTACCTCGATCCGCCAGGGCGCCAAGTCGGTGACCTGCGCCTACCGTCGTGACGAAGCGAACATGCCGGGCTCGCGCAAAGAGGTGAAGAATGCCAAGGAAGAAGGCGTGAAATTCCTCTACAACCGCCAGCCGATCGCGATCGTCGGTGAAGACAAGGTCGAAGGCGTGAAAGTGGTCGAGACCCGTCTTGGCGAACCGGATGCCCGTGGCCGTCGCAGCCCCGAGCCGATCCCGGGCTCCGAAGAGATCATCCCGGCCGACGCCGTGGTCATCGCTTTCGGTTTCCGCCCGAGCCCGGCGCCGTGGTTCGAACAGTTCGACATCCAGACCGACAGCCAGGGCCGCGTCGTGGCACCGGAACAAGGTCAGTACAAGCACCAGACCAGCAACCCGAAAATCTTCGCCGGCGGCGACATGGTGCGCGGTTCCGACCTGGTGGTGACGGCGATCTTCGAAGGCCGCAATGCCGCAGAAGGGATCCTGGATTACCTGGGGGTCTAAGCACCCGATCCAGACTTGAAATGCAGTGAAAATGTGGGAGCGGGCTTGCTCGCGAAAGCGCTGTGTCAGGCAACTGTAATGTCGACTGACACGACGCCTTCGCGAGCAAGCCCGCTCCCACAGTTGCTTTGTGGTGTTGCGAATGATGGGTTTCCCCGCGACAAATTGACCCGATAGACAAAAGGCGCGGCTCTTGCCGTGCCTTTTGCGTCGCGCTCTGAGAAAATGCCCGCACTTTTTTTCCGGATGCCGACATGACTGCCCTGAAGAACGACCGTTTCCTGCGCGCCCTGCTCAAGCAACCTGTGGACGTCACCCCTGTGTGGATGATGCGTCAGGCCGGCCGCTACCTGCCTGAATACCGCGCCAGCCGTGCCAAGGCCGGCGATTTCATGAGCCTGTGCATGAACCCGTCGTTCGCCTGCGAAGTCACCCTGCAGCCGCTGGACCGCTATCCGCAACTGGACGCGGCGATCCTGTTCTCCGACATCCTGACCATCCCCGACGCCATGGGCCAGGGCCTGTACTTCGAGACCGGCGAAGGCCCGCGCTTCAAGAAAGTCGTCAGCACCCTGGCCGACATCGAAGCACTGCCGATCCCCGATCCGCAGAAAGACCTGGGCTACGTGATGGACGCCGTCAGCACCATCCGCCGCGAACTGAACGGCCGTGTACCGCTGATCGGCTTCTCCGGCAGCCCATGGACACTGGCCACCTACATGGTCGAAGGCGGCTCGTCCAAGGATTTCCGCAAGACCAAGGCCATGCTCTATGACAACCCGCAAGCCATGCACCTGCTGCTGGATAAGCTCGCGCAATCGGTCACCAGCTACCTCAACGGCCAGATCATGGCCGGCGCACAGGCAGTGCAGATCTTCGATACCTGGGGCGGCAACCTGTCGGCGGCGGCGTATCAGGAGTTCTCCCTGGCCTACATGAAGAAGATCGTCAGCGGCCTGATTCGCGAGCACGAGGGGCGCAAGGTGCCGGTGATCCTGTTCACCAAGAACGGCGGCCTGTGGCTGGAAAGCATCGCCGACGCTGGCGCCGATGCCCTGGGCCTGGACTGGACCTGCGACATCGGCAACGCCCGCGCCCGTGTTGGCGATAAAGTCGCCCTGCAGGGCAACATGGACCCGACCGTGCTCTACGCCAAGCCGGAAGCGATTCGCACCGAAGTCGGCCGCATCCTGGCCAGCTATGGCAAGGGCAGTGGCCACGTGTTCAACCTCGGCCACGGCATCACGCCTGAAGTCGATCCAGAACACGCCGGCGCCTTCCTGCGCGCGGTGCATGAGTTGTCGGCGCAGTATCACGAGTGATCACCGCCCAATAAAAAACGCCCGGCCTATGCCGGGCGTTTTTGTATGTCGGAGAATCCGTAGGAGCGAGCTTGCTCGCGAAAAACCCGAGAGCGCCGAGGCGTATCAGGTGCCCAGCGTCATCGTTAACGACCATCGCGAGCATGCTCGCTCCTACAGGGGGGAGCGGTCAGGCCTTGACCTCGCCGAGCGGCGGCAACTTCGCCAACCTCAACGCCATCAACAACGCCACCACCAGCAACGAACCGATAAACAGCCCAATCCCGTTCCAGCCACCCAGGTGCCAGAAAAAGCCGCCCGCGGTACCGGCAATGCTGCCCCCGGCGTAATAGCAGAACAGGTAGAGCGACGACGCCTGGCCCTTGGCCTTGATGGCGCGACGGCCGATCCAACTGCTGGCCACCGAGTGCGCGCCGAAGAAGCCGAAGGTGAATACCAGCATCCCGAAAATCACCAGCGGCAGCGGCGTGAACATGGTCAGGGCCAGGCCGCCGATCATCAGTGCAATGGTGCTCCACAGCACTTTTCGCCGGCCGAGTTTGTCGGCCAGGGAGCCGATTTTCGCTGAGCTGTAGATGCCCGACAGGTACACGATCGAGAGCAGCCCGACGAAAGCCTGTTCCATGTGATACGGCTCGGCCAGCAGGCGATAACCGATGTAGTTGAACAGCGTGACGAACGCACCCATCAACACGAAGGCTTCGAGGAACAGCAGCGGCAGGCCGGCATCACGAAAGTGCATGGTGAACCCGTCGAGCAGACTGCGCGGATGCAGCGAGCGGGGGCGGAAGTTGCGCGATTCGGGGAGGATTTTCCAGAACACCGTCGCCGCGATCAGCGCCAGGCCACCGATCACCAGCATCGCGGTGTGCCAACTGACGAAGTCGATCAACACGCCGGTGATCAAGCGCCCGCTCATCCCGCCGATGGCATTGCCGCCGATGTACAGGCCCATCGCCAGGCCGATGTGCTGCGGGTGAATCTCTTCACTCAGGTAAGTCATGGCGACCGCCGCCAGGCCGCTCAATGACAGACCGATCAGCGCGCGCATCACCAGCACGCCTTCCCAGCTCGGCATCATCGCGCTGGCCATGGTGCACAGTGCCGCGCAAAACAGCGCCGTTACCATCACCGGTTTACGACCGATCCGATCGGAAATCGGGCCGGTGATCAGCAGGCCGATGGCGAGCATGCCGGTGGCCACCGAGAGAATCAGGCTGCTCTGCGCCGCATTGATGGAATATTCGTGGGACAGCAGCGGCATCATCGGTTGCACGCAGTACAGCAACGCGAAGGTGGCAAAGCCGCCACAGAACAGTGCCAGCACCGTGCGCATGAAAGCCGGCGTACCTTTTTCGATGTAGATATCCATCAGCTCGCTGACAACATCGGCGGGTGCAGCTTCATGGGCGAGTGGAGCAACGGCAGTTTTCACGGGGGACCTCGGAGGCGCTAGGCCGGGCAGGCAATGAAAAAAGCATATAGCTGGCTAATGATTCAATCCAATATATTGTTCGACCTGTTTGATAGCTTTGACGACCTAATGGGGTATTCATGGAATTGCGTCACTTGCGCTACTTCATCGCGGTTGCCGAAGAACTGCATTTTGGCCGCGCCGCACAGGTATTGGGCATCTCGCAGCCACCCCTGAGCCAACAGATACAGGCGCTGGAACAAGAGGTCGGTGCGCGCCTGTTCGAGCGTACCAATCGTCGGGTCGAGTTGAGCGAAGCCGGTCGCCTGTTCCTTGAAGAGGCGCGGTTGGTGCTCGCCCAGGTCGACAAAGCCGCGGATGTCGCCCGACGGGCGCAACTGGGTGAGTTGGGTGAACTGAAAATCGGCTTCACGTCGTCGGCGCCGTTCAACTCAACGATTCCACAGGCGATTTTCTCGTTCCGTCAGCGTTTCCCGGCGGTGCATTTGAATTTGCGTGAAATGAGCAGCACCCAGGTGGCTGAGGCGTTGATGGACGAATCCATCGAAGTCGGCATCATGCGGCCCCTGGTGCTGCCCGATTCGCTCAGTGTGGTCGAGTTGATGCGCGAGCCCCTGGTTGCCGTGCTCAGCGCCAAGCACCCATTGGTCCAGGACAGTGAAGAGGGGTTGTTCCTGTCAGCCCTGGCGTTGGAACCCTTCGTCTTTTTTCCCCGCAGTTACGGCAGCGGTCTATACGCACAGCTGCTCAGCCTGGCCCGCGACGCCGGCTTCAGCCCGCACTTCGCCCAAGAGGCCGGCGAAGCGATGACCATCATCGGCCTGGTGGCGGCTGGGCTCGGCGTCTCGGTGCTCCCCGCGTCCTATCAGCGGATGCGCATCGACGGCGTGGTCTATCGTCCATTGCTCGACCCGGCCGCGGTGTCATCAGTGTGGCTGGTACAACGCAAAGACCAGAAATCGCCGATGGCCAGGGCCTTTGTGGAGTTGTTGACGAGGAAGGTTGAGCCGCTGGGACCGTGACGGCTATGCCGTCGATCGCGAGCAGGCTCGCTCCCACAGGTAGCGTGACATGAACACGGTCTGCGCCACGCCGCTGAACCACTGTGGGAGCGAGCCTGCTCGCGATGGACCGAAAAACGCCGCGATTACCGAGGCGAACCGAGTCCTCGTTTACACCCAGCGCTTGAAAATCAGCGACGTATTGACCCCGCCAAACGCAAAGTTGTTGTTCATCACGTACCGGTTGCTCATCTGTCGGAACTCGCCGCGCAGGTAGTCGAGTTTGCCGCAGTTCGGGTCGACGTGGTCGAGGTTGAGGGTGTGGACGTAGAGGTCGCGGTTGAGCATTTCGATGCTGAACCAGGACTCCAGCGCACCGCAGGCGCCGAGGGTGTGGCCCAGGTAGCTTTTCTGCGAACTGATGGGCATGTGTTCGCCGAACAGGCTGCTGGTGGCCAGGGTTTCGGCGATGTCGCCTTGCTCGGTGGCGGTGCCATGGCCGTTGACGTAGCCGATGTCGGACGGCTGAAGGCCTGCGTCTTCCAGTGCCAGTTCCATCGCGCGGCGCATGGTGATTTGTTCGGGGCGGGTGGTGTGCTGGCCGTCGGCGTTGCTGCCAAAGCCGACGATTTCGGCGTGTATGTGCGCGCCGCGTGCCAGGGCATGTTCCAGTTCTTCGAGCACCAGCATGCCGCCGCCTTCACCGATCACCAGGCCGTCGCGCCCGGTGTCGTAAGGGCGGGGCGACAAATGTGGCGTGTCGTTTTTCAGGCTGGTGGCATACAGCGCATCGAAGACCATGGCTTCGGTCGGGCACAGCTCTTCGGCGCCGCCGGCGAGCATCAGCGGCAGGCGGCCGAACTTGATTGCCTCGTAGGCGTAGCCGATGCCCTGGCTGCCGCTGGTGCAGGCGCTGGAGGTCGGGATCAAGCGGCCGGTCAGGCCGAAGAAGATGCTGATATTGGCCGCCGTGGTGTGCGGCATCATGCGCACGTAGGAGTTGGCGTTCAGGCCTTCGGCCACCGAGTTGAGCAGCATGTTGCCGAAAGCCTTGATCTCGTCGGTGCTGCCGGTGGACGAACCGCAGGCCACACCCATGCGCCCGTCCTTGATCGATTCGTCACCCAGCAACCCGGCATCGGCCAGCGCCTGTTCCGCCGCGCCAACGGCCAACCGCGAGACCCGGCCCATGCTGCGCAGTTGTTTGCGGGTCCAGTGGCTCGGCACCTTGAAATCATCGATGGGCCCGGCCAAACGGGTGTTGAGTTCGGTGAAGCGATCCCACTCGTCCATGCGCCGGATGCCGCTGCGGTTGGCCGCAAAATGGCCGGCGATGGTCTCCCAATCGTTGCCCAGTGAGGTGATGCCGGCCATGCCGGTGACGACGACACGCTTCATCAGCACAGGCCTCCGTTGACGGCCAGAACCTGCCGGGTGATGTACGAGGCTTCCGCCGACATCAGGAAATTCACCGCGCCGGCCACCTCTTCGGGGGTGCCCATGCGTTGTGCGGGAATCATTTTCATCAGTTCTTCCACCGGCACGTTTTCGTCGAGCATCGCCGTGTCGATCAGGCCGGGGGCGACACAGTTGACAGTAATCTTGCGCTTGGCCAGTTCGACCGCCAAGGCCTTCGCCGCGCCGATCAACCCGGCCTTCGAGGCGCTGTAGTTGACCTGGCCGCGGTTGCCGATCAGCCCGGACACCGACGTGATGCAGACAATTCGCCCGGCGGCCCGACGACGGATCATCGGCATCATCACCGGGTGCAGCACGTTGTAGAAACCGTCGAGGTTGGTGCGCATCACCACATCCCAATCATCCTCGCTCAGCGCTGGAAAAGCACCGTCACGGGTCAGGCCGGCGTTGAGCACCACGCCGTAATAGGCGCCGTGAGCTTCCACATCGGCTTCAAGCGCGCTTTTACAGGCAGCGCGGTCAGACACGTCGAATTGCAGGACCCGCGCCGTGCGGCCCAGGGCTTCGATTTCAGCCTGCACCGCGACAGCGTCCGCCAGGCCGCTGCGGCAATGCAGCACGATGTCGTGCCCGGCCTGAGCCAGGCGCAGGGCGATGGCGCGGCCGATGCCACGGCTGGAACCGGTGACCAGTACGGATTCAGTCATGACTGGACTCCTGGGGTTTCATCAAGATATTGGGCCGGCCGAGGCGGGCGGTACACATTCAGACGGGCGGTGGCGTGAATGCCGGGGGCGTGGATATGGCATTCGAAAACGCCCATGCCGTTGTCATCTTCCAGCGAGCGCAGGCCGTGGATGGTCAGCTCGGTGCCGGCTGGAAAACTTTCGACGTTGCATTCGAACTTGCGGCTGCCCAACAGGAAACCCAGCTCCACCGCATCGCCGCGCTGGCGCGCATGGCAACCGGCAAACGCTGCGACGCTCTGGGCCATCAGTTCGATGCCGACCCAGGCCGGCAGGCTGCCATCGGGGCGATTGAACAGCCCGTCGGGCTTGACCCTGAGTTGGGTGTGAATCTGCTCGTCATCGAACGTCAGGATCCGGTCGATCAGGATCATGTCGCCGGCGTGGGGCAGCAGTTCGGCGAGCGGCCAGTCAATCATGGGGCGTCTCCGATAATCAGGCTGACGTTGTTGCCACCGAAAGCGAAGGAATTGCTCATCAGGTAGCGGGGACCAGTGGACGCCAGGCGAGTGGCCGGGGTCACCCAGTTCAGCGCGGGCAACTCGGGGTCCGGCTGGGCGTCCCAGACATGCGGTGGCAAGGCGTGTTCGCGATTGTCGGCGCTCAGGCTCAACCAGCAGAACGCCGCTTCCAGTGCTCCCGCCGCGCCAAGGGTGTGGCCGGTCATGGGTTTGGTCGACGAGCAGGGCACGCCATTTGGGAACAGCGTATGCACCGCCAGGCTTTCCATGGCGTCGTTGTGTTGCGTGGCGGTGCCGTGCAGGTTCAGGTAGCTGATCTGTTGCGGTTGCAGCCCGGCGCGGCTCAGGGCTTTGCCCATGGCTTGCAAGGCACCGCGACCGCTCGGCTCCGGCGCGGAAATGTGATGCGCATCGGAACTGGCGCCGCTGCCGAGCAGGGCTATCGACCGGTTGCCGTCAACCTGCCTGCTCATCGAAAACAGCACCGCCGCTTCGCCGATGTTGATGCCGTTGCGGTTCACCGAGAACGGGTTGCAGCGTTGATCGCTGACAGCTTCCAGCGAAGAAAATCCATTGAGGGTCAGTTTGCACAGGCTGTCGACGCCGCCACACAACACCACGTCGCAGACGCCAAGGTCGAGCAAGCGTTGGGCGCTCATCAGGGCCCGGGCGCTGGAGGTGCAGGCCGTGGAAATCACATAGGCCGGGCCGCTCAGTTGCAGCCATTCGGCGAGGAAATTGGCAGGCGCACTCAGCTCCTGTTGCTGGTAGTCGTACTCGGCCGGAAATTGGCCGTCACGCAGGTAATCCGCCAGGCCCCGGCTGGCTTCATCGATGCCCGAGGTGCTGGTGCCGAGCACAACGCCGACTCGGTCGCGACCGTAAGTCTCGATGGCTTGATCGATGTCCTGGCGAATTTGCAGGGCGGCTTCCAGCAGCAAGCGATTGTTGCGCGTGTCGTGCCGGGACAGCTCCGCAGGAATGGCCGCCAGTTCGCCACGCACCGCCCCCACCGGCAAGGCGCGCTCGGGCACCCAGCCGCTTTCGCTGCGCATGCCGGAACAATCGCCCGCGAACAGATTGCGCGCGACTTCGTCCTTGCCGCGGCCCAGGGAGCAGATGACCCCGAGGGCGTTCAGGTAGGCGGTCATGGCGTCTCTCCACTCAACGAGGTGACGTGGTATTTCGGGCCTTTGGGCAGATTCAATTCAAAGTTCATCGGTTGTGCATAACGAATGTCCCAACGCTCGGGAAGCGAGCGCTGCGCGCCGTGTTGCCAGGCGGTCGGGTAGTTGCCGATCAACTCGTCCCTGGGCGTCAGCGCGAACAGCAAGGCGGCGAACAACTCCCGCGCTTGCGGATTGGGCGGCAGCAAGCCGTCGGCCTGCCATTGACCACCCTGTAATTTTTGACGGGCCTGGGGAATGCCCAGCAGGTCCATCATCGACCAGCGAATGGCCGGGCCTTCACGCTGGATCACCAGTACCCAGTCCTGGCGCTGGTCGTCCTGCAGGCGCTCGATGTGCAGTTGCAAGGGCAGCGCCAGCGTCGGTGTCTGCTCGGGCAGTGGCGGGCGGCTGGCGCAGCCACTGATCAACATTAAAACCACAAGCAGCAGGATGCCCCCGATCCATGTGGGAGCGAGCCTGCTCGCGATGACGGTTTGATAGTCGACACTTGCATAGACTGATCCACCGCCATCGCGAGCAGGCTCGCTCCCACAGGTGTTGTACGCAGCGGAAAACATCACAGGCTACCTTCCAACGGCTTGCGCGCCACCACATTGACCAAGGTCTCTTCGCGCTGGCCAAAGGGTTTCGGCTTGCGCAGGCCGAGGTGTTCCAGCAGCCCGAAATCCGTCGCCCGGCTCCACCACAAATAGGGATAGGAAACGTTCTGTGGCCCGAATTCGAAACCCTGTTGGCGAATCATTTCCAGATACTGTGCGGCACTTTTCTGCACCTGCATCGGGTGGCGGAACAGCCAGCGGATGACCCAGGTATCAATGTAAGCCTCGGTGGATTCGGCGAACAGCAGGTAACCGCCGGGCTTGAGCACGCGGTAGAACTCCGCCAGCGCCTTGTCCTGTTCCACAAGATGATGAAAGGTCTGGTGACAGAACAACAGGTCGACGCTGGCATCGGCCAGCTGGAGGCTCGCACAGTCGCTACCGATCAATTCCACCTTCACGCCCTGGTTGACCGCTTCTTCGCGGCAACGGTCCAGGCTCGCCGGGTCGGCGTCCACACCAATCAGGCGTCCCGGCATGAACGCCTGGCGCAGCAGTTGGAAGGATTTGCCCTGACCGCAACCGGCATCCAGCAACACCGGCTGGCTCGGCGGGGCTTCGCTGAACAGGCTGCGCAAATCGTTGATCGCCACCCGCAATACATAGTGCTGCCAGGTACGGCTGCGCAGGAACCACAGACCGAAACGGGTTTCTTCGACGTAGTTGTCACTCGAGTAGCTCATGTCGCCGTCCTTGCGCAGAGTTCTGAAATCACCTTCAACCGGCGTTTGGCTTCGCTGACGAACGGGTTGCGTTCGTCCCAGGCGTAACCGGCCAGGATCGAGCTGATCATGCGGCGGATATCCGGTGAGCTGCTCTCGTGAAAAATCACGTCCTGGAAGGTCCCGGCGTACCAGCCTTCGACGTAGCAGCGGAACGTATCGACGCCGCGCTTGAGCGGTTCAGCGAACTCCCGTTGCCAGTCGACCGTTTCGCCCTGCAACTGGCGGTGCAGCACGCCTGCGGCCATGCTCGCCGAACGCATGGCGATGGTCACGCCGGAGGAAAACACCGGATCGAGGAATTCCGCCGCATTGCCCAACAGCGCGAAGCCCGGGCCGTGCAGGGTTTTGACGTTGGCCGAGTAACCGCCGATGGTCCGCGCCGGCGTGTCCCACCGGGCATTGGTCAGCACGCTGCACAGGCTCGGCGTTTGGGCGATGAACCCACGCAGGCAGGCGTCAAGATCATCGCTGCGGCCCTCGAAATGTTCCTGTGCCGCCACCACGCCGACCGAGCAGCGGCCGTTGCTGAACGGGATGGTCCAGAACCAGATATCCCGTTGCGTCGGGTGGGTGGTGACGAGGATCTTGGTACGGTCGAAATTCGGGTGGTCGATCTGGTCTTCGACGTGGGTGAACACCGCCTGGCGTACCGGGAAGTTCGACGGCGCTTCAAGGTCCAGCAAGCGCGGCAGGACGCGACCGTAGCCGCTGGCATCGAGCATGAAATCCGCCTCGATGCGATAGTCACTGCCGTCCTCGCGACGCACGCCCAACTGCGGTTTGTCCCGTGAAATATCAACGCTGACGATGGTTTCGCCATAGCGGATCTCCACCCCTTGCAGCGTGGCCTGATCGGCCAGCAACTGGTCGAAATCGGCGCGCTGCACCTGGAAGGTGGTCGGCTTGCCGGGGGTGAAGGTGTCACCGAAATCGAAGGTGCTGTAGTGCTCGCCCCAGGCGAATGCGGCGCCAGTTTTCAATTGAAAACCCGCCGCATTGACCGCCTCGAGCATGCCCGCTTCCTCGACGAAATCCAGGCAATGGGACAACAGGCTTTCACCGATGGAGAACCTCGGGAAATGCTGGCGCTCGATCACCAGCACGTCGTGGCCCTTGCGCTTGAGCAGCGCGGCGGCGATGGCACCCGAAGGGCCTGCGCCGATGACCACGATCTGGCGGCGTTGCGTTTCAACGGTTGGCATGGGGGCTCCTTGCCGGGGCGGCGGCGTTCAGGGGAATGCGGTGCATGCCGGCCAATGCCGGCAGCAGTGTCGCCACCAGGCCCATCAACATCAGCGCAAAGTACAGCGCCGGGCTGATGAGCTGTTGTTGCAGCAGCAGATTGAGAAACACGATTTCGCTCAGGCCGCGAATGTTCAGCAGCACGCTTTCCCGCCAGCGGCTGGCGCCCTGAAAGGACGCGCCGGCCCAGCCCAGTCCTAGCCAGTTGCCCAACAGTTTGCTGGCGATCGGCAACAGCAACAGGGCCGCCAACTGCAGCCAGCCAAGGCTGTCCATGGCGCTGTGGACGTTGATCTGCACGATGCCGAAAGTGAGGATCAGCGGAATGGCGATCCAGGTTTGCAGGCGGGTCATCCAGATGGCCGGCAGCGGCAAGGTCAGCGGCGCCTTCAGTGCGGCCATGATCAACACGTAGCCGATACCGAAGATCAGGGCATTGAGCTTGTAGTGCTCGGCCACCACCAGCAGCGCGAAAAAGCCCAGGCTGTACAGCCACTGTTGGCGCAGGCCCAGCAGCCGCAACAGCAGGGGCAGGCAGGCACCGGCCAGCGGCAGCAGCAGACTGCTCAGGTGCAGGGTGCCCTGGGCAATGGCGAACAGGGTCCAGCAGCTGAGATCGATGACAATCGCGGTCTGCACCAGTCGCCGGGTCGCCGCGTAGGGGTAATCGATGTGCCGCAGGTACAGGTACAACACCGGGATCGCAGTAATGGCGAACACCAGGCCGATGGCCAGAGAACTGAGCCAGGGCTGCGGCGGCAACAGCCAGGTCGCAGTGACCAGACCGCAGGCAAACGGAATGCAGAAACTCGGCAGGGCGATTTTCAAGCTCTGGCGGTCCAGTTGCAGATCGATCACGTCGCTTAGGATGTAACCGAGCAACAGCGCGAAACTGAGGCTGTAGAGGTTCTTCAGCCAGACCGGTGACACCAGCGCCGCGCCGCTCAGTTGCCATTGCGGTTCGATCCAGAAGTACATCAGCAGCGGCAGACCGACGGTCGCCAACAGCAACTGGCTGACGATCGGGATCAGGCCGAAGTGTCGACCGACCCGGGTCGCCACCGCGAACAACATCAAGGCCATGACCCAGAACAACGCAATCATCATGCTGTCGGCTCCGCGACCGTGGCCGTATGCGCCTGACGACCGGCCCACGGCGCGAGCATGAAGCTGAACATCAGGCCCAGGCTCACCGACAGGCCGAAATTGCTCACCGCCGGCGTGCTCGACAACGCCAGCAGGCCAAACGAAAGCCACGTGGTCAGCGCCGCCAGCAAGGTGCCCAAAAGGCTCACGGCCGCGCCGCCGACCTGTTCGCGCATGAGGATTGCGTAGTCGACGCTGATCGCCGTCACCAGCAGCAGGCCGAACAGACTGAACAGGGTCAACGGCTGCCCCAGCCAGCCGAGGCTGGCCAGGCTGCACAGCGCGGCCAGCAGCGGCAGCGACACGATGCGCAGTGCGCCGCCGAAACCGAACGGCAGGATCAACACCAGCACGATCAGTACGCAGGAAGCGAGTTTCAGTTGCGCCGCGCTGACCTGAGTCGCAGCGAATACGCTGTTCAATTCGCCCAGCCGATCCACCAGCGTCACGCCCGGCAAGTCCTTCGCTTGGATTTGCAAGAGAGTAGGGTTATTCAGGCCTTGCAGGCTGACCATCGCTGCCACTCCATTCCCGGTAGGTCCCAGCCATAACAGGCGATAGGGTTCGGCCAGGGGCCCGGCCAGCGCGCTGTCGATGTCTTCGACGGGCAGTGCCTGGAGTTTGTCCAGTTCCGCTTGCAGCGCTTCGATCGGCACCCCGACATCGAGCAACGGCTGCCAGTATTGCGGCAACTTGGCCAACGCCTCGCGCACCTGGCGCTGTTCGCTCGGCTGGCTCACCAGTTGCTTGAGCGACAGGTAACCCTGCAGCTTGTCCAGATTGATCAACTGATCCAGGCGCTCATTCAGGGCGGTCTGGCGGTCGAGCAGTTGCTGTTCGTTGGCAGCCTGCACCAGGAAGAACTGGCTGGTGGGTTGATAGCCAGTGATCCGCGCAATCGTCTGTGCCTCGTCGGTCAATTGCCGAGGCATGCCGACCCACTGGCGGATGTCGTTTTTCGTTTCCAGCTTCAGTAGGCCGCCGGCGCAAAAAGCGATCAGCAACGCCAGCAAAACCGGCGTCTGCAAACGTTTGAGCAGGGCTTCGTGAAGCCGCAGAAGGCCTGTGGATAGCCGCAGCGGCCATTGCGCCGGGCGCAGCTCCACACCCTTGAGCAGCGTTGGCAGCAGGCACACGGCGCACAGATACGCGCCCAACAGACCGGCGGCGGAGAACACCGCGATCTGGGTCAGCGCCGGGAACGGGGTCCAGGCCAATGCCAGGTAACCGATGGTGCTGGTGATCAGGCTCAACGTCAGGCCGGGCAAGGTCAGGCGCAAGGCCGGCCAGCTGTGCCAGGGCTTCAGGCTCCAGCTCTTGGACAGGTAGTGCAGCGGATAATCGACGGCGACGCCGATCAGGCTCGAACCCAGCACCAGGGTCATCACGTGCATATGGCCGAACAGCGCCACGCAAGCCACCGCACCGAACAGCATGCCCACCAGCACCGGAACGAAGGCCAGCAGCACCCGCCAGCGACGGAAGGCCAGCAACAGCAGCAACAGGATGCCGACGGTGGCGCCACCACCCACCCAGGTCATTTCACGGGTGGCTTGTTTCTGACCGTTGGCGGCGTACAGCAGGCCGCTGGCAGCCAGCAGTTGCACCCCGGACTCGGCGGCTTCTTCGCGACTGTGGGCCAGCAGGTCGGCCACTTGCAGCGGCAAGTTCATGTCAAAGGCGTTGCCGGTGGTGCGTGAACGCAGCAGCACCCAGCTCTTGCCGTCGGCATCGGCGATCAAGGCACCGCTGCCGATGTCCAGCTGCACCGCGCCGTGTTGCGGCTGGCTGTTCTGGATGCGTCCGGTCAGGCCCAGCCAGTCGTCCTGGCTGGGCACCAGGGTGAAACCGGTGAAGGGATCGAACAACGTTTGCACACGTTGCTGAATGAAGGCATCGGGGTGTTCGATCAGTTGCTGGCGATCATCCGCCGACAACATCGCCACGCGACCTTGCAACAACTGAGTGCGCAGCGCCGGCAAGTCCGCCTGCAGGTTCCACTGGACCTTCTCGAACAGGCCGCTGGCTTGCCATTGATCGCCCAGTTTCTGCGCCATGGCGATAGCTTGCTGGCGGTCGGCGTGGCCGACCAGCACCAGCATTTCGCGGTTCAGCGGTTCCTGCATGCGTTGTTCGGCGCGCAGCTCCAGGGCATCCGGTGCGGTGCCGGGTACCAGTTCCATCAGGTTGGCCGACAGCGGTGCGCCGTCACGCCACTGCCAGCCGGCGAATGCCAGCACCGCCAACAGCAGGATCAGGAACAGGCGCGGGAGCAGGCGTTCACTCGGCAAAGTCATGTTGCTCCGCGTCACTCAAAGGAAGGGCGCTGGTGCTGTCCTGCATGCGCAACAGGGTGCTGTCGCCTTGGGTCTCCAGCAGTTCGATGCTGTGCACCAGTTCACCGCCGGTGATGTTGATCTGATTGAACACTTGCTTGAGCAGCATCGAACGCGGCACCAGTGCGAGTTTCCAGCGCTGCGCATCGCCGCTCAGGGACAGTTCGAAATCCCGTTGCAGCCCGCTGCTGTCGCCTTGCAGCACGGCGAGGAACAAGCGGTTCTGCTCGGCACCGGCGCTCTTGCCCGGCAGCATCTGCCAACCGCTGGCATCACGTCGGGCGATGCCCTTGGCGGTGATGCGGTAATCCTGTTGCAGCGGGGTTTTCAACAGCCACAGCAAACCGTGGTTTTTTGCCAGCACGAAGGTGCCCTTGCTGGTGAGAGGCTGTGGCAGTGCGCGCAGGTGTTTTTCCTGGATGAAGTTGCCGTGGATCACCTCGGGTTTGGCCAGTTGATCGCTGAGTTGTTGCAGGTCGAATGCGTGGGCCAGTCCCGACATACCGAGCAGCACCAGCGCAGCCAAATATTGGAATGCCACGAACCGTGGCGAGCGAGCTTGCTCGCGCCGGGCTGCGCAGCGGCCCCAATACGCTGGCAAGGTCTGGCGCAATGGTGAGTGCTGCGCACTCAAGCGCGAGCAAGCTCGCTCGCCACAGGGAACGCGCATGCGATCAACATTGGTGTCGAATTCTGAAATCATGGCAGTGCTCTCTGAACGGCATCGGTAAAGACCTTCGGCGAAGCCAGTTGCATCTCGCGGGTGCTCATGTCGACGGCAACCTGCACGGACATGGCGCGGGTCAGGCGTTCGCCGGTGTGCAGGTCGCTGATCAGGTAGTTGATCTTCAGACGGTTCTCCCATTCCACCAGATTGGCGCGCACGTTCAGTGTTTGCCCGAACACCGCCGCGCGCACGTAGCGCAGTTGCAGGTCGATCACCGGCCAGGCATAGCCCGATTCGGACATGGCCGTGTAGTTGTGGCCGATCCGGTCCAGTAACGCGCAACGGGCGACTTCCAGGTACTTGATGTAATGGCCGTGCCAGACGACGTTCATGCTGTCGACGTCGAAGAACGGCACGAGGATTTCCGTATCGGTGTGGAGCACTCCCTTGCTACGCATGCAGCCTCCAGTGTTGCTCGGCGATTCGTTGCAGGCACAGGCGCAGTTCGCCTTCCAGGGCGCGGTCTTCGATGACCGGCGCGAAGTCCCTGGCCAATGCTTCGTGCATGGCGGCGAGGGCGGGCGGCAATGGGCGCGCACCTTCTGCCTGGCTGCGCAGCCATACGCCCTGATTGGCCGCCAGCAGCGTGGCGGCGGCTACCTGTTCGGTCAGCTCCAGCACCCGGATTGCATCCCGCGCGGCGATGGTGCCCATGCTCACCTTGTCCTGGTTGTGGCACTCGGTGGAGCGCGAGAACACGCTGGCCGGCATGGTGTTTTTCAGCGCTTCGGCGGTCCAGGCGCTGGTGCCGATCTGCACCGCCTTGAAGCCGTGGTTGAGCATCGCGCGATCGGCGGTGGCGCCGGACAGATTGCTCGGCAAGCCGTGGTTGTAGCGCTCATCCACCAGCAGGGCCAGTTGCCGATCGAGCAGGTCGGCCACGTTGGCCACCAGGTTTTTCAGGCTGTCCATGGCAAAGGCGATATGGCCGCCATAGAAATGCCCGCCGTGCAGCACGCGTTCGGCTTCGGCATCGATGATCGGGTTGTCGTTGGCGCTGTTGAGCTCGATTTCGATGAACGAGCGCAGCCAATTCAGGCTGTCGGCCAGCACCCCGAGCACGTGGGGCGCGCAGCGCAGGGAGTAGCGGTCCTGAAGGCGATGCAGCGGCGCGGTCGGTGCGTCGATCGCCAGGTCCTTGCGTAACCACGCAGCGACCTGCATTTGCCCCGGATGCGGCTTGGCGGCGAACAGGCGTTCGTCGAAGTGTTCCGGATTGCCTTGCAGGGCGACCACGTTCAGCGCGGTGATGCGTGTGGCCAGTTGCAGCAGGTAGTCGGCGCGGGCGAAGGCCAGGCAGGCGAGGCCGGTCATCACGGCGGTGCCGTTCATCAAGGCCAGGGCTTCTTTGGGCCGCAACACCAAGGGCTGCCAGCCGAGTTCGCGGTGCACATCCGCCGCTTGCCGACGTTCGCCACGGAACATCACTTCACGTTCGCCGGACAGGGTCGCGGCCACATAGGACAGCGGTGTCAGATCGCCGCTGGCGCCCACCGAGCCTTCTTCCGGAATCAGCGGCAGGATGTCGTGTTCAAGGAACGCCTGAAGACGCTCCAGCAGTTCCACGCGCACACCGGATACCCCGTGGCACAGCGACTGCAAGCGCGCCGCGAGCACGGCGCGGGTGGCTTGGGCATCGAGCAGTTTGCCGAGCCCGCAGCCGTGGAAGGTGTACAGATGACGCGGCAACGCCTCGACATGATGCAGCGGCACCGCCACCACGCACGAGTCGCCGTAACCGGTGGTCACGCCATAGATCACGCCTTCCTTGTCCAGCAGCGAGTCGAGGAACCACGCACCCTTGGCGATGCGTTCGCGGTAGGCGGGGTCGCTCTGCAGTTGCGTCGGCGCCAGGCGGTTGGCCAGGGCCAGCACGTCTTCGATGCGCAGGGGGAGTTCGCCGAAGGTTACCGGCTCAAGCGTTGGCGTCGTCATCGGTTTTCCAGAAAGGGTAAAAGTTGAACCATTGTTGAGGCGCTTGCAGGCAATAGTGACTCAGGCGCTCGGCATAGCGGGAGGCCCACTGATGAATGACCTGCTCGCGGTCGCTGCGTTTCCAGGTGATCGACTCGGCGAAGGGCTCCAGGGTCAGTCGGTAATCGCCGTCGGGTTTTTTCAGGCACAGCAGCAGGTTGACCGGGCATTTGAGCAAGCCGGCCAGCAGCCACGGGCCTTGCGGAAATCTGGCCGGGTGGCCCAGGAAATCCACGGTCACGCTGCGTCCGCCATGCAACGGCACGCGGTCGCCGGCAATCGCCAGCCACTCGCCGCGTTCCAGGCGTTCGTGCAGTTGCAGCATGATCACCGGGTCCAGTTCGCTGACCTGGATCAGGCGCAGGTTGGTGGCGCCGGCTTCACCCAGCAAGCGGTTGAACTGCTCGGCATGCTTGGTGTGCACCAGCACGTTCATCGTCACCTTTTCGCCGATCTCCGCCAGCGCGCGACAGACTTCCAGATTGCCCAGGTGCGCGCCCACCAGCATCTGGCCGCGGGTGCCGCGCAACTGATCGCGCAGCAGTGCAGGGTCGATGATTTCGATCTGCTCGATGCTCAGCTTGCCGTTCCATACGTCGAGTTTGTCGAGCATCGAATCGGCAAAGGCCATGAACTGGCCGAACACGCGCCAGTGGGTGGGGCGCAGGTCGGGGCGAGCGCTCCAGTCGGCGAGGCGTTGCTGGTATTGCCAGGCGCTGTGGCGGGCGCTGCGGCCGAACAGGAAAAAATACAGGACGATGCCATACAGGATCGGGCTCAACAGGCGTCGGCCGAGGATTTTGGCGCCCAATGCTGTGAGCTTCATCAGCCAGAAGCTGCCGCGCTCCTCGCGATCGGCCCAGTGCTGCTTGTCGGTGCTCATGTCCGCCACCGCTGCCAGAGGATCCGGGGCGAGCGCAGCAACATGCCGAAGAACAGGCGGGTGTGCATGCTCGAGATCAGCACGTTGTCGTGGAACATCCGGAAGTGTGAGACACCGTCCAGCGGGTAGTGGACCTTGGTCGGCAACCACTGCATCGGCTGATTGCGCCAGGCCAGACGCACCAGGATGTCGGAATCGAAGTCCATGCGCCTGCCGATTTTCGCGGTGTCGATCAGCGCCAGCACCGGGGGTAACGGATAGACGCGGAAGCCGCACATGGAGTCGCGAATCTGCAGCGACAGGGTGTTGATCCAGACCATGACGTGGGTCAGGTAGCGAGCGTACAAGCGGCCCTTGGGCACGCTGGCGTCGTACTGCGGATAACCGCAGATCACCGCGTCGGGGTGGGCACTGGATTGCTCGATGAAGGTCTGCACGTCCTGCAGGTCGTGCTGGCCGTCGGCATCCACCTGCAAGGCGTGACTGAAACCCAGGCGCGACGCTTCCCGCAGACCGGTCATCACCGCACCGCCCTTGCCCTGGTTGGCGGCCAGGCGGATCAGATGCACCTTGTCGCGCAGGGCCAGTTGGTCGAGCACGGCGGCGCAGGTTTTATCGCTGGCATCGTCCACCAGGATGCACGGCAGATCGTAGGCGAGCAGGGCATCGACCACGGTGGTGACGGCCGTTTCGTGGTTATAGACCGGGACGATGGCGCAGGGGTTATGCATGATTTGAACACTCGACAAAACCCCTGTGGCGAAGGAGCTTGCTCCCGTTCGAGTGCGAAGCGCTCGCCATGAAATCGATGTTGCATTCGTTTTGGGCCGCTTCGCAGCCCAGCGGGAGCAAGCTCCCTCGCCACAAAAAGCACGGTCGCCACGGATTATTCATCACCTGCCGCCTCCAGCAAAATCCGCCCGCTGGAGCAGGTGGCGGTTTCGTTGCGGTAGGCGAAATACAGTTTGCTGCGCACCGCATCGAAGCGCAGGTGCAACTGGACTTCATCCCCTGGGCGTATCAGTTGCTGGAACTTCAATACTTCCATGCCCGCAAACCTGGCTGGCAAGTTCATCAATTGCTGGCCCAGGTTCATTGCCCATTCAACTTGCACCACGCCCGGCAACACTGGGGCTTTCGGAAAATGCCCGCTGAAGTAGGCAAGATCCGGCGGTACCGCCAGTTGCAGGCTCCACTCGCCCTCGGTGTCGGCCTGTTCCAGGACTTGCGGTGCCTTGGGGCGCGGCGCCAGCAGCAGGGCTTCGACATCGGCCTGGGGCAGCTTGCCTTGAGGGTTCAGGGGCAATTGCCGCAGCAGGCGCCAGCGTCGAGGCAAGGCCAGGGCTTCGCAATGCTGGCTCAGGTGTTGGCGCAGGGTTTCGGTGAGGCTGCGTCGGCCTTGATTGCGCAATACATGCAGTCCGGCATCGGTCAGCACCAGCAGTGCACCCAGCGAGGCACGGTTTTCCTGGACGACGCCCAGCCGCGCCTCGGCAACCCAGGGGTGGGCCATCAGCGCCTGCTCCAGCATCGGCAACGAAATGCGTTTCTCTTCGAGCTTGACGATCCGGTCCAGCCGCCCCAACAGCTCGAAACGGCCGTCCGCCGCGATGCGTGCGGCATCGGCGGTGTGCTCGACATGGCCGGCAGGCAAATAGGGTGAGGTGATCAGTAGTGCGCCATCAGGGTCTTGATTGAGCACCACGTCGGCAAAGGGTTGCCACAGGTCAGGTCCCTGGCGCCAGGCAATGCCACCGGTTTCCGAGCTGCCGAAAATCTCCGTCGGCCACTGTCCCAGGCGTTCGTGAAGGCTCTGCGCCGCCTCGGCCGGCAATGCCCCCCCGGAAGAAAACACCCGTCGCACTGCGCTCAGGGCCGGCCAGTCAAGGTTGTCACCCATGCGCTTGAGCAGCGCCGGGCTGGCGACCCAGGCGAAGGCCGGGTGCTCGCGGCTGGCCCGTTGCAGGTCTTCGGGAAACGCCAGCTGCTTGCGCAGGAACGGACGCCCGGCGCACAGCGGCCACAGCACGCGGAACAGCAGGCCATAAATGTGTTGGGTGGCAACGCTGCCGATGATGCACGCCGGGCCCAGGTCTGCCCCCCACAGCCGTTCCAGGGCTTGGACTTCAGTGACCAACTGGCGCAGGCTTTTTTCGATGCGCTTGGGCTCGCCGCTGGAGCCGGAGGTGCACAGGCTCAGGGTGCAGCGATCCAGATCCAGCGCTGCAGCGTCGAGCGGCGGGTGCTGAAAATCGTTCAGGCGGGCGTCGGCGGGGTGATCGGTCAGCCACAGGTCGACGTCGCTCGACCAGCGTTGGCGGGTCTGAGGTTGCAGGTCTGCCGGCAACAGCACGCTGACCCCGGCGCGCCACGCACCCAACAGGGCAATGGCGAGGTCAGCGCCATCCTCGAGGTGCACCGCAATGCGCCGCACGCCCCGGGCTTGCAAGTCGGCAGCGAGCCCCAAAGATTGTTCGCACAGCTGCGTGTGATTCAGCGCCGGTTCCGTCGTGATGACACGTTGCGGCGCGGGCCTGAGCAACAGGTGCTCAAGTTTTATCCAATTCATGGGCGGCCTCTTACCCGTTGTCGTATGAGCCATTCAATGGCAAACATCAGGCCTATCAATCCGTAGGAAATCAGGCCGGTGTACAACATCCACCAGCTCAGCGGCGCCCACAGCGTGAGGGCTGCGGCGCACAAACCGTTGCAGAAAAAAAACACACTCCAGGCGATGGTCACCTGTCGGGTATAGCGAATGCCCTCGGCGGGCAGATGGCCTTCACGCAGTCGGGCCAGCCGCTCCACCATCGGCGGGCCGTACACCAGGCTCAGCCCGAACAGCGCCAGCATGAAGGCGCTGATCAGCACCGGGTACCAGCGCAGCAGTTGCGGGCTGTCGAACAGCGCCAACAGCAGGCAAAAAATAATGGCCACTATGGCCATCCACAGGCTGCCGGGCCGGCGTCTGCCGGTCAGTGCCCGGGCCAGCCACAGGCCGCCCAGCAACAGACCGAACTGCCACGGCGCAAAATGCTCCATGCCGAAATACACCGCGAAGGGGTACAGCAAGCCTGCCAGCAGCAGGCCAAGGCCGATCAATCGGCTCATGCGGCCGGTTGAACCAGACGGTAGACCGCCTCGACCACATCGCTGACGGTACGCACCGATTTGAATTCCTCGGCGGCGATCTTTTTACCGGTCTGACGCTTGATGTGATCGATCAGGTCGACCGCATCGATGCTGTCGATTTCCAGGTCTTGATAAAGATTGGATTCGAGGCTCACGCGCTCGGGGTCCAGTTCGAACAGCTCGACCAAGGCATCGCGCAGGGTGTTGAAAATGTCGTCACGAGTTTGCATGGTCCGGTCTCAAGCTGCCTGTTTTGCAGTGACGAACGCCGCAAGGCTCGCCACGTTGCTGAAGTGATTACGAGTGTCCTTGGCGTCGGCGTCGATCTTGATGCCGTACTTTTTTTGGATGGCCAGGCCCAGTTCCAGGGCGTCTACCGAGTCAAGGCCCAGCCCTTCGCCAAACAGGGTCTGTTGGTCGCCGATGTCTTCGGCGCTGATGTCTTCGAGGCCCAGGGCTTCGATGATCAATTCTTTGATGTCCCGGTTCAGGCTATCGGTGTTCAGATCGCTCATCTTCGGCGAGCTCCTTAATGTAGTAGGCATGCAAATGATCGTTGAGCTTGCGCGAGGCCTGGGGCGCGGGGCCCAGCGCGGCGAAGGCCTGTGGGTCTATATCGGCGCCGACCCGGAAACTGAAGTGCACGCGGCGTTTGGGAATGCGGTACCAGGGTTCGGCCTTGGTCAGTGTCGTGGGGCTGACCTTGATGACGACCGGGGTGAGGATTTTCGCACCGCGCACGGCAATTGCCGCGCCCCCCCGATGAAAGGCCGGGGGCTGGCCCGGTTGGGTGCGGGTGCCTTCGGGAAAGATAATCAGGGTCTGGCCGCTTTTCAGGGCATCGGCGGCGGCATCGAGCATGTCCATGCTGCCATCGTTGCTGATGTATTGGGTACGGCGCAGCGGGCCGCGGGTGAAGGGGTTGTCCCAGAGACTTTGCTTGACCACGCAGTTGGCGTGGCGCACGAGGCCGATCAGGAACACCACGTCGATCAGTGACGGGTGATTGGCGACGATCATCTGCCCGGGGCGGCCGAGTTTTTCCGCGCCCTGTATGTCGTAGGTCAGCACGCCGGCACGGGCCATGAAGCGGACAAAAAACCAGAAGCAACGACTGACGGTCTGCCGCGCACGCAACCGTCGGGTTATGGCATCGCCCGGCAGGCAGCCCAGCAACGGGAAAACCACCAGGCGCAGGCACATCCCGCCGAGCCCGAACAAGGCAAAGCTTGCGGCGGTGGCCAGCAGTCGCCAGTGGTAGGCGTCGCGGTTTTTTTCGGTCACAGGTTGCGTTGCCAGGTCCATACACGATTTTTCCAGGCATGTTGGCAGTGGGTTTGCTGGCCCAGCAGTGCGCGCAACAGGTTCAGCGCGTGCGGCCAGCGGGGTTTGGACAACGCATCCGTGGGGCTGTTCATGGACAGCCGCCAGTCGGTACCGGGTGTGATCAGCAGACCGACCGCATAGGCAAACGGCACATCATCGATCCATGTCGAATAAGCCTGGGGCGGCTGCTCTTCAGTGATCACCAGCAATACCGCTGGCGCACCTTCAGCCAGCAGGGCTGCGGCCTCCAGCATGCCCTGTTCCAGACCATCGCCGGCGGCGGCAAGGGCGGTCATTTCGCTGGTTTCGCCGCGCATGATCGACCACAGACCGATGATCGCGTTATGCACCGACAGGCTGAACTGGGTCGGCGACAGTGGCTGGTCGGCAGCCAGGTCGCTGAGGATATCGACGGTGCGCGGTGTTTCGCCGTGGCGGGAGACGAAGACCAGCGGCAGATCCTGATGACCTTCGGCCAATGGCCAGCCGACACTGAAGGCCATCCGCGCCAGTCGGCTGAGACGCCGGCGTTGCATGGCGGGCAAGAATGACACGTCGGGAACGGCATCGCTGACAGGCAACTCGACCGGATGCCGGCTCCAGGCCTGCCAATCGTCCACGCTTTCGAGCCCCGGGGCCCATGCGCGCCACTGGGCGATGTTGAAATTGATCACAGACATTCATCCCGCCCCTGCGGGCTTGCTTGACGCGCGAAGTGGCAGATAGCTGCACTCACGTTACGTGGCGCCTGGCGCCGAGTGGTGCGCATTATCCCGGTGCCGGGAACCTGTAGCAAATGCTGGTTACATTTTGCACAGCCAGTGCCTCGGTCGATCCGCAAAATCTGAGCGTTTGGCAATTATTCACATCTGGCCGTCTGTCGACTCCTGCTGACGCTCACGGTCGAGCTTGCCGTGTTTTGCGCAGCAGATTGCCGATGACCGTGTAGTCCCTGGGCCAGCGAGCTAGCTAAGCGATACCGTGGACTACTACACTCGGTCATTCTTTGATACACGGAGGTTTTGACATGCGGCGCGTGGTGTTCAATCAGAAAGGTGGTGTGGGCAAATCCAGCATTGCCTGCAATCTGGCGGCGGTCAGCGCCAGCGAGGGCTATCGCACCCTGTTGGTGGATCTCGATGCACAGGCCAACTCCACTCAATACCTGACGGGACTCACCGGTAACGATATTCCGATGGGGATTGCCGATTTCTTCAAGCAGACCCTGTCGTCCGGGCCGTTCTCCAAAAAGAACCAGGTCGATATCTACGAAACCCCGTTCGACAATCTCCACGTCATCACGGCCACCGCGGAACTGGCGGACTTGCAGCCCAAGCTCGAGGCCAAGCACAAGATCAACAAGCTACGTAAGTTGCTCGAAGAGCTCGACGAAGATTACGACAGAATTTACCTGGATACCCCGCCGGCATTGAACTTCTATGCGGTTTCGGCGCTGATTGCCGCTGATCGCGTGTTGATCCCCTTCGACTGCGACAGTTTCTCCCGTCAGGCGCTATACGGTCTGCTGGCGGAAATCGAAGAGTTGAAGGATGACCATAATGAAGGCCTCGAAGTCGAAGGGATTGTCGTCAATCAATTCCAGGCCCGTGCCAGCCTGCCGCAACAGATCCTCGATGAATTGATCGCCGAAGGCCTGCCGGTGTTGCCGGTGTACCTCGGCAGTTCGGTGCGCATGCGCGAATCTCACCAGGCCAACACACCGCTGATCCACCTCGACCCACGGCACAAGCTGACGCAGCAGTTTGTCGAGTTGCATAACCTGCTCGAAAACGCCTGAGTCCTGTCTGTCACATCATGCAAACCTGTGGGAGCGGGCTTGCTCGCGAAAGCGCAATGTCAGTCACTATCAATGTCGACAGGCACACCGCCTTCGCGAGCAAGCCCGCTCCCACATTGGAATGTGTGCAGCCTTAAATCCCCTGACTACGCAACCAGCTCATCAGCTGCGGCAACGGCAAAGCCCCGCTCTGGCGCGCCACTTCGCGACCGTTCTTGAACAGAATCAGACTCGGAATCGAGCGAATCCCCAGCTGCGCCGACAACTGCTGGTTCGCCTCGCTGTCGAGCTTGGCCAACCGACACTTGCCCGCCAACTGCCCGGCCGCCTGCTCGAACACCGGCGCAAACGACTTGCACGGCCCGCACCAGTCCGCCCACACGTCTACCAGCAACGGCAGATCGCCCTTGATCTGGCTGGCGTAGTCGCCCTGTTTCAGTTCGAAAGGTGTGTTCAGCAAGACCTCGGCCTTGCAGCGCCCGCATTTGGGGTGATCGTTGAGTCGCTCGCCCGGGATGCGGTTGAGGCCGTTGCAGTGGGGGCAGGGGATCAGGAGGGGGTCGGTCATGAGGAAGATCCTGTTAAGAAGCGGATGACTGCTATTTGGAGACGTTTGCTCATCTTTTCAATCGCGCCCTGTCTGTCGGTGAAACTAGGCTGTGTCGTACTGAGCGAGACCATTGGTCTGTTCAGGGGTTATCGCGATTTGCGATATTTTCGATCTGTGATTAACTCCCCATAGCAAAATGCGATAAGGATGTTGCATGCGAGTGTTTTCAGAAAAACGAATCCGGGAGGCCAAGGAAAAGTGGCCGCAAGCGGCCAGCGCACTTGACCATTGGTATCGAACGGTGAGGCGCGTTACGCCCAGTGATTTTGCAGAGATGAAATCTTCATTTCCTGCAACAGACAAAGTCGGAGAGCTTCATGTCTTCGATATTGGTGGCAACAAATTGCGGCTAATCGCCTACGTTCGATATCGGCAACAAAAAATTTACATCAAGCATTTGCTGGATCACCGCGAATACGACCGCGGCAAATGGAAGGAGGGAAGGGTATGAGCATCCTGATAAAAAACGCAGTGGAGCACTGGGAGTTTGTAGCGCCATTGCTTCGCAAACCCAAAAGCGAACAGGACTATGACACGCTGGTGCAGGCCCTCGACGAGTTACTCGAGATGACCGGGGTTGACGAATCGCACCCTCTGATGAGTTTGGTGGACATCCTCGGTGACTGGATTGAAGAGTGGGATCACAAGCACCACCCAATGCCCGAGGCCACCGGTGCTGAAGTGCTTGGTTACATGATGCGCGAGCATGGTTTGACTCAAAGCGACCTGCCTGGGGTCGGCCCTCAGTCGGTCGTTTCCGAGATCCTGAGCGGCAAGCGCCAGCTCAACCTGCGCCAGATCCGCTGGTTGGCCGAGCGCTTCAATGTGCCGGTGGATGTCTTTATCTGACGCGCCTTAGGACGAACAACTGATCTCCAAATGCTTGCCCCACTCCGGCGGCCGCTCGGCATACCCCTCCATCCCCGGTTGTTCCTCGAACGGCTTGCTCAGCACCGCGTGCAGCCGGCGAACTTCCGAGTAGTCGCCTTGCTCAGCCGCGTCGATAGCCTTTTGTGCCAGGTAGTTACGCAGGATGTACAGCGGGTTGACGGCGTGCATCCGTTGACGACGCTGCGTCTGGTCGAGTTCGCCTTCGCGGGCAACCCGGGCGGTGTAGCGCTCGCCCCAGGCATCGAAGCCCTTGATGTCGACGAAGTCGTCGCGCAGGCGATGGATGGCCGCTTCAGGTGATTCTTCGCCCAGTCGGCGCAAGAACAGGCTGTAGTCGACGCCGCTGTTCTGCATCAGCTGCAGCAGTTGCTCGAGCAGAGCCTGGTCGTCGTCTTCGGCAGTGGTCAGGCCCAGGCGGCGGCGCATCAGGTCCAGGTAGTGGGCCTGGAACAGCGGCAGGTAGAGGCCCAGGGTTTCGCGCAAGGCTTCGACGCTGATGAACGGCGTCAATGCCTGGGCCAGGGCGCTGAGGTTCCACTGGCCGATCGGCACCTGGTTGCTGAAGGAATAGCGACCCTGGTCGTCGGAATGGTTGCAGATGAAGTGGGCGTCGAAGTCGTCGAGGAAGGCGAATGGACCGAAGTCGAAGGTGATGCCCAGGATCGACATGTTGTCGGTGTTCATCACCCCATGGCAGAAACCGTAGGCCTGCCATTTGGCGATCAGTTCGGCATTGCGTTCGACAATTTCACGGAACATCGCCAGGTACGGTTCCGGTTGTTCAAGGCACTCGGGGAAATGCATGGCCAACACATGGTCGCCGAGGGCTTTCTGCTGTTCCGGGCGCTTGGTGTAGTAGAAATATTCGAAATGGCCGAAGCGTACATGGCTCGGCGCCAGGCGCAGGACCATGGCTGCGCGTTCCTGCTTCTCGCGCCACACCGGGGTGTCGGAGCCGATCACGCACAGCGCCCGGGTGGTCGGAATGTTCAAGGCATGCAGGGCTTCAGAAGCTAGAAATTCGCGGATCGACGAACGCAGCACCGCCCGCCCGTCACCCATGCGCGAAAACGGCGTCTGGCCGGCGCCCTTGAGGTGCAGATCCCAGTGCTCGCCGGCCTCGTTGTACACCTCACCCAGCAACAGGCCGCGGCCGTCGCCCAGTTGCGGGTTGTAGGAACCGAACTGGTGGCCGGAATACACCATGGCCCTCGGAACCGCGTCGGCCCAAAGCTTGTGGCCGCTGAACAGCTCGGCGAACTCCGGGGTGTCGGCCACGGCCGGGTCCAGATCCAGCAGCGCCATGGCGGCGGGGCTGGCCACGACCAGGCGCGGGTTATCGATCGGCTCAGGCAGCACATGGGCGGAAAACGCATCGCCCAGGCGGTCGAAGCGGTTGTCGAAGGTCAGTTCGTCGAGGGCTTTCAAAGACCGTCTCCAGCAGAATGTCCGAGCATTCTGCTGGGGAATGGCCGGTTAGTCGAGTTTGGCGGCGGGCGGTGCGAGGGGCGGTTGCTTGCCATCGGTCAGCGGCACGATGGTTTTGCTCTCGGGCTCGATCGGCACCATCTTGTATTCCTGGCCATGGAGATTCTTGAGATAGACCTCCATCTGCCGGAACGAGATATTGATGTGCTGCTTCTTGAACTCACGGTTGATGAAGCGGTTGACCTCATCGAGCACCGGGTTACGGTCACCCAGGTCGCGCACATGCATGCGCAACTCGTGGTCGAGGGTGCTTTCGCCGAAGTTCAGGAAATACACATGGGGTTCAGGATCCTTGAGCACCCGCGGATTTTCACGGGCAGCCTTGAGCAGCAGTTCTTTGACCAGGTCCAGGTCCGAGCCGTAATCGACCCCCAGCTTGAGGGTGACCCGGGTGATGGTGTCGGTCAGCGACCAGTTGATCAATTGCCCGGTGATGAACGTTTTGTTCGGAACGATGATGTCCTTGCGGTCGAAGTCGGTGATGGTCGTGGCGCGGATGCGGATCTTGCTCACCGTGCCCGACAGGTTGCCAATGGTGATGGTGTCGCCGATCCGCACCGGGCGCTCGAACAGGATCATGATGCCGGAGATGAAGTTGGCGAAGATCTCCTGCATGCCGAAGCCCAGGCCTACCGACAGCGCGGCCACCAGCCATTGCAACTTGTCCCAGCTCACGCCAAGGGTCGACAGCGTCGACACGAAGCCGACACCGGCGATCACGTAGGACAGCAGCGTGGTGGTGGCGTAGGCGCTGCCTTGGGCCAGGTTCAGTTTCGACAGCACGAACACTTCAAGCAGGCCGGGCAGGTTGCGCGCCAGGGCGAAGGTGATGCCGATGATGATCAGCGCGCCGAGCATGTCGCCGATGCTGATCGGCACCATGCTCATGTTGGCGCCGGTGCCGCTGGTGTATTCGTAGAGGGTGATGTTGTCCAGGTACGAGAACACCGTGATCAGGTCGGCCCAGACCCAGTACAGCAATGCCATGAAGCCACCAAGCAGGGCCAGGCGGATCAGGCGCAGGGACTGCTCGTTGACCTTCTCGATGTCCAGAGTCGGCTCTTCGATCACCGCTTCGCCGTCGCCGGCCTCTTTGGCGGCCTGGCGTTTGGCCAGTGCACGCTGGTAGGCCAGGCGGCGTGCCGCGACACTCAGGCCGCGCACGAAAGTGGCTTCGATCACCAGCCAGAACATCAGCAGGTACAGGGTGTTGATCAGTCGGTCGCTGAGTTTCAGCGCGGTGTAGTAGTAGCCGAAGCACACGGCCACGAACAGGGCCACCGGCAGGGCAGTGAACATGACGCCCACGGCCTTGCGGAACAGCGAGGCGTTTTCGTGGGTGGGACTGCTGAGCAGCAGTCGGCTGAGCAGCCACGTCATCAAGGCGTAGCAGATGAGGACCACCGGCATACCCAACACGTCGTCGGCCAGTGCCGCGGGTTGCAGCTCGGCCACCGCCACCACCGCCACCAGCGCCATCACCACCATGCCGAGCCGGCGGACCCAGCCGCGCAGGAATTCGACCTGAGGTTTTTCCCAGCGAAAATGCAGTTCGGCCACGCCGCCGGGCGCCAGCACCCGATACGCGGTGTAGAACACCAGCCAGGCCCCGGCCATTTGCAGCAGCGCAGCGCCCATGTTGGCGTTTTGCCCTCGGGCGTCGATTTGCAGGGCCAGGCCGCACAAGCCCAGGCCCAGGGAGACCGGCATCGCCAGCAAAATGTTGATCAGGATCGCCTGGGGCGTATGCCACTGGCTGTCGCGCTTGAAGTGGCCGATGTCCAGGTGAACCTTGTTCAGTCGGGCATACAGTTGCTTGCGGCGCCACAACAATGCACCGATCAGCAGCGCCAGGGGCAGGAACAGCAGCGGCCGCTGGGTCAGGCCGTCGACCAGTTCACTCAGGCTCGAAGCCAGGGGCAGGGTCTCGACCTGACGTTGCAGGCGATCCGGAACGCTGCGCATCCATTCCACGTCCAGCGGCTTGTTGCTGGGAATCCAGAACATCTGCTCGTCCAGGGTCGCGCGCAGGCTTTGCGCGGTGCTGAGCAGCTGTTTCTGGTTCAGTTGCAGGGTGATGGATTCGTTGAGCACCGCACTCAATTCGCGGTTCAGCCGCTCCAGCAGGTCGGCCCGGGTGGTGGCCAGTTCCAGCAGGCTTTTGCGCAGTTGCGGGGTGACTTGCTCGGGCGGCTGGTTGGCCAGCAGGTTGTCGACGTAGGTGATCGGGTTGCTGAGCAGTTCCCGTTGCTGGCTGACTTCGAACTGATACAGGCGAATGTCAGCGATCTGGTCGGCCAGATCACGGTCGACCTTGAGACGCGGCAGGGCCTGTTTCTGTTTGTAGAGAATTTTCGATAGCAGCAGGCTGCCTTTGAGCACGTTGATCTGCTCGTCCAGCGCTGAATCGCTCTGGGTCACGCTGTCCAGCTGTTGCTTGGTTCGCAGGTTCTGCTGGGTGACTTCATTGAGGCGGTCGGTGCTCTTGAGCAGGTAGTCCGAGAGTTTGAGGTTGGCCGCGCTTTCGGTGGCCAGCAGGCTGCTGCCGCCGGCTTTTTGCGCTTCGATGGACTGCTGCGTCACCGTCTCCTGGGATTGCGCCAGGCGTTTCTGGTTGATCAGGTTTTGCAGGTCCTGGATTTCCCGGTCCATCCGACTGGACTTCTCCGATAACAGATCATGCTGACTGTTGCCCAGGTCTTGCAGTTGGGTATTGCCGGCCAGTTCCTGGCGACGCAGCGGAATCAGCGCGTTGAGGGCCGCGAGTTCAGCGTTGAGCTGATCGCGCTGCTCGGTGCTCAGGCTCTTGCCGGCGTCCTTGCCCGTCTTGAGGACATTGTTGATCTGCTGAATGCGCGTCTGACTGCTGGAAATCTCGGCCTGGGCGCGCTCGGGGCGGGTCTGGGCGGTGATGACCAGGCTGTTAGCGTCGGCGAGCTCCTTTTGCAGATCGCTTTGCTGGGTCGAGCGCTCGGTGAGCATTTGCTCGAGCTGCTGAATCGACTCTTTGGTATAGCGTTGCGCAACCGGCACCACGGTACTGGCCTTGAGGCGCGTGAGCTCTCGCTGGTTCTCGATGGTCTGCTTGGGCGCGGTGGCCAGTTGCTGCTTGAGGTCGCTGAGTTTTTGTTCGTAATCGCGCTGATTGTTGAGCTGCGTGAGCGTGCCTTGCAGGACCGACTGCAGGGCTTTTTGATCAGCCTCCGGCAGTTTGCGGTCGGCGATCTTGTCCAGGCTGGCCTGGACGCTTTCGCGGGTGGGTGGTTCGGCGGCTTGCAACGTGCCGACGGAGAGGCTCAGGCCCAACAGGACCATGACGAAAAAGGTGCGCAGGCTTGACATAAAGACCGATCGAAAGACGAGGCGAAGAATGGAGTTTAGAGGAAGAGTCCGGGTCCCGGGCGACTTCCTTCGGGGAATCTGACGCCCACTTTGCCGATCTTGTTCCCGTCCATGACCGCGACGGTCCAGATGGTGTTGTTCCACTCCACCTGGTCGCCGACCACCGGTGCGCCCCCCACTTTCTGGGCGATGAAGCGACCCAGTGACATGTCCGGATCGATGCCTTCGACCTTCAACCCGTACAAGGCGGCAACCGCGGCCAGCTGGGCGTCTCCTTCGAGTACGAAGTCGCCGAAGAAACGCAGATCGAGGCCCCGTTGCGGCGCCTGGCTGAACAGTTTTCCGAGGGCCGGAAGGTTGTGTTCATGGCCGATCACGCAGAGCAAATCGTCGACTTCCAGCACGGTACTACCCGACGGATGGAGCAGTTGCTGGCCGCGAAACAGGGCAGCAATACGGGTGCCTTCGGGCATGTTCAGTTCGCGAAGGGGCGAACCGATGCACCATTTTTCAGCGCCGAGGCGATAAACGAACAGCTCCCACTCGCTGGTGACGTGCACCTCCAGCGCCGAACGCGAGATGGGCGCAGGCTCGGGCGGCACCGTCACTTTCAACAACTTGGCCACCCACGGCAGGCTCGTGCCCTGCACCAGCAGCGATACCAGCACAATAAAGAACGCGAGGTTGAAGTAGAGCTGGGCATGGGGCAGCCCGGCCATCAACGGGAACACCGCCAGAATGATCGGTACCGCGCCGCGCAAGCCCACCCAGGAAATGAACGCCTTCTCTCGGCCATGGAACGCCTTGAACGGCAACAGCCCGACAACCACCGAAAGCGGCCGGGCGAACAGAATCATCCACAGCGCCAGGGCGAGGGCGGGCAGGGCGATCGGCAGCAGGTCGTGGGGCGTGACCAGCAGCCCCAGCACCAGGAACATGCCGATCTGCGCCAGCCAGGCCATGCCGTCGAGCATGTGCAGGATGCCGTGGCGGCTGCGCACCGGGCGGTTGCCGATCACCAGGCCGCACAGGTACACCGCCAGGAAGCCGCTGCCATGCAGGGCGTTGGTCAGGGCGAACACCAGCAGGCCGCCGGCGATCACCAGAATCGGATAAAGGCCGGTGGCCAGGTTGATGCGGTTGACCAGTTGCAGCATCAGCCAGCCGCCGCCCAGGCCGATGAAGCCACCGATGCCAAACTCACGCAGCAGGTGGGTCAGCAGGCTCCAGTGCAGGCCGGTCTGGCCGCTGGCGAGCATGTCGATCAGGGTCACGGTGAGGAACACCGCCATCGGGTCGTTGCTGCCGGACTCGATCTCAAGGCTGGCGGTGACCCGCTCGTTCAGACCTTTGCCGCCCAATAGAGAGAACACCGCGGCGGCGTCGGTGGAGCCGACGATGGCGCCGATCAGCAGGCCCTGGATCAGGTTCAGGTCGAACAGCCAGGCCGCCGCCATGCCGGTCAACCCCGTGGTAATCAATACCCCGACCGTGGCCAGCGACAAGGCCGGCCAGAGCGCCACGCGGAAACTCGAGACCCGGGTGCGCAACCCGCCGTCGAGCAGGATCACCGCCAGTGCGAGGTTGCCGACCAGATAGGCCGTCGGGTAGTTGTCGAAGATGATCCCGCCGCCATCGACGCCGGCGGCCATGCCCACGGCCAGGATGATCACCAGGATCGGGATGCCCAGGCGCGATGACAGTGAGCTCACCAGAATGCTTGCACCTACCAGCAACGCGCCGATCAAGAACAGGCTGTTGATGGTCGTCGCATTCAAAGGCAGTACTCCAGGAAGCTGAAAGGCGGGCACAAACTGACCATGCAGTCTGCGTGCCAGCGATTCTAACCTGTTGAAATGTGATGCTGTCAAAAAGCTTTTGCCGGCCGGCCATGTCGCTGTGTTGAGGGAGCTTGCTCCCGCCGGGGCGTGCAGCGGCCCCCAGTAAGCACCGCGTAGCGTCAGGTACTGCGCGGTGTGTCGATTTGCGGTTGCTTCACAACCGAACGGGAGCAAGCTCCCTCGCCACGGGTCTTGAGTCAGCTGTCAGAGGCTGAACCGCCCAACCATGGTGTTCAGGTCCACCGCCAACCGCGACAGCTCACTGCTCGCCGCGCTGGTCTGGCTGGCGCCGGTGGCCGATTGCACCGACAGGTCGCGGATGTTCACCAGGTTGCGGTCCACTTCGCGGGCCACTTGCGCCTGCTCTTCGGCGGCGCTGGCGATCACTAGGTTGCGTTCGTTGATTTCGACGATGGCGCTGTTGATGGTCTCCAGCGACATTCCTGCGCCACGGGCGATGTTCAGGGTCGATTCGGCGCGCTCGGTGCTGTTGCGCATCGAGTCCACCGCATGTTCGGTACCGCTCTGGATGCTGCCGATCATGCGTTCGATTTCGCTGGTCGACTGCTGGGTGCGGTGGGCCAGGGCGCGGACTTCATCGGCCACCACCGCAAAACCGCGACCGGCTTCACCGGCACGAGCCGCTTCGATGGCGGCGTTGAGCGCCAGCAGGTTGGTCTGGTCGGCCAGCCCGCGAATCACGTCCAGCACCTTGCCGATATCCCGGGACTCATTGGCCAGATCGCCGATCAGCGTCGCGGTGCTCTGTACATCGGCGCTCATGCGCTCGATGGCGCTGACGGTTTCCTGCACCAGATCGCGGCCGTCACCAGCGGACGTGGTGGCGTTCTTCGAGGCCTCGGAAGTGCTGACCGCGTTGCGCGCGACTTCTTCCACGGCGCTGGTCATCTCGTTGACCGCGGTGGCGGCCTGTTCGATCTCGTTGTTCTGCTGGGTCAGGCCACGGGCGCTTTCGTCGGTGACACTGTTGAGCTCTTCGGCGGCGGAAGCCAGTTGCGTGGCCGAGCCGGAAATCCGCTGCAGGGTATCGCGCAGCTTGTCCTGCATCTTTGACATGGCCATCAGCAAACGCCCGGCCTCGTCCTCGCCGTCGACCTTGATCGGCTGCGTCAGGTTGCCTTCGGCAATGTGCTCGGCGGCATTCAAGGCGTTGGCGATCGGTCCGGTGATGCTGTTGGTCAGCAACCAGGCGAACAGCAGGGTCAGGGCGGTGGCGATGACCAGCAGCACGACCACCAGGTTGAACGCCGTATCGTATTGATCCGCCGCTTGTTGGTTGGTGTCGAGGGTCTGTCGGGTATTGATCTCCAGCAACTTGGCCAGAACGGCGTTGATCGCTTCGGAATTGCTCAGCAGATCGGCGTTGAGCAGGCTGCGCAGGTCATCGACCTGATTGTTGCGCGACAGGGTCTTCATCCGCTCTTCGATCTGCCGGTATTGCCCCAGCAACTGCACGTATTGATCGTAGGCCGTGCGCTCCTGAGGGCTGGCGATCAGTTTTTCGTAGATGCCCTGGGCCGTGCGGATCTGCTGGTTGCGCTGCTCCAGCAGTTCCATGGTTTTCTGCTGCACGTCCGGCTCGCGATTGACCAGCAAGCGATAGGACAAGACCCGCAGACGCAGCGTCAGTTGCGTGAACTCGTCGAGGCTCTTGATGCTCGGGACGCTGTTATTGGTGATGTCTTGGGCGGCGCCACGGATCTTGCTCATCTGGTTCAAGGCAAACACCCCAAGAACCATCATCAATCCGCCGATCAGGGCGAAACTGAGGAACGCTCGAGGGGCGATATTCATATTGCGAAGGGACATGGCGGGTACCAATAAGAGCGCGTCCGTGCGGGGCTGAGTCTGCTGTATGGATGACTTATCGGTCACGTGCGTGAAGTCTTGAGCCCGGCGTGGTGGCCCCCGACAACCGTTGCGGCGACGAAGTGCAGGAACCAGATCGGCCAATCACAGTCTTTTAAGTTCGCCGGAACGGTCACTGGTCAGGAAAATCAAGGCCTTGAGCCGGTTTAACCCTGGCATACCCAGAGACTTTTCTTTATCGTACGCGCCCTTTGAAAATGCCTGGAAAATCAAAATGTTGGAAGCATCCCTAAGCCAATTGGAACAGCTGGTCAGCGACCTGGTGCAACAGAACCAGAGCCTGCTCGGCACCAACCAAGCCCTGAGCGCCGAACTGGCCCAGGCCAAGGATGAAAACGAAAGCCTGCAACTGAGCCTGATGGAACAGGAAGAGAAACAAGGCGCCACCGCCGCACGCATCCAGGCCCTGGTTGAGCGCGTCAGCGCCGGCCCAGTCAGCGCATGAGTTACGGCGCGGGGGTGAAAGTCGTCTCGATCCTGGGGGAGGACTATTCGATCAGGGCGCCGGCCGGTGAAGAGCAGACGCTGCTCGACGCTGCAATGATGTTGAAGGCCGCCCTGGCCGAGACCAAAAGGAAGTACCCGACCCTGATCGGTGACCGACTGCTGGTACTGGCCGCGATGAACCTGTGTTCTCAACAGATCGAAATGCAAAAGCAGCACAAACTCGAACTTGACCGTTACCAAGAGCAAGTCAGCGCCACGGTCGAAGTGATCTCCAAGACGATCAATCAGGCCTGATCGGCTTTGCGCACAACCAAAGAATAGATTGTCGATGTAGCTGTATACAATCGGCACGGCTGTTGCAGTGTTTCAGCCTCTTATTCTTTGGGGGTGCTCCATGCAGTTCTGGCGACGCAGTATTCAATGGCAGTTGATCCTGAGCATGGGCGCCGCCCTGTTGCTTAGCATTCTGATCGTGGTTGGCGTTTATACCCTCGTGGTCAACCGCCTTGCCCAGCGCTATCTGGTCGAACAAGCGCTGCCGTCCAGCATCGAAGCGATGCGCAACGACATCGAACGCATCCTCATCCAACCCCTCACCGCCGCCAAGGACATCGCCAGCAACAGCATGGTGCGCGACTGGCTGGCCGGGGGTGAAAGCCCGGCTGAGACTGCCGCGTTCATCCAGTATCTGGAGGGCATCCGTGCCGAACACAAAGCGTTTACCGCGCTGATCGTCGGCACGGCGTCCAACCACTATTTCACCGAAAAAGGCCTTGATCGCTCCCTCAGCCGCGCCAACCCCAAGGACGCCTGGTTCTATTCCTTTCTCGACAGCGATCAGCCGCGCACCCTCAACATCGACAATGACACCGCCACCGGAGAATTGGCGCTGTTCATCGATCTGAAGGTCGAGCAGGCCGGCAAGGTTGTGGGCGTTGCCGGCCTGGGATTGAGCATGAAGGAGCTCTCGGAGCTGATTCACAACTTCAGCTTCGGTGAGCGCGGCAAGGTCTATCTCGTGCGTTCCGACGGTTTGATCCAGGTGCATCCCGAGGCGCAATGGAGCGGCAAGCGCACCTTGGCCGAGCAGATTGGCGCATCGTCGGCGCAAGCGGTCCTCGGTCAAAAAACTGTCACGTTCGTCCGCGACGGTGAAGACTTTCTCGCGTTGAGCCTGCCACTGCGGGATTTGGGGTGGACCCTGGTGGCCGAAGTGCCGCAGTCGCAAATCTATGCCGAATCGCGCCGTGCGATGTGGATGAGCAGCGGCATCGGCCTGGCGGTGGCGCTGGTGTGCCTGTTGCTGGTGGTGTTGCTGGCCCGCGGCCTGGTGCGGCCGATTCGTCAGGTAACAGCGGCGCTGGTGGCCATCGGTAGCGGTGGGGGAGATTTGACCCAACGGCTCGATGCCAGCCGCGCCGATGAGTTGGGCGACCTGGCCCGTGGCTTCAACCGCTTCCTCGACAGTCAGCGCGACATGATCGGCGAAGTGCTGACCACCAGTGAGCGCTTGCGTACGGCGGTCGGACAGGTGGCGCGGGTAGTGGACAACACCGCCGAGCGTTCCGGTCGGCAGCAGGAAATGACCGACATGGTCGCCACGGCTGTTCATGAAATGGGCCTGACCGTGCAGGAAATTGCGCAGAACGCGGGTAACGCAGCGGTTGCTTCCCAGAACGCCCGGGAGGAAGCGATGCAGGCGCGGCAAGTGGTTGGCGGGTCGATCCGGCATATCGAAAGCATGTCCGACGAAATCGGCCTCGCCGCCAGCGCGGTCGGGGAATTGGCCGAGCAGGTAGCCTCGATCGATCAGGTGCTGGCGGTGATTCGCGGCATCTCTGAGCAGACCAACCTGCTGGCCTTGAACGCGGCCATCGAAGCGGCGAGGGCCGGGGACATGGGCCGAGGATTTGCCGTAGTGGCTGATGAAGTCCGCACCCTGGCTCGCCGCACTCAGTCATCTACCGATGAGATTCAGCAGATGATCGGCAGCCTCAAGCAAGGCGCGGAAAACGCAGTGTCATCCATGCACAGCGGGCAAGCGGCCACCGGTACAGGTGTTGAATCCAGTCAGCGCACTGGCGCGTCATTGACCGCCATCACCGGGCAGGTCGAGCGCATCAGCGACATGAACCATCAGGTGGCGACGGCGACGGAAGAACAGTCGGCGGTGACGGAAGAGATCAATCGCAATGTGCAGGGGATCTCCGATCTGGCCCGGGCAACGGCGGGGGAGGTCAGGGCTTGTCGTGAGGATTGCCAGACGTTGCAGCGCCTGGCCGATGATCTGGCGCGGCAGATGGGTGGGTTCAGGTTGAGTTGAAATCGCGTTGGCAGTGCTGACGCCTTCGCGAGCAAGCCCGCTCCCACAACAGTCCGCGATCATCCGGATAACGCGGTCAACAGTGGGAGCGGGCTTGCTCACGAATACCTGTCAGCAGCACAACCGGTTTCTGATCAGAACCACTCATCCTGCATGCCAAGGCACACATCATCCCGGGCTTCAAGGATCGCCAGTTCATGGTGGCACGCCGGAATTTCCCACGTCAGGAAATAGCGCGCCGCCTGCAACTTGCCTTTGTAGAAACTCACGTCGGCCGCATTACCCTTGGCCAGACCCTCTTCGGCACGGATCGCCTGTTCCAGCCAGCGCCAGCCGATCACCGTATGCCCGAACACTTTCAGGTACAGCGCCGAGTTCGCCAGGCTGCTGTTGACCTTGCCCTGCGCCAGATCGGTCAGCAGGCCGATGGTCACGGTTTGCAGGCGCGCCACCAGGTTTTCCAGTGGCTCGCGCAGTGCAGTCAGCGATTGATGGGCTTGCGCACGAGCGCCGGTATCGGCGATCAGGCGGATCAGTTGCTTGAGCCCGGCGCCGCCGTTTTGTGCGAGTTTGCGGCCCAGCAGGTCCAGGGACTGAATGCCGTGGGTGCCTTCGTGGATCGGGTTCAGGCGGTTGTCGCGGTAGTACTGCTCCACCGGGTATTCGCGGGTGTAGCCGTGGCCGCCGAGGATCTGGATGGCCAGTTCGTTGGCCTTCAGGCAGAACTCCGATGGCCAGGATTTGACGATCGGCGTCAGCAGGTCCAGCAGTTCGTGGGCCTGCTTGCGCTCGGCTTCGGTCTCCAGGGTGGTGGTGTCATCGAACAGCCGCGCGGCGTACAGCCCGAGGTCGAATGAGCCTTCAACGTAGGCCTTTTGCGTCAGCAGCATGCGCTTGACGTCAGCGTGCTGGATGATCGCCACCGGCGCGGTGTTCGGGTCCTTGCTGTCCGGCACCCGGCCCTGCGGACGCTCGCGGGCGTATTCCAATGAGTACAGATAACCCGCGTAACCGAGCATTACCGCGCCCATGCCGACGCCGATCCGCGCTTCGTTCATCATCTGGAACATATAGCTCAGGCCCTGGTGCGGCTTGCCCACCAGATAGCCAACGCATTCGCCGTTATCGCCGAAATTCAGTGCCGTTGACGTGGTGCCGCGCCAGCCCATTTTGTGGAACAGACCGGCCAGCAACACGTCATTGCGCTGGCCCAGGCTGCCGTCATCGTTGACCAGGAACTTGGGCACGATGAACAACGAAATACCTTTCACCCCGGCCGGCGCATCCGGCAGCTTGGCGAGCACCATGTGCACGATGTTTTCCGACAGCGGGTGATCGCCGCCGGAGATGAAAATCTTGTTGCCCTTGAGGCGATAAGTGCCGTCGGACGCCGGTTCCGCGCGGGTACGAATGTCCGACAACGATGAACCGGCGTGGGGTTCGGTCAGGGCCATGGTGCCGAAGAAACGGCCGTCGATCATTGGTTGCAGAAAGCGGCGCTTCTGCTCGTCGGTGCCGAAGCTTTCGATCAGGTTGGCCGCGCCCATGGTCAGGAACGGGTACGAAGTCGATGCCGCGTTGGCCGACTGGAAGTGGGCGAAGCAGGCCTGGGACAGCAGGGTCGGGAGCTGCATGCCACCCGCCTCGAAACTGCGTGCGGCATTGAGGAAGCCGGCTTCGAGAAAGGCGTCCACGGCCGGTTTCACTTCCGGGATCAGTATCGCCTGACCGTCCTCATAGCGCGGCTCGTTCTCGTCGCCCTTGCGGTTGTGCGGGGCGAAGAACTTCTCGGCAATGTTGCGGGCGGTGCCGAGGGCGGCATCGAAGGTTTCGCGGTTGTGCTCGGCAAACCGCTCACGCTGGGTCAGGCCCTCGGCATCAAGGACTTCATACAGCTCGAAAGCCAGATTGCGGGAACTGAGCAACGTCTCGGACATGGCGGCCTACCTTTTATTGAAGTGGACCGAGTCTAGGCGTGGGAATAGAGGCTGAACAGGATGATTGATGAGGGTGATGGTGCAGTTGGCGCCGATCAAATGTGGGAGCGGGCTTGCTCGCGAAGAGGCCGGTACATCCAACATCCTGGTTGAATGACAGTCCGTTTTCGCGAGCAAGCCCGCTCCCACAAGGGGTCTTGCTCAGGATTAGCCGATCGTCATCAGGCTGGCGTTACCACCGGCTGCCGCCGTGTTGACGCTCAACGCGCGCTCGATCACCAGACGCTCCAGCGCTATGTTGGACTCGCCCTGGGACAGACCCTGGACGCCAACGATGGCCCCGGCACGCTTGGCAACCTGCTGGCAGACCGCACGCAACTGGTCGGAATGGCCGTGGTGCAGCACTGCATCAAACACCACTTCATCCTTGTTCCAGTCAGACACCAGCTTGATCCGCGCCTGAATTTCTTTCGGCAGGCGTGCGAACAATGCCTTGCTCAGCTCAGTTTCCGGCCATACCGCCGAACCGCCGACGGCCAACACCGCCGCCAGTTGCGTCAGCAGATCGCCTTCGACGTCCGCCAGGCACAGCACGTGCTCGCGCGGTAGGATCGCATAGCTGTTGCGCTCGCCGGTCGGGCCGGCCAGGACGCGGGTGATGCCGCTTTGCGACTGCGCGGCGAACTGCACGCACAGGGCGCTGAGGTCGGCGAACTTGTTGCTGTCAGCCCAGGCTTTCAGGGCGGTCAGCGGCTTGCTCATGGCCTCACGCAGACGCACGTCCGGAGCAGTCACGGCATCGCCACGGGCGAAGGATTGTTCGATCGCATCGACAGGGCGGGTCGACAGCAGGCGATACAGGTACAGCGGACCCCCTGCTTTCGGACCGGTGCCCGACAGGCCTTCGCCGCCGAACGGCTGCACGCCGACCACGGCACCGACGATGTTGCGGTTCACATAAACGTTACCGGCGTTGACGTTGTCGATCACCTTGGCGATGGTCTCGTCGATGCGGGTGTGCACGCCCAGCGTCAGGCCGTAGCCGGACGCATTGATCTGGCCGATCAGTTGGTCGATGTCCTTGCGCTTGTAGCGAACCACGTGCAGCACGGGGCCGAAGATCTCCCGTTGCAGTTCGTCGAAGCTTTCCAGTTCGATCAGGGTCGGCATCACGAAGGTGCCGCGTTTGACCTCTTCGGCATCGGCGATGGCCACCTGATACACGCTGCGACCTTTGTCGCGCATGGCCTGGATGTGCTTCTCGATGCCGGCCTTGGCTTCGGCGTCGATCACCGGGCCGATGTCCACGGACAGGCGCTCCGGATTGCCGAGACGGCTTTCCGCCATCGCACCCTTGAGCATTTCGATGACGCGGTCGGCGGAATCTTCCTGCAGGCACAGCACGCGCAGTGCCGAGCAACGCTGGCCGGCGCTGTCGAAGGCCGAGGACACCACGTCGATGACCACTTGTTCGGTCAGCGCCGAGGAGTCGACGATCATCGCGTTCTGGCCACCGGTTTCGGCGATCAACGGAATCGGACGACCCTGGTTATCCAGACGCCCGGCGATGTTGCGTTGCAGCAGGCGAGCCACTTCGGTGGAGCCGGTGAACATCACGCCTTTGACGCGATCGTCGCCCACCAGGCCGGCACCGACGGTTTCGCCACGGCCCGGCAGCAATTGCAGCACGCCTTCCGGGATCCCGGCTTCGAGCATCAGGCGCACCGCTTGAGCAGCCACCAGCGGGGTTTGTTCCGCAGGCTTGGCGAGCACCGGGTTACCGGCGGCCAATGCAGCGGCGACCTGGCCGCTGAAGATCGCCAGCGGGAAGTTCCACGGGCTGATGCACACCACAGGGCCCAGCGGGCGGTGGGCGTCGTTGGTGAAATCGTTGCGTGCCTGCACCGCGTAGTAACGCAGGAAATCCACGGCTTCACGCACTTCGGCGATGGCGTTGGTGAAGGTCTTGCCGGCTTCACGGGCCAGCAGGCCCATCAGTGGTTGGATTTCGCCTTCCATCAAGTCGGCGGCACGCTCCAGGATCGCGGCGCGTTCGGCCGGCGGGGTGGCCTGCCAGATCGGTGCGGCGTTCAGGGCGCATTGAATGGCGTTGTCGACGTCTTCGACGGTGGCTTCCTGTACGTGGCCGACCACGTCACGCAGATCCGACGGGTTGAGCACCGGCACCGGGTTTTCAGCGCTGGAGGCGCAACCGAGCATCGGCGCGGCTTTCCAGTGGTTGTGCGCGGTGGCCAGCAGCGCGCAGGACAGCGACGCCAGGCGATGTTCGTTGGCCATGTCGATGCCGCTGGAGTTGGCGCGCTCGGCGCCGTACAGGTCGCGGGGCAGCGGAATGCGCGGGTGTGGCAGACCGAAGCCGCCTTCCACCGTGGCCATCTGCTCGATGCTGGCGACCGGGTCGGCCACCAGTTCCTGGATCGAAATCGACTGGTCGGCGATGCGGTTGACGAACGAGGTGTTCGCGCCGTTTTCCAGCAATCGACGCACCAGGTAGGCGAGCAGGGTTTCGTGGGTGCCGACCGGTGCGTACACGCGGCACGGACGGTTCAGCTTGCCTTCGGAAACTTTGCCTACCACCTGTTCGTACAGCGGTTCACCCATGCCGTGCAGGCACTGGAACTCATACTGGCCCGGGTAATAGTTCTGACCAGCGATGTGGTAAATGGCCGACAGGGTGTGGGCGTTGTGGGTGGCGAACTGCGGGTAGATGACTTCCGGCACCGACAGCAGTTTGCGGGCGCAGGCGATGTAGGAAACATCGGTGTACACCTTGCGGGTGTAGACCGGGTAGCCTTCCAGGCCTTCGACCTGGGCGCGCTTGATTTCGCTGTCCCAGTACGCGCCTTTCACCAGGCGGATCATCAGACGATGACGGCTGCGGCGCGCCAGGTCGATCACGTAGTCGATCACGTACGGGCAACGCTTCTGGTAAGCCTGGATCACGAAACCGATGCCGTTCCAACCGGTCAGTTGCGGCTCGAAGCACAGGCGCTCGAGCAGGTCCAGGGACAGCTCCAGGCGGTCGGCTTCTTCGGCGTCGATGTTCAGGCCGATGTCGTATTGCTTGGCCAGCAGGGTCAGCGACAGCAGGCGCGGGTACAGCTCGTCCATGACGCGCTCGTACTGGGCGCGGCTGTAACGCGGATGCAGCGCCGACAGCTTGATGGAAATGCCCGGGCCTTCATAAATCCCACGCCCGTGGGACGCTTTGCCGATCGAGTGGATGGCCTGTTCGTACGACGCCAGGTACTTCTGCGCATCGTGCTCGGTGAGGGCGGCTTCACCCAGCATGTCGTAGGAATAACGGAAGCCCTTGGCTTCGAACTTGCTGGCGTTGGCCAACGCTTCGGCGATGGTTTCACCGGTGACGAACTGTTCGCCCATCAGGCGCATGGCCATGTCGACGCCCTTGCGGATCATCGGCTCGCCGCTCTTGCCGATGATGCGGCTCAGGGACGAGGTCAGGCCGGCTTCGTTGTGGGTGGCAACCAGTTTTCCGGTCAGCAGCAGGCCCCAGGTGGCGGCGTTGACGAACAGCGACGGGCTGTTGCCCAGGTGCGGCTGCCAGTTGCCGGTGCTGATCTTGTCGCGGATCAGTGCATCGCGGGTGCCTTTGTCCGGGATGCGCAGCAGCGCTTCGGCCAGGCACATCAGCGCCACGCCTTCCTGGGACGACAGGGAAAATTCCTGCAACAGGCCCTGAACGATGCCCGCACGGCCGCCAGCGCTTTTCTGATTGCGCAGTTTTTCGGCAATCGAAGCGGCGAGCTTGTTTGTAGCTTCGGCCATGGCTGCCGGCAGGCGAGCCTGTTCCATCAGCATCGGGACCACTTCCGGTTCCGGGCGACGGTAAGCGGCGGTGATCGAGGCGCGCAGTACGGATTGCGGCAGGATGCTTTCAGCGAATTCAAGGAAGCACTGGTGTGCGTGATCGACGTGGACGTCGCCAGCGTCGTCAGCATCCTTGGCGGTCAAACCGCTCAGCTCGGTCAGGGTTGCACCACCCTCGAGTTTTTCCAGGTAATTGAAAATTGCCTGCTTGATCAGCCAGTGCGGCGTGCGATCGATCGAGTTTGCGGCGGCCTTGAGGCGTTCGCGGGTCGGGTCGTCGAGTTTGACCCCGAGGGTGGTGGTAGCCATGTTTTTATCCTCATGTTTGCCACTGTTGCGTGGCATCAGCTGGCGGCAAGGTTAGCCGTGCGATGAAGGAGGTGCAACCGGGTGCAACCCTTTTTTTGTCGGAAAAATACACATTTGGTCATGAATATAATTCTGGTACGTCAGTGCCGCATCACCTTGGTGCTTTTTGGTTAGGATGGCGGCTGTTCTTGCTTCGTAAAGGAGCAAAAACCGGGGGCTTCATGGGTGTTTTGATAAGGTGCAACTAATTCTCGAGAAATGGGTTGCACCTTATTTGCTTTGTTGCATAGCATTCGCGCCCCAAGGTGCAACCGTTTGAAGAGGCGGGTGTGCCGGGCCGATGGCTTTCCTGGGGAAACATCGGTCATAAATGCGCGAGCTTGCCGGTCGCCTGTCCAACGTCATCGTTAGGCAGCGGTCTGCCAGTCGCTGCTACATAAAAACAAAGCCAGGGCGTCACTTAATGAGCGTAAGCAATCCAACCCTGATCACCTTCGTGATCTACATCGCAGCCATGGTGCTGATCGGCTTCATGGCCTATCGCTCCACCAACAACCTATCCGATTACATCCTGGGCGGTCGCAGCCTGGGCAGCGTCGTCACGGCATTGTCCGCCGGTGCCTCCGACATGAGCGGCTGGTTGCTGATGGGCCTGCCGGGCGCCATCTACATGTCCGGCCTGTCCGAAAGCTGGATCGCCATCGGCCTGATCGTCGGTGCCTACCTGAACTGGCTGTTCGTTGCCGGTCGTCTGCGTGTGCAGACCGAGCACAACGGCGACGCCCTGACCCTGCCGGATTACTTCTCCAGCCGTTTCGAAGACAAGAGCGGCTTGCTGCGGATCATTTCCGCCGTGGTCATCCTGGTGTTCTTCACCATCTATTGCGCCTCCGGCATCGTGGCCGGTGCCCGTCTGTTCGAAAGCACGTTTGGCATGTCCTACGAAACGGCGCTGTGGGCCGGCGCTGCGGCGACAATCGCCTACACCTTCGTCGGCGGTTTCCTGGCCGTCAGCTGGACCGACACCGTGCAAGCCACGCTGATGATCTTCGCCCTGTTGCTGACGCCGATCATCGTCCTGCTGGCCACCGGCGGGGTCGACACCACCTTCCTGGCCATCGAAGCGCAGGATCCGAGCAACTTCGACATGCTCAAGGGCACCACCTTCATCGGCATCATTTCGCTGATGGGCTGGGGTCTGGGCTACTTCGGTCAGCCGCACATCCTGGCGCGCTTCATGGCGGCGGATTCGGTCAAGTCGATCGCCAATGCCCGTCGCATCTCCATGACCTGGATGATCCTGTGCCTGGGCGGTACCGTGGCGGTCGGTTTCTTCGGCATCGCCTACTTCTCGGCGCATCCGGAAGTGGCGGGCGCTGTGACCGAAAACCACGAGCGCGTGTTTATCGAGCTGGCCAAGATCCTGTTCAATCCATGGGTGGCCGGCGTGCTGCTGTCGGCCATCCTGGCGGCGGTAATGAGTACTCTGAGCTGCCAGTTGCTGGTGTGCTCGAGCGCCCTGACCGAAGACTTCTACAAGACCTTCCTGCGTAAATCGGCGTCCCAGGTCGAGCTGGTCTGGGTCGGCCGCGCCATGGTGCTGCTGGTTGCGCTGATCGCCATCGCCATGGCCGCCAACCCTGAAAACCGCGTGCTGGGTCTGGTCAGCTATGCCTGGGCCGGTTTCGGCGCCGCCTTCGGTCCCGTGGTGTTGATCTCGGTGATCTGGAAAGACATGACCCGCAACGGCGCACTGGCCGGGATCCTGGTCGGCGCGATCACCGTGATCGTCTGGAAACATTTCGAGCTGCTGGGCCTGTACGAAATCATCCCGGGCTTCATCTTCGCCAGCCTGGCGATCTACATCGTCAGCAAACTGGGCGCACCGACTCACGGCATGCTGCAGCGTTTTGCGGCGGCCGAGGCAGATTTCCGCCTGAACAAGTAACCGCAATGAGCGAAGGCTCTGAACGATGACTTGAATGAAAACGGCCCGCTTCCTTTGGAGGCGGGCCGTTTTTTCTTTCGGGCAGTGTCAACAGGTACGCCGGCATCGCGAGCCAGCTCGGCTCCTACAGGGGCGTGGGTGTTTTTGAGGGAATGTCTGTCGCCAGAAGAGCCGCTTTCTGAAGGCCAACGCTTCAAATGAAGTAGGGCGTTTCTGTTTTTCCTGTCCGTCGTTCATACCTCTTGCCGCTCATGCAGAATCGCTCGCTCCCTTCTGCAGAGACACACCGGATGTCCACTTCTGCTAATCAACCTCGCTTCACGCTGACCGTCGATGACTTTCACGATGAACTTGCGGTGCTCGAATTCACCGGCAAAGAGGCTGTCAGCCAGCCGTACCGTTTTGACCTGGAGCTGGTCAGCGAACGGCCGGACCTCAAGCTCGAAGACCTTCTTCACCGTATGGCGTTTCTGAGTTTCGATGGCCGGCGCTCGGGTGTGCACGGCCAGGTTTTTTGCGTGGGGCAGGGCGATTGCGGCGATCGCCTGACGCGCTATCAGGTCAGTCTGGTGCCCCGTCTGAGCTACCTGGGCCGGCGCATCAATCAGCGGGTTTTCCAGAAAATGAGCGTGCCGATGATCATCACGCAAATTCTCAAGGACCATGGCATCCTCGCCGACGCCTTCGAGTTCCAGCTGGGCGGTGAATACCCAGACCGCGAATATTGCGTGCAATACGCCGAAAGCGACCTGGCGTTCGTTCAGCGTCTGTGTGCCGAACTCGGCATTCACTTCCACTTCCAGCACAGCGTCGACAGGCATCTTCTGGTGTTTGGCGACGACCAGACGGTTTTCCCTGATTTACCCGAACCCACCCTGTATCTGCCGGACAGTGGCATGGCGCTGCCAGTGCCAGTCATCAGGCGCTTCAGCGTGCGCCTGGAAACCCGCACCACCGCCGTGACCCGCCGCGATTACGACTTCCATGCACCGGGCTTTGAACTGGGCAGCCGTCGTGACAGCGGGCAATGGCCGGTGCTGGAGGATTACGCTTTTCCCGGGCAATTCAATGATCGCGAAGTCGGCGGTCGCCTGGCGGAACGGGCGCTGGAACGCCATCGCGCCGACTACCGCCAGGCGCACGGCAGCGGCAATCAGGCGGCCCTGCGCAGCGGCCATTTGCTGCGGCTGGATGAGCATCCACGCCAGCATCCCCGGGACAAGTGGCTGCTGACTGAAATCGAACACCATGGGCGGCAGCCGCAAGTATTGGAAGCGTTGCTGGGCAATGATGGCGAGGAGGGTTTTCAGGGGTACCGCAACCGCTTTGTGGCGACGCCGTCGGACGTGGTGTTTCGTCCGCCACTGATCGAGAAGCCCCGTGTCGCAGGCTATCAATCGGCAGTGGTGACCGGCCCGGCGAGCAGTGAAATCCATTGCGACCCGTACGGTCGGGTCAAGGTGCGGTTGATGTGGGATCGCGGCAGTCCGCTGAGCGAGCATTCCAGTTGCTGGCTGCGGGTGGCCAGCGGTTGGGCCCATGATCGATACGGCGCTGTGATGATCCCCCGAGTGGGTATGGAGGTGTTGGTCGGGTTCGTCGATGGCGACGCCGACAAGCCCTTGGTCATGGGGTGCGTGCCCAACGCGGCGACCCCGGTGCCGCTGGACCTGCCGGCGGACAAGACCCGCAGTATTTTCCGCAGTCAGAGCAGTCCCGGCGGCGGTGGCTACAACGAATTGCGCATCGAGGATCGCAAGGGCGCCGAGGAAATTTTCCTGCGTGCCCAGCGAAACTGGAAACAGCAGGTGCTGAACGACATGCACCTGCAGGTCGGGCAAGACCAGCACCTGCATGTTCAGGGTGATCGGCACATCAGTGTGAGCAGTCAGTCCGTCAGCGCGAGTGGTCAATTTTCGATCAAGGCAGGCGACCAGGTGGTGATCGACGGCGGCGTGCGCGCGACGATTCAGGCCGGCGGGCACTGGATCAACATCGGCCCGGAAGGCATTTTCAGCAGCGTGCCGATTGTGGTGGGGGGAGCGCCGATGCTGGCCAGGGGCGCGTCGAGCCCGCAGGTGCCAGCCGTTGCGCTGAGCCTGGCGCAGAAGCTCAACCTGCAAGGCAACGCGCCTTTTTGTGCGGTGTGTCAGGTTTGCGAAGGAGGTGCGTGTGCAGCGTGATCCTTTATCACCTCAAGCCTGGTTGCAGCGCCAGCCGTTGCAGGCTTCTGAGCAACTGTTCGCGATATTCAGCAACGCCAGCGCGGCCAATCCTCTCGAAGCCTGGCGGCGCTTGGAGCCCTCAACAGTGCCCATCCCGATCTGGGCCAATACGGCCTATGCGGAGTGGGAAGCGGTGATGCCCGTTGTTTCAGTCATCCCGGCGGCCAGTGAGTTTTTACACTGGGCGGCGACCACCACGTCTCGCGACTGGGGTTGGTTGGCGGTTTCCTCGGCTGAACCGCAAGCGCTGGTCGAGCACCTGAGTAGCCTCACGCAGGTCCTGTTGCCCGATGGCAACGCGGTGTTTTTCCGCTTTTGGGATGGGCGCCATCTGTTGCCGATACTTCAATGCGCCGAGGTCGACAGCGCGCAACTGCTGCCGGTGATGGGGCGATGCTGGATCAATGGGCAAGGCGTCGAGATTGCGGGGCGCGCGCAAAACGCCAGCAAGGTTTTCCCCTGGTGGGAGGTGCCGGAGGCGCTGTTACAGCAGCTTGGCGCTGATGCCTCCACCACGTTGGTCAGCAACTTGATGCAATGGTTGAGTGAAGAGCAGCCGGGCGTATTCGAGGCGTTTCCTGAGACGGTATTGCGCTGCAAGGTCGCGAATGCCCTGGCGGGGCGTGATTCGTCCCCGGTATCGAAAGAGCCATTGTTGGCGTATCTGATGGAGGAAATGCAGTAGGGGTTGCGTGAAGGGGTGGACGGCGGCACTTGCGGGAGCGTTCGCAGGTGCAGTGCCAAGCGGCTGCTTTGTGGTGATGAGGGTTCATTCGTGGTGAGGGGATGAATCCCCTCACCACAAGCAGTCTCCCTGATAGCAGGTATGAATCCTGGCCAGCACAACGCCGCTCAGTCGCCTGCGCCTGACTTGAAGGCCGGTAAAAGGTAAACTTCCCGGCCTTCGCAGGAGCAGCCATGAATTATCGTCACGCCTTCCATGCCGGCAATCACGCCGATGTGTTCAAACACCTGACCTTGACCCGCCTCATCGCCCTGATGTCGCGCAAGGAGCAGCCGTTTGCCTATCTCGACACCCACGCCGGCATTGGCCTGTACGACCTTCAGGGCGATCAGGCCAGCCGTACCGGTGAGTACCTGGAAGGCATTGCGCGCTTGTGGGATCAACCGGATCTGCCGATCCTGACCGCCGATTACATGCAGGTGCTGCACGAGATGAATCCGGATGGCCAGTTGCGCTATTACCCGGGCTCCCCTGAACTGGCACGTCGCCTGACCCGCCCGCAGGATCGTGTGTTGCTCAACGAGAAACACCCCGAGGACGGCCTGCTGCTCAAGGACAACATGGCCGGCGATCGTCGGGTCAAGGTGCACTTGGGCGAAGGCTGGCATGTGCCGCGGGCATTGCTGCCGGTGCCGGAAAAACGTGCGGTGATGCTGATCGATCCGCCGTTCGAAAAGCTCGACGAGATGCAGCGCTGTGCAGCGTCACTCAAAGAGGCGATCGGCCGGATGCGTCAGACCGTGGCGGCAATCTGGTACCCGGTGAAGGATCAGCGCGCGCTGCGCCGCTTCTATCAGGACCTGGCCGGCACCGGTGCGCCGAAGTTGCTGCGAGTGGAGTTGCTGGTGCATCCGCTGGACACGCCCAACAGCCTTAACGGCTCGGGCCTGGCGATTGCCAATCCGCCGTGGGGCCTGGAGGAGGAGTTGCGGGAACTGCTGCCGTGGTTGTCCGAGAAGCTTGGACAGACCCAGGGTGGGTGGAAGATGGATTGGTTGATTGCTGAAAGTTGATTCTGTAGGAGCGAGTTTACTCGCGATGGTCGTGAACGATAACGCGTAAAACCTGATGCTCGGTGGCGACCTTGTTTTTTCGCGAGCATGCTCGCTCCTACAGGTTTATCAGATCGGGCAGGTCACGCCAGTGCCGCCAATCCCGCAGTATCCTTCAGGGTTCTTGGCCAGATACTGCTGATGATAGGTCTCGGCGAAGTACACAGTCGGCGCCTGGTCGACTTCGGTGGTTATTTCACCGAAACCGGCTTTGTTCAGCTCGGCCTGGAACGCCTGTTTACTGGCTTGTGCCTTCTCCAGTTGCTCAGGGGTGGTGCAGTAGATCGTCGAGCGGTACTGGGTGCCGATGTCGTTGCCCTGGCGCATGCCCTGGGTCGGGTTGTGCAGTTCCCAGAACATTTTCAGCAAGTCGTCGTAGCTGACTTTATCCTTGTCGTACACCACCAATACCACTTCGGCGTGGCCGGTCAGGCCCGAGCAGACTTCTTCGTAGGTCGGATTCGGCGTGAAGCCGCCGGCGTAGCCCACCACCGTGCTGACCACGCCTTCACGCTGCCAGAACCGCCGCTCGGCGCCCCAGAAGCAGCCCAAGCCAAAAATGGCGAACTCGACGTCGTTGAAAAATGGACCCAGCAGCGGGGTGTCTTTGAATACGAAGTGATTCTCGGGCAGGACCATCGGGGTTTCGCGGCCAGGCAGAGCTTGTTCTTTGGTAGGGAGCACGTTTTTGTTCACCAGAATTTCCGAGCGCAGAACCATTGTCAGTCCTCAGTCAGGATGGAATGTAAATAGACAGACTATCAGTGTGCCGAATGCCGACGCGTTACGCACTATCCCTGTGGGAGCGGGCTTGCTCGCGCCCACAGGGGAGGCAAGCGTGCGGCCGCTATCAGGCAATCGGGCCGCGCGGGTAGCGCTTGAGCTTCTCGATCAGTTCGGAGCCCGGGATCGGCTGGTCGAACAGGTAACCCTGGCCAACATCGCAGCGATGGCGGCGCAGGAAAGCTAGCTGCTCGGCGGTTTCGATGCCTTCAGCCACGACCTTGAGCTTCAGGTTGTGGGCCATGGCGATCACCGCGGAGGTGATTTCCATGTCGTCCTGGTTGTCCGGGATTTCGTGGATGAAGCTTCGATCGATCTTAATGATGTCGATGGGGAATTTTTTCAAGTAACTGAGCGACGAGTAACCGGTGCCGAAGTCGTCCATGGCCAGGGTCAGGCCCAGGCGCTTGAGTTGGTCGAGTTGCAGGTGGGTGTCTTCGGTGGCTTCCAGCAGCAGGCCTTCGGTCAGCTCCAGTTCCAGCAGCTGCGCCGGCAGCGCTTCTTCCTTGAGGATGTTGGCGATGGACGCCACCAGATCCGGGTCGGAAAACTGTTTGGGCGACAGGTTGATCGCCACCTGCAGATTGCCCAAACCTGCAGCGGTCAGCGTCTTGCTCATGCGGCACGCCTGACGGGCGATCCACTTGCCGATCGGAATGATCAGGCCGGTTTCTTCGGCGACGCTGATGAACTGGTCAGGGCGGATCATGCCCTTTTCCGGATGATTCCAGCGCAACAACGCTTCCATGCCCAGCAGGCGACCGCTGCGCAGGCAGAGCTTGGGCTGATAGAACACATCGAGTTCGTTCTGGGTCAGGGCGCGGCGCAGGTTGTTCTCGACGAACAGCTTGTAGCTGGCCTCGGCGTTCAGCGCTTCGGTGAACACCTGCACCTGATGCTTGCCGTTGGCCTTGGCCTTGTGCAGGGCCAGACCGGCGTTGCGCATCAGGGTTTGTGGATCACGACCATGCAGCGGTGCACAGGCCAGGCCCACGGAACCTGTCACGCTGATCAACTGGTTGTCGACGAACATCGGCTTGTCGAGAGTGGTCAGCAACTGGCTGGCGATCTGTTGGCCGGTGTGCAGGTCGGTGTTGTCCAGCAGTACCGCAAATTCGTTACTGGCGAAGCGCGCCAGGCTGCCGCTCGGGCTCAGACTGTTGCGCAGGCGCCGGGCCAGGCTGATCAGCAGTTTGTCGCCGGTCTGGTGACCGAGGCTGTCGTTGATCCGCTTGAAGTTGTCGATGTCCACCAGCAGCAGGCTGATGGGCGCATCGCTGTCCCGGGCAAAGCGCTCGTCGAGGTTGCGGATGAATGCCGGACGGTTGCCCAGGTTGGTCAGGTTGTCGGTATAGGCCAGGCGCTCGATGCGTTGCTGGGCGAGCTTGGTCTGGGTGATGTCTTCGTAGATGCCGATGTAGTGGGTCAGCTCGCGGTTGTCGCCATAGACCTTGGAAATCGACAACTGGCCCCAGTAGGGTTCGAGGTTTTTGCGCCGGCTCTTGAATTCGCCCTGCCAACTGTTGCTCTTGGCCAGCGCCGAGGGCGCGTCGAACAGCAGTTCGCTGAGGTTTTCCAGGGCCGGCAATTCCGACAGGCGCTGGCCGTGGACTTCCTCGGTGCTGTACTGGGTGATCGCGGTGAAGCTCGGGTTGACGTACTCCACCACGCCGTCGCAGTTGACCAGCAGGAAGGCGTTGGCGCTTTGCTCGACCGCGCGCTGGAACAGGTGCAGGGCGCTGGTGGCGGTGCGGCGGTTGTGGTTGCTGATGACCTGGGCGAACTGGTCGGCGAGCTCGCCGGCAAAGGCGATTTCGTCCGACTGCCAGGCGCGGGTCGCACCGGTCTGCTCAAGGCACAGCACGCCGACCACCTGACCGTCGACGCGGATGCTGGCATCGAGCATGGCATTGACGTCACGGGGGCGCAGGCTCTCGGCCATTTCCCGGGTGCGCGGGTCGCGCATGGCGTTGTGGGCGTCGATGGCGCGACCGGTATGCAGGGCGTCGAGGTAATCGGGAAAGCCACTGACGTCGATCGGCTGCGGCAGCAGGTATTCCTGGCTGGCGCGGTGAAACGCCGAGATCGGCACCAGCATCGAACCTTCGAGGTTCCACAGGCTGGCGCAGTCGATTTCGTAGATCTCGCAGGCACTGCGGGTGATCAGTTCGGCGGCTTCCTTGAGGGAGTTGTTGCTGCTGTAGCGCTGGCGGGTCAGCAGCAGGATCAGGTCCTGCTGGGCGCGCACCCGGTCCAGGTGCTGCAGTTGTTCCTGTTGGGCGCGCTGGTTGAGCTCCAGGGCGATTTGCAGGCGTGAGTTCTGGGTTTCCAGGTCCAGCGCCGGCAGCAGCGGGTCATCCTCGAACAGGCCATCGATGACCAGCAGGTAACCGCGCAACAGGTGTCGATTGTGTTGTTTGTAAGCTTCGCCCAACTCCAGCAGGCTCAGCGAGCCGGTGGCGGTGTGCAGGGTGTAGCGGATCAGATAATGCGAGGCTTCGGTCAGTTGCAGCTGAATGGCGTCGTGCAGTTGATAGCGCGCTTCGGGTTCCATCAGACTCGCGTAGGGCGAGCCGACCAGGGCGCAGAGCTCCACGGCCGGCAAGCCGAACTGTCGTTCGCAATTGGGATCGAGAAACAGCAGCGCCCAGCTCGGTTCATTCAGCCGTTCGAAACGCAGCATGCCGAGCCGCGAGGGCACAGGCAACTGCGTCACTACCTCGGCCACCATACGGCTGGCGGCATCGGGTTGGCTTTTCATATGGAGGGAAACTCGCTTCGAATTTGCTGAACGCGCCGGGCTCTCGCCCTCTTACTGTTGCCTGCGGCAAGGTTGCATCATTGCAATACCGGCTGACAAGAGAGATGAAGGCCAAGTGCTATAAGAATATGTCGGCAGCAAAGAAGATTTCTCCATTAATTAGTAAAAAGTCATGCTATTGAGCCGATTCAGCCCAATTTGATGCCGTGCGATTGCAGCAGGTTGCCGTCACGGTCGTGATAACGCGCATGAATTTGCCCCGTCTCGACGATTACATGGGCGAAGTTGTCCTGGCTGATCACCGGGCCGAGCAGTTCATGCCGATAATCGCCGGCGGCGGTTCGCACCAGCGGCTGATCGAGGATGAAGGTGGAGGCTTTGGCGTAGGGCAGCAGTTTGCTGTTGCACAGGGGCGAGGAAACGATGGTGTGCACGCTGAACTCCGGGTCCTCGCTGTGGGTCAGGCGGCTGGTCAATGAGCCGTGGACATCGCCGCAAATAAACACCACGTTCCTGATCCTGCGGGTCCGAATGGTTTCCAGCAAGCGCAGCCTTTGCTCGGGAAAGCCCTGCCAGGCGTCGTCTCCCAACCGCTTGCGGTCCGGATAGAACATCACGCTGGTGACCACCAATTTGACCCGGGCCGGGCTGTGGATCAGCCAGTCGATCAGCGCTTGTTCCTGTTCGATATCCAGGATGCGTCGGTCATTGGGTCCGAGCGTGCGCCGGGTACGCGTGTCGGTGACGAACCACTCGATATCGCCATTGGCGAACTGATACCAATATTTTGTCAACGGCTGACCGCGGGTATTCAGTTCAAGGGCGGGGCTGTGGCTGGCTTGATACAACTCATAGGCGCGCATGGCGTTGGTATAGAGATGCTCGTCGCCCTGGCTTTTGTTGGCCGGCCAGTTGTCTTCGATTTCATGGTCATCGAGGATCATGTACGTCGGCGTGCCGGACATCAGTTTCCCAATATGCGGCTGGGAAAATGCGGCCCGGTATTTGGCGCGTATTTCCTGATACTCCCGATCCGGGGCAATGAAGTTCAAGTCGTCGACATAGACCTGATCGCCGGTCATCAGCAGGGCGCTGATCGGCGGTTCGGCCTGCTGCGCCAGTGTGTTGATCGAAGCGAAGATCCGGTCGCCCCACTGAGGCGCCGATGGCATGCCGGCAGTCATGCGCAGGTAGCGACAGGAACCGATGATGTAGGCCCTTGGTGCGGTGGCTTCGTTCGATTGCGTGCGTAAGCGGTAGATCTCCGGTGGCCATTGCAGCGGCAGCCCTTGCACGGTCTCTACGGGATGGGCGGGGCTCGTGGGGGTGAAGCAGCCGGCCTGATAGTCGTATTCGGTATTGGCGGCAAGGTCTTGCAGAACAATCACGGCGCAAAAATCGCTTGCGTCAGTCAATTGAGTCAAAACACTTTCATTCCAGTGCTCGTCCCCGACCCGTCGATAACGGATGCCGGCGAACACCGAAGTGTTCTTCTGTGATTCAGCGCACAGGAAAATGCGGGTTTGATGGGCAGTAGTGTGGCCAACAATTGGGCCGACGGCAGGTTTCAGCATGTTCGAGTCCATTCGAATGACGTTGGTTGGAGCGCCTAGGCTATTGAACAGGCCGGAAAAAAAACGGGGATGAAATGGACTCGCGCTGTGGGTGATATCAGCCACAGGCGTAGGATTTTCAGGCAAAAAAAGCCCCGCCAACTTGGCGGGGTTGAGGTACGAGCGTGGCGCTCGAAAAGGTGAAACACGAAAGGCCCTCCGGCGAAGGAGGGCCTGTCGGGATTACAGCAGGATGGTGCGGATGTCCGCCAGCAGGTCGCTCAGACGCTTGGTGAAGCGTGCAGCAGCGGCGCCGTTGATCACACGGTGATCGTAGGACAGCGACAGCGGCAGCATCAGTTTCGGCTGGAAGGCTTTGCCGTCCCAGACTGGCTGGATGGTTGCCTTGGAAACACCGAGGATCGCCACTTCCGGCGCGTTGACGATCGGCGTGAAGCCGGTGCCGCCAATGTGGCCGAGGCTGGAAATGGTGAAGCAGGCGCCTTGCATCTCGTCCGACGAAAGCTTCTTGGTCCGAGCTTTTTCAGCCAGGGAAGCGGCCTCGGCGGCCAGTTGCAGCAGGCTCTTTTGGTCGACGTTCTTGATGACCGGTACCAGCAGGCCATCCGGAGTGTCGACGGCGAAGCCGATGTTCACGTATTTCTTGCGGATGATCGCCTTGCCGCTTGGTGCCAGCGAACTGTTGAAGTCCGGCAGCTCCTTGAGCAGGTGTGCGCAGGACTTGAGCAGCAGCGGCAGGATGGTCAGCTTGACGCCGGCCTTCTCTGCAACGGCTTTCTGGGCGTTACGGAACGCTTCGAGCTCGGTGATATCGGCCGAGTCGAATTGCGTCACGTGCGGCACGTTCAGCCAGCTGCGGTGCAGGTTGGCGGCGCCGACCTGCATCAGGCGGGTCATCGGCACTTCTTCGATTTCACCGAAGCGGCTGAAGTCCACGACCGGAATCGGCGGGATGCCCGCGCCACCGGTTGCGCCGGCCGCAGCGGCCGGTGCTTCCTTGGCCTTCTGCATCATGGCTTTGACGTAAACCTGCACGTCTTCTTTCAGGATGCGACCGTGCGGACCGCTGGCGCCGACCGCGCTCAGCTCGACGCCGAATTCACGGGCCAGTTGGCGTACAGCCGGGCCGGCGTGAACCTTGGCGCCAGGCTTGGCGGGTGCGGCAGCCGGGGCGGCGGCAGGTGCGGCGGCAGCAGGAGCAGCGGCGGCTGGCGCCGGAGCGCTCGCAGCAGCAGCGGCCGGAGCCGGGGCAGCAGCAGGTGCCGCGCCTTTGACTTTCAGCTTGAGGATCAGGTCGCCGGTGCCGACTTCGTCATCGAGCTTGATGGAAACGCTTTCCACCACGCCCGCGGCAGGCGATGGAATTTCCATGCTCGCCTTGTCCGATTCCAGGGTGATCAGCGACTGGTCGGCTTCGACGGTGTCGCCGGCCTTGACCAGCACTTCGATGATCTTGGCCTTGCCGGCCGAACCGATGTCCGGAACGTGGATGTCCTGAACGCTGTCGGCCACCGGAGCTGCCGGAGCAGCAGCGGCTGGCGCAGGAGCAGCGGCAGCGGCAGCGGCAGCCGGGGCGGCGGCCTGGGCTGGAGCGGCGGCAGGAGCAGCAGCGCCCGCCACTTCCAGATCCAGGATCAGGTCGCCGGTGCCGACTTCGTCGTTGAGCTTGACGCTGATGGCCTTGACCACGCCAGCGGCAGGCGACGGGATTTCCATGCTCGCCTTGTCCGATTCCAGGGTGATCAGCGACTGATCAGCCTCGACGGTGTCGCCGACCTTGACCTGGATCTCGATGATCTGGGCCTTGCCCGACGAACCGATGTCCGGCACGTGCACTTGCTGAACGCTGGCGGCAGCCGGCGCAGCAGCAGGAGCAGGTGCGGCAGCAGGTGCGGCAGCCGGTTTGGTTTCAGCTTTTGCAGCCGGCGCAGGGGCAGCCGCAGGAGCCGCTTCAGCGGCGCCTTCGACTTCCAGTTCGAGCAGTTCGTCGCCTTCTTTCAGGCGGTCGCCCAGCTTCACTTTCAGGCTCTTGATGATACCGGCCTTCGGCGCAGGCACTTCCATGCTCGCCTTGTCCGATTCCAGCGTCAGGATGCTCTGGTCGGCTTCGATGCGGTCGCCGACCTTCACAAACAGTTCAATTACTTCACCTTCACCGCTGCCGATGTCAGGTACGCGAATGAGTTCGCTCACAGAATCTCTCCTCAGCAGTCCAGTGGGTTGCGTTTTTCCGGGTCGATCCCGAACTTGGCGATGGCTTCAGACACCACCTTGGGTTCGATATCGCCACGGTCAGCCAGTGCTTCAAGGGCTGCCAACACCACGAAATGACGGTCGACTTCGAAGAAATGACGCAGTTTCTTGCGGCTGTCGCTGCGGCCGAAACCGTCGGTGCCCAGGACTTTGAATTCCTTGGACGGTACCCACTGACGGATCTGCTCGGCGAACAGTTTCATGTAGTCGGTAGAGGCAATGACCGGACCTTTGCGGCCGTTCAGGCACTCTTCAACGTAGCTCAGCTTGGGCTTCTGGCCCGGGTGCAGACGGTTGGTGCGCTCGACGGCCAGGCCATCGCGACGCAGTTCGTTGAAGCTGGTCACGCTCCACACGTCAGCGCCGACGTTGAACTGCTCGCGCAGGATCTTCGCCGCTTCACGGACTTCACGCAGGATGGTGCCGGAGCCCATCAGCTGAACGTGGTGCGCCGCTTCGCGGGTGTCTTCCTCGAGCAGGTACATGCCTTTCTTGATGCCTTCCTCGGCACCGGCCGGCATGGCTGGCTGCTGGTACGACTCGTTCATCACGGTGATGTAGTAGAAGACGTCCTGTTGCTCTTCGGTCATCTTCTTCATGCCGTCCTGAATGATCACCGCCAGCTCGTAGCCGTAGGTTGGATCGTAGGTGCGGCAGTTCGGAATGGTGGCAGCCAGCAGGTGGCTGTGACCGTCTTCGTGCTGCAGGCCTTCACCGTTGAGGGTGGTACGGCCGGCGGTGCCGCCGATCAGGAAACCACGGGTACGGCTGTCGCCAGCGGCCCAGGCCAGGTCGCCGATACGCTGGAAGCCGAACATCGAGTAGAAGATGTAGAACGGCAGCATCGGCTGGTTGTGGCTGGAGTACGAAGTACCGGCAGCGATGAAGGAGCTCATGGCGCCCGCTTCGTTGATGCCTTCTTCGAGGATCTGGCCCTTCTTGTCTTCCTTGTAGAACATCACCTGGTCTTTATCGACTGGCTCGTAGAGCTGGCCGACGGAGGAGTAGATGCCCAACTGACGGAACATGCCTTCCATACCAAAGGTACGGGCTTCGTCCGGGATGATCGGCACGATGCGCGGGCCGATTTCCTTGTCCTTGACCAGTTGCGCGAGGATCCGCACGAAGGCCATGGTGGTGGAGATTTCACGGTCGCCCGAACCGTCGAGGATAGCCTTGAGGGTATCCAGGTCCGGCGTCGGCACGCTGAAGCTTTGTGCGCGGCGCTGTGGCACGAAACCGCCCAGTGCGGCGCGACGCTCGCTCAGGTAACGGGCTTCGGCGCTGTTTGGCTCTGGCTTGAAGAACGGCAGGTGTTCCAGCTCTTCGTCCTTGACCGGGATGTCGAAGCGGTCGCGGAACAACTTCAGGCTGTCGACGTCGACTTTCTTGGTGTTGTGCGCGGTGTTCTTCGCTTCGCCGGCACCGGTGCCATAACCCTTGATGGTCTTGGCCAGGATGACGGTAGGCTGGTCTTTGTGGTTGACCGCCTGGTGGTAGGCTGCATAGACCTTGTACGGGTCGTGGCCGCCACGGTTGAGTTTCCAGATCTCGTCGTCGGACAGGTCTGCAACCATTGCCTTGAGTTCTGGCGAGTTGAAGAAGTGTTCACGCACGAACGCGCCGTCTTTGGCCTTGTAGTTCTGGTACTCGCCGTCGATGACTTCGTCCATGCGGCGCTGCAGGATGCCGTCGACGTCCTTGGCCAGCAGTGGGTCCCAGAAACGGCCCCAGATGACTTTGGATACGTTCCACTGAGCACCGCGGAACACGCCTTCGAGTTCCTGGATGATCTTGCCGTTGCCGCGAACCGGGCCGTCGAGGCGCTGCAGGTTGCAGTTGATGACGAAGATCAGGTTGTCGAGCTTCTCGCGGCCAGCCAGCGAGATCGCGCCCAGGGATTCGGGCTCGTCGCACTCGCCGTCGCCCAGGAAGCACCAGACTTTCTGCTTGCCGGCAGGAATGAAGCCGCGGGCTTCCAGGTACTTCATGAAGCGTGCCTGGTAGATCGCCTGGATCGGGCCCAGACCCATGGATACGGTCGGGAACTGCCAGAAGTCAGGCATCAGCCAAGGGTGCGGGTAGGACGACAGGCCCTGACCGTCCACTTCCTGGCGGAAGTTGTTCATCTGGTCTTCGGTGATGCGGCCTTCCATGAACGCACGGGCGTAGACGCCTGGCGAGGTGTGGCCCTGGAAGTAGATCAGGTCGCCGCCGTGTTCGTCGGTCGGGGCCTGGAAGAAGTAGTTGAAGCCGATGTCATACAGGGTCGCACTGGAAGCGAAGCTGGAGATGTGACCACCCAGGTCAGAATCTTTCAGGTTCGTGCGCATTACCATGGCCATCGCGTTCCAGCGTACCAGCGAGCGAATGCGGCGTTCCATGAACAGGTCGCCAGGCATGCGTGCTTCGTGGGTAACAGGGATGGTGTTGCGGTAAGGCGTGGTGATGGCGTAGGGCAGTTGCGAACCGCTGCGGGTAGCGAGTTCACCCATACGGGTCATCAGATAGTGAGCACGGTCTTCGCCTTCTTTGTCGAGAACCGATTCCAGGGCGTCCAGCCATTCCTGGGTTTCGACGGGATCGAGGTCTTGCATGGCTTGCTCCAGGGCGGAAAGGCTACCAGAATCGGTTGCCTGAGTTAGCGACTGGCCTTGTGGGCAGACGTTATGAATTCTTGGATTGCCGATAGGTTGTTCCGGCGGTGTGTAGTTTTACTACAAATCATCCGGCATTTCAGCCTTACTAATGTATATACGAGTAGTAAAACTACAGATGAGCGGCTTGTGGCACCCGGCTGCGATGTGAGAATAAACGTTAAGGTTGGTCTTTTTCCAATCAGAAAAGGTGAAAGTTTGATGTTGGCTGCCAAAATAAAAGAAATTTCAGCTATTTCTAACTTTTGTTCGACAGTCCCTCAGGTAGTGCATTCCTACAATTCACTACATTCGGCTCATTCCACGCCGATCAAGGATAGACCATGAGCCTGCCCCTGCTTGCCGAACTGCCGGATATCCTGCTGCCGTTTGTCACCCGCGCCGAACAGTCGTTTCGGGCCGCCGTCGCTGACCTGGAAGACGATCATGGGCTGTCCGAATGGACGCCGGAACGCTGGGCACAATTTGCCCGTGTGACCGCTGCCAGTGACTTCGTGATCGAGCAATCGGTGCGTGATCCATTGATGCTGTTGGAGCTGGTTCGTTCCGGCGAACTGGACCGTGCCTACGCCCCCGGCGAGTTGTATGCACAGATCGCCGCGGCGGTAAACGCGGCTGAAACCGACGATGTGCTGGGCCGCGTCTTGCGCCGCCAGCGCGCCCGCCATCAAGTGCGAATCATCTGGCGTGACCTCACCCGCCAGGCCGACCTGATCCAGACCTGCCGCGATCTGTCGGACATGGCCGATGCCAGCATCGACCAGGCCTATCAATGGTTGTACGCGCGGCACTGTCAGCAGTTCGGCGTGCCCACCGGTCGACGCAGCGGCGAACCGCAGCAGATGGTGGTGCTCGGCATGGGCAAGCTCGGTGCGGTGGAGCTCAACCTGTCGTCGGACATCGACCTGATCTTCGCTTACCCCGAAGGCGGCGAAACCGTCGGCGTGAAGCGCGCATTGGATAACCAGGAATTTTTCATCCGTCTCGGCCAGCGCCTGATCAAGGCCCTGGACCCGATGACCGTCGACGGTTTCGTGTTCCGTGTCGACATGCGCCTGCGGCCTTATGGCTCCTCGGGCGCGCTGGTACTGAGCTTCAACGCGCTGGAGCAGTATTACCAGGACCAGGGCCGCGACTGGGAGCGCTACGCGATGATCAAGTCGCGGGTGGTGGCCGGCGATCAGGTGGCTGGCGCGCAATTGCAGGAAATGCTGCGCCCGTTCGTGTATCGGCGGTATCTGGACTTCTCGGCGATCGAAGCGCTGCGCACCATGAAGCAGCTGATCCAGCAGGAAGTGCGACGCAAGGGCATGGCCGACAACATCAAGCTGGGCTCCGGCGGCATCCGCGAAGTGGAGTTCATCGCCCAGGCTTTCCAGTTGATTCATGGCGGGCGCGACTTGAGCCTGCAGCAACGTCCGCTGCTCAAGGTGCTGAGCACGCTGGAGGGGCAGGGTTACTTGCCGCCGGCGGTCATCAGCGAATTGCGCGAAGGCTACGAATTCCTGCGTTATACCGAGCATGCGATCCAGGCGATTGCTGACCGCCAGACCCAGATGCTGCCGGACAGCCCTCAGGATCAGGCGCGCATTGCCTTTATGATGGGCTTCGCCGATTGGCCGGCCTTTCATGAAAAGCTGATGTACTGGCGCGGTCGCGTGGCCTGGCACTTCGGTCAGGTGATTGCCGATCCCGATGAGGAGCAAGGCGCCGAAAACGAAGTGGTGGTCGGTGGCGAGTGGCTGCCGTTGTGGGAAGAGGCCCAGGATGAAGAGGCGGCCTGCCGGCAGTTGCAGGAAGGCGGTTTTGCCGATGCGCCCAAGGCGCTGAAGGCACTGGCCAGCCTGCGTGGCAGTCCACAGTTGCGGGCCATGCAGCGTCTGGGCCGTGAACGCCTCGATGCCTTTATTCCACGGTTGCTGGCGCAGGCTGTAGAGCACGCCGATCCGGACCTGGTGCTGGAGCGGGTGTTGCCGCTGGTGGAAGCCGTGGCGCGGCGCTCTGCGTATCTGGTGCTGCTGACCGAGAACCCCGGTGCACTGCGACGCCTGCTGACCTTGTGCGCGGCGAGTCCATGGATCGCCGAGCAGATCACCCGCTTCCCGCTGCTGCTCGATGAACTGCTCAACGAAGGTCGGCTGTTCAAACCGCCGTTGGCGCCGGAATTGGCCGCCGAGTTGCGCGAGCGCCTGACGCGGATTCCCGAGGACGACCTCGAGCAACAAATGGAAGCCTTGCGTCATTTCAAACTGGCGCACCGCTTGCGGGTTGCCGCTTCGGAAATCGCCGGCCACCTGCCGTTGATGAAAGTCAGCGATTACCTGACCTGGCTCGCCGAGGCGATTCTCGAACAGGTATTGGCCCTGGCCTGGCGCCAGACCGTGGCCAAGTACGGCACGCCGCTGCGCACTGACGGCACCTTGTGCGATCCCGGCTTCATCATTGTCGGTTATGGGAAAGTCGGCGGGCTGGAACTGGGGCATGGTTCCGACCTGGACCTGGTGTTCATCCATGACGGCGATCCCCAGGCGGAAACCGACGGGCCGAAACCGATCGATGGCGCGCAATTCTTCACCCGGCTGGGGCAGCGGATCATCCACTTGCTCACGGCCCAGACCAACTCCGGTCAGCTGTATGAAGTGGACATGCGTCTGCGACCGTCCGGTGCATCCGGTTTGCTGGTCAGTTCGCTGGGGGCGTTTGCCCGTTATCAGGAGGGCGAAGCCTGGACCTGGGAGCATCAGGCGCTGGTGCGGGCGCGGGTGCTGGTGGGCAGCGAGGATGTGGGCCAGGCGTTCGAGAAAGTTCGCGCGGCGGTACTCGGTAAATCGCGGGATCTTGCGACCTTGCGCCAGGAAGTCAGCGAGATGCGCGCCAAGATGCGCGATAACCTGGGCAGCAAGAGCACCGCGGCCGGCACCGGGGCAAATGCCTTCGAGGCCACGGCGCCGTTCGATCTCAAGCAGGACGCCGGAGGTATCGTCGATATTGAATTTATGGTGCAATACGCGGCCCTGGCGTGGTCGCAGACGCACCCGGCACTGCTGCGCTGGACGGACAATATCCGCATTCTGGAAGAGCTGGAGCACGAAGGGCTGATGCCCGCCGAAGAGGCCAGCCTGTTGCGCGAGGCCTATAAAGCCTACCGCTCCGCCGCCCACCGGCAGGCCTTGCAGAAGGACGCCGGGGTGATACCGGGCGACCAGTTCGCGGACGAACGGCGCCAGGTAATGCGGATCTGGCGGGAGCTGGGGCTAAGCTGAAACTGGATATTTGAAACACTGAATCCCTGTGGGAGCGGGCTTGCCCGCGAAGAGGCCGTCACATTCAGCCTCTATAGTGACTGACACTCTGCCTTCGCGAGCAAGCCCGCTCCCACAGTAGATCTGCATTGTTTGTAGAATTCTCGAGGCGGGGAGGCGTATGCCTCCCCGGTTCGTTTTTGGAAACCACATGAAAATTCTGATCGTTGGGCCCAGTTGGGTCGGTGACATGGTGATGGCGCAGACACTGTTTCAGTGCCTCAAGCAGCGCCACCCGCAATGCGAAATCGACGTGCTGGCCCCCGAGTGGAGCCGGCCGATTCTTGAGCGCATGCCCGAAGTCCGCCAGGCCTTGAGCTTCCCGCTCGGCCACGGCGCACTGGAGCTGGCAACCCGTCGGCGCATCGGCAAATCCCTGGCCGGCCAGTACGACCAGGCGATCCTGCTGCCCAATTCCCTGAAGTCGGCCCTGGTGCCATTTTTTGCCGGCATCCCCAAGCGCACCGGTTGGCGCGGCGAGTTCCGCTACGGCCTGCTCAACGACGTGCGCACCCTGGACAAAGAACGCTACCCGCTGATGATCGAGCGGTTCATGGCCCTGGCCTACGAGCCGGGTGCCGAGTTGCCCAAGCCTTACCCGCGCCCGAGCCTGCAGATCGACCCGGTGACCCGCGAGGCGGCGCTGGCCAAATTCGGCTTGGCCCTCGACCGTCCGGTGTTGGCGCTGTGCCCCGGCGCTGAATTCGGCGAGTCCAAGCGCTGGCCGTCCGAGCATTACGCCAAGGTCGCCGAAGCGAAGATTCGCGAAGGCTGGCAGGTCTGGCTGTTCGGTTCGAAAAACGATCACGCCGTCGGCGAGGACATCCGCTCGCGACTGATACCCGGCCTGCGTGAAGAGTCGGTGAACCTCAGCGGCGGCACCTCGCTGGCCGAGGCCATCGATCTGCTGTCCTGCGCCGACTCGGTGGTGTCCAACGACTCCGGCCTGATGCATGTCGCCGCCGCACTGAACCGCCCGCTGGTGGCGGTCTACGGCTCGACGTCCCCGGGCTTCACGCCGCCGCTGGCCGAGCACGTCGAGATTGTGCGCCTGGGCATCGAATGCAGTCCGTGCTTCGATCGCACCTGCCGTTTCGGTCATTACAACTGCCTGCGCCAGCTGATGCCGCCTGCGGTGAACGAAGCCTTGCAGCGGTTGCAGGGCACTGTGGTCGAGGTCAAATAGTTTGCGGGTACTGCTGATCAAGACTTCATCGCTGGGCGACGTGATCCATGCGTTGCCGGCGCTGACCGACGCGGCGCGGGCCATCCCCGGCATCACCTTCGACTGGGTGGTGGAAGAAGGCTTCGCCGAAATCCCCACCTGGCACCCGGCGGTGGGCAAGGTGATCCCGGTGGCGATCCGTCGCTGGCGCAAGAACATCTGGCAAACCATCAAGAGCGGCGAGTGGAAGCGCTTCAAGCAAAGCCTTCGTGCGACGAAATACGACCTGGTCATCGATGCCCAGGGCCTGCTCAAGAGTGCTTTGCTGACCCGCTACGTCAAAGCCCCGGTCGCCGGGCTCGATAAAGACTCCGCCCGCGAACCGATCGCCGCACGCTTCTATTCCCGGCGCCTGGCCGTGGCCCGTGGGCAACATGCGGTAGAGCGGGTGCGCCAGCTGTTCGCCGTGGCCTTGGGCTACGACTTGCCCAAAGGCCTGGGCGACTACGGCCTGAACGTCGAGCGCATGGTGGAACTGCCGCGCAAGAACCCCTATGTACTGTTCCTGCACGGTACCACCTGGGACACCAAGCACTGGCCCGAAGCCTACTGGCGCGAGCTGACCGAGCGTGTCGGTTACCTCGGCGTGGGGGTGAAACTGCCGTGGGGCAATGCGATCGAGAAAGCCCGGGCCGAGCGCATCGCTGCCGGTTTCAAGCATGCCGAAGTGTTGCCCAGGCTGAACCTGGCCGGTGTCGGCAAAGTGCTGGCCGGGGCGCAGGCCTGCGTGGCGGTGGACACCGGCCTCGGTCACCTGGCTGCCGCGCTGGACGTGCCCACCCTGTCGCTGTTTGGCCCGACCAACCCGGGCCTGACCGGCGCCTACGGCAAGTCGCAGATCCATTTGGCGAGCGACTTCCCTTGCGCGCCGTGCCTGCAAAAGAAGTGCACCTACCAACCAACCGCCGAAGATGCCCAACGGTTTGATCTGAAACGCGAGTGGCCCCTGTGCTTCACTCGCCTGAATCCCGAGCGTGTCGCCAGCCGATTGAGCACGTTGTTACTGGCTGAGGAGCTGCGCTGATGCAACTGGCATTTGTCCTTTACAAATACTTCCCCTTCGGCGGCTTGCAGCGCGATTTCATGCGCATCGCCCTGGAGTGCCAGAAACGCGGTCACCAGATTCGCGTCTACACGCTGATCTGGGAAGGCGACGTGCCGCCGGGGTTTGAAGTGCTGGTGGCACCGGTCAAGGCGTTCTTCAACCATCGGCGCAATGAAAAGCTCAGCGAATGGATGGAAGCCGACCTGGCCAAGCGTCCGGTCGACCGCCTGATCGGCTTCAACAAGATGCCGGGCCTGGACGTCTATTACGCCGCCGACGGTTGCTTCGAAGACAAGGCACAAAATCTGCGCAACTCGCTGTATCGCCGCTGGGGTCGCTACCGCCACTTCGCCGAATACGAGCGGGCGGTATTCGCCAGGGACGCCAAGACCGAAGTACTGATGATTTCCGAAGTGCAGCAACCGCTGTTCATCAAGCATTACGATACCCCCGTCGAGCGCTTCCATCTGCTGCCACCGGGCATCGCTCAGGATCGCCGCCGGCCTGCCGACGCGGACCAGATTCGCGCGGGCTTTCGCGCCGAGTTCAACCTCAGGGATGATGAGCTGCTGCTGGTGCAGATCGGCTCCGGGTTCAAGACCAAGGGCGTCGATCGCAGCCTCAAGGCCCTGGCGGCGCTGCCCGCTGATCTGAAGAAGCGCACCCGGCTGTTTGTAATCGGCCAGGACGACCCCAAATTATTCCAGATGCAAAGCGCGACGCTGGGCCTGGGCGACAACGTGACCTTCCTCAAGGGGCGCAGTGATATTCCGCGTTTCCTGCTGGGTGCCGATCTGTTGATCCATCCGGCGTACAACGAAAACACTGGCACCGTGCTGCTTGAAGCGCTGGTGGCCGGGTTGCCGGTGCTGGTGAGCGCGGTCTGCGGTTATGCCCATTACATCGCCGAGGCCGACGCCGGCCTGGTGCTGGACGAGCCGTTCGAGCAGGCGCAATTGACCCAGTACCTGACCGGCATGTTGAACGACGCTCAGGCACGGGCGGCCTGGAGCCGCAATGGTCTGGCCTTCGCCGAGACGGCCGATCTCTATAGCATGCCGCAGCACGCGGCCGATGTGATTCTGGCGGAGCACGCTTAAATGAAGTTGATGCTGGCTGAACCGTTCAAGAGCCTTTGGGCCGGACGCGATGCGTTCACCGAAGTCGAAGGCTTGCAGGGCGAGGTTTACCGTGAGCTGGAAGCGCGCCGGACCTTGCGCACTGAAGTGAACGGCCATGGTTTTTTCGTGAAAATCCATCGTGGCATCGGTTGGGGCGAGATCTTCAAGAACCTGCTCACCGCCAAATTGCCGGTGCTGGGTGCGGGCCAGGAGTGGCAAGCCATCCAGCGTCTGCAGCAAGTCGGCGTGCCGACCATGACCGCCGTCGCTTACGGCGAGAAGGGCAGCAATCCGGCGGACCAGCACTCGTTCATCGTCACCGAAGAACTGGCGCCCACCGTCAGCCTCGAAGACTTCAGCATCAACTGGGTCAAGCATCCGCCGCAGCCAAGGCTCAAGCGCGCGCTGATCGCCGAGGTGGCGCGCATGACCGGCATGATGCACCGCGCCGGGGTCAACCATCGCGACTGCTACATCTGCCACTTTTTGCTGCACACCGACAAACCGGTGACCGCCGACGACTTCAAGCTCTCGGTGATCGACCTGCACCGTGCCCAGACCCGTCCGGCAATCACCTCGCGCTGGCGCAACAAGGATCTGGCGGCGCTGTATTTTTCGGCCCTGGACATCGGCCTGACCCGCCGCGACAAACTGCGCTTTCTCAAGGGCTACTTCCAGCAGCCGCTGCGGCAGATCCTCAGTGAAGAGGCCGGGCTGCTGAGCTGGCTCGAAGGCAAGGCCAACAAGCTTTACGACCGTAAACAGCGATACGGGGATGCGCTCTGATGGCGGGTTGGACACTGGAACCTGCTTACAGCGACCTGGCAGAAGATTTCGGCAGCCTTGAAGCGGTGTTTGCCCTTGAGGGCGAACGCCTGACCCGTGACCCGCTGTCGGAGGTGATCCGCGTTCAGCGCAATGGCGTCAACTATTACGTCAAACGCTACTCGGGCGCCGGCAAAGGCCTGCGACGCTACCTGGGCAAGCCTCGGGTCAAGATGGAATGGCAGAACCTCAAGCGTTTCGCCAAGTGGGGCATTCCCACCGCCGAAGTGGTGGCCTGGGGCCTGGAGCGGCGCGGCGCGGCCTATGATCGCGGGGCGATGATCACCCGTGAACTGCCGCACACCGAAGACTTGTCGGCACTGGCCGAACGGCATGATGCCAAGCTGGCCGACCGATCCTGGGTCGATACGGTCAGCCGTCAGTTGGCCGACTACACCCGGACCATGCACGAACACCACTTCACCCATAACGACCTGAAGTGGCGCAACCTGCTGATCGACGATCAGGCCAGACTGTTCCTGATCGATTGCCCCAACGGCGATTTCTGGCGCGGCTTCTGGCTCAAGTACCGGATCACCAAGGACCTGGCGTGCCTGGACAAGGTCGCCAAGTATCAACTGTCGGCCACACAACGCCTGCGCTTTTACCTGCAATACCGCCAACGGGACCGGCTCAGTGCCGCCGATAAAAAACGGATCCGGCACGTGGTGAGATTTTTCGAGGGACGCGAATGACTGATTTTCTGGCCCCTGAAGACCGTGCGCTGCTCGAGCGTCACGGCCTCGGCACGTTCGAAGCACTCTGGGCCCGGCAGCTCGATGCCGTGGATGAACCGAACACCGCTCGCGGTGGCTGGAGCAGCGTGTTTCGACTGGATCTGGAGGGTCACGGCTTCTACCTCAAGCGCCAGAGCAACTACCAGACGCACACCTTGCACGCGCCTTTTGGTGAACCGAGTTTTGCCCGGGAATTTCGTAACATCAGCCGTTATGAAAAGCTCGGTATTCCGGCGTTGAAGGCGGTGTTCTTCGGTGAGCGCAAGGTCGACGGCGAAGTGCGGGCAATTCTGTTGACCCGTGCGCTGGATGGTTGGGCTGATCTGGATTCGTTGCTGCAGCGTTGGTCGGACCTTGGTGAGGCGCAGCACACGGCCATTCTGCAGGCCTGCGCAAAACTGGCGCAGCGCCTGCACAGCCAGCGCCAGGTGCATGGCTGCTTTTACCCCAAGCATATTTTTCTGCGCGCCACCGGTGATGGCTATGAGGCGCAACTGATCGATCTGGAAAAGACCCGGCCCTTGTTGTTCGGTCAGCGTGACCGGGTCAAGGACCTGGAACCGCTGCTGCGTCGGGCGCCGGAGTGGAGCGAAGACCAGTTGCGCATTCTGTTGGCGGCCTATCTGAACCAGCCGCAGGACAGCGCGTTGATCGATCGCTGGCTGAACCGCCTGACCGCCCGCCGCAGCCACAAGGAGAAGCGCTGATGCGTTTGTCCGAACTTCAAGGTGCTGGGCGTAATCCGGTTTTGCCGCTGAGCCTGTCATTGGCTGATGCCGCGGGGCCTGCGGATTTGCAGTTGCTGAGCCTGTTGCGGGTCTTGCCCGGGCAGCGTTATGTCGGTGCCGGTGTGTGGCGCGGTCGTCCGGTGCTGGCCAAATTGCTGGTCGGCAGCAAGGCGGCGCGGCATTTTCAGCGCGAACTCGATGGCGTGCGCTTACTGGCGGCGCAGGGCTTGACCACGCCGCTGTTGCTGGCGGACGGGCTCAAGGACGGCGAGGGCGGCTGGCTGTTGTTCGAGTTCCTGGAAGAGGCTGCCAGCCTCGGCGACGCCTGGAGTCAGGTCGAGCACCTGCCGGTGCTGGCCGATGAACAGACCGCGGTGCTGGCCGAAGCCCTGGGTGCGATCGGGCAAATGCACCGCAAAGGTTTGTGGCAGCAAGACCTGCATCTGGACAACCTGCTGCGACAGGGCAGTCGACTGTACCTGATCGACGGCGCCGGTATCCGTGCAGAATCGCCGGGCCAACCGCTGTCACGGCAGAAAGTCCTGGAAAACCTCGGCGTGTTCTTCGCCCAGTTGCCCAAGGCACTGGAGCCGTTCACCGAAGAGTTGCTGGTGTACTACCTGCTGAGCAACGGCGAACATGCCTTGCCCATGGAAGCGTTGCAGAAGCAGATCGACAAGGTGCGCAGCTGGCGACTCAAGGACTACCTGATCAAGGTCGGGCGCGAATGCACGCTGTTCAGCGTCCAGCGCGGTGCGTTCGGTTTGCGTGCCATACGTCGCGAGGAAGAAGCGTCGATGCTGCCGGTACTGGCGCAAGCCGACGCCTTGCTCGACCAGGGCCACCTGTACAAGACCGGCGGCGCGGCGAGCGTCGGCAAGGTCGAGGTGGGCGGTCGGACCTTGGTGATCAAGCGCTACAACATCAAGGGGTTTGCCCACTGGCTCAAGCGCTTCTGGCGCCCGAGCCGTGCCTGGCACTCCTGGCGCGAAGGCAATCGCCTGGCGTTCCTCGGGATCGCCACGCCCAAACCGCTGGCGTTGTTGGAGAAGCGCTTTCTCTGGCTGCGCAGCCGCGCTTACCTAATCACTGAGCATCTTCCCGGGCCGGACATCATCGAGCGCTTTGCGCCCTACGTTGAAAGCGGCGATGCACCCGAAGCCGAGTTGGCGGCACTGGATCAGCTGTTTGCCGCCCTGATCCGTGAGCGCATCAGCCACGGTGATTTCAAAGGGCACAACCTGTTCTGGCAGGAAGATCGCTGGGCATTGATCGATCTGGATTCGATGTGTCAGCACAGCTCGGCGGGCAGCTTTGCCCCAGCCTATGCGCGGGATCGGGCGCGGTTCATGCGCAACTGGCCCGAGAGCAGTGCCCTTCACCAAGTGATCGATCAGCGACTTCCCAAAGATATCTCCAGCGCTGTCTGAATCGCCTTCGCGAGCAAGCCCGCTCCCACAGGTTGATCTCCAATGGCCACAGAGTGGGAGCGGGCTTGCTCGCGAAGAGGCCAGAACAGCCAACCGGGAATGAGGGACAGGTTCTTGTGAACTGTCCTACACAATCTTGAGAAACCATGAACTGTGGCCTGACGGACCACGGTGCTAGTTTGCCTGACGTTCTCGGAGGGCAGACTTTTGACAATGAAAATGGCTATCACATCAGGCGCCATCTGGCTGGCATTGACCGGCTGCGGCACCGTCTCCACGGTCTTGCAGGACGACGCCAAGGCAGCCCAAAGCCTGCGCAAACAAAAAACCTACTGCCAGTCCATCCCCCGGGTCTACAGCGGCCTGGCTTATGACTTCTGTGTAATGAATGCGCCACCCGACCCTACGGGAATACTGGTTCCATTTGTCCTGCTGGACTTGACCCTGTCCGGTGTCTTCGACACGGTTTCCCTGCCCTATACGATTTATCGCCAGGCGGCAGACGGCAATATCCAGGTCTACTGGCGCCCGTCACGCGGCTGGAAAGCCCCATGAACGGCCCCACTCAAGCTTGCCGCTTGCCGCTAGAGGCTTGCCGCCGCTTTTAAGCTATAATCCCGCCCTTTAGCTGCCTCGCGCTCCTGGCGAAGGCACATCATTTTTGTGGCGTTTACAGCGCCTGCATGCAGACTAAAGAGGCTAGACCCCTGTGGCATTGACGATTCTTGGCCTGTCCGGCGCCCTTAGCCATGATCCTTCCGCAGCCCTGTACATCGACGGCAAGCTGATCGCGGCGGCTGAAGAAGAGCGCTTCGTACGCGATAAACATGCAAAGAACCGCATGCCCTACGAATCGGCGAAGTTCTGCCTGGAACAGGCCGGCATCAAGCCTTCGGACGTTGACGTGGTCGCGATTCCTTTCGCCCCGATCAGCATTTTCGGCAAGGCCCGCTGGCAGTACGCCAAGCGTTACTGGTACGCCCCGGACCGCGCACTCGACGCGATCCTGATGGGCAACCGTCGCTACAAGCGCTATCGCAACAAGATCGTCTGGTGCCTGGAGCAACTGGGCTTCGATCCGAAGAAAATCAAGATCGAACCGGTTGAACACCATTTGGCCCACGCTTCCAGCGCCTACCACTGCTCGGGTTTCAAAGAGAAAACCGCGATCCTGGGCATCGACGGCAAGGGTGAGTACGCCACGACCTTCTTCGGTTATGGCGAAAACGGCAAGATCCACAAGATCAAGGAATTCTTCGATCCGGACTCCCTCGGCGGCCTGTACGGCGCGATCACCGAGTTCCTCGGTTTTGACATGCTGGACGGCGAGTTCAAGGTCATGGGCATGGCGCCGTACGGCGACGCCAGCAAATACGACTTCTCGCGCCTGGCTTCCTTCGAGAACGGCGAGCTGGTGATCAACACCGACTACGCCAACGTGATCGGCCTGCGTCGCTATAAAGAGAAGGGCAAGGGTTACTACTTCTCGCCGAAGCTGATCGAGTGGCTGGGTCCGAAGCGCGAAGGCGACATCGCCGATGAGCCTTACATCCACTACGCCGCCAGCATTCAAGCGCTGTTCGAAAAAATTGCGCTGCAGATGATCGACTACTACCTGGGCGACGTGCTCAAGGAAACCGGCAAACTGGCCTACGCCGGTGGCTGTGCGTTGAACGTCAAGCTGAACCAGAAAATCATCGCCCGCGATGACGTCAAGGAACTGTTCGTGCAGCCTGCCTCCGGCGACGCCGGCACCGCAGTCGGCGCAGCGGCCTATGTGTCCCATGCCCGTGGCGTGCCGGTCGAGAAGATGGAACACGTCTACCTCGGCCCTTCGTACAGCAACGAAGACGTGATCGCCGCGTGCGCCCGTCACGAGAACAAGCCGGCCTGGCGCAAGCTGGACAACATGCCGGAGCAGATCGCCAAGATCATGGTCGATGGCAACCCTGTGGCCTGGTTCCAGGGTCGCATGGAGTTCGGTCCGCGCGCACTGGGCGGTCGTTCGATCATCGGTTGCCCGAGCGTGGCCGGTGTGGCCGATCGCATCAACCATCAGATCAAGTTCCGCGAGCGCTGGAGGCCTTTCTGCCCGTCGATGCTCGACACCGTCGCGCCGCAGATGATCAAGATCGATCACCCGGCGCCGTTCATGACCTTCACCTTCGAAGTGGCTGAAGAATGGAAGACCCGGGTGCCGGAAGTCGTCCATGAAGATGGCACCTCCCGGGCCCAGGTGCTCAAGCGCGAATACAACCCGCGCTACTACGACATGATGAAGGCGCTGGAAGTACTGACCGGCAACGGCGTGTCGCTCAACACCTCGCTCAACCGTCGTGGCGAACCGATGATCTGCTCGCCGACCGACGCCTTGAACATGTTCTTCGGCTCCGACCTGCAATACCTGATCATGGAAGACATCCTGGTCGTCAAAGAGGGCGCAAACGCCTATGACACGCTCGGCTGAACGCCATGTGCTGCAGTTCTGCCACGGCTATGACGGGCCGTTCCTGGACTGCGCGCGGCAGTACGCCAGCCTGTTCGCGGGGACCGGCTATCGCGTGACCACGGTGTTTCTGACCGGGGTCGCCGATGCCGAGGTCGCCGCGGGGTGCGCCAGCGATGAAGTGTTGTTCATGGAATACAGCTCCAGGGCCATTCGTGGCCTGAAGCTGCGCGCCATCAGCGATCTGCGCAAGATCGCCGCTTCACGCAATTTCAGTTTCTGCATCGCCCATCGTTTCAAGCCGATCTACATCGCCTTGCTCGGCACCTCGTTGCCGGTGATTGGCGTGCATCACGCGTTTGACGATTACAAACGCGGCAGCCGCAAACTGTTCGCCAACATTTTTCGCAAGCGCCTGAGCCTGCTCGGCGTCTCCGATGCCGTGCGTGACGACATGCGTCGTTGCCTGCCGAAGTGGCCGGCGTCGCGGATACAGACGTTGTACAACCGTATCGACGTGCAAGCGTTGCAAGACAGCCAGGTATCGCCCGGCGAAGCTCGGGAAATCCTTGGCCTGGCGGCGGACGCCTGGATTGTCGGCAATGTCGGGCGGCTGCACCCGGACAAGGACCAGGCCACGTTGCTGGACGGTTTTGCCGCGGCGTTGCCGGAGTTGCCGACCAACAGTCAGTTGGTGATTCTCGGTAGCGGGCGTCTGGAAGAAGACCTCAAGGCTCAGGCCCGCGAGCTGGGTATCGGCGACCGCGTGCTGTTCCTCGGGCAGGTGCCCGAGGCGCGGCGCTACTTCCGTGCCTTCGACGTGTTTGCCCTGAGTTCCGATAACGAGCCGTTCGGCATGGTGCTGCTCGAAGCCATGGCCGCTGGCGTGCCGTTGCTCGTCACGGCCTGTGGCGGGGCGAAGGAAGTGGTCGAAGGCGTGGGCATTCTGTTCCCGCTGGGCGATGCCGAACACCTGGCTCAAGGGCTGCAACATCTGGCCGCCATGGATGCGCAACAACGCCAGCAATGCACCGAGCTGATGCTCGATCGATTGCGTGAGCGTTTCTCCGACCGCGCGGTACGCGATGCTTTCTGGCATTTGCCGCAGGTTACCGAACTGGCACCGAGGGGCTGATGCTCAACCGATTTAAAGGCTGGCGCGAACGCGGCTGGTCAGTCGCCGATGCCTCGACTTACACCCAGGCCTGGCAGCGCTACGGCGGCAGTGTCGCGACGCATCCGCTGGTGGTCGAGCGCCTGGCGCAGTTGGCCGGCATCCCGGTGCGGTACCTGGCCTGGGAGCAGGACGGCGACGTCAAAGCGGCGATCCCGACCTGGGGCCGCGATCTAGCCTTGTCCAAGGACGTGCTCAAGCGCAGCGGCAAAAAGGGTCTGTTCGACCTTGGCAACGCCGAGATCATCCTTCCCGCCGCTGACGATGCCCAGGCGCCGCTGCGTCATCGCGGCCGTTACCTGTCGGCGCTGAACGAACGCCGTTTCAGCGGCATCAAGCTGCAGGCCGAACAGCTGGCCATGGCCCGTGCACCTGAGGACCTGTCGAAGAAGTTTCGCTACAACCAGCGCCGTGAACTCCGGTTGCTGGAGGAGGCGGGTGGCGTGGTGCGACCGGTGGCGGAGTTTTCCAGTGCCGAGCTGGCGGCAATCTATTGCGACCTGTTCCAGCGTCGCTGGGGTTTTCCTGCAACAGGCGCGGCGCGCATGGCCGAAGTCATCGAGTTGTTGCGCCAGTTGCTGATCGGTTCGGTGATTTTCCTCAACGATGCGCCGATTGCGATTCAGTTGGTGTACCGCGTCGAGGCGCCGCAGTGGATCAGCGTCGAGTACATCAACGGTGGCGTCGACCCCGAAACCCGCGAATTCAGCCCCGGCAGCGTGCTGAGTTTTCTCAACACCCAAAGCGCCTGGGAGCATGCCCGGGCACTGGACAAACCCTTGCGCTTTTCCTTCGGTCGCGCCGACCGGGAATACAAGGATCGTTGGTGCAACCCTGTGCCGGTCTTTACCGTATGAGTCAGCCCATGAGTCGCAAACAAGCCTTGCTCAAGCGCCATCGACGCAACAAACGCATCGGCCTGTTGATTGCCCTGGGGCTATTGATCATTTGCGGCGTCTGGGTGGCCTGGTGGTTGCCGCTGGTGCTGGCGGTGCTGGGCTGGATCGCCCACGAGGCCTGGTTTGCCGACCATCTGTTCTATTCGCCCAAAGACGATTACCAGTACAACTTCCCGCCCTACACGCCGCAGCCCAAGGTTCATCTGAACGGCGACCGCCTGCGCCTGGACGACGGGGTGATGCTGGTCGAGGACGCGACGCTGGTATTGGCGCTGCGAATCAAAAGCACATGGCTGGGGCGCTTTTTCGACCCGGTGGTGGAGTTGACCGGCGGCGACAACCCCGATCGACAGGCGTTTGAACGAGGCGTCAACGGCCTGCGTTACCTCAACCTCAGTGGTCAGGCGCCAGTGCTGTCGCGAGGAGAGTTGCGCCTGCGCGGGCGTTTTTGCCGGCTGTCCGGCGAGCCCGTGCTGTGGGCGCTCGAGCATCCTGACTACCGTCGGCAGCGGGTGATGGTGATCGCACCTCACGCCGATGACGCGGAGCTGGCGGCCTACGGGTTGTACAGCCAGGCCGACGAAACCTGGATCGTCACGCTGACTGCCGGTGAAATCGAAGCCGAGCACTATCAGCAGATGGGCCTGGATAACGTCGAGGCCGCGCGGCTCAAGGGCCGGTTGCGGGCCTGGGACAGCATTGCGGTGCCGCGTTGGGCCGGGGTGCCCGAGGCGCATTGTGTGCAATTGGGCTACTTCTGCCTGCAACTGGCCGCCATGCAGGCCGCGCCCGCTCAGCCGGTGGGTTCCCGGGAAGCGGATCTGAGCGACACGCGGTTGTTCCGTCGGATGAACCCGTTCGCCCTGCCGGGCGATGCCGACGGCGCGCCGACCTGGAACAATCTGCTGGCCGATCTGCGCGAATTGTTGCTGCGGGCGCAACCCGAAGTGATCGTGCTGCCGCACCCGACGCTTGATCCTCACCCTGATCATATTTGCGCTCAGCAAGCTGTTCTCGAAGTACTGAAGGACCTCGATTGGCAGCCGACCCTCCTGGGCTACGCCAACCACCTGCACGACAATGATCGCTGGCCCATGGGTGACCATGGTGCGGGGACGGCATTGCCACCGGTTTTCGATCCGGCCAGTTCGCTGCATCCCTATTGCCTGTCGCTGACGGTGGCGCAGCAGCGTGACAAGGCCATGGCCTTGGGCATGATGCACGATCTGCAGCCAAGACCTGCGTTCAAGCGCCGTTTGCGCCGAGTGCTGCAGCGCCTGTTGGCCGGCCGCTCCGGTTCGCCCTACGGCGAGAACGAATTTTTTCGCAAGGCTGTGCGCCGCCATGAACTGTTCTGGCGTTTGTAAGGTGTTTCGGGCCTGGGGTGCGCTTGCGTCGAGCAGCGACTATTTCAGGTGTTGCTCGGTTTGCCTGTTGCGGCAAGGAAGACGATGAAAGTTTTATTTCTGGTGCAGAAAGAACAGCGGGCCATTCTGGATCGTCTGTACGAAGGCGTTGCGGCTCATTGCGAGTGCGACCTGCGGTGGCTGAGCAGCGACGAGCAGCGCAACCTGCGCAGCTATTTCCGCCGTGAAGTCGATGTATCGCGGTATGACCGGATCGTGTTTTTCCTGCGCTTCAAGCAGGAGATCCGTCAGGTCGGTTTCATCCGCACCCTCCCCAACCTGGTGATTCTCGAACACGACGCCTACCAGAACTACATCCCGTGCAAGTACACCGGCAAATTCAGCGCGCATTACCGCCGCTTGCCGTGGGCGCGGGTGATCAGTTCCGGTTTCGTGGTGACCGAGCGCCTGCGCGGTGAAGGTTTCGATGCGGTGTTCGTGCCCAAGGGCTACGACCAGACACAGCTTGTAGACCAGGGTCGCGAACGCGATATGGAACTGGCATTTGTCGGCAGCACCAACAGCGCTGCCTACAGCGGCCGCAAAGCGCTGCTCGATGAGTTGGGCCGCGTCGAGCCACTGGTGGTGACAAGGACCAAATCCGGCGAAGAGTATCGCGACACCCTCAACCGCATTCGCTTTTTCGTCAGCGCCGATGTCGGCATGGGCGAATTCATGATCAAGAATTTCGAAGCCATGGCCTGTGGCTGTGTGTTGCTTGCCTACGATCAGGGCGCGGCGGAAAGCCAGGCGCTGGGACTGCAGGACATGCACAACGTGGTGTTCTACCAGAGCATTGCCCAGCTTCAGGAGAAACTGGCGATCTTGCGCAATGACAGCCAATTGGCACAGCGAATCGCGCACAATGGCCGCGAACTGGCGGTCAGTCAGTTCAGTTTCGCGCGCATCGGCCAGCGAATCGTTGAGGAACTCGAGCCGGCATTGCGTCCGCGTGCGCCGCTGAGCCTGCTGGAAAAAGTCCGCCTGAAACTGGGTATTTGACAAGATCTGTCGAGCAATCGATATTGCGCGACCCTAACCGTTACTGAGAATCAAGTGCGATTTTCCAAAGAAAGTGACATCACGTTCGTGGTAACAAGCTGTGGTCGACTGGATCTGCTGAAGATCACCCTCGACAGTTTCGATCGCTTCAACACGGCGCCCATCCGTGAGGTGTTCATCACTGAAGATGCCGGTGACGAGGGCATACACGCGATCATCCCTGCCCATTGGAAAGATCACTGCACGGTGTTCGTCAATCGGCCGAAACTGGGGCAACTGGCTTCGATCGACCTGGCCTATGAACATGTGAAAACGGCGTATGTTTTCCACTGCGAGGACGACTGGGAGTTCTATCGCCGGGGATTCGTGGAAGACTCCATGGCCGTGCTGGAGGCTCGCCCGGAAATCCTGCAGGTATGGCTGCGCAGTTATAACCACGATCTGCGTATTCACAGCCCCTACATTCGCCTCGGTGAGCGCGAAATCGTGGAGGGTGTTGCGTGTTACCCGCTGATCTCCGACAAACCTGAGTGGCAGGGGTTTTCCCTGAATCCAGGATTACGCCGGATGAAGGAATACCGCTTGTGTGCCCCATTTACCGGCTACAGTGGAGAGAAGGCGCTTTCGGTGCGATACGCCGAGCTGAATCTGGCGGCCCGCATACTGGAAGCTGACGCCGTGATGCATACCGGTTTCGGTCTTCACGTCGAAACGGCGGCGGAGCGTCAACGCAAGGCACGCCGCAATCGACGTGATCAGGTCAAATTCGTATTGTCCTTGGTGCTGGGAGTCTGCATTGGCCGGTTCATCCTCTAGGTGCGCAGCAGCCCTTTTCCAGAACCCCGTGCACTGGCTTCGCGCACTATGAGTATTCTCAACATCATGTGGGCAGGGGGCGCTCCATTCGCCTCTACTCATAAAGTGCATCAGCAGATCCTGTCCCAGGTGTCGCCCTCGGTGCCGGTCAAGACCTGGCTGCTTCAGGGGCGTGCGTCCGAATCCCGAGTGAACATGGGGGATGTTCGGGAGTGGGGGGTGTCCTCTGCCCGTCTGAAGGGGCGGCATTTCTGGCGGCTCCTCAAACCCTGGATGCAGGCTCGGTTCAGGAGCGCTCTGCAGGAGAGCGGTGCACATCTGCTGCTGCTCGATGGCCTGGGTGTTGCGCGCACGATGCTGCCGCTTCTCAAGGCAATGCCCCAGGTCCGCGCGGTGGTGGTGTTCCATGGTTCAACGCGCCTGAACGCTTCTGATCGCGTGCTTTTCCACCAAGTGCCCACGGCGCAACTGACGCTGGTCGCAGTTTCCAACACCCTGGCGGACAAAGTGAGCCGAGACTTGCAAATACCGGTCATGGCACTGCGAAGCGTGTTCGATCCGGCGGCCTTTCGTTGCGCACTGCTATCGCGAGATCAAGCGCGAGCCCTGCTGGGTTTGCCTACGGGTGTACAGGTATTGGGGGCGGTCGGGCGCCTGGTTCCGGGCAAGGGCTTTGGCTTGCTGCTCAATGCGTTTGCGGCGGCCCTGCATGAGCGCCCCGATCTGCGTCTGGTCATTGTGGGTGAAGGCACGGAGCGTGCCGCCCTGGAAGCGCAAATCGATAGCCTGGGCTTGCGTGACAAAGTCTATCTGCCGGGCCATCTGAGCGATGCCGCACGGCTGTATCAAGCGTTCGATTGGGTGGCGATTCCTTCGAAAAGCGAAGGGTTGGGCCTGATCATGCAAGAGGCGGTGATGGCCGGTGTTCCGGTGCTGTCCAGTGAGCTGGACGTGTTCCGCGAGCAGTTGGCCGATGCGGGCTGGTACGCACCGACGGAGGATGTCGGCGCCTGGCACGACGCTATCGTGCGAGCCTTTGGCACCTCTGCCGAGGCGGTTGCAGCCGCTCAGCATCAGGCGCTGGCCCCTGAACAGGCCTGGCAGCGTTTCAGCCAGGCCGCCCGCTCACTGCTTTCATGACGGTAGGACAGCCTGCTCGAGCGCTTGTAACGGAAAGCTCTCGTTCAGGTTTTCGCGTGCAATATAGCGGGCGAAGTGTTGCAGGTTGCGTTTGATCAGATGCCGGGGCAGTGGCCCTCGCAGAAAACGCATATCGGCCACATCGATCAGCCCCATGCGATTGTCCGGCGTGACCACGATGTTGCCCAGATGCAGTGAGCGAAAGTAAATACCCGATTGATGAAGATTGCGGATCAGCCCGGCGAGATCCGGCAGGGCTTGCGGCCAGCTGAAACCTTCCTTGCTCGCGATCTGACGCAGCGTCTCACCCGGCAACGGCTGGTAAAGCACGGCCGTCATGCCAGGCGTATCCAGCCGGTGATATTGCAGCACCTGCAAGGTCGGTACGCCGAGTTTCTGCAACGTCAGGGCATTGTCGATGAAGCGTTTCGAATAGGGCCGAAACAGCGCCGAAGAAAAAATACGCTTGCGACGGAACAGTTTCAGAATATTCCCATCCGGCAACAGGTAGACTTTCGGCCCGTAGCTGTCGGCCTCGAGTACCTTGGCACCGTCAATCATTTGATTTAAAGCGGCTTGCGGCAGCCGAGAACATTGCATCGTGGAAAGCCTTGTCGGAAGAACGGGCGCGGTGGCGGGCAATGATGCCGAAAAGTTTCAGCTTTAACCATGCCAGTTGGATAAGCGAATACTCTCAGGAGCAATTTGATGCACGAAAAACGCTGGGCGCAAACATGGATGTCGATCGGTCTGCTGTGGTTTTTATTGGCTATCGCTGTTGCCCCTACCAACAAGGTCTATCAGCAGGGGATGGTGGCATTTCTCTGGCTGCCGGCCCTGGTGTTTGCCTGGTCTGCGCGGGTTCAGCTCACAGAAGCGCTTTACCAGCATCGCTGGATCTACATGCCGTTGCTCGGGCTCCTGGTCTGGTCGCTCATCAGCCTTTACTGGTCGAACGCCCAGGACACCAGTCGTGAAGCCAAGCGTCTGCTGTACATCGTGGTGTTCCTGTTGTTCTTCCCGGTGTTCGCCAGCGGCCGGCCCGACCGTGTGATCCGCGTAATGCAATGGGGCGGGATCGGTCTGGCGATCGCTACGGTAGTCGCCATCGCCAAGTTCTACGGGATGGCCGGCAACCCCTGGAGTGCGCGGGCTGAAGGCCTTGGCGAGTTGTCTCATCCGATTCTGGGTGGCTATGTCATCGGGCTGGCGGCGGTGTGGCTGGCGCTGTGGGTGCCCCGTACCGCTTCATTGCAGGCGCTCTGGGTCGTTGCCCTGGCGGTGTTGGGTGCGTTTGTGCTGCTCAGTCAGAGCCGTGGCGCCGGCCTGGCACTGTTTTTTACCTTGCTGGCCATGCCGATCTGGTGCCGTGACCGGCGCAGCCGCGTTGTCGCAGCGACCGCACTGGTCGTGGCGTTCCTGGCGTTCTGGTTTTTCGAATCGCTGGTCACGGCGCGGGGCGTGTCCTATCGTCCGCAGATCCTGGTGGCCAGCCTGCAAATGATCGCCGAGCACCCATGGCGCGGCCTGGGCCTGGGCAGCGACTACAAGGTGTTTGCCTCCAATACTTATTTCGACCATGCCCATAATCTGTTCAGTCACATCGCCATCGAATTGGGTGTGCCGGGGCTGTTGCTGTGGTGCGCGGTGTGGCTTGCGGTGCTGCGCGAAGCCTGGAAGGTTCGGGAAACGCTGTATGCCCGAGGCATCATTGGCATGTGGTTGTTCTCCACCCTGGCCATGCAGTTCGATGCCGCCAGCCTCAGTGGTACTCCGCGGGCCGAATGGTTCATCAGCTGGCTGGTGGTGGGGCTGGCAGGTGTTTTGGTATGGGCGCGGGTCAATCCCGGCGCTTGTGATAAAATTTCGCGTTCTTCTTAATCAGTGAGCCCTACGATGAGTGATGCGCCGCGTGACGCGGGACAGGATTCCAGCCTGAAAATCTATTTTCGGCTGTTGGGGTACGTAAAGCCCTACACCGGCCTCTTCTTGCTGAGTATCGTGGGCTTCGTCATTTTTGCTTCGACCCAGCCGATGCTGGCCGGCATTCTCAAATACTTTGTCGATGGCTTGAGCAACCCTGAAGCGGTGCTCTTTCCGAATGTCCCTTATCTGAAAGACCTGCAATTGCTGATGGCTGTGCCGCTGCTGATCATCCTGATCGCTGCCTGGCAAGGTCTGGGCTCGTTCCTTGGCAACTATTACCTGGCGAAGGTTTCGCTGGGGTTGGTCCATGACCTGCGTGTCGAGTTGTTCAACAAGCTGCTGGTGCTGCCCAACCGCTATTTCGATACCCACAACTCCGGGCATCTGATCTCGCGCATCACCTTCAACGTCACCATGGTCACCGGTGCCGCCACCGATGCCATCAAGGTGGTGATCCGCGAAGGCCTGACCGTGGTGTTCCTGTTTGGCTATCTGGTCTGGATGAACTGGAAGTTGACGCTGGTGATGCTGGCGATCCTGCCGCTGATTGCCTTGATGGTCGGCAACACCAGCAAGAAATTCCGCAAGCAGAGCAAAAAGATCCAGGTGGCGATGGGCGACGTGACGCACGTGGCGTCCGAGACCATCCAGGGCTATCGCGTGGTGCGCAGCTTCGGTGGCGAGCGTTACGAAGAGCAGCGTTTTGCCGCGGCCAGCCAGAGCAATACCGACAAGCAATTGCGCATGACCAAGACCGGTGCGGTCTACACGCCCATGCTGCAACTGGTGATCTATACCGCCATGGCGGTGCTGATGTTCCTGGTGCTGTTCCTGCGTGGTGACGCCACGGCCGGTGATCTGGTGGCCTACATTACTGCCGCAGGCTTGTTGCCCAAGCCGATCCGACAGCTGTCGGAAGTGAGCTCGACCATCCAGAAAGGCGTTGCCGGTGCCGAAAGCATTTTCGAGCAGCTGGACGTCGAACCTGAAGTCGACACGGGTACCGTCGAGCGCGATCGCATCAGTGGTCATCTGCAGGTGCGCAACCTGAGCTTCTCCTACCCGGGCACCGACCGCGAAGTGCTGAAAAACATCAGCTTCTCGGCGGCGCCTGGTCAGATGATCGCCCTGGTGGGACGCTCTGGCAGTGGCAAATCGACCCTGGCCAGTCTGATTCCACGTTTTTACCATCATGACATCGGTGAAATTCTTCTGGACGATGTGGAAATCGAAGACTACCGCTTGCGCAATTTGCGCAGGCACGTGGCACAGGTTACGCAACATGTGACGCTGTTCAACGACACCATCGCCAACAACATCGCCTATGGCGATCTGGCCGGTGCGCCCCGTGCCGATATCGAACGGGCCGCCAGCGATGCCTATGCGATGGACTTCATCTCGCAAATGCCTGACGGCCTGGATACCCAGGTCGGGGAAAACGGCGTGTTGCTGTCGGGTGGGCAGCGTCAGCGCCTGGCGATTGCCCGGGCCTTGTTGAAAAACGCGCCACTGCTGATTCTCGATGAGGCAACCTCGGCGCTCGATACCGAGTCCGAGCGTCATATCCAGGCTGCGCTGGATCACGTCATGAAAGGGCGGACAACACTGGTCATCGCCCACCGTCTGTCGACCATTGAAAAGGCCGACCTCATTCTGGTGATGGACCAGGGGCAGATCGTCGAGCGCGGCACCCATGCCCAGTTGCTGGCGCAAAACGGCTACTACTCGCGCCTGCATGCGATGGGGCTGGATGCGCCGGCGGAAGATATCGCCTGAGTTCCGCTTTTGCAGGCGCTGTCTCAAGCTGCGATCTTTTTGATTTGCGTTAAAAATCAAAGGGTCGCAGCCTCGTTTCACTCGACAACTCCTACACCGACTCTCCTGAGGTCTTCGCGAATTCATCCCGTTGCAGTCGCCGCACAAGCCGGTGCCTGCCCTGTGTTAATATCGCGCCCCTGTTCATTTTGTATGTGGGTTGCTCCATGAAGTTGTCCATGCCGCGATTCGATCAAGCCCCTGTCTTGGTGGTCGGCGATGTCATGCTCGACCGTTACTGGCATGGTGGGACCTCACGGATTTCCCCTGAGGCGCCAGTACCGGTCGTCAAGGTCGATCACATCGAGGACCGCCCGGGCGGTGCCGCCAACGTTGCGTTGAACATTGCCGCGCTCGGGGCCCCGGCTTCGCTGGTGGGTGTAACCGGCGATGATGAAGCCGCCGACAGCCTGGCCAACAGCCTCAAGGGTGCCGGCGTGCGTGCCCTGTTCCAGCGCGTTGCGCACCAGCCGACCATCGTCAAGCTGCGGGTCATGAGCCGTCACCAGCAACTGCTGCGTATCGACTTCGAAGAACCTTTCGCCACCGACGCCCTGGCGTTGTCCGCGCAAGTCGACGAATTGCTCGAAGGCATCAAGGTGCTGGTGCTGTCCGACTACGGCAAAGGCGCATTGAAAAATCACCAGGTGTTGATCCAGGCCGCCCGTGCCCGTGGCATTCCGGTGCTGGCCGACCCCAAGGGCAAGGATTTTTCGATCTACCGGGGCGCGAGCCTGATCACGCCGAACCTCAGCGAATTCGAAACCATCGTCGGCGGTTGTGCCGATGAGCACGAGCTGGTGAGCAAGGGCGCGCAGTTGATGCACGACCTGGACCTCGGCGCCTTGCTGGTGACCCGCGGCGAGCACGGCATGACCCTGTTGCGTCCGGATCACCCGGCCTTGCACCTGCCGGCCCGTGCCCGTGAAGTGTTCGACGTGACCGGTGCCGGCGACACGGTGATTTCCACCCTGGCGGCGGCCATTGCTGCGGGTGAGGAATTGCCTCACGCGGTCGGCCTGGCCAACCTGGCGGCGGGCATTGTGGTCGGCAAACTCGGTACGGCAGCCATCAGTGCGCCGGAACTGCGTCGCGCGATTCAGCGTGAAGAGGGTTCGGAGCGTGGCGTGCTGGGTCTGGAACAACTGCTGCTGGCCGTTGACGACGCCCGTGCGCACAACGAAAAGATCGTGTTCACCAACGGTTGCTTCGACATCCTGCATGCCGGTCACGTGACCTACCTGGAGCAGGCGCGGGCCCAGGGCGATCGTCTGATCGTCGCGGTCAATGACGATGCCTCGGTCAGTCGCCTGAAAGGGCCGGGCCGGCCGATCAACAGCGTCGACCGTCGCATGGCCGTGCTGGCCGGTCTGGGGGCGGTGGACTGGGTGATCAGCTTCCCTGAAGGCACCCCGGAAAACCTGCTGCGCGAGGTCAAGCCGGATGTGCTGGTCAAAGGTGGCGATTATGGGATCGACCAGGTGGTCGGCGCGGACATCGTGACCGCTTACGGCGGGACGGTGAAAGTGCTGGGCCTGGTGGAAAACAGCTCCACGACCGCAATCGTCGAGAAGATCCGCAAGTCTGAATGACAGAGATCGGTCCCACGCTCTGCGTGGGACCGATTACGGGCGTGCGGTCTTGTGCGGCACGATCTTTTTCAACAGCTGCTTGGCTTTCCCGCGCAACAGCGCCAATCCCGAATGTTTCCCTGGCGGCGTCAAGCCCTGTTGGCGCACCCAATCCTTCCAGCGTATCCGCTCCTCTTTCACCACCCAACCTTCCTGCCGGGCAAAGCTTTCGGCCAGGTACAGCCCGCGCGTGCTCGCCGGGTACAACTGATCTTTTTTCAGGGTGTAGAGCTCGGCCAACGGATGGCCGTCCTGCAAGGGCATCAGGTACAGGTCGGGGCGCTTGCGGTCCAGGCGAGCCACCAGTTGATCGCCTTCCAGGCGTTCGTCGACATGGAACAGGCTCAGGGATTTGGCTTCCTTGGGCACGTCCAGGCGCAAATCGTAGATCAATTGCAAAGACGCTGTGGGCAAATGCACATAGGCCCGCGGCCGTTCGATCAGTTGCAGGTTGGCGCAACGCACTGGCCGCGCCGACCCCGACAGCGGCGACAGGCGAAAGGGCAGGGCTTCACGGTAATGCAAGGCCGAGGAGTAAGGCGCGGGCAGCCAGGTCTCGTTGAAACGGCCATTGAGCCAGCCTTCCGGGGTTTCCAGCAGGCATTCTTCGGCGATCTCCTGAATTGCCGTGTGAAGCGGCAGGTTCAGCTCATGGGCCGGTACATAACCGGATATCAGCTTGAGCACCACATCGCCCCGGTCCTGCCGACGCTGGCGCACCAGCACCCAGTAATCGCGATTCTGCCAATGCAGGGTCAGTCGTACCGAAACCCCCAGGTTGGCCAGCTCAAGGGCAAAACGCTCGGTATCGCCGACCGCCACCGGGCGGCGACGCTGCAAAATCTGGGAAAAATTAAGCGGCCGGCCGACGCTCTGGTAACTCAGGCCTTCGGGAGTCGCTTCGACGAATAAGGGCAGGGTCTTGAAGTTGCTCGGGTTCTTTCTGATGAGCGTACGCGGCATGTCGGCTCCTGCTTAAGGCCGCGTAAGGCGGCGTCAGTTGCTACGTAGGACCTGGGCAACGGTCGCGACGTTATGGGCGAGGTGCAGCGGGTTGATGGTCCCGACAATAGCACTGGCGACCCCCGGATGTTCGAACAACAACTCGAAACTGGCCCGCACCGGATCCACCCCAGGACTGAGGCAGACATGACCGCTGGCGAGGGCTTTTTTTACCAGAATGGCTTTGCCGTGAGCAGCAGCATAGTCAATGACAGGCTTTTCGGATTGTTCGTTCAGATTGTAGGTGACCATCGCGCAATCACCTTGCTCCAGCGCCTTCAGGCCGCCCTCGACCGTCTTGCCGGAAAAGCCGAACCCACGGATCTTGCCTTCGGACTTGAGTGCAGCGAGCGTTTCGTAGACCTCACAGTGGTTGAGGATTGCCAGGTCGTTGCCATCGGAATGCACCAGCACCAGGTCGATGAAGTCGGTTTCCAGACGTTGCAAGCTGCGCTCCACCGACAGTCGGGTGTGCGCGGCAGTGAAATCGTGGCGGGACTGACCGTCGGCAAACTCTTCGCCGACCTTGCTGACGATGACCCAGTCCTGACGTTGCCCGCGCAGCAGAGGGCCGAGGCGCTCTTCGCTGCGGCCATAAGCCGGGGCGGTGTCGATCAGGTTGATGCCCAGGTCGCGAGTGAGCTTGAGCAGCCGGCGCGCGTCGTCATCGTCGGGAATCTGAAAGCCGTTGGGGTACTTGACCCCTTGATCGCGGCCAAGCTTCACAGTGCCCAGGCCCAAGGGGGATACCAGCAGCCCGGTGCTGCCGAGCGGGCGATGCAGATCATGCAGGGTCGGGACGGTCATGGTAGCAGTTGCTCCCAGGCAGGAACGCCCATCGGCGGTTTTGGCAATGGCGGCAATGGCGTTGCAGGGCCAGGTTGAATCCCGTCCCGTTCAAGGCTGTTGATCACTCGATCGGCAAAATCCGGCGCCAGCGCCAATTTGGTTGGCCAGCCCACCAACAGCCGGCCTTCTTCGGCCAGAAAGGCGTTGTCGGGGCGGGTCAGGCCCGTTTGCAGGGGTTCGGCGCGATCCACACGCAAAGTGGCCCACCGTGCGGTGCTCAGGTCGATCCAGGGCAGCAACTGGCCGAGTTCTTTCTGTGCGGTAGCGATTTGCTCGGCGGGCTCACGGGCTACGCCGTCAGTCTCGGCGATATCGCCACCCAGGTACCAGACCCATTGACCATCGGCGGCCGGGTGGGTGGTCACGGTGATGCGCGGTTTGGTGCCGCCGCCCAGGCAGTGGGCGTACAGCGGTTTGAGGCCCGGTCCTTTGGCCATGATCATATGCAGCGGCCGGCGCTGCATGGCTGGCTGGCTCAGGCCCAGGGCTTCGAGCAGTGATGCCGTTCCGGCACCGGCACTGAGGACGATGCGTTGCGCGCGAATCTCACGCTCGTCGACCTTCAGGCCGACCAGGACGCCACCCTCCAGCAGCGGTTCGATGGTCTGCCCGGCGAGCAAGCCGTCACCCGCCAGGTCCGCCAGGCGCTGGACCAGGCTCGGCACGTCGATCACCAGTTCGGCCAGACGATAGACCTTGCCCTTGAAGCGCTTGTCTTGCAGGGCGGGGGGCAGTTGATCGCCCTTGACCTGATCCACGCGACCGCGCACGGCCTTGCTGGCGAAGAAACTGGTGAGGTTGCCGGCAATGGTGCCGGGGGACCAAAGGTAGTGGGCTTCGGACAACAGGCGCACGCCGGACAGGTCCAGCTCGCCGTTGCCCGCCAGCGCTTCGCGCCAGCGTCGCGGCATGTCGGCAATGGCTTCCGAGGCGCCGGTCAGAGCACCATGCAGCGCGTATTTGGCACCGCCATGGATGATGCCCTGGGACTTCATGCTCTGCCCGCCGCCGAGACCGGCGCTTTCCACCAGCACGGTCGAAAAACCCTGGCGACGCAGGCGCGCATTCAGCCAGAGGCCGGCGACACCAGCGCCGACAATCAGAACGTCGGTGGAAATAACGGATGGCATGCAGCGACCTCAGAGTTCAAGACGAAGGCGCAGTATACAGATTCATGCTGAACGCCATGTAGCAGCCGGGTATCAGTGCCCCGCGGTCTTGGAGAAGAGCTGGATGACGACGACCCCCAACACAATCAACCCCATCCCCAGCATCGCCGGCACGTCCAGCTTCTGCCCATAGATGAACAGCGCCGCCACACTGACCATCACAATGCCCATGCCGGCCCATACGGCGTAGGCCACGCCCACCGGCACGCTGCGCACCACCAGGGTGAGCATCCAGAAGGCGATGCCGTAACCGACGATGACCAGGATCAGCGGCAGCGGCGTGCTGATGCCTTTGACCGCTTTCATCGAAACGGTGGCAATGACTTCGGCGCAGATGGCGATGGCCAGGTAGTAGTAGGCGGTCATGGGTCAATCCTCATAAAAATGCTGCTTGCTGAGGCGGCATTCTAGAGATTCCCCAGATGCGGTAAAGTCATTACCTATCTGCTGGGGAGATGGGTTAGCCATGAGCATGCAATGGAATCTGGATCAGTTGCGACTGTTCGTCAGCGTCGCGGAGCAACGTTCGTTTTCCGCCGTGGCGCGCGGCCAGCGCAAGGCGCAGTCGGCGGTCAGCAGTGCAATCGCCTTGCTGGAGGAGGACCTGGGCGTGAGCCTGTTCGACCGCAGCAGCGGTCGGCAGCCCAGACTTACGGAAGCGGGTACGGCCTTGCTTGATGAGGCTCGGGAAGTCCTGCGCCAGTGCGAGCGCCTCAATGGCCGGGCGCTGGCAATGATGCGCGGGCAGGAAGCACGATTGCGCCTGGCCCAGGATGAAGCGATGCCCTATCAGCCCGTGATTGAAAGCCTGGAAGCCCTGGCCGAGCGCTTTCCCAGCCTGGAGGTGCAATTGACCAGTGCCGCCCAGGGCGAAGTGGCGCGCAAACTAGTGGAGCGCCGCGCCGATCTGGGCCTGCTGTTCTTTCATGATCAGATTCCCGAAGCCTTGGAGCGGCGGGTGCTGGGCAGTGTGGAAATGGTCACCGTGTGCGGCGTCGACCATCCGCTGGCGCAACGGACGCAGGTCGATCGCCAGCAATTGGCGCAGCACCGTCAGTTGCTGATGTCGACCCAGTCCAGCCTTTATCCGGGCAGTGAACCGGCCAGTCCGCAAGTCTGGCGGGCCGACAGTTTCTATGTGATGGCCGAATGGCTGGTGCGCGGCCTCGGCTGGGCCTGGTTGCCGCGCCATGTGGTGCAATACCCGACCTATCACGACCAGATGGTCGAATTAAGCAGCGAATGGACCCCGCCGGCGCTGGTGGTGGAGCTGGTCTGGCGTCGCGATGAGCCGCTCGGGCCGGCGGCGCGCTGGCTGGCGGAACGTTTTGCCGTGCACCTGCAGGCGATCGGCGAAAAACCCGATAAACTCCGCCGCCATGAATAGATCTCTCTACACCGTGCTGTTTTACCTGGGGCTGCCATTGGTGGCGATTCGGCTGTGGCTGCGGGCGCGCAAGGCGCCGGCGTATGCCAGGCGCGTTGGCGAGCGCTTCTCCTACGGCATGCCGACGATGAAGCCCGGAGGTATCTGGGTGCACGCGGTGTCGGTGGGCGAAAGCATTGCCGCCGCGCCAATGATCCGCGCCCTGTTGCAACGTTATCCACAGCTCCCGATCACCGTGACCTGTATGACCCCGACCGGCTCGGAACGCATCCAGGCACTGTTTGCCAATGAACCGCGCATCCAGCACTGCTACCTGCCCTACGACTTGCCGTGCGCGGCGAAGCGTTTTCTTGATCGTGTCCAGCCGAAACTGGCAGTGATCATGGAAACCGAGCTCTGGCCCAACCATATCCACCAATGCGCCAAGCGCGGGATTCCCGTGGCCCTGGCCAATGCACGATTGTCCGAGCGCTCGGCCAGAGGCTATGGCCGGTTCGGCAAACTGACCGGGCCGATGCTTGCCGAGATGAGCCTGTTCGCCGTGCAGACCGAAGCCGAAGCGCAGCGTTTCCGGGAGTTGGGCGCACGGGATGAGACCGTTGAAGTCACCGGTTCGATCAAGTTCGACCTGACCATCGACCCGCAACTGCTGCAGCGCGCCACCGAACTGCGCGGGCAGTGGCAGGCCCAGGAACGTCCGGTGTGGATCGCCGCCAGCACCCACGACGGTGAAGACGAAGTGGTACTGGCCGCTCATCGGCGGTTGCTGGCGAGCCATCCCGATGCGTTGCTGATCCTGGTGCCAAGGCACCCGGAGCGCTTTGACTCGATGTTCGAATTGTGCCGCCATCAGGGCTTTGCCACGGTCCGTCGCTCCACGGGTGAGGCGGTGACTGCCGATACGTCAGTGTTGCTAGGCGATACGATGGGCGAATTGCTGTTTCTCTACGCCCTGGCCGACAGCGCTTTCGTCGGGGGCAGCCTGGTGCCCAACGGCGGGCATAACCTTTTGGAGCCGGCAGCCCTGGCCAAACCGGTGTTGAGTGGTCCGCACCTGTTCAACTTCCTCGAAATCGCCGCGCAACTGCGCAGTGCCGGCGCGTTGCAGGAAGTGGACGATGCCGAAGGGCTGGCATTGGCGGTACAACGCCTGTTCGAATTACCGAGGGATGCGCAACGCATGGCGCAGGCGGGGCTGACGGTGATGCGTCGCAACCAAGGCGCGTTGCAGCGTTTGCTGGATGGGTTGGGGCGGTTGATCGACTGACCTGAAGCCTGAAGCCTGAAGCCTGAAGCCTGAAGCCTGAAACCTGAAATCTGAAACCTGTGGCGAGGGAGCTTGCTCCCGTCCGGCTGCGGAGCAGTCGTAAACCGGCCATTGCGCTGGGTCAGTCGAAATGCATTCGCTGGTTTTGGGGCCGCTACGCGACCCAGCGGGAGCAAGCTCCCTCGCTACTAAAAGCCTTTTAGCAGGATGGGTCTGTTACTGGCCGGGTCTGGCTTTGAGTTGTTCAGCCGCAGCCTTGGCCAGATCCGGCGGCAGGAAATCCTTGTCCGGGTTGTAATTGGGGTTGAGCCAGCGCGCCAGGTCCTGCAGATCCCCCGGGTTCAGGGTGCCGGCCTGTTGCTTGAGGCGCAGGTTGTCGAGGATATAGTCGTAGCGGGTGTTGTTGTAGTCACGGACCGAGGTGTACAGCGAACGCTGTGCATCCAGCACGTCGACAATGTTTCGCGTACCCACCTGATATCCGATTTCCGTCGCTTCCACCGCACTCTGGTTGGAAATGATCGACTGCTTGCGCGCCTGCACCTGCTCGACGTCGGTGTTCACCGCACGATGCAGGTCGCGGGTGTTTTCCACGATGGAGCGAAGCAGGGATTCACGCTGCTGCTCGGTCTGGTCCAGTTGGGCGTACCCTTGGCGTACCTGGGAATTGATCAGGCCACCGCTGTAGATCGGGATGCTCAGTTGCAGACCGATCGAGGTCTGCTCGACATCGCCTTTGTACGGCAGGGGGAGGTTGTTCGGGTTGCTGAAACCCAAGGCATCGTTGTCGCCTTTTTCGTACCGGGCCACCGCATCGACAGTCGGCGCATGGCCAGCCTTGCGTTGCTTGAGCGTTTGTTCGGCGGCGCTGACGGCGTAGTTGCTGGCCAGCAGATTGAGGTTCTGCCGGGCCGCCGTTTCGACCCAGGCCTTGGCGTCGTTGGGGGCCGGCGGCAGGATCGGCAGGTTATGGCTGATGCCCTGGATCGAGTTGTAGCGACGGTTGGTCAGGGTGACCAACGCTTCGAAAGCATCATCCACCTGGCGCTGCGCAACAATGCGGTTGGCCCGCGCGGTGTCGTAGCTGGCCTGGGAGTTCAGCACGTCGGTCTTGTCCGACAGGCCGACGTCGAAGCGCTCGTTGGACTGGTCCAATTGACGCTTGAACGCGGCTTCCTCGGCCTTGGTCGATGCCAGGTTGTCCTGGCTGCGCAACACGTTGAAGTAACTGTCGGCGGTTTGCAGGATCAGGTTCTGTTCGGTCGCAGAGAGTTGCAGCGCGGCCTGTTCATTCACGTCCTTGGCGGCCTGGAACTGGAACCAGCGATCAGCACGGAACAAGGGTTGTGCCAGGGTGGCCTGATACGAATGGGCATTGCGGTTGGCGGTAGCGGAAGGCTGATCGATCGAGGTGCGCACGCTGGTGACATCGGCGCCGCCAGACAGGTTGGGCAGCAACCCGGCGCGGGCCTGGGGCACGACTTCTTTCTGCGCGCCATATTGGGCAACGGCGGCCGCCAGGTCGGCGTTGTTGTTGACCGCCTCCTGATAGACGCTGACCAGATCGGTCTTGGTCGATAAGGGCGCTTCTGCTGCCCAGGCCATTCCATTGGACGCACAAGACACGGCAACGGCCAGTGAGAGTTTGCGCAGCATGAGGCGATCCCTAGAAAAATTATGCTGATAATTTGAGCGCCAAGGCTACGGCGCGGCACTTGCAGCGTCAATGCGCAGCACGGCCGTAGCGAGTGTAGTTGCGCTGGAGAGCGGCAACAATCCTGCCGTTCTGGGTAATTACGCCATTCATCACGGTGTTTATCGCGGTGTTGGCGTTCTTGAGCCGTTGTGTCTAGACTGGCCACGTTCTTGTCGGGGTGCCTTGCTATGAGGCTGAGATCGAATAATTTCGGATCCCGTTGAACCTGATCAGGTTAGCGCCTGCGTAGGGAACAAGATTTCTCGTCACCCGGCGAGTCCTCTTGTGCTTCGTCCGGGATGTGATTCGACCATCGAACACCCCTCGAGCACTGAGCACAGCACGGCTGGATTTTCCAGCTCACGTGCGTCCATTCGTTACAGGTTCGCTCCGACAAAATTCCACTGCCTGGATGCTGTCTGGAGAGCCCGTGATGACCATAAAAGCAAAAATCGCCACCAACCTGAGTGACTCGGCCAAGGTCGATCAGCAATCGGTTCAGCCGTTTACCCGCTCGCAAAAAATCTATGTTCAGGGAAGCCGCCCGGACATTCTCGTACCGATGCGCGAAATCAGCCTCGACGTGACGCCGACCGACTTCGGCGGCGAGGTCAATGCGCCGGTGGTGGTGTATGACACCTCGGGCCCCTACACCGATCCCAATGTGATTATCGACGTGCGCAAAGGCCTGGCCGACGTGCGCTCGCCCTGGATCGAAGCCCGTGGCGACACCGAGCGCCTCAGTGGCCTGAGCTCCAACTTCGGCCAGGAACGCCTCGCCGATCCGGAACTGACCCAGCTGCGTTTTGCCCACGTCAACAACCCGCGCCGCGCCAAGGCCGGGGCCAACGTCAGCCAGATGCACTATGCCCGCCAAGGCATCATCACCGCCGAGATGGAGTACGTCGCCATCCGCGAAAACATGAAGCTGGAAGTGGCCCGCGCCGCCGGCCTGCTGGACCAGCAACACGCCGGCCACAGTTTCGGCGCCAGCGTGCCGAAAATCATCACCCCTGAATTCGTTCGCGACGAGATCGCCCGCGGTCGCGCGATCATTCCGGCCAACATCAACCACACCGAACTGGAACCGATGATCATCGGCCGTAACTTCCTGGTGAAGATCAACGGCAACATCGGCAACAGCGCCTTGGGTTCGTCCATCGAAGAAGAAGTGGCGAAACTGACCTGGGGCATTCGCTGGGGTTCGGACACGGTCATGGACCTGTCCACCGGCAAGCACATTCACGAAACCCGTGAGTGGATCATCCGCAACTCGCCGGTGCCGATCGGTACCGTGCCGATTTATCAGGCCCTGGAAAAAGTCGGCGGCGTCGCCGAAGACCTGACCTGGGAGCTGTTCCGCGACACGCTGATCGAGCAGGCCGAGCAGGGCGTCGACTACTTCACCATCCACGCCGGTGTGTTGCTGCGCTACGTGCCGATGACCGCCAAGCGCGTGACCGGCATCGTGTCCCGCGGCGGTTCGATCATGGCCAAGTGGTGCCTGGCGCATCACAAGGAAAACTTCCTCTACACCCATTTCGAAGACATCTGCGAAATCATGAAGGCCTACGACGTCAGCTTCTCGCTGGGCGACGGCCTGCGTCCGGGATCGATTGCCGATGCCAACGACGAAGCGCAGTTCGGTGAGCTGGAAACCTTGGGCGAGCTGACCAAGATCGCCTGGAAGCACGACGTGCAGTGCATGATCGAAGGCCCGGGCCACGTGCCGATGCAGTTGATCAAGGAGAACATGGACAAGCAGCTCGAGTGCTGCGACGAGGCGCCGTTCTACACCCTCGGTCCTTTGACCACCGACATCGCACCGGGCTACGACCACATCACCTCCGGCATCGGTGCGGCGATGATCGGCTGGTTCGGTTGCGCCATGCTCTGCTACGTGACGCCCAAGGAGCACCTGGGCCTGCCGAACAAGGATGACGTGAAGACCGGCATCATCACCTACAAGATCGCCGCCCACGCCGCCGATCTGGCCAAGGGGCATCCGGGGGCGCAGATCCGCGACAATGCCCTGAGCAAGGCGCGTTTCGAATTCCGTTGGGAAGACCAGTTCAACCTGGGCCTGGACCCGGACACCGCTCGTTCGTATCACGATGAAACCCTGCCGAAGGATTCGGCCAAGGTCGCGCACTTCTGCTCCATGTGCGGGCCGAAATTCTGCTCGATGAAAATCACCCAGGAAGTGCGTGAATACGCGGCCAACCAGCGGATCGAAGCGCTCGACGTGGATGTCGCCCAAGGCATGGCCGAACAGGCCGAGCGCTTCAAGCAGGAAGGCAGTCAGCTGTACAAGAAGGTTTGATCTGACCTGTGATTGACGGCGCCTGTGCTGCCGTCTTCGCGAGCAAGCCCGCTCCCACAGTGGACCGCGTCCGCCCGGACAACTCGGTCAACTGTGGGAGCGGGCTTGCTCGCGAAGGCGTCGGACCGGGCACCCAACATCTCAATGACACAATTATCCCTCTGAGATAACACCCTTGAGCATTCAACCCAGCACTTATTCACCTGACATTGCGGTCCCCACCGACAAACGTGTGTTCGGCGGTCGCGATCTGTTTTCCCTGTGGTTCTCCCTCGGCATCGGCCTGATGGTCCTGCAGACCGGCGCCTTGCTCGCGCCGGGCCTGGGCCTGTCCGGCTCGTTGCTGGCGATCTTCCTCGGCACCCTGGTCGGCGTTCTGCTGCTGGCGGCGGTGGGCGTGATCGGCAGCGATACCGGCCTGTCGTCGATGGCCGCGCTCAAACTCAGCCTGGGTGCCAAGGGCGCGAGCCTGCCGGCGGTGCTGAACCTGCTGCAACTGATCGGTTGGGGCTCGTTCGAAATCATCGTCATGCGCGATGCCGCCAGCCTGTTGGGCGCCCGCGCGTTCAGCGAAGGCAGCCTGCTGTCCAACCCGATGCTGTGGACGCTGGTCTTCGGCGCACTGGCCACCCTGTTGGCCGTTAGCGGGCCGTTGACTTTCGTACGGCAGATCCTGCGCAAATGGGGCATCTGGCTGCTGCTGGCCGCGTGCATCTGGCTGACCTGGAACCTGTTCGCCAAGGCCGATCTGGCCGCACTCTGGGCCCAGGCCGGTGACGGCTCGATGCCGTTCGCCGTGGGTTTTGATATCGCCATCGCCATGCCGCTGTCGTGGTTGCCGCTGATCGCCGACTACTCGCGTTTCGGCAAGCGTGCGAAAAATGTGTTTGGCGGTACCGCCATCGGCTTCTTTATCGGTAACTTCTGGCTGATGAGCCTGGGCGTGGCCTACACCCTGGCGTTCGCGCCGAGCGGTGAAGTCAATGCCTTGCTGTTGGCGCTGGCCGGGGCCGGCCTGGGGATTCCGCTGCTGCTGATTCTGTTGGACGAGTCGGAAAACGCCTTTGCCGATATCCACTCGGCGGCGGTGTCCAGCGGGATTCTGTTGCGGATGAAGGTCGAGCACCTGGCGCTGGCCATCGGCGTGGTCTGCACCCTGATCGCGTTGCTGGCGCCCCTGGCTCAGTACCAGAACTTCCTGCTGTTGATCGGTTCGGTGTTCGCGCCGCTGTTCGGCGTGGTGCTGGTCGATCATTTCATCCTGCGCAAGCGCAGTGGCCAGGTGGCGTCAGCTGCGTTGCGCTGGCCGGCACTGCTGGCCTGGCTGGGCGGCATCAGCACCTATCATCTGCTGGCCAACCTGTATCCGGATGTCGGTGCAACCCTGCCGGCGCTGGTCCTGGCAGGGCTGTTGCAGCTGGTGCTGGGACGGGCCTTCAGTTACGGCCGGGAAACAGCTCGGGCTTGAGGATGCCGTTGAGGCGAGGGTAGGGGATCTTCAGTTCGACATGGCCCAGCGCGTAAGGCGCGATGCTGCTGGTTTCGTACTTGAGGATCACCCCGCCATAGGTCAGCGCCACGTTCTGGGTTTTCTGGAACGGCCAGCTCTTGACGAACTCCGGTTCCTGATCGAGCTTGGTGCTGATCAACCAGCTGTTGTGCGCCACCTGCGCTGCCTTCCAGAATGCCTCTTCCTGCCCCGGCAACAGCATGTCCGACAGCGTCAGCACCTTGTGCTGCTGGCGCGAATAGTTGATGAACCCGCGCCCCGGCGTGCCATGGGCGCCGCCGGTGTCCAGGTAACTGGACAATTCGACGATCACCAAGCCGTCATGCTGCTCGCGTACTTTGGCTTGCAGATAACTGCTGTTGCGCGGTCCGGCCGTGCGCAAGAACTGCTCGCGATAGGCCGCCAGCGTCGGCGCCACCGGTGCATCCGGTGAGGTGCGGGTCATTTGCAGCAGGCGTTTTTCGATGATGCCGTCCAGTTCGGGCTCGGCGGGAAAGTGCAGGGTATCGATATTCACCAGCGGACAGTCCTGGTCCGAGCAGCCCGGCTTGAGCTGTTCGGTGGCGTCGCGGGTGGTTTCCAGCGGCACGCGATAGTTCGGCTGGAACAGGCTCTGGCAGGCGCCCAGGGTCAGGGCGATAGCGGCCGCGGAGGCAATTTTAAAAAGCGACATGGGTGTCCTTCATAAAACAGGGAAAGGCAAAAAGTTACCGCTTCGACTACCAACGGCGCAGTCAGTTCGCCACTAAGCTAATTAGAGTGGGTTTCGCCCTCACCGTCTATCCCGCTGACGGGAAAGGGGCTGCATCAAACGGCAAGGGCGCGTTAGGATGGCGCGAAGTCGAGGTTGGAGCCTCGGTGTAGATACGAGGATTGTCATGACTGATTTTGCCAACGCCCTTCCGACTGCCGTAGAGATCGTCCGGCGCGAAAAGTGCTTCGAGGGCTTCTACAAGCTCGATCGCGTTCATTTGCGCCACGAATTGTTCGCTGGCGGCATGAGTCGTGAGATCAATCGTGAATTGTTTGTCCGCCACGATGCGGTGTGCGTTCTGCCTTACGATCCGCAGCGCGACGAAGTGGTGTTGATCGAGCAGTTTCGTGTCGGCGCCCTGGGCAAGACCGACAACCCATGGCTGATCGAACTGGTCGCTGGTCTGATCGACAAGGACGAACAGCCGGAAGAAGTTGCTCACCGCGAAGCGCAGGAGGAAGCTGGGCTGGTATTGAAGGCGCTGTGGCCGATGACCAAGTATTTTCCATCGCCCGGCGGCAGCGACGAATTCGTGCATTTGTACCTGGGGCGCTGCGACAGCAACGGGGCCGGCGGCCTGCATGGGCTGGAGGAAGAAGCAGAAGATATCCGCGTCACGGTGTGGGCTTTCGAAGATGCCCTGCAAGCCGTACGCGACGGACGTATTGCCAACGCGGCCAGTATCATTGCCTTGCAGTGGCTGGCCTTGAATCGCGTTGAAGTGAGGGGGTTATGGTCGTAAACAAGCTGCGCGATCGCTATCGGGTAGACCTGGCAGGGCTGCAAGCGTCCTGCGAGGCGAACTACGCACGCCTGATGCGATTGCTGCCGGACATGCGCAGCGAACCGGCGGCGCGGCGCATCGCCGTGACCCATGGTGACCAGATGCTCGGGGTATTGGCGCTGGAGGTGCTGCAAGTCTGTCCGTACACCACCACCTTGCAAGTGCGCCAGGAGCACAGCCTGCCGTGGCTGCCGGTGCCCCGGCTCGAGGTGCAGGTCTATCACGACGCCTGCATGGCCGAAGTGGTCAGCGCCGAGCATGCGCGACGCTTTCGCGGCATCTATCCTTATCCGAACGCCTCGATGCACCAGCCTGACGAAAAGGCCCAACTGAACATGTTCCTGGGCGAGTGGCTGAGCCATTGCCTGGCGTTGGGGCATGAATACGAAGTGGTCCGTTGACGTTGTTGTGAACTGCGTCAGGTTCACAGGTTTCCCCTTTCGAGCGTCCCCCAGCATAATCGCGCCATTGACCCCATTTTGTGATCACGCCCTGGGAGATCGCCTTGCCGAGCGTATCCACATTGACCACCGCCGATTCGGCGTTGCTGGTGCAACTGTCCGACAGCCACCTGTTTGCAGAGCGGGACAGCGTGCTGCTGGGCATGAATACCCGTGAAAGCCTGCAAAAAGTCATCGAACTGGTGCGTGCGCAGCAACCGCGGATCGACCTGGTCCTGGCCACGGGCGACCTGTCCCAGGACGGCACGCTGGAGTCCTACCAGCAGTTTCGGGATTTGACTGCCGCGCTCGATGCGCCGACGCGTTGGATTCCCGGCAATCACGACGAACCTCGACTCATGGCCGAGGCAGCGGTGCAAAGCGCCTTGCTGGAACCGGTGGTGGACATCGGCAACTGGCGCGTCACCTTGCTCGATTCGGCGGTGCCGGGCTCCGTGCCGGGGTATCTGCAGGACGAGCAACTGCAATTGCTGGCCCGTTCATTGAGCGAGGCCCCCCAGCGCCATCATCTGGTGTGCTTCCATCATCATCCGGTGTCGATCGGCTGCCCCTGGATGGAGCCGATCGGGCTGCGCAATCCCGAGGCATTGTTCGCGGTGCTGGATCGTTTTCCCCAGGTGCGTGCCGTGCTGTGGGGGCATGTGCATCAGGAAATCGATCAATGGCGCAACGACGTACGGTTGATCGCCTCGCCCTCCACCTGCATTCAGTTCGAGCCGGGCAGCGAGGACTTCAAGGTCGGCGAACAGGCGCCGGGGTATCGCTGGTTGCGATTACTGCCCGATGGCCAACTGGAAACCGGTGTCGAGCGTGTCACCGGGTTCGACTTCACGGTCGACTACGGTTCCAACGGCTATTGACCCCAAACATCCCCCGTAGGAGCGACACACAACCCTTGTGGGAGCGGGCTTGCTCGCGAAGACGTCCACATGGACAACACATATCCCACGGATATCCCCGATTCCCCAGACACCCTGTAAACTCCGCTCTTTTACCCGACGCACAGGGAGTCCCAATGTCCGGCTCGATCCTTTATATCCACGGTTTCAACAGCGCGCCTGCCTCGCAAAAGGCCACTCAGTTGAGCCAGGTGATGGAGCGGTTGGGCCTGAGCGATCAACTGCGCGTCCCGGCCTTGCATCACCATCCCCGCGAGGCGATTGGCCAGCTGGAACAGGCGATTGCCGAGCTCGGTCGGCCATTGCTGGTCGGCAGCTCGCTCGGCGGCTACTATGCGACTCACCTGGCCGAGCGTCATGGCTTGAAGGCGTTGTTGATCAACCCTGCCGTCAGCCCGCACCGGATGTTCGACGGGTTTCTGGGGACGCAGAAAAACCTGTATACCGATGAGACCTGGGAACTGACTCACGACCACGTGACGGCCCTGGCCGAGCTGGAAGTGCCGGCACCGCAGGACCCGCATCGCTATCAGGTGTGGTTGCAGACCGGGGACGAAACGCTGGACTACCGCCTCGCCCAGCAGTATTACCGGGCCTGCGCCTTGCGGATTCAGGCCGGTGGCGACCATGGTTTCCAGGGGTTTGCCGAACGACTTGCGGCGATGCTCAGCTTTGCCGGGATCGGTGCCGACAAGTATCAGGCCATCGATTTCACGGCGCTTTGATTCTCAGCGGACATTGCCCGTTTTTTGCACTGAATTTTTTTCACTGAACAGCTTTTCATTGAAGGACGACGAGACCCCATGGCCACTCCCAGCGCTAGCTCCTATAACGCCGACGCCATCGAAGTCCTCTCGGGCCTCGACCCGGTGCGCAAGCGCCCCGGCATGTACACCGACACCAGCCGCCCGAACCACCTGGCCCAGGAAGTCATCGACAATAGCGTCGACGAAGCGTTGGCCGGGCACGCCAAATCGGTGCAGGTCATCCTGCACGCCGACCACTCGCTGGAAGTCAGCGACGATGGCCGTGGCATGCCGGTGGACATTCACCCTGAGGAAGGCGTGTCGGGTGTCGAACTGATCCTCACCAAGCTCCACGCGGGCGGCAAGTTTTCCAACAAGAACTACCAGTTTTCCGGCGGTCTGCACGGGGTGGGTATTTCCGTGGTCAACGCCTTGTCGACGCAAGTGCGGGTGCGGGTCAAGCGCGACGGCAACGAATACCAGATGACCTTCGCCGACGGCTTCAAGGCCAGCGAACTGGAAATCGTCGGTACGGTCGGCAAGCGCAACACCGGGACCAGCGTGTTCTTCGCGCCGGACCCGAAGTACTTCGATTCCCCGAAATTCTCCATCAGCCGCCTCAAGCACGTGCTCAAGGCCAAGGCCGTACTGTGCCCGGGGCTGCTGGTCAGCTTTGAAGACAAGGCCACCGGCGAGAAAGTCGAATGGCATTACGAGGATGGTCTGCGCTCCTATCTGGTCGACGCCGTCAGCGAGTTCGAGCGCCTGCCGAACGAGCCGTTCTGCGGCAGCCTGGCCGGTAACAAAGAGGCGGTGGACTGGGCGCTGCTGTGGCTGCCGGAAGGTGGCGACGCAGTCCAGGAAAGCTACGTCAACCTGATCCCGACCGCACAGGGCGGTACCCACGTCAACGGCCTGCGCCAGGGCCTGCTCGATGCCATGCGCGAGTTCTGTGAATTCCGTAGCCTGCTGCCGCGCGGCGTGAAGCTGGCCCCGGAAGACGTCTGGGAGCGCATCGCCTTCGTGCTGTCGATGAAGATGCAGGAGCCGCAATTCTCCGGCCAGACCAAGGAGCGTCTGTCTTCCCGCGAGGCGGCGGCGTTCGTTTCCGGGGTGGTCAAGGATGCGTTCAGCCTGTGGCTCAACGCCAACCCGGAAACCGGTCTGGCGCTGGCCGAACTGGCGATCAACAACGCTGGCCGTCGGCTGAAGGCGAGCAAGAAGGTCGAGCGCAAGCGCATCACCCAGGGCCCGGCGCTGCCGGGCAAACTCGCCGACTGCGCCGGGCAGGACCCGATGCGCTCTGAGCTGTTCCTGGTGGAAGGTGATTCCGCAGGCGGCTCGGCCAAGCAGGCGCGGGACAAAGAGTTCCAGGCGATCCTGCCGTTGCGCGGCAAGATCCTCAACACCTGGGAAGTCGACGGCAGCGAAGTGCTGGCCAGCCAGGAAGTGCACAACATCGCCGTGGCCATCGGTGTCGATCCCGGCGCGGCAGACATGAGTCAGCTGCGTTACGGCAAGATCTGCATCCTCGCCGACGCCGACTCCGACGGCCTGCACATCGCGACCCTGCTCTGTGCCTTGTTCGTCCAGCATTTCCGCGCGCTGGTGGATGCCGGTCACGTCTACGTCGCAATGCCGCCGCTGTACCGCATCGATCTGGGCAAGGAAATCTACTACGCCCTGGACGAAGCCGAGCGCGATGGCATCCTCGATCGCCTTGTAGCCGAGAAAAAACGCGGTAAGCCGCAGGTCACCCGATTCAAGGGCCTGGGTGAAATGAACCCGCCGCAGCTGCGTGAAACCACCATGGACCCGAACACCCGCCGCCTGGTGCAACTGACCCTGGGCGATGATTTCGAGGCGACCTCGGAAATGATGGACATGCTGCTGGCGAAAAAACGCGCAGGCGATCGCAAGACCTGGCTGGAATCCAAAGGCAACCTGGCGGAGGTGCTGGGCTGATGCGTCTGGGCTTTGCCCTGGCGTGTGCGTTGCTGCTGAGCTCGATTGCGGTGTCCGCCGAGCCGGCTCCGCAACTGCGGTTGTTGTCCGAGCACGCCGTAGACGGCATGCGCGGCGGCAATCTCTCGGGATTGGCGCAGTGCGGCAAGGACTTGTGGACGGTGTCCGACCGCGACGACGACCAGATCTATCGCCTCGAAACCGGCGACGGTGTCTGGCAGGCTGAAACGGTGCGCATCGGTGTTCCCCCGGTGCCCGACAGCGGTTTGCCCTGGGGCTTGCGTTCGCGGGCCTGGGTGGCGTCATTCGTGCGCGGCGGCGACCTGGACTTCGAAGGCATCACGTGCGACAGCGCCGGCAACCGTTATGTGGTCAGCGAGGCGCATGCCGCCGTGCTGCAAATTCCACCCACCGGGCCGGCTTCATGGCTGAAGATTTCGCCGCTCCTGGTTCGCGAAGCGCGGGCCAGCGGCATGTTGTTGGGCTTCAATGCGCTGTTCGAGGGGTTGGCGATCAATCCTGAGGGCGACCAATTGTGGTTGGCCGCCGAGCGCGAAAGTCGCGGGTTGCTGCTGATCAAGCGCAAGCAGACCGTGTGGGATTGTGATGGTAAATGTGTGCTGCTCAGCGAAGGCGGCAGAGAAATGCAGCCTGCGCAGTTTCCAAATGCCAGGCCGTTACCACGGGACTTTGCCGATCTGTCGCTGTTCAACGGCAAGCTGTTTACCCTCGAGCGCAACGCGTTCGAGATTTGTCGTCGTGACGCGGTGACGGCCAAGGTCGAGCGCTGTTGGTCGTTCGCCGATGAAGCCTTGCAGGAGCGCCGCCGTTATCCACAGCCCTTTGGGCTGGCGGAAGCGTTGGTCGTGGATGCCGATGGGGCGTGGATCGGCATCGATAACAACACCGGCGCCCGTGCCGATGGTGAGGTCCGCCCGATCGTCTGGCGCTTTGCGGCACCGGAAGGTGGCTGGAGCGCCAAGCCGTGAGGCAGCAGACGCCAGGCCAGCGTGCCGGCCGGGTGTTTCTGGTCCTGGCCTGGTGTGCGGCACTGTTTCTGGCGACGCGATTTTTCGGTCAGTGGGAAGAGCGCCAGCAAAATCCGAACGTGGTGCTGACGTCGGAGCAGGGCGATGGTTTTATCGAGGTGAAACTGGCCAGCAATGCCCAGGGTCACTTCGTCGCCAGTGGCCATATCAACGGCCAACCGGTGGATTTCATGCTCGACACCGGGGCCACCGATGTGGCGATCCCGGCCGAGTTGGCCGAGCGTTTGAAGCTCGAAGAAGGTTTCGGTGTGACCCTGAGCACGGCCAATGGCCTGAGCCAGGGCTATCGCACCCGTATCGACCGCCTGCAACTGGGCGACATCGTGCTGCGGGATGTCCGCGCACTGGTGGCGCCCGGGCTGCATGGCGAGCAGGTGCTGCTCGGCATGAGCGCCCTGAACAAACTTGAATTTACCCAGCGCGGTGGCACCATGCTGCTGCGCCAGACAACGAACCGATGAGGCCCGCATGAGCGACATCCTTGCAGACAGCTTAGATGGCGTAGAACGCCGATCGCTGGCTGACTTCACCGAAAATGCCTACCTCAACTATTCCATGTACGTGATCATGGACCGCGCCCTGCCGCATATCGGCGACGGCCTGAAGCCCGTGCAGCGGCGCATCATCTACGCCATGAGCGAGTTGGGACTGGATGCCGACTCCAAGCACAAGAAATCGGCGCGTACCGTCGGTGACGTGCTCGGTAAATTCCACCCCCACGGCGACTCGGCCTGCTACGAAGCCATGGTGCTGATGGCCCAGCCGTTCAGCTACCGCTACACGCTGGTCGATGGCCAGGGTAACTGGGGTGCGCCGGATGATCCCAAGTCCTTCGCCGCCATGCGATACACCGAAGCGCGGTTGTCGCGTTATTCCGAAGTGCTGCTCAGTGAACTGGGCCAGGGCACCGCGGACTGGGGGCCGAACTTCGACGGCACCCTCGACGAACCCTTGGTGTTGCCGGCACGTTTGCCGAACATCCTGCTCAATGGCACCACCGGCATCGCCGTGGGCATGGCCACCGACGTGCCGCCGCACAACCTGAGGGAAGTCGCTACGGCATGCGTTCGCTTGCTCGATGAGCCGAAAGCCACGGTCGAGCAGCTCTGTGAGCACATCCAGGGCCCGGATTACCCGACCGAAGCGGAAATCATCACGCCCCGCGCCGATCTGCTGAAAATGTACGAAACCGGCAAGGGCTCGGTGCGCATGCGCGCCGTGTACCACATTGAAGACGGCGATATCGTCGTGACTGCGCTGCCGCATCAGGTGTCCGGGGCCAAGGTCCTGGAGCAGATCGCCGCGATGATGCAGGCCAAGCCTTCCAAGGCGCCGCAGGTTGCGGACCTGCGCGATGAGTCGGACCACGAGAACCCGTGCCGCATCGTGATCATTCCGGTCAACAGCCGTGTCGATCATGACGCGCTGATGCAGCACCTGTTCGCCACCACCGAGTTGGAATCCAGCTACCGGGTCAACGTCAATATCATTGGCCTGGATGGCAAGCCGCAGTTGAAGAATCTGCGGGCGTTGCTGGTGGAATGGCTGGAGTTCCGGGTGCAGACCGTTCGTCGCCGCCTGCAATTCCGTCTTGATAAGGTCGAGCGTCGGCTGCACCTGTTGGACGGTTTGCTGATTGCCTACCTCAACCTGGATGAAGTGATCCACATCATCCGTACCGAGGAGCACCCGCGGGCCAAATTGATCGAGCGTTTCGCCCTGAGTGAAATCCAGGCCGATTACATCCTCGACACCCGGTTGCGTCAGTTGGCGCGCCTGGAAGAAATGAAGCTGCGTGCCGAGCAGGATGAACTGCTCAAGGAACAAGCCAAGCTGCAGGCCTTGCTGAGCAGTGAAGCCAAGCTGAAGAAGCTGGTGCGCAGCGAACTGATCAAGGACGCCGAAACCTATGGCGACGACCGTCGCTCGCCCATCGTCGAGCGCGCCGAAGCCAAGGCCCTGACCGAAACCGAACTGCTGCCGAACGAGAAAATTACCGTCGTGCTGTCGGAAAAGGGCTGGATTCGCTCCGCCAAGGGCCATGAGATCGACGCCACCGGGCTTTCCTATAAGGCGGGCGATGGCTTCAAGACCTCGGCGGCCGGGCGCTCCAACCAGTTCGCCGTGTTTATCGACTCCACCGGTCGCAGCTACTCGGTAGCCGCGCATACGCTGCCATCGGCCCGTGGTCAGGGTGAGCCGCTGACCGGCCGTCTGACGCCACCGCCAGGGGCGAGCTTTGAATGCGTGCTGATGCCCGACGACGATGCGCTGTACGTCATCGCCTCCGACGCCGGTTACGGATTCGTGGTCAAGGGTGAAGACCTGCAGGCCAAGAACAAGGCCGGCAAGGCGCTGCTGAGCCTGCCGAACAACGCCAAGGTGATCGCGCCGCGTCCGGTGGCCGATCGTGAGAGCAACTGGCTGGCCTCGGTGACCACCGAAGGTCGCCTGCTGATCTTCAAGATCAGCGATCTGCCACAATTAGGTAAGGGCAAAGGCAACAAGATCATCGGGATTTCCGGTGAGCGAGTGGCCAGCCGCGAAGAGTATGTCACGGACATCGCCGTCATTCCGGATGGCGCCACCTTGGTGCTTCAGGCCGGAAAACGTACCTTGTCACTGAAAGCGGACGACCTCGAGCACTACAAGGGTGAGCGTGGGCGTCGTGGTAACAAATTGCCACGTGGCTTCCAGAGGGTGGATGCGCTGCTCGTCGAATAGCTCAATCAGGCGTATTAGAGGCGTCGATCCACGATTTAACCCGTAGATCGACGCTTTCGCGCTGGAGTCGGAACGCATATTCACGGATGATATAGCCTTTCAAGCGCCGGCGTGGCCGAGCGTTCTTCATATTTATTGAGTATTTTCACTGTGGTCAGCCTTGTGGCGATCACCTGGATGGGACGATGACTGCTCTGCGCCTTCCTTTTATTTTGATGCTCGCCGGCGTTCTTGGCCTGGCGGGTTGCAGCGTGCACCAGCCGGTGTCGTTGTATCAACTGGACAGCGGAAGTCCGGTTCAGCCTGCGCAAAGCGCGGGCATGGCGGTTTTGCTGGGTCCGGTGGTGGTGGCTGACTACCTGCAACGCGAAACCCTGTTGCAGCGCCAGCCTGACGGCAGTCTGCAAGCGTCGACCGACGGTCGTTGGGCCGGAAGTCTGTCCTCCGATATCGACCAGTTGTTGTTGCGTCAGGTAGCAGGGCATCTGGACAGCCAGCGCGTCGTGCTGGCGCCGGCGACCTTGGGTTTCACCCCGGATGTACAGGTGCTGTTGACCATTACCCGGCTGGACTCCGGTGCAAAACAACCGGCGATCCTCGACGCGCAATGGCGCCTGATCGACCGCCGTGGCCAGGTGCGTGACAACCGCATCATCCATCTGCAGGAACAGCACGCCGGCACTACCGCCGCGCAGGTTCAGGCACAGGGTGCGTTGTTGCAGAAGCTTGCCGAACAATTGTCCGTCGCGCTCAAGCCTTTGGCCAACCAACCGCCCATCGCTGAAGTGCCAAAGAAAACGGCGCCCAAGCCTGTAGCGCCTGCGGCGGAACAGGAAAAACAGCCGAAGATCCCGATGGCTTCGCCGATTCGTACGGATATGGAAGTGTTTCGCTTCTAAATAGTGTGATCGAACAATCTTCAAAGCCCGCCTTATGCGGGCTTTGTTGTATCTGCAAGTTATGGATGTCCAGCGCTTGTTCCGGCCCCTTCGCGAGCAAGCCCGCTCCCACAGTCGACCGAGTTCCATCAGGGGAATGCGGTCAACTGTGGGAGAAGCTTGCCGAACAGCTGTAGGTAGCGCTCATGCCTTTGGCCAACCAACCGCCCATCGCTGAAGTGCCGAAGAAACCGGCACCCAAGCCTGTAGCGCCTGCGGCGGAACAGGAAAAACAGCCGAAGATCCCGATGGCTTCGCCGATTCGTACGGGTATGGAAGTGTTTCGCTTCTGATAGTGTGATCGAACAGTCTTCAAAGCCCGCCTTGTGCGGGCTTTGTTGTATCTGCAAGTTATGGATGTCCAGCGCTTGTTCCGGCCCCTTCGCGAGCAAGCCCGCTCCCACAGTCGACCGAGTTCCATCAGGGGAATGCGGTCAACTGTGGGAGAAGCTTGCCGAACAGCTGTAGGTAGCGCTCATGCCTTTGGCCAACCAACCGCCCATCGCTGAAGTGCCGAAGAAACCGGCACCCAAGCCTGTAGCGCCTGCGGCGGAACAGGAAAAACAGCCGAAGATCCCGATGGCTTCGCCGATTCGTACGGATATGGAAGTGTTTCGCTTCTGATAGTGTGATCGAACAGTCTTCAAAGCCCGCCTTGTACGGGCTTTGTTGTATCTGCAGGTTATGGATGTCCAGCGCTTGTTCCGGCCCCTTCGCGAGCAAGCCCGCTCCCACAGTCGACCGAGTTCCATCAGGGGAATGCGGTCAACTGTGGGAGCGGGCTTGCTCGCGAAGGTGTCCGGACGGGCAACAAAGAAGCCCGCAGACGATCACTCGTCTGCGGGCTTCTTTACATCTGGCTTAAGGCTTACGCCCGACGCTCATGCATCCGCGCCAGTTGCCGCTCCAGCATCGACGGATAAGGCTCCATCAAGCGTTCCACGCAGCAAGCGCCCTCGGGGCTGGCGATCGGTCGAATGCGTGCGCGCTGGCGAATCAAGGCGTCGTCACTGATCTTGCGCTCCACCAGCAGCAGGTTGCGGCTGTGTTGCGACAGGGCCAGGGCGTCCTGGGCAGGATCGGTCAGCAGCAGGTCGATCTGGCTCAGACCGAACAAATCGTCGCCCAGGGTCAGGCCCAGTTGCAATTGCAGGGTGATGCCGCTGTCGGCGACCTCGATCTGCAATTGGTGGCCCAGCGCTCGCAACAGTTCACCGCAGCAGATGGCGTTGGTCAGGTAGTCATCGCCGCTGTCTTCGGTATGGAACAGCATCAGCGTGCTGCCATCGTTCAGGGTGTGCAGTTCGCTCTGGTAGAGCGAGGCAGCCTGGTCGAGGCAATCGCGATAGCGTTTGAGCAGTTCTTCCAGGCGCGTGCGGGGCAGGCGGCGCAGTTGCTCCTGAGAACCCAGTTGCACCGCCAGAACCGCACTGTGCTGCGGCACATTGGAAACCACCGGTTTGGCCAGCGGCTTGGCTGCGCTGTCCGGTGCATCGTCGAGCAGATCGGCGAAGGCGTCTTCGTCGTCATCATCTTCCACGGTGCTGACGACCCGCCGAGGTGCCGCTTTCATGGCCGCCATCGGGCGGGTTTCGTCGAAGCTCGGGTCGCGCAGGTTGCGCACTTCGAACCCCGGCTCGGCCTCGTCGTCTTCGATGTCGTCGAACTCAGGCTCCGGCACAGGCTCGGGCTCTGCCGGTTCCGGAGCGAAACTGGCGTGCAGCTGGCGAGCCAGGTCGCCGATTTCGTCCTGACGATCGGTGCCGGGGGTGTACTCGTCGATATGGCGCAGCCACACCCGCAATTGCAGGAGCGGCGTGGAGATATGCCGACCCAGGCGCAGGCTCAGGGCCAGGGACAGCGCCAGCAGGATCGCACTCAAAATGCCCATGCTCTGCAGGCTGATGGTCATCGGCTGCTGGAACTGGTCCATGTCCAGGCTGATGCGCAACTGCCCGGCGGTCACGTCCTGGAAGGTGATCTTGCTCTGATAAATGCCTTCGGCTTCACCCAGCAGGCCGTGCTTGGGGCGCTGACCGGCCTCGGCAAGGATGCGGTTATCCATGCTGTAGATGGCAGCGTGGGCCACCAGCTTGTTCTTGGTCAGGTTGTTGAGCAGCACGTTGAGGCTGAGGATGTCGTTGGACACCAACAGCTCGGTGGCCGAGGTGGCCGTCTGCGTGGTCAGGCTTTCGCCCAGCGCATCTGCCTGCTCGTGCATGGCCTGCTTGAACTGCAGGCCCATCACACCGGCATAGATCACCAGGGCCAGAGCGACCAGGATCACGTTATGGCTGGCGATGCGCAATGCAATCGGTACACGGCGATGGCGCAGTGCCCGGAAGATCAGCAGAAAGAAGTTATCGGTTTTTACTGGCGTGGGCCGGTTCACTTGAGCTCGGCTCTTTTGTCCGTGAAGTTGACGCGCAGTATAGCGAGAGGCCCTAGACCGGCAAAGCGCTCACGGTGCCCGATGGTCACTGAAAGTGGGTAGAATGCGGTTTTTTTCCACCTGCGGGGGTGCGCCTTGCGCGAAATCGTCCTGATAAACATCACGGGAGTCGACCGTCCGGGTCTGACTGCGGCCATTACCGGCGTTCTGGCCCAGGGTGGTGTGAACATTCTCGACATCGGTCAGGCGGTGATCCACGACACCCTGTCGTTCGGCATCCTGGTTGAAATTCCCGATACCGAACAAGGCAAGTCAGTGCTCAAGGACATCCTGTTCAAGGGCTATGAGCTCGATCAACAGGTGCGTTTCACGCCTGTGTCCGAACAGGATTACCAGCAGTGGGTCGGCAATCAGGGCAAAAAACGCCACATCGTGACCTTGTTGACCCGCAAAGTGACCGCCGGCCAATTGCAGGCCGTGAGCTCGATCACCGCCAAGTACGGTCTGAACATCGACCACATCGATCGACTGTCCGGGCGCATGCCGCTCGATACCCCGGCCGATAAAGGCAAGGGTTGCATCGAATTCTCCGTGCGCGGCGAAGCGGCCGATCCCCAAGCGTTGCGCGCCGAGTTCCTCAGCGTGGCCCAGGAACTGAACGTCGACATTGCCTTCCAGGAAGATTCGCTGTTCCGTCGCAACCGTCGCCTGGCGGTGTTCGACATGGACTCGACCCTGATCGAAGCCGAAGTCATCGACGAACTGGCCAAGGCGGCCGGCGTGGGTGACAAAGTGTCGGAAATCACTGAGCGGGCGATGGCCGGTGAACTGGATTTCCGTGCCAGCTTCAAGGAGCGCCTGGCGCTGCTCAAGGGCCTGGACGTGGGTGTGCTGGATTCGATCGGCGCTTCGCTGCGCCTGACCGAGGGCGCCGAAACCCTGTTCGCCGAACTCAAGCGCCTGGGCTACAAGACGGCAATCCTGTCCGGCGGCTTCACCTACTTCGCCAGGCAATTGCAGGCCAAGCTGGGCATCGACTACGTGTTCGCCAACGAGCTGGAAGTGGTCGACGGCAAAGTCACCGGCGTGGCGGTCGAGCCGATCGTCGATGCGCAGCGCAAGGCTGATCTGTTGAAGGAACTGGCGCACAAGGAAGGGTTGCGTCTGGAGCAGACCATTGCGGTCGGCGACGGCGCCAACGATTTGCCGATGCTGGCGATTGCCGGGTTGGGCGTGGCGTTCCGCGCCAAGCCACTGGTCAAGCAGTCGGCCAAACAGGCGATTTCTACCTTGGGTCTGGACGGCGTGCTGTACCTGCTGGGGTTCCGTGACCGCGACGGTCAGCTTTGATACACCCGTAACAAATGTGGGAGCGGGCTTGCTCGCGAATGCGGTGGGTCAGATAAACATACACTGACTGACGCACCGTCTTCGCGAGCAAGCCCGCTCCCACATCAGATCTTCAAACGGCTCAGGCCTTTGGCAAACCCAAACCCTGACCCATCTGCACCGGCGATCCAGCCGCCAGTTCTTCAGCCCATTTCACTTGATCCGGCCCGAACAGCACCACAGCGGTCGAACCCAATTTGAAGCGACCCAGCTCCGCACCTTTTTCCAGGTGGATCGGTGCGCGGGCGGCTTCGTCGTAGCGGAAGGTTTTGAGCTCGCGTTTCGGCGGCGTCACCAGGCCAGCCCAGACGGTTTCGATCGAGGCCACGATCATCGCGCCCACCAATACCACGGCCATCGGCCCGCGTTCGGTGTCGAAAATGCACGCCACGCGCTCGTTGCGGGCGAACAGTTCCGGGACGTTTTCCGCAGTAGTCTGGTTGACAGAGAAAATCCGCCCCGGGATGTAGACCATTTCGCGCAGGGTGCCGGCCAGCGGCATGTGCACGCGGTGGTAATCCTTGGGCGACAGGTAAATAGTCGCGAAATCACCGCCCATGAACGGCGCGGCATTGGCAGCATCACCACCGAGCAACTCCAGCACGCTGAAGCTGTGGCCCTTGGCCTGGAACACGCGGCCGTGCTCGATCGGGCCCAGTTGGCTGACGGCACCGTCGGCCGGGCTGAGGATCGCGCCGGGAGTTTCGTCCAATGGGCGTGCGCCGTCTTTCAGGGCCCGGGTGAAAAAGGCGTTGAAGTGCTCATAGGCGGTCAGGTCTTCGACCAGTGCCTGGGACATGTCCACCTGATAGCGCTTGGCGAACCAGGCGGTGAACGCATTCTTGAACCAGCGCACACGGCACTCGGCAATGCAGCCGGCCAGCCGCGACAGCAGGTGATGGGGCAGCAGGTATTGGCTGAGGATAAACAGACGCTTGTTCATTAACTGTCCTTTAAAACCTTAATTCTCAACGGGGGTGTCGGGATGGTTACCCCATTCGCCCCAGGAGCCGGCGTAGCCTTTGACCCGCGGATAACCGAGGGACTTGGCCACCAGATAAGTGAAGCCAGAGCGATGGTGGGTCTGGCAGTGAGTGATGATTTCTTTGTCTTTGCTGATCCCGAGTCGGTCCAGGATCTGCGGCATGTCGGTACGGATGCGCAGGTTGCGCGACTGATCCATGCCCGCTGTCCATTCGAAATTGACCGCGCCGGGAATGTGTCCGGCCTTGGCCGCCAGGACTTTCTCGCCGGAATACTCCAACGGCCCGCGGGCATCCCAGATCGCCAGATCGGCAGCGCCGAGGCGACTTTGCAGGTATTCGCGGGTGGCGGTCGGTTCATCGTGCAGGGTCAATGCCACCGGCCCGCCAACGGGCGGCGGTACCTGGATCGACATCGGCATGCCTTCTGCCAGCCAGGCCGTCAGGCCGCCGTCGACATAGTGGTACTTGCTGTGACCGATGACATCCAGCAGCCAGATGAAGCGTCCGGCCCAGCCGCCGCCTTCGTCGTCATACACCACGTAGACCGCGTCGGGGTTGTGTCCCAGCTCACCGAACAAGGCTTCGAGCGCCGCTTTGGGTGGCATCAGCCCCGGTGCGGGCGCCTGGCCCAGTTGTGTGCGCTTGGGATCGACGAAGCGCGCACCGGGAATGTGCCCTTCGGTGTAGCGGGCGCTGCTGGTCAGGTCGACCAGAATCAGATCGCGGGCCTCGAGGCGAGGGAGCAAGTCGCTCGGCTCGATCACCAGCGGCAAGCCAGAGAAGTCAGACATGTGAGGTCTCCAGAGCACAAAAGGGGGGATTGTAACGCAGGCTTATTTGCCGCGCTGACTAAAGCTGTGCAGTGCCTTCTCGATGCACTGCGCGGTCTTGCCGAAGGCCTGTACGGTGATGTCCGAAAACGGCCCGCCGCCCTGATCGGCCACCACGATCATGATCACCCGACCGTTGTTGACCAGCGAGCGCAGCAGCAGGTGTTCGCCGCTGAACTGTGCCCGCAGGTTGCCGGGTAGCAGTGCGGAAAACTGCACGTTGTTCTGCGGCGACACACGCACCTGTGCCTGTTGCGCGAGCAAACGTTGCAGCACGGTGCTCTGCGCCACCGCGAAATTCAGTCCGGCCACTTCCTTGGGCAATCCGGCGGTCTGGTGTACCCGCAGATTGGCATGGCTGCGGTCGGCCATCAGGATCATCACCCGGCGCATGCCGCAGGCGACCAAGGCGTCACGGGCCGACGTCGTCAGGTGCATGGCATTGGTGAAACGACTCGGCTCGACCAGCAGTTCGGCGCACTGGCTGCGCCATTTGGCCAAGTCATCGGCAGTAGGTGCCGCGGCCGGCAGTAGCCCAGTGTGGACGCGGTGGGTGCCCCAGGGCCAGAGCAGCGCAACGGCGGGGTGCCACAGGTCGGGCATGGCGTGATGGCGCGCGCTGTTGGCCGCCTGCTGGTGCAGTTGCTGCTGGACCTCGTCCATGGATATTTGCAGGTAAAGGCTGGTCAGGTACTGCCAGCGCTGGCTGTGCGGGCTGTCCCAGGCCTGTTGCGCAGACAGTGCCAGGCCGTTGGCCAGTAGCACCGTGTTGGCCGGTTGATTGAGCCAGCGGCGCAGCGTCGGATCGTCGTCGAGGCGGTTCTGCTGGCGCAGCGGGTGCTCGCTGTCGCGGGCAATGCGCAGTACTTTCACCAGCTCCCGCTGCTCGTTGAGCAACAGTTTGTAACCCTGCTGCACCCAGATTGGCAGGCGCCACAGGTCCACCAGTGCCTGGCCGATTTGCAGCAGGCGCGTACCGAACAACTGCTTTTCGACTTTCCGGGCCGACTCGCCTTTATGGATGACCCGCAGTTCCCATTCTTCGAGCAACTGCGGATGGGTCAGCGCCAGCGGCCACAGCGGCGAAAGGAACAGCAGACTGCCCCAATGGATGTCCTGCCACAGCCGCGCCAGACGGCTGGCGAAAAAGCCGTTGGCCTGTTGCGTGGCGTGCTGGCTGATCATCTGCAACTGGCGCAGGGCCTTTGGTATGTCGTTCTCAGGCATGGCCGGCAGGCGCTCGAGCAGTTCTTCGGTGCGCTTGAGGCCCAGGCGACTGATCGCCACTTCGAGGTTCTCCGCAGGCTCCGTCAAGTTGCCATGGGTGTGCCGGTTGGCTTCGCGGATCACGCTCAAGGCCAGGGCCGGACTGCCCTGCATCAGGTCGGCGATGTCACGCAACGCGCTGCGATTGTCACGGATCGCGCGGCAGACACGGTCGTGACTGGCCTGGGGAACCGGAAGGCGCACGCCATCCAGAAGCTTGACCCAGCCTTCGAGAGTGGTCGGTTTTGGAGTCGGGACGTTCGTTTCGTTAGCCATGTCGGGAGGCGATCATCTTCAGCAATAACGGGGCCCGGAGCGGGTCGAAGTGGCTTTTCGCCTGAACTGCCTTTAGTCTGGCGCAGTTTTGCCGATAAGTAGAAGAAGAGATTTATTAACTTCCGAATATGACCTTGAACCCGACTCAGTAAGTGCTCCCCTACCTATGGCTAAAATAATCGGCATCATCGTCGTATTCGCGAGCGTGCTCGGCGGATACGTGCTCTCCCACGGCAAAATCGCCGCTCTGATCCAGCCCTTCGAGGTCATGATCATTGGCGGTGCGGCCCTCGGTGCCTTTCTCCAGGCCAACCCCGGCTACATGACGATGCACGTGCTCAAGAAGTCGTTGAGCATGTTCGGATCGCGCTTCAACCATGGCTTCTATCTGGAAGTGCTGGGCCTGATCTACGAGATCCTCAACAAGAGCCGCCGCGAAGGCATGATGGCCATCGAAGCCGATATCGAAGACGCTGCGGCGAGCCCGATTTTCGCCAAGTACCCGACGGTGCTGAAAGACGAGCGCATGACCGCGTTCATCTGCGATTACCTGCGCATCATGTCCTCCGGCAACATGGCACCCCATGAGCTCGAAGGCCTGTTCGACATGGAGCTGTTCAGCCTCAAGGAAGACCTGGAGCACCCATCCCATGCGGTCAACGGCATCGCCGACGCCATGCCCGGTTTCGGTATCGTCGCGGCGGTACTGGGTATCGTGGTGACCATGGCCTCCCTGGGCGAGGGCGACCAGAAGTCCATCGGCCTGCACGTGGGTGCGGCACTGGTCGGTACCTTCTTCGGTATTCTCGCCGCCTACGGCTTCTTCGGCCCGCTGGCCCATTCCCTGGCCCACGATGCCAAGGAAGAGCTGAACGTCTACGAAGCCATCAAGGCCTCGCTGGTCGCTTCCGCTTCCGGCATGCCGCCGTCGCTGGCGGTGGAGTTCGGGCGCAAGGTGCTGTACCCGGCGCACCGTCCTAGCTTCGCCGAGCTGGAACAAGCGGTTCGCGGTCGCTAAGTCATGGAAAATAACCAGCCGATAATCATCAAGCGCGTCAAGCGCTACGCCGGCGGGCATCACGGTGGGGCGTGGAAAATCGCTTTCGCCGACTTCGCCACGGCGATGATGGCGTTCTTCCTGGTGTTGTGGCTGCTGTCCACTGCAACGCCTGAGCAGAAGATCGCCATCGCCGGTTACTTCAAGGACCCGATCGGCTTTTCCGAAAGCGGTACGCCCTACATCATCGACCTGGGCGGCACGCCGACCCTGGCCCCGGAAAACACCCTCAACCCCGAAGTGAAATCCCAGCCGCAGCCCGACAAGGTGACCGTCGACGCCGAGCAGGTCGAAGGCATGGCCGAGATGGTGGAGAAGGAGCGCCTCGAACTGTTGCTGCAGGAATTGCAGAACAAGGTCGAAGAGAACCCGCAACTGCAGAAATTCAAAGACCAGATCATGTTCGAGATCACCCCGGACGGTTTGCGCATCCAGATCGTGGACGCCGAGAACCGGCCGATGTTCGACTCGGGCTCGGCGCGCCTGAAACCGTATTTCGAAGACATCCTGCTGGCCATGGCTGACACCATCAAGGCCGTGCCGAACAAGATCAGCATCAGCGGCCACACCGATGCCAAGCCCTACAGCGGCCAAGGCGATTTCGGCAACTGGGAGCTTTCGGCCAACCGTGCCAACGCCGCTCGCCGGGCGCTGGTAGCGGGCAGCTATCCGGACGCACAGGTGGCGCGGGTGGTGGGTTATGCGTCGTCGGCACTGTTTGACCGCGAGCATCCACTCAACCCGGTCAACCGTCGTATCGACATCATCGTGCTGACCAAGAAGGCCCAGCGTGCGATTGAAGGTTCGCAAGGTGCAGAACCGGCGCCGGATGCTCCGCCGGCGGCTCCGGGGGCGGCCCCCGCAACACCGGCTGACCCGAATGCGTTGCCGGCAAATAAAGAGCCGCTGCCGGCCCATGAACTGCGCGAGCGTCTGAATCTGTTCGATGATCCGGTGCCGAAGCCGGGGGGCGCGCCGAAACCTTGATATCTGAGGCGGCTGTGAGGCCGCCTTCGCGAGCAAGCCCGCTCCCACATTTGGAATGCATGCCCCTGTGGGGCGGGCTTGCTCGCGAAGAGGCCAGACAACGCATCTTTGGCGGGTACAAAAAAGCCGCGAAATAATCGCGGCTTTTTCATGCCTGCAACAAACGTTTCAGTAACCATTCTCCGGCAAGCTGGCGATGATCGAGCGATAGCTGTTCATCCGCTGTTGCTGCACGCGGCCATCTTCCAATGCCTTGAGCAGGGCGCAACCGGGTTCGCGGTCGTGCTTGCAGTCGCGGAAGCGGCAGGTGCCAAGCAGGTCATTGAACTCGATGAAGCCGGCTTCGACATCGGCGCGGCTGACGTGGCCCAGGCCGAATTCCCGGATGCCCGGGGAGTCGATCAGCTCACCGCCGCCGGGGAAGTGGAACAGGCGCGCGGTCGTGGTGGTGTGAGTGCCCTGGCCGGACAGTTCGGACAACGGCCCGACACGGGTTTCGACCTCCGGCAGCAGGCTGTTGACCAGCGACGACTTGCCGACGCCGGACTGGCCGACGAACACGCTGATGCGTCCATCCAGCAGTTTTTGCAGTTGCTCCATGCCGTTACCGTGGTGGGCCGACACTTCGAGCACTGGATAGCCGAGGGTGCGATAGACCGCCAGCAAGGCGTTCAGCGCCGGGGCGTTTTGCTCATCGATCAAGTCGAACTTGTTGAGCAGCAGCAGCGGCTTGATGCCGGCGTGTTCGGCGGCGACCAGGTATCGGTCGATCAGGTTGGCATGGGGCTCGGGCAGCGGCGCGAAGACGATGACGATCATGTCGACGTTGGCCGCCACCGGCTTGAGCTGACCACGGCTGTCCGGGCGGCATAGCTCAGTGTTGCGCGGCAGTTGCGCCACGATCACGCCGATGCCCTGGTTGCCGGCGCGCCAGACCACCTGATCGCCGGTCACCAGCGCCGGCAGGTTGGCACGCAGGTGGCAGCGGAACACCTGGCCAGCATGTTCGCCATCGCGGGCCTCGACTTCGACCTGCACACCGAAGTGCGCGATCACCAGGCCGTGCTGTTCCGGGCCCAGATCGCCGCCCTCGAGTGCCTCGACAGCCGAGGACTCGCGTTTGGCGGCGCGGGCAGCGCGTTCGCCCTGAATCTTTTCGATGCGCCAGTTTTGACGACGATTGAGTTGGCGTTTGGCCATGGGTGTTCCGTATAAAGAATGCAGCGATTAGGTAAAACGGCCGCGAGTTTAGCACGCCCGGCCACCGGCCTAGGCTAAACTGCGCAGCATTGCCTAGGAGCCGACACATGCAAAATTCGCAGAACCTGATCTGGATCGACCTGGAAATGACCGGTCTGAACCCGGACACCGACGTCATCATCGAAATGGCCACCATCGTCACCGACAGTGACCTCAACACCTTGGCCGAAGGTCCGGTCATCGCCATCCACCACAGCGATGAAGTCCTGGCCACCATGGATGAATGGAATACCCGCACCCATGGCAACTCTGGCCTGACCCAGCGCGTGCGTGAAAGCCGCATCAGCATGGCCGAAGCCGAAGCCCAGACCATTGCGTTCCTGGAGCAGTGGGTGCCCAAGGGCAAGTCGCCGATCTGCGGCAACAGCATCTGCCAGGACCGTCGCTTCCTTTATACGCACATGAAATCCCTGGAAAGCTACTTCCACTATCGCAACCTCGATGTGTCTACCCTGAAAGAGCTCGCCGCACGCTGGGCGCCGGATGTGCGTGACAGCTTCAAGAAGGGCAGCACCCACCTGGCTCTGGACGACATCCGCGAATCCATCGCCGAGTTGCAGCACTACCGAAAGCATTTCATCAAGGCCTGATCGGCTCGGTAAAGCCTTTGTGGCGAGGGAGCTTGCTCCCGTTCGACTGCGTAGCAGTCGTAGTGTCCACGCTATGGTCCCCAATACTGGAAAAGGGGTTGCTGCGCAGCCCAGCGGGAGCAAGCTCCCTCGCCACAGGCGCTTCGCGCTCTTTTGGTGCTGACCGTATATGGCTAGACTGCGCGCCCCCTGTGCAAGGATCGCCACCATGCTGCTGATGCTCTACCTGATCGCCATCACCGCCGAAGCCATGACCGGTGCCCTGTCCGCCGGCCGGCGGGGGATGGACTGGTTTGGCGTGGTGCTGATCGCATGCGTCACGGCGCTGGGTGGTGGTTCGGTGCGGGACGTGCTGCTCGGCCACTATCCGCTGACCTGGGTCAAGCACCCGGAATACCTGGTACTGACCAGCATCGCGGCGATGTTCACCGTGTTTACTGCCCGCTGGATGCGCCATCTGCGCTCGCTGTTTCTGGTGCTCGACGCTGTCGGTCTGGTGGCCTTCACTCTGATCGGCTGCATGACCGCTCTGGAAATGGGCCATGGCATGTTGGTCGCGTCGGTCAGCGGGGTGATCACCGGGGTGTTTGGCGGCATCCTGAGGGATATCTTCTGCAACGATATTCCGCTGATCTTCCGCCGCGAGCTGTACGCCAGTGTCTCGTTCGCCGCAGCCTGGTGCTACATGCTGTGCCTGTACCTGAACCTGCCCGGTGAGCAGGCGATTCTGATCACGCTGTTCGGCGGTTTCCTGCTGCGTTTGCTGGCGATCCGTTTCCACTGGGAAATGCCCAAATTCGTCTACAACGACAAAGCCTGACGCGTCCCCCTGTAGGCGCGAGCTCGCTCGCGATGAACCTGAGAGCACTGCGGGGTGCCAGGTTTCCCGCGTTATCGTTAACGACCATCGCGAGCGAGCTCGCGCCTACAGTTGGCCGTGCTGTTTCAGGGCCCATTCGACGTGTTCGCGGACCATGTCCGATGGGTATTCTCGGCGCGCCTTCAGCGCTTCGATCACCGGAATGGTCGATGGGGCATTGCCCAAGCCCACCGCCAGATTGCGCAGCCAACTCTGATAACCCGCCCGGCGCAGCGGTGAACCTTCGGTACTGCTCAGGAACTTGTCTTCGTCCCACAGGAACAGCTCGGCCAGGTCGGCGTTGTCCAGGTTATGCCGTGGCTTGAAATCGCTTTCTCCCGACGGACGGGCAAAGCGATTCCACGGGCAGACGATCTGGCAGTCATCGCAGCCAAACACCCGGTTGCCGATTGGCGCGCGCAAGTCTTCGGGAATGGAGCCCTTGAGTTCGATGGTCAGGTAGGAGATGCAGCGTCGAGCGTCCAGCACATAGGGGCCGACAAAGGCGTTGGTCGGGCAGATGTCGAGGCAGGCGCTGCAGCGGCCGCAGTGTTCGGTGGCGTGGGGCGGGTCCACCGGCAGCGGCAGATCGACGAACAGTTCGGCAAGGAAGAAGTAACTGCCGGCCTTGCGATTCAAGACCAGGGTGTTTTTGCCGATCCAACCCAGGCCGGCCTTTTGCGCAATGGCCTTTTCCAGCACCGGGGCGCTGTCGACGAACGCCCGGTAACCGAAGGGACCGATGGCCGCCTGAATTTTTTCTGCCAGTTGTTGCACGCGTTTACGGATCAATTTGTGGTAATCGCGGCCCAAGGCATAACGCGAGACGTAGGCTTTTTCCGGTTGGGCCAGCAATTGCGCCATTTTGGTATCGCCCGACAGGTAGTCCATGCGCAGGGAAACCACGCGCAAGGTGCCCGGCACCAGCTCTTCGGGGTGCGAGCGTTTGCTGCCATGGGCGCCCATGTAGTCCATCTCGCCGTGGTAACCGGCTTCGAGCCAGCGCTCCAGGTGCTGCTCATGCTCGGCCAGGTCCAGGCCGCTGATGCCGACTTGCTGGAAGCCCAGCTCGCGGCCCCAGTCCTTGATGGATTGGGCGAGGGCGGGCAGGTCTGTGGTAATAGCGGGCATGAGGCGAGAGAAACCGGAGCTGAGGTGCGTATAATTCTGCCAGACATCGGAGCCCGAAGACGCATGCCGCACACTAAAGATGATTTACCCGACGCGCTGTACAGTGCCGCGCAAGTGCGACGGCTCGATGCAAGCCTGATCGCCGCGGGCACGCCGGGCTTCGAATTGATGCAGCGTGCCGCGCGGGCCACCTGGCGGGCGCTGGTCCGCCATTGGCCGACGGCGAGCGATTTGACGGTCGTCGCCGGCCACGGCAATAACGCCGGCGACGGGTATCTGGTGGCGGTGCTGGCCCGGCGTGCCGGATGGGCGGTGCGGGTATTGGCGGCGGGCGATCCCCAGCGCTTGCAGGGCGATGCGGCCTTGGCCCATGCCGATGCGGTCTCCGAAAAAGTGAGCATCGAGCCTTGGGCAGCCCATTGCGAGCTACAGGGCATCGTGCTCGACGCCTTGCTTGGCACCGGTGTCACCGGTGAGGTGCGCGAGCCATACGCCAGTGCCATTGCCGCGATCAATGCCAGCGGGCTGCCAGTGGCGGCGGTGGATATCCCTTCCGGGCTCTGTGCCGACACCGGTCGCATCCTCGGCTGCGCGGTACGGGCCGATCTGACAGTCACCTTCATCGGCTTGAAGCTAGGGCTGTTCACCGGCGAGGCGGCGGATGTGGTGGGGGAGTTGGTGTTCAACGATCTGCAGGCCGATCCGCAGCTCATTCACGACGCGCCAAGCAGTGCCCTGCGCCTGAACACTGGCAATCTGCCGCGACTGGATTTCCGTAAACCGGCCTCTCATAAGGGAAAGTTCGGCCATGTGCTGCTGATCGGCGGTGATCGCGGCTTGGGTGGCGCGATCCTGCTGAGCGCGCAAAGTGCGCTGCGCAGCGGTGCGGGCATGGTTTCGGTGGCGACGCGCAGCGAGCATGTGCCTGCTGCGCTGGCGCGGATTCCCGAGGCGATGGTGGTGGGGACTTCATCGGCCAATCAGTTGATGCAACTGCTGCAAAAGGTGTCGGTGCTGGTTGTCGGCCCGGGGTTGGGCCAGGCAGCCTGGGGGCGCAGCCTGATTTCGGCCGCCGCCAACGCACCGTTGCCTCAAGTCTGGGATGCCGATGCGCTGAATCTGTTGGCCGAGGGGCGTGTAAGCCTGCCCAAGGACTGCGTGATCACCCCGCATCCGGGCGAAGCGGCGCGCTTGCTCGGCATGACGACTGCCCAGGTGCAGGCTGATCGCCCGGCGGCGGCCCGTGCCGTGAGCAAAAAATATACAGCGGTGGTGGTACTCAAGGGTGCCGGCAGCCTGATCGCCAGTCCCGACGGACGGTTGGCCCTGTGTCATCAGGGCCACCCGGCCATGGCCACCGCCGGCTTGGGGGATGTATTGGCCGGTCTGGTCGGCGCACTGCTGGCTCAGGGCATGGAGGCGTTCGACGCGACTTGCCTGGCCGTCTGGCTGCACGCCAATGCCGGTCAGCAACAAGGTATTTTCGGCCGCGGGCTGGCGGCCAGTGATCTGATACCAGCCATTCGTCAGTTGTTGGAGGAGCAAGCACCGTGTCTGAAGTAACCCTGTACCTGGCTGATGAAGAAGCGATGACCGCATTGGGCGCACGCATCGCGCAAATCACACAAGGGCACGGCCTGATTTTTCTGGAAGGTAATCTGGGGATGGGTAAAACCACGCTCTCGCGTGGCATCATTCGCGGCCTGGGGCATGTCGGCGCGGTAAAAAGTCCGACCTTCACCCTGGTCGAGCCCTACGAGATCGGTGACATTCGCGCCTTCCATTTCGACCTGTATCGTCTGGTGGATCCCGAAGAGCTCGAATTCCTCGGCATCCGTGACTATTTCGAAGACGACGCGCTGTGTCTGATCGAGTGGCCCGATAAAGGTGCAGGCTTTTTGCCAAAGCCCGACCTGACCATTACCATTAGCCCGCAAGACAGCGGGCGTTCGCTGAACATTTTGTCCCAAGGCTCGCGCGGCGAGTCGTGGTGTGCCGCTTTGGCGTTGGAATCCAAATAAATGATGGGGTTAGGTATGCGCTTTCGCGCGTTGGTTGCTGCCGTTGGGGTGTTGTTTCTGGCGGTGACCGTCGACGCTGTGGCCGAAACGAAGGTCAACAGCGTTCGCCTGTGGCGGGCGCCGGACAACACACGTCTGGTGTTTGACCTGACCGGTCCCGTGCAGCACAGCGTCTTCACCCTGACGTCTCCGGACCGTCTGGTCATCGACATCAATGGCGCGACCCTCGGTGCGCCGTTGAACGTCAACAGTGCCAACACCCCGATCACGGCCATGCGCTCGGCCCAGCGCACCCCGACCGACCTGCGGGTTGTCATCGACCTGAAGAAGGCCGTCACGCCGAAAAGCTTCTCCCTGGCGCCTAACGCGCAGTACGGCAACCGATTGGTGGTCGACCTGTTCGACAATCCGTCCGATGCAGCGCCGCCGCCAGCACCGACCCAGTCGGTCGCCACTGTGCCGGCAGTACCGGTCACGCCTTCGGAACCTTCAATCAAGTTGCCACCAGCCCCGGCAGGCAAACGCGACATCATTGTGGTGATCGACGCCGGTCACGGCGGGGAAGACCCGGGTGCCTCTGGCTCTCGCGGTCAGCGTGAAAAAGACGTGGTACTGGCCATCGCCCGGGAACTGCAGCGCCAGGTCAGCGGCATGAAAGGCTTCCGCGCCGAACTGACCCGTACCGGTGACTATTTCATCCCGTTGCGCGGCCGTACCGAAATCGCCCGCAAGAAGGGTGCGGACCTGTTCGTGTCGATTCACGCCGACGCCGCACCGTCGGCAGCGGCTTTCGGTGCCTCGGTTTTCGCCCTGTCTGACCGCGGCGCCACCTCCGAGACCGCGCGCTGGCTGGCCGACAGTGAAAACCGTTCCGACTTGATCGGTGGTGCCGGCAACGTCAGCCTCGATGACAAGGACCGCATGTTGGCCGGGGTGCTGCTGGATCTGTCGATGACCGCATCCCTGACCTCCAGCCTCAACGTCGGCCAGAAAGTATTGAGCAACATCGGTCGGGTCACGCCGTTGCACAAGCAGCGAGTGGAGCAGGCCGGGTTCATGGTGCTGAAATCGCCGGATATCCCGTCGATCCTGGTGGAAACCGGGTTCATCTCCAACGCCAACGAAGCCTCGAAACTGGCGGCCGCGAGCCACCAGCAGGCGTTGGCCCGTTCCATCAGCAGCGGCGTGCGCCAGTTCTTCCAGCAGAACCCGCCGCCAGGCACTTACATCGCCTGGCTACGCGACTCGGGCAAGATCGCCCAGGGCCCGCGTGACCACCGGGTAAGCCCGGGCGAGACCCTGGCGATGATCGCCGTGCGGTATCAGGTGTCGCCGGCCACGCTACGCAGTGCCAACAACCTGTCGAACGATGAACTGAAGGTCGGTCAGCACCTGACCATTCCGGGCACTGAACTGGCGGCCAAAGAATGAATCAGGTCGTGACCAACGGCGCGCGCATCGAGCTGCTCAGTCCGCGGCTGGCTAACCAGATTGCCGCCGGCGAGGTGGTCGAGCGCCCGGCTTCGGTGATCAAGGAGTTGCTGGAAAACAGCCTCGACTCCGGCGCCCGGCGCATCGATGTCGATGTGGAGCAGGGCGGCGTCAAGCTACTGCGGGTGCGTGACGATGGCAGCGGCATTTCGGCCGATGACCTGCCCCTGGCCCTGGCCCGCCACGCCACCAGCAAGATCCGCAATCTGGAAGACCTGGAACAGGTGATGAGCCTGGGCTTTCGCGGCGAGGCCCTGGCGTCGATCAGTTCTGTGGCGCGCCTGACCCTGACCTCGCGTACCCGCGATGCCGATCAGGCCTGGCAGGTCGAAACCGAAGGCCGGGACATGGCGCCTCGCGTTCAACCGGCTGCCCATCCGGTGGGTACCTCGGTTGAAGTGCGCGACCTGTTTTTCAATACGCCGGCGCGGCGCAAGTTTCTCAAGACCGAAAAAACCGAATTCGATCACCTCCAGGAAGTCATCAGGCGCTTGGCCCTGGCGCGTTTCGACGTGGCGTTCCACCTGCGTCACAACGGCAAGACCATCCTCAGCTTGCACGAAGCCCACGATGATGCGGCCCGTGCCCGGCGGGTGGCGGCAATTTGCGGTCCTGGTTTTCTGGAGCAGGCGCTGCCGATCGAAATCGAGCGCAATGGCCTGCACTTGTGGGGCTGGGTCGGGTTGCCGACGTTCAACCGTAGCCAGGCGGATTTGCAGTATTTCTTCGTCAACGGCCGCGCCGTACGCGACAAACTGGTAGCCCATGCGGTGCGTCAGGCCTATCGCGACGTGCTGTTCAACGGTCGGCACCCGACGTTCGTGCTGTTTTTCGAGGTCGACCCGACCGGCGTCGACGTCAACGTGCACCCGACCAAGCACGAAGTGCGTTTCCGTGAAGGGCGCATGGTCCACGATTTCCTTTATGGCACCTTGCACCGCGCCCTGGGCGATGTGCGGCCGGAGGATCACCTGGCTGCGCCGGTCGCAACGGCCGTTGTCCGGCCTACGGGCCTGGAGGCGGGTGAGTTCGGTCCCCAAGGTGAAATGCGTCTGGCGGCCAATGCGCTGCTTGAGCAGCCGCAGGCCGCGCCGTCCTTCAATACGCCGGCCGGTTCGGGTGCTGGCGCGGGCTATCAGTATCAATACACCCCGCGCCCGCAATCTGCGGTGCCTGCTGCTGAAGCGCAGGCTGCCTATCGCGAGTTCTTTGCGCCGCTGCCCGAAGCCAATGCGACTGCGTTGCCAGACGGGCAGGGTGATATTCCGCCGTTGGGCTATGCACTGGCGCAGCTCAAGGGTATCTACATTCTTTCGGAAAACGCTCAGGGGCTGGTGCTGGTGGACATGCATGCCGCTCACGAGCGGATCATGTACGAGCGCCTCAAGGTCGCGATGGCCAGCGAGGGCCTCAGTGGCCAGCCCTTGCTGGTGCCTGAAACGCTGGCGGTCAGTCAGCGTGAGGCCGACTGCGCCGAGGAGCATGTCGCCTGGTTCCAGCGGCTGGGCTTCGAACTGCAGCGCCTGGGCCCGGAAACCCTGGCGATCCGGCAGATTCCAGCCCTGCTGAAACAGGCTGAAGCCAATCGGCTGGTCGGCGATGTATTGGCCGATCTGATGGAGTACGGCACCAGCGACCGCATCCAGGCGCACCTGAACGAATTGCTCGGGACCATGGCCTGCCACGGTGCGGTCCGGGCCAACCGGCGCCTGGCGTTGCCGGAAATGAACGGTCTGCTGCGTGACATGGAAAACACCGAGCGCAGCGGTCAATGCAACCACGGCCGGCCGACCTGGACCCAACTGGGCCTGGACGATCTGGACAAACTGTTCTTGCGTGGTCGTTGATGAGCCAACTGCCACCGGCGATTTTTCTGATGGGCCCGACCGCCGCGGGCAAGACCGACCTGGCCATCGAGCTCACCAAGGTTCTGCCGTGCGAGCTGATCAGCGTCGATTCGGCCCTGGTCTACCGCGACATGGACATCGGTACCGCCAAGCCGTCGAAAGAACTCCTGGCGGAGTTTCCCCACCGTTTGATCGATATTCTCGATCCGGCCGAGAGCTATTCGGCGGCGGATTTCCGTCGTGATGCCCTGGAGGCCATGGCCGATATCACCGCGCGGGGAAAAATTCCGCTGCTGGTAGGCGGTACGATGCTCTACTACAAGGCTTTGCTCGAAGGCCTGGCCGATATGCCGGCGGCCGATCCGGATGTGCGCGCGCAAATCGAAGAAGAGGCTGCGCGCCTTGGCTGGCAAGCCCTGCACGAACAATTGGCGCAGATCGATCCGGTGTCTGCCGCGCGCATTCATCCGAACGATCCGCAGCGTCTCAGTCGAGCACTGGAAGTCTACCGTGTCAGCGGTCAGAGCATGACCGAGCTTCGGTTGCAACAATCTGCGCAAAGTACTGAAGCAGCGGCTTCGGGACGGCAACAATTGCCCTATACTGTCGCGAACTTGGCGATTGCTCCGGCAAATCGCCAGGTACTGCACGAACGAATTAAACAAAGATTCACTTTGATGTTGGAACAGGGATTTATCGACGAGGTCGTAGCCCTGCGTGAGCGAAGTGACCTGCATGCCGGGTTGCCGTCTATACGTGCGGTAGGCTACCGACAAGTCTGGGATTACCTGGATGGCAAACTGACGTCAGCCGAGATGCAGGAGCGTGGAATCATCGCCACGCGCCAATTGGCAAAGCGTCAGTTCACCTGGCTGCGCAGTTGGGCTGATTTACATTGGCTGGACAGCCTCGATTGCGACAATCTGCCACGCGCCTTGAAATACCTGGCGACCATCTCCATATTGAGCTGAGTCATTGCAATTGCCGTCTATCCTTGGGGGTGTGACGGTCACAAGTCATCTGATTACCTATTTTTTATATTGAATCCTTAAAGGAGTGCGGCACATGTCAAAAGGGCATTCGCTACAAGACCCTTACTTGAATACTTTACGTAAAGAGAAAGTTGGGGTGTCCATCTACCTGGTCAACGGGATCAAACTGCAAGGTACGATCGAGTCTTTCGACCAGTTCGTTATCCTGCTGAAAAACACCGTCAGCCAAATGGTCTACAAACACGCTATCTCTACAGTAGTGCCGGTTCGTCCAATTCGTCTGCCTAGCGCAACCGAATCCGAAGCAGGTGATGCTGAGCCAGGTAACGCCTGATAGGAGTCTCCTTTGTTCTTTGAGCGCCACGGTGGTGGGGAGCGAGTAATCCTCGTTCACTTGGATGGACAGGACCCTGAGGCGCGCGAAGATCCGCAGGAGTTTCAGGAGTTGGCAAATTCGGCCGGCGCCGAGACCGTTGCGTTTTTTAACGTGCCGCGTCATCGGCCAACCGCCAAATTCCTGATTGGCAGCGGCAAGGTCGAGGAACTGCGCGACCTGGTCAAAGCTGAAGAAGCCGATCTGGTGATTTTCAATCACGTCCTCACGCCCAGTCAGGAACGTAACCTCGAACGTGTTTTCGAGTGTCGCGTGATCGACCGTACCGGTCTGATTCTCGATATTTTCGCCCAGCGCGCCCGAACCCATGAAGGCAAGCTCCAGGTAGAACTGGCCCAGCTTGACCACATGAGCACCCGGCTGGTGCGTGGCTGGACTCACCTTGAGCGCCAGGGTGGCGGTATCGGCATGCGTGGCCCGGGTGAAACCCAGCTCGAAACCGACCGGCGTTTGCTGCGGGTCCGCCTGCGACAGATCAAGGGCCGGCTGGAGAAGGTGCGCAGCCAGCGCGAACAGTCGCGACGTGGCCGTTCGCGTGCCGATATCCCTACCGTGTCCCTGGTGGGATATACCAACGCCGGCAAGTCCACGCTGTTCAATAACGTGACGAAATCCGACGTGTATGCGGCTGACCAATTGTTCGCCACGCTGGACCCGACCCTGCGCCGTCTGGATCTGGACGATCTGGGGCCGATCGTGCTGGCGGACACGGTGGGGTTCATTCGCCACCTGCCTCACAAGCTTGTCGAGGCATTTCGGTCTACCCTCGAAGAGTCGGCCAACTCCGACCTGTTGTTGCACGTGATCGATGCGGCCGAACCGGATCGCATGTTGCAGATCGAGCAGGTGATGGTGGTACTGGGCGAGATTGGTGCCCAGGACTTGCCGATCCTCGAGGTCTATAACAAACTCGATTTGCTTGAAGGCGTTGAGCCACAAATCCAGCGCGACGAAGACGGCAAACCCCAGCGGGTCTGGCTGTCGGCCCGTGATGGCACTGGTCTGGAATTGCTTGAGCAAGCCATTGCCGAGTTGCTCGGCAGTGATTTGTTCATCGGTACCCTGCGCTTGCCTCAACGATTCGCTCGACTGCGTGCGCAGTTTTTCGAGCTGGGTGCGGTGCAAAAAGAAGAACACGACGAAGAAGGCATCAGTTTGCTGGCCGTTCGTTTGCCCCGGGTCGAGCTGAATCGACTGGTAAGCCGCGAAGGATTGCAGCCGATGGAGTTCATCGAGCAACACACTTTGCAATAAAAGCCTGAGAAAGCGGTTGTGCCGTGGTGACAGGCATTCTGTAGCATTGGTCGGCGCGCCGTGGGTGCGTCTTTGCTTTATCAGATGGAGAGCGCTATGGCTTGGAATGAGCCGGGTGGCAACTCGAATAATCAGGATCCTTGGGGTGGCAAGCGCCGTAATAACGGCGATCGCAAGGGGCCGCCAGATCTCGACGAGGCCTTCCGAAAGCTGCAGGAAAGCCTGAACGGGTTGTTCGGTGGTGGCAAGAAACGCGGTGGTGATGACGGCGGTGGTCCGGGCAAGAGCGGCGGCTTCGGCGGCCTGCTCGGCATCGGTCTGGTCGTGCTGGCGGCTGTCTGGCTGTACAGCGCGGTTTACGTAGTCGACGAGCAGGAGCAAGCCGTGGTGCTGCGCTTCGGCAAGTACTACGAAACCGTCGGCCCGGGTCTGAACATCTACTTCCCGCCGATCGACAAGAAGTACATGGAAAACGTCACGCGTGAGCGTGCGTACACCAAGCAGGGCCAGATGCTCACCGAAGACGAAAACATCGTCGAAGTGCCGCTGACCGTGCAGTACAAGATCAGCAACCTGCAGGACTTCGTGCTGAGCGTCGATCAGCCGGAAATCAGCCTGCAGCATGCGACCGACAGCGCCCTGCGACATGTGGTGGGTTCCACCGCCATGGACCAGGTACTGACCGAGGGTCGTGAATTGATGGCCAGCGAAATCAAGGAGCGTCTGCAACGCTTCATGGATACCTATCGCACCGGTATCACCGTGACCCAGGTCAACGTACAGAGCGCAGCGGCACCGCGTGAAGTGCAGGAAGCCTTTGACGACGTGATCCGTGCCCGTGAAGACGAGCAGCGTTCGCGCAACCAGGCTGAAACCTACGCCAACGGCGTCGTGCCGGAAGCCCGTGGTCAGGCCCAGCGCATTCTCGAAGATGCCAATGGCTACCGTGACGAAACCGTCTCGCGCGCCAAGGGTGAAGCCGATCGCTTCACCAAACTGGTTGCCGAGTATCGCAAGGCCCCTGAAGTCACCCGCCAGCGTCTGTACCTGGACACCATGCAGGAAGTCTTCAGCAACACCAGCAAGGTGCTCGTGACCGGCAACAAGAATGGCCAGAGCAACCTGCTCTATCTGCCGCTGGACAAGATGGTCGAAAGTGGTCGCAACACCAGCACTCCGGTGACTGGCGCAGCAGCCACCAGCAATGAAGCGAATGCGCGTGCCGCAGCTGATCTGCAGCAACAGCAAGCACGTACCAGGGAGAGTCGCTGATGAGCAATAAATCGCTGATCGCCCTTATTGTCGGCGTCGTCGTGGCGATCGCTGCCTGGAACTGCTTCTACATCGTGGCTCAGACCGAGCGTGCGGTGTTGCTGCAGTTCGGTCGCGTGGTTCAGACCGATGTTCAGCCAGGCCTGCATGTGAAGGTGCCTTACGTTAACCAGGTGCGTAAGTTCGACGCTCGCCTGATGACGCTGGACGCACCGACGCAACGCTTCCTGACGCTGGAAAAGAAAGCCGTGATGGTCGATGCCTATGCCAAGTGGCGCGTGAAGGACGCCGAGCGTTTCTACACCGCGACTTCCGGTCTCAAGCAGATTGCCGACGAGCGTCTGTCCCGTCGTCTGGAATCCGGCCTGCGTGACCAGTTCGGTAAGCGCACCCTGCACGAAGTGGTGTCGGGTGAGCGTGATGCGCTGATGGCAGACATCACCGCTTCGCTGAACAAGATGGCCGAAAAGGAACTGGGCATCGAAGTGGTGGACGTTCGCGTCAAGACCATCGACCTGCCCAAGGAAGTGAACCGCAGTGTGTTCGAGCGTATGAGCACCGAACGTGAGCGTGAAGCTCGCGAGCACCGCGCCAAGGGTAACGAGCTGGCTGAAGGCATCCGTGCCGACGCCGATCGTCAACGCCGCGTGTTGCTGGCAGAAGCCTATCGTGAATCCGAAGAGATTCGCGGTGACGGCGATGCCCAGGCCGCTTCCATCTACTCCAAGGCCTACGGCCAGGACCAGGAGTTCTACGCGTTCTACCGTAGCCTGCGTGCCTACCGTGAAAGCTTCGCGAACAAATCCGACGTCATGGTCCTGGACCCAAGCAGTGACTTCTTCCACTACCTGGAAAAAGCCAAGCCTTGATACGACGTTGACTCGAATCATCCCGCCGGGCGGCTAAAACCTCTGGCGGGGTGATCCTTTGGGAAAACGTGTGTATGATGCGGCAGCCGGGAAATTCCCGGCTTTTTTGCGTCTGCACGTTTGATTGCTGTTCTTGTGCAGGTGCCCGAGCTGATTGGCTCCACAGGTTTTACGAGGAAAGTGCTTGGCGAAGCCCATTACAGGCTTTTCGCTTCGTCGCTCATGCGCGGGGTTTGCGCTGTGCGGATCATTTTCTGCTTCACTCAAGGCTCGCCCAAAGGCTTGCTGCCCGGATCATAGGGGAATGGCGTAATGGCAACGGTAGACCGCTGGCTGCTGCCAGATGGCATCGAAGAAGTACTGCCACCGGAGGCGGCGCGCATTGAAGTCGCGCGGCGTCAGGTGTTGGATCTGTTCCAGAGCTGGGGTTACGAGTTCGTCGTGACTCCCCATATCGAGTACCTGGAATCCCTGCTGACCGGCGCGGGCCAGGACCTGGATCTGCGTACCTTCAAGGTCATCGACCCGCAGTCGGGCCGGCAGATGGGGTTCCGGGCCGACATCACGCCGCAGGTGGCGCGCATCGATGCGCACACCCTGCGTCGCGAAGGCCCTAACCGTCTGTGCTATGCCGGCAGCGTGCTGCACGCCCAGCCACGTGCCTTGTCGTCCTCGCGCAGCCCGATCCAGTTGGGTGCCGAGTTGTACGGCGACGCCAGCCCGAGCAGCGACGTCGAAGTCATCAGCCTGATGCTGGCCATGCTGCAACTGGCCGATGTGCCGGACGTGCACATGGACCTGGGGCATGTAGGCATCTATCGCGGCCTGGCCCGCGCCGCCGGTTTGTCCGGTGAAGTCGAGCAGCAGTTGTTCGACGCCTTGCAACGCAAGGCCATCGACGAGGTCATTACCTTGACCGAAGGCCTGCCGACGGATCTGTCGGGCATGCTGCGGGCGCTGGTCGACCTGTGTGGCGGTCGCGAAGTGCTGGTAGCGGCTCGCGAGCGTCTGGCCAAGGCGCCGGCCCCGGTCCTGGCGGCATTGGATGATTTGCTGGCGATTGCCGAGCGTTTGTCCGTGCGTTTCCCTGAGTTGCCGCTGTATTTCGACCTGGGCGAGCTGCGCGGTTACCACTACCACACCGGTGTGGTGTTCGCGGTGTTCGTACCGGGTGTTGGCCAGTCCATTGCTCAGGGCGGTCGTTACGACGATATCGGCGCCGACTTCGGTCGTGCCCGTCCGGCAACCGGCTTCTCTACCGATTTGAAAACCCTGGTGACCCTGGGGCGTGCTGAGATCGAGCTACCGTCTGGCGGTATCTGGATGCCTGACAGTACGGATGCGGCACTCTGGCAGCAGGTTTGCCAGTTGCGCAGTGAGGGTCAGCGTGTCGTTCAGGCCTTGCCTGGGCAGCCATTGGCCGCCGCCCGTGAAGCGGACTGCGACCGGCAATTGATTCAGCAGAACGGGCTTTGGCAAGTATCGCCACTGGCTTCTTGAGTTTTCCTGCCGGCCAACGCCGGCACCAAGTTTGCGCGAATGAGGACAAGTGTTATGGGTAAGAATGTCGTAGTCCTGGGCACCCAATGGGGTGATGAGGGCAAAGGCAAGATCGTTGATCTGCTGACCGAACATGCTGCCGCCGTAGTGCGCTACCAGGGTGGCCACAACGCGGGCCACACCCTGGTGATCGACGGCGAAAAAACCGTCTTGCACCTGATCCCGTCGGGCGTGCTGCGCGAAGGCGTTCAGTGCCTGATCGGTAACGGCGTGGTGGTTGCACCTGACGCCCTGATGCGGGAAATCAACAAGCTGGAAGAAAAAGGCGTACCGGTGCGCGAGCGCCTGCGCATCAGCCCTTCCTGCCCGCTGATCCTGTCCTACCACGTAGCGCTGGACCAGGCCCGTGAAAAGGCCCGTGGCGAGCTGAAGATCGGCACCACCGGTCGCGGCATTGGCCCGGCCTACGAAGACAAGGTTGCACGTCGTGGCCTGCGCATCGGTGACCTGTTCCACCGCGAGCGTTTCGCCGCCAAGCTGGGCGAGCTGCTGGACTACCACAACTTCGTGCTGGTCAATTACTACAAAGAGCCGGCCATCGACTTCCAGAAGACGCTGGACGAGTGCATGGAATACGCCGAGCTGCTCAAGCCGATGATGCTCGACGTCACCGCCGAGCTGCATCAGCTGCGTCGCGCTGGCAAGGACATCATGTTCGAAGGTGCCCAGGGCTCGCTGCTGGACATCGACCACGGTACCTACCCGTACGTCACCAGCTCCAACACCACCGCGGGCGGCATCGCCACCGGTTCCGGTGTGGGGCCGATGTTCCTGGACTACATCCTGGGCATCACCAAGGCCTACACCACGCGCGTCGGTTCGGGTCCGTTCCCGACTGAGCTGTTCGACGACGTCGGTGCATTCCTGGCCAAGCGTGGCCACGAATTCGGTGCAACCACCGGTCGTGCCCGTCGTTGCGGCTGGTTCGATGCCGTCATCCTGCGTCGCGCCATCGACGTCAACAGTATCTCGGGCCTGTGCCTGACCAAGCTGGACGTACTGGACGGCCTGGAAACCATCAATATCTGCGTCGGCTACAAGAATGCAGATGGCGCCGTGATCGACGCACCGACCGACGCCGACAGCTACATCGGCCTGGAGCCAGTGTACGAAGAGATGCCGGGCTGGAAAGAATCCACCCTGGGCGCCAAGACACTGGAAGAGCTGCCACAGGCTGCACGCAACTACATCAAGCGTGTCGAAGAGTTGGTCGGTGCGCCGATCGACATTATTTCGACGGGCCCGGACCGCAACGAGACCATCGTTCTGCGTCACCCGTTTGCTTGATAAGTTGTTGATGTAACGAACAAAGGCCCCTTGATCGGGGCCTTTGTCGTTTATGCCTGTCGGACGGCACGACCCTTGCTGTGATAATCGCTTCCTGGTGAGCCATCAATTTAATGGCGTCCATGCAGAGGGGTTTCCAGTGTCGGCCGTTCTCTCACTGTTACAAAGCCGTCTCCTGCGGCCTGTGTTCGTTACTCTCGGTATCGCCCTTTTGGTGCAGGTGCTGGTGGCTGTCGCTCTGACCCGGAGCACAGTGACCGCTCTTGAAGCCGATCTGGGCACGCGCCTGGGAGCCGACAGTCAAAAACTTTCCGGCGAGCTTGAGCAGGCGGGGCGCGAAGTCACCTCGAGCCTGGACAGTCTCTCGGCCAGCACGCGTCAGCGTCTCACTGTCGGCTTGTCCGCGCGTTTGAAGGACGAGCAGGCGCAACTGCGGGCGACCCTGGAAAAGGACCTGAAGGACTCTGCCAATGATATGGCGCAGCTCCTGGCCTCGGTCGCGCCCCGCGCCATGTGGGACAGTGATGTTCCGACCCTCTCTGAATTCGCCCGCCGGGCGCAGCGCAATCCCAACGTGTTGTTCGTGGTCTACGACGACGCGACGGGCCAGCACCTGACGCGCTACCTGAATCGGGAAAACCCGATCAACAAGGCCCTGCTGGAAAAAGGCCAGGGCGAACGGGCGCTGGATAAGGTGCTGGATGCAGCGAAAAACGATCCGTCTGTCTTTTACGTCGAAGCCTCGATCAATCCCAATGGCGTGGAAATCGGCAAGGTCTTGATGGGCGTCTCGACCGCCTCGGTGGAAACCGACCTGGCCGCTCTCGACAAGCGCTTCTCGGCCCTGATCGCCAGCAGCGATCAACTGGTGGGTGACAGCCTCAAAGGCGCGGCAGCCGACAGCGCGGCGGCCATGGGCGCACGCTTGCAATCGGCGCAATCCACTGCGTCTGAAATGAAAGCCAACACCACCAGCACTGTGCAGGAAGCGGCGACCACCCTGCGCTGGCGAATCGGCATGGGTCTGGCGGTGGTCGGTGCTGGCGTCCTCCTACTGCTTGCCGTGGTGCTGGGGCGTCGCGTGGTCAATCGCTTGAAGATGCTGATTAGTGCGATGGATGATCTGGCGGCCGGCGAGGGCGATCTGACCAAGCGTGTGCAAATCAACAGCAAGGACGAAATCGGCGACATGGCCTCGGCGGTCAATCGCTTTGTGGACAAGTTGCAGCCGATCGTCCGTGAAGCGGGTGACGTGGCGCAGCGCACTGGCGTGGAAATCGGTGCCATGACCTTGCGCAATGCCGGGGCCGATGCGGCCGCAGGCATGCAGCGCGATGAAGTGGCCGAGAGTCTGCGGGCGCTGTCACGCATGGCGGACGAGGCACAATCCGAGAGCCAGGCCATGCAGGCGGCCTTGAAGCAGGTGGTGGATATTCGTCAGGCCACCGATGAAAACACCCGCACCTCGGCGAAGGTCGGCAGCCTGATCGAGGCGCTGGCCGGACAGGTCGACACCGGCGCGCAAGTGATCGAGCGCCTGGCGCAGCAAAGTGAACAAATTGAAGTGGTGCTGACGGTCATTCACGGGATCGCCGAGCAAACCAATCTGCTGGCCCTGAACGCGGCCATCGAAGCGGCGCGCGCAGGCGAGACCGGTCGCGGGTTCGCCGTGGTGGCGGACGAGGTGCGGGCACTGGCGAGCAAGACCCAAAGCTCCACGGGCGATATCCAGGCGCACATTGTGGCCCTGCAACAAGGCGCGCGTGAAGCGGTGGCGGCAATCGGGCAAGCGGGGCGCCAGGCGAATGAAGGCTTGGTGGTGTTGCGTGACAGTGCGCGGTTGCAGCAGTCGGTGCAGGCCTCGGTGGAGCAAGTGCATGCGGCGATTGGCCTGGCCACGCAGGCAGCGGCGCATCAGGCGCAGGGTGCGCAAGCGGTGCGCGGACGGGTTGAAACCATTCATGCCCAGGCTGAGAAAGCGGCTCAGGCGGTTGTGGAAACCACGGCCAGCGGTAAGGTGCTGGATGGGTTGGCTGCGCAGCTGAAGGCGAGTCTTGGGCAGTTCAGGGCTTGAGTTTTGCGTTGTCATATCTAACGCTTTCGCGAGCAAGCCCGCTCCCACATTTGACCGAGTTTTCTCAGCAGAAAGATGTCAAATGTGGGAGCGGGCTTGCTCGCGAAGACGACCTCAACGACTCAGATACATCCGCGTCGTAAGTAGATAGACCGGCAACCCTGACACCAGTATCAACAGCGCCGCATAAGGCGCCGCCGCCGCAAACTCCACATTCGCCGTGTGCGCCCACACTTCGGTGGCCAGCGTGTTCAGCCCGGTCGGGCTCAACAGCAGCGTCGCCGTCAGTTCCTTCATCGCATCCAGAAACACCAGTGCAAATGCCGCCCCCAAAGCCGGAAAGATGATCGGCAGGGTCACCCGGATAAACGCGGTGAACGACGACGCGCCCAGTGTGCGGGCGGCCTCCTCCAGTTGCGGTGCCGCCTTGTTCAGCGCTGTTCTAATCGGCGCCTGGGCCAGCGGCAGGAACAGCAGTGCATAAGCGATCAGCAGCAGCGCCGAGGTTTGGTACAGCGCTGGCACGTAATGCAGCGCGAAGTACACCAGGGTCAAGGCGATCACCAGGCCGGGCAGCGCATGCAGCAGGTACGGCAAGCGCTCGGCCCAAATCGCCAACTGGCCTTTGTGGCGCACCACCAGCAGTCCCACCGGAACGGCGAGCACCAGACAAAAGACAGCGCCACCCAGCGACAGCGCCAGGGACGACAGCAGCGCCTCACCGATCGCGGCAACCGGAAAGGCCGCCGACGAGCCCACGGCCAACCAGTACGCCAGCATCCCCAGCGGAATGCCGCTGCCGATGATTGCCAGCAGCAGGCAGTACAGTTGTCCGGCGACGGCCCAAGGCCCCAGTCGCACCTGCTCCGCCTGTCGCGCAGCACCTTGGCCGATGCGCACGAGGCGGGCTTTGCCGCGAACGCGCAACTCCAGCCACAGCAAGATCAGGCACAGTACCAGCAGCACCGCCGACAGCATCGCGGCGTTGGCGTTGCTGAATTCCAGTTCGAACTGTTGATAGATCGCGGTAGTGAAGGTTTGCAGGCCGATGATCGACAGCGCGCCAAACTCCACCAGCATGTGCAGGGCGATCAGCAGCGAGCCGGCGAGCAGCGATGGCCAGAGCAGGGGCAGGGTGACCTTGAAGAACACGCCCCAGCGATTCTGGCCAAGGGTGCGCGCGGACTCTTCCAGCGATGGGTCGAGGTTGCGCAGGGTTGCGGCCACCGGCAGGAAAATCAGCGGGTACTTGGACAGGGCCATCACCAGGATCGCCCCGGCCAATCCTTCGAAATGAGCGCTCAGCGATACCCAAGTGAAGCTGCTGACGAACGCCGGCACGGCGAACGGCAGGCACAGAATCACGCCCCACAAGCGCCGTCCTGGCAGATTGCTGCGCTCGAGCAGCCATGCCAGCGACAGGCCGATGACGCCGCAAGCGACCGTCACGCCGACCATCAGCTCCAACGTATTGCGCAACAGACCGAATACATAAGGTCGCCACAGCAGGTGCAACGCCTGAGCCCAGCCTGCTTGCCAGGCCTTGAGCCCAACATACGCCAGCGGCAACAGGCTGAGTGCGACCAACAACAATACCGGCAACAACAGCCAGATCGATGGCCGTTTGCGCCGAGGCACGTAGCTGCTCTGCGCGAAGGCGGATGGCGATGTGCTCATCAATTCAGGCCAACATCACGTTCCAGGTCCAAAGCTTCTTCGGCGTTGCCCAGGTCTGCCGGTGTCACTTTCGGCGCCTGCAGCTCGCTGAATGGCTTGAGACCGCGATCCGACTCCATGCCCTTATGCAGCGGGTATTCGGCAGTGGTCTGGGTGATGACGCGCTGACCTTCTTCGCTGGCCATGTAAGCGAGCAATTGTTGAGCTTCTTTGGGATGTTTACTGGATTTCAGCACGGCCGCACTGGAAACGGTGATCAACCCGCCAACGTCACCACCGGTGAAGTAGTGCAGTTTCGAATCGAGCTGGCCTTTTTCCCGCTGCAGGGCAAACCAGTAGTAGTTGTTGACCAGGACCGTCGCCACTTCACCGTTTTCCACGGCTTTGAGTGCGACCATGTTGTTGCTGTAGGTCTTGCCGAAGGCGCGCAGGCCGGTGAGCCATTCTTCGGCAGCGTCCATGCCGTGCACCTGGATGATGGCCACGGCCTGTTCCTGGAACGCGCCGCTGGTGGGTACGAAGCCGACTTTGCCCTGCCATTTCGGGTCGGAGAATTCCATCACCGATTTCGGCAGGTCCTTCTCGTCGATCAGCTTGGGGTTGAAGGCGACCACACGTACTCGGGCGGTCACGCCGATCCAGGTGCCATTGCCTGCAACGTAGTCCTTGGGCAAAACCGCCAGCGTTACGTCATCGGCCTTGGCCAGCAGGCCTTGTTCGCCGAGCTTGTTCAGCGGTGGAGATTCTTCGGTGTAGATCACGTCGGCAGGGGAGCGATCGCCTTCTTCGACGACCTGGCTGGCCAGCTGATTGCTGCTGCCCTTGCGCACGTTGACGTGAATGCCGGTCTTGGTTTCGAAGGCTTTGGCGACGGCGTCGCCGACTTCTTTGTGTTGGCCGTTGTAGAGAGTCAGGGAGACCGGATCGGCGGCTTGGGTGAGGGGAGTGGCGAGTGCCAGGCCGAGCAGGGTGGTGGTCAGGCCGCGGCGCAGGGTATTTCGAAACATCATTCGCAGGGTTCCTCACTGTCGCATTGCAAAAACTTGCAACAATGATAAACGATATTGGTTCTCAAATGCGCCTTGCGGGTTAAGTGCGCATTTGATAAGGGCGGGGGATATTTCCGGAGGTCAGAAACGCAAAAACCCGCTTTCGCGGGTTTCTGTGAAATCCAAGGCCGCAGCCTTGAATTTGAATTGGTGCCCAGAAGAAGACTCGAACTTCCACGGCCGTAAGGCCACCAGCACCTGAAGCTGGCGTGTCTACCAATTTCACCATCTGGGCATTCATCTTCAGCGTTGCCGCTGTTGATGTGGCGCACTATACGGAGAGTATTTTTATCTGTAAACCCCTGATTTAAATTTAATAAATCAGATCTTCAGAATGCAAAAACCCGCTTTCGCGGGTTTTTGTGTGAGCCTTGAAATTGATCTAATCTCAAGCTCGAAATTGGTGCCCAGAAGAAGACTCGAACTTCCACGGCCGTAAGGCCACCAGCACCTGAAGCTGGCGTGTCTACCAATTTCACCATCTGGGCAGTATCGACAACGTTGTCCGTCGTCGATGGCGCGCACTATACGGAGCGTCTTTTTAACTGTAAACCCCCGGCGCTGAAAAAACCTGAAAAATCTCGCGAGCGGTCTGAAAATCTGCTTCAAGGTGTCGATACAGGGCTTTAGACGGGTCGTCTTGGCCTGAAATTTCCCGTTTCATTACGCCTATGCCAAACTAACCCGTATATAGACAAGGTGAAAACTCTCTAATGGCCGATTGGCAGTCCCTCGATCCCGAGGCCGCTCGTGAAGCGGAAAAATATGAAAACCCCATTCCTAGCCGCGAACTGATCCTTCAGCATCTTGCTGATCGGGGTTCGCCTGCTAACCGCGAGCAACTGGTCGAAGAGTTTGGTCTGACCACAGAAGACCAGATCGAAGCCCTGCGCCGCCGTTTGCGCGCCATGGAGCGCGATGCTCAACTCATCTATACCCGTCGCGGCACCTATGCGCCGGTGGACAAGCTTGACCTGATCCTTGGCCGCATCAGCGGTCACCGCGACGGCTTCGGTTTCCTGGTGCCGGACGATGGCAGCGATGACCTGTTCATGAGCCCGGCGCAAATGCGCCTGGTGTTCGACGGTGACCGTGCGCTGGCCCGTGTTTCCGGTCTGGACCGTCGTGGTCGCCGCGAAGGCATGATCGTCGAAGTGGTGTCCCGTGCTCACGAAAGCATCGTCGGTCGCTATTTCGAAGAAGGCGGTATCGGCTTTGTTGTTGCCGACAACCCCAAGATCCAGCAGGAAGTGCTGGTGACCCCGGGCCGCAACGCCAACGCCCAGATCGGTCAGTTCGTCGAAGTGAAGATCACCCACTGGCCGACCCCGCGCTTCCAGCCGCAAGGCGACGTGGTCGAGGTCGTGGGCAACTACATGGCGCCGGGCATGGAAATCGATGTGGCCCTGCGCACCTACGATATTCCTCACGTCTGGCCAGACGCGGTGCTGAAAGAAGCCGCCAAGCTCAAGCCGGAAGTCGAAGAGAAAGACAAAGAGAAGCGCATCGACCTGCGCCATCTGCCGTTCGTCACCATCGACGGCGAAGATGCCCGCGATTTCGATGACGCGGTTTACTGCGAGGCCCGTCCGGGCAAGCTGCGCCTGTTCTCCGGCGGCTGGAAGTTGTACGTGGCGATTGCCGACGTTTCCAGCTACGTGAAACTCGGTTCGGCACTGGATGCCGAGGCCCAGGTTCGCGGCAACTCGGTGTACTTCCCCGAGCGTGTGATCCCGATGCTGCCCGAGCAGCTGTCCAACGGTCTGTGCTCGCTGAACCCGCAAGTCGATCGCCTGGCCATGGTGTGCGAGATGACCATCTCCAAATCCGGCGAGATGACTGACTACTGCTTCTATGAAGCGGTGATCCACTCCCATGCGCGCCTGACCTACAACAAGGTCAGCGCCATGCTCGAAACGCCGAAAGTCACCGAAGCGCGCAAGTTGCGTGGTGAGTACTCGGACGTCGTGCCGCACCTCAAGCAGCTCTATGCGCTGTACAAGGTGTTGTTGGCTGCTCGTCATGTGCGCGGCGCGATCGACTTCGAAACCCAGGAAACCCGCATCATCTTCGGCTCCGAGCGCAAGATCGCCGAAATCCGGCCGACCGTGCGCAACGATGCCCACAAGTTGATCGAGGAATGCATGCTGGCGGCCAACGTGGCCACTGCCGAATTCCTGAAAAAGCACGAAATCCCCGCGCTGTACCGGGTTCACGACGGTCCGCCGCCGGAGCGTCTGGAAAAACTGCGCGCCTTCCTTGGTGAGCTCGGTCTGTCCCTGCACAAAGGCAAGGACGGTCCATCGCCGAAGGATTACCAGGCGTTGCTGGCCGGTATCAAGGATCGTCCGGATTTCCACCTGATCCAGACCGTCATGCTGCGTTCGTTGAGCCAGGCGGTGTACAGCGCCGATAACCAGGGCCACTTCGGCCTGAATTACGAGGCTTACACCCACTTCACCTCGCCGATCCGCCGCTATCCGGACCTGCTCACGCACCGGGCGATCCGCAGCGTGATCCATTCGAAACAGGACACCCCGCACGTTCGCCGTGCCGGTGCGATGACCATTCCGAAGGCGCGCATCTACCCGTACGACGAAGCGGCGCTGGAGCAGCTCGGCGAACAATGCTCGATGAGCGAGCGCCGTGCCGACGAAGCGACCCGCGACGTCGTGAACTGGCTCAAGTGCGAGTTCATGAAAGATCGCGTGGGCGAGTCGTTCCCGGGCGTGATCACCGCCGTGACCGGTTTTGGCCTGTTTGTCGAACTGACCGATATCTACGTCGAAGGCCTGGTGCACGTCACCGCGCTGCCGGGGGATTACTACCACTTCGATCCTGTGCACCACCGCCTGGCCGGTGAGCGTACCGGTCGCAGCTTCCGCCTTGGCGATACTGTTGAAGTGCGGGTCATGCGCGTCGATCTCGACGAACGCAAGATCGACTTCGAGATGGCCGAAAAAACCATCAGCGCGCCGATCGGTCGCAAGAAGCGCGGCACTGAAACCGCAGCGCCTGCAGCCTCTGCTGCAAAAACCGCCGCAGAGCCTGCACCGGCGAAAACCGGTCGTCGTCCTGCCAAGGAAAAGGCTGTCGAGGCCTACCGTCCGAGCGATGCTGCGGCGAAAAACGCTGAAGTGCGCAAAAGTCGTGAAATGAAAAAGGCGCTGCTGGCCGATGCGAAAAGCGGCGGTAAAGCGGCGTCTGCGGGAAAGACTGGACGGTCGGCGCCTGACAAGGCCGCCGGCGGCAAGCCAGCCAAACCGAGCAAACACCGTAAAGGCCCGCCAAAAGCGGGCTCGGCTCCAGCCAAAAGCGGCGGGGCACGTAAACCTAAGGCCAAGTCATGAGTCAGTTGGAAAAGATCTACGGCGTGCATGCTGTAGAAGCGTTGCTGCGCCACCACCCCAAACGCGTCAAGCAGATCTGGCTGGCCGAAGGCCGCAGTGACCCGCGGGTGCAGACGCTGATCGAGCTCGCCGCCGAAAATCGTGTGGCGGTCGGCAATGCCGAGCGTCGCGAGCTGGATGCCTGGGTAGAAGGCGTGCACCAGGGCGTGGTCGCGGACGTCAGTCCGAGCCAGGTCTGGGGTGAGGCGATGCTCGACGAACTGCTCGATCGTACCGACGGCGCACCGCTGCTGCTGGTGCTCGACGGCGTGACCGATCCACATAACCTCGGCGCCTGCCTGCGTTCGGCCGATGCAGCCGGTGCGCTGGCGGTAATCGTGCCCAAGGACAAGTCGGCCACGTTGACGCCGACGGTGCGTAAGGTTGCCTGCGGCGCAGCGGAAGTGATTCCGTTGGTCGCAGTGACCAACCTGGCGCGTACTCTTGAAAAGCTCAAGCAGCGCGGCTTGTGGGTTGTCGGCACCGCAGGGGAGGCTGAGGTCAGCCTGTACGAACAGGACCTGACGGGCCCGACGATCCTGATCATGGGCGCCGAAGGCAGTGGCATGCGGCGTCTGACGCGTGATCTTTGCGACTACCTGGTGCACCTGCCGATGGGCGGTAGCGTCAGCAGTCTCAACGTGTCCGTGGCGACGGGCGTTTGCCTGTTCGAGGCGCAGCGCCAGCGCGGTGTCAAGGCTGCCGGATCCGCCAAGAAGTCGTAAGCCGAACGCAGTTCAATGGTGGGAGCGGGCTTGCTCGCGAATACGGTCTGTCAGTCGACATCCATGTTGCCTGATGAACCGCATTCGCGAGCAGGCCCGCTCCCACATTGGTTTGTGGTGATGCGAAAATTTCCGTTTGAGCGAACTGTTCAAATAATCACCAATTACCTTGCGCCTCCCACGCCCCTTCTCTACAATTGCGCCCCTTGCTGTGACGGCAGGCGCGCATGTGCCTTACCCACGCAAGTCCATAAGTGTCATTCACTCCTTGTCTGACCGCTTTTGAGCGGCAGGCTACAACCCGTAAGGAGCATTCATGCGTCATTACGAAATCATCTTTTTGGTCCACCCGGATCAAAGCGAGCAAGTCGGCGGCATGGTTGAGCGTTACACCAAGCTGATCGAAGAAGACGGCGGCAAAATCCACCGTCTGGAAGACTGGGGCCGTCGTCAACTGGCCTATGCAATCAACAATGTTCACAAGGCTCACTACGTGATGCTGAACGTTGAGTGCACCGGCAAGGCCCTGGCCGAGCTGGAAGACAACTTCCGCTACAACGATGCAGTGATCCGTAACCTGGTCATCCGTCGCGAAGAAGCCGTTACCGGCCAATCCGAGATGCTCAAGGCTGAAGAAAACCGCAGTGAGCGCCGTGAGCGTCGCGACCGTCCTGAGCACTCCGACGCCGAAGGCGTTGACAGTGATGACAGCGACAACAGCGATAACGCTGACGAGTAATCCACGGACCTTTTAAGGAGCCTATCAAATGGCACGTTTCTTCCGTCGTCGTAAATTCTGCCGCTTCACCGCTGAAGACGTGAAAGAGATCGATTACAAAGATCTCAACACTCTGAAAGCCTACGTATCCGAGACCGGCAAAATCGTTCCAAGCCGCATCACCGGTACCAAAGCTCGTTATCAGCGTCAGCTGGCCACCGCTATCAAGCGCGCCCGCTTCCTGGCCCTGCTGGCCTACACCGACAGCCACGGCCGCTGAGACCGGGCAGTCGACACGTAGCAAAGGATTGAATGTATGCGTGCCTTAGCTGAGTTCATCATGCGGGGCCGTATGCAGGCCACTCTGGTAGTGGCCGGATGCGCGGCGTTGCCGTTGTTGTATTGGTTGGGTGCTGCCGCCGGATGCCTTGTGCTCCTGCGGCGCGGATTGAGGGACGCCCTGGGCGTTCTTGCTCTGGGACTGCTGCCGGCGTTGATCTGGTGGCTTTACTCCGACGACCCTCGGGCACTTCTGGTGCTGCTGGGGTCGGCGAGCCTTGCGTTGGTTTTGCGCGCAAGCGAGTCCTGGAACCGCGTGCTGCTGGTCAGCATAGCGATGGGAGTGGTGTTTTCAGTGGTGCTGGGGACGGCTTTTGGTCCTCAGATCGAGATGCTGGCGCAGGCGTTGATCAAGGTCATGCCGTCGCTACTCGGTCAGGTCTACCAGCAGATGTCGGTAGACGAGCAAGCGCGTTTCGCGGCCCTGATTGCACCTATCCTGACCGGCCTGATAGCGGCCTTGCTGCAAATCGTCAGTGTGCTGAGCCTGATTATCGGGCGCTACTGGCAGGCGTTGTTGTACAACCCCGGTGGTTTCGGTCGCGAGTTTCGCGCCGTCCGAATCCCGCTGGGGCCCGCGATGTTGCTGCTGGCGGGCATGGTTGTGACACCGAATTTCGGTGCCCAGATGTCCATGCTCGTGCCGTTGTGCAGTGTACCGCTGGTTTTCGCCGGGCTGGCCCTGATTCACGGGCTGGTGGCGCAAAAGCGACTGGCCAGGTTCTGGCTGGTGGGGTTGTACGTGACGCTGTTGCTGTTCATGCAACTGATCTATCCGTTGCTGGTGGTCCTGGCCATCGTCGACAGCCTGATTGATTTTCGCGGTCGTCTGGCGCCGAAAGACGCCGATAACGCGAACGGTGAAGGTTAAAAGTTAAGAGGATTTTCACATGCAACTGATCCTTCTGGAAAAAGTCACCAACCTGGGCAACCTGGGTGACAAAGTGAACGTTAAGGCTGGTTACGGTCGTAACTACCTGCTGCCTTACGGCAAAGCTACCGCTGCGACCCCAGCCAACCTGGCTGCGTTCGAAGAGCGTCGCGCTGAGCTGGAAAAAGCTGCAGCAGACCGTAAAGCATCGGCTGAAAGCCGCGCCGCCCAACTGGCTGAGCTGGAAGTGACTATCACTGCCACCGCTGGTGACGAAGGCAAGCTGTTCGGTTCGATCGGCACCCACGACATCGCTGATGCACTGACCGCCTCCGGCGTTGAAGTGCAGAAGAGCGAAGTTCGTCTGCCGAACGGCACCATCCGCAACGTAGGCGAATTCGACGTAGCCGTGCACCTGCACGCCGAAGTTGAAGCCACCGTACGCGTTGTCGTGGTAGCAGCTTAAGCAGCACTTGTCGGCTGGCACCCTCGGGTGCTTGCCGGTAACATCGGGCACGATCCTGTTTACAGGTCGTGCCCTTTGTCTTTCTGGTAACTCCCGATTTTAAATCCTGACTCCAAGTGGCCATGAACGAAATCTCCGCTCCCGAGCAATACGATCTGCAAACCGCCGCGCTGAAGGTGCCGCCGCATTCCATCGAAGCCGAACAGGCTGTGCTCGGTGGTCTGATGCTGGACAACAACGCCTGGGAACGCGTGCTCGATCAAGTCTCCGACGGCGATTTCTACCGACATGACCACCGCCTGATTTTCCGCGCGATCGCCAAACTGGCCGATCAGAACTCGCCGATCGACGTCGTGACCCTTGCCGAGCAGTTGGACAAGGAAGGTCAGACCTCGCAAGTCGGCGGCCTGGGTTACCTTGGCGAACTGGCGAAAAACACGCCGTCGGTCGCCAACATCAAGGCCTACGCGCAAATCGTTCGCCAGCGCGCGACCCTGCGGCAACTGATCGGCATCAGCACCGAAATCGCCGACAGTGCCTTCAACCCGGAAGGTCGCACCGCTGAAGAAATCCTCGATGAAGCTGAACGGCAGATCTTCCAGATCGCCGAGGCCCGGCCAAAAACCGGCGGCCCGGTGGGCGTGAATGAACTGCTGACCAAAGCCATCGACCGTATCGACACCCTGTTCAACACCGACAACGCCATCACCGGCCTGTCCACCGGTTACACCGACCTCGACGAGAAGACCAGCGGCCTGCAACCGGCCGACTTGATCATCGTCGCCGGTCGTCCGTCCATGGGTAAGACCACCTTTGCGATGAACCTGGTGGAAAACGCCGTGCTGCGCAGCGAGAAGGCCGTACTGGTTTACTCGCTGGAGATGCCAGGCGAATCGCTGATCATGCGTATGCTTTCGTCCCTGGGCCGCATCGACCAGACCAAGGTCCGTTCCGGTCAGCTGGAAGACGACGATTGGCCGCGCCTGACCTCGGCGGTGAACCTGCTCAACGACCGCAAGCTGTTCATCGACGATACCGCCGGCATCAGCCCATCGGAAATGCGCGCCCGTACCCGACGCCTGGTGCGTGAGCACGGCGACGTTGGCCTGATCATGATCGACTACCTGCAACTGATGCAGATTCCGGGTTCCAGCGGCGACAACCGGACCAACGAGATTTCCGAGATTTCCCGGTCCCTCAAAGCCCTGGCCAAGGAATTCAACTGCCCGGTGGTGGCGCTGTCCCAGCTCAACCGTTCCCTGGAGCAACGGCCGAACAAGCGCCCGGTGAACTCCGACTTGCGCGAATCCGGAGCGATCGAGCAGGACGCCGACGTGATCATGTTCGTGTACCGCGACGAGGTGTATCACCCGGAAACCGAGCACAAGGGCATCGCCGAAATCATCATCGGCAAGCAGCGTAACGGCCCGATCGGCTTTATCCGCCTGGCGTTCATCGGTAAATACACCCGCTTCGAGAACCTCGCACCGGGTAGCTATAACTTCGATGATGACGAGTAACTGTTGATGCAGGGCCCCTGTGGCGAGGGAGCTGGCTCCCGCAGGGCTGCGCAGCAGTCCTCATACCTGCGGCACCGCATTGCTGGTTTTGCGACTGCTGCGCAGTCGAGCGGGAGCGAGCTCCCTCGCCACAAGGGTTGGGCCACGCTCTGAGGGTGGCGCCGCAATTTCCGACCACAACCGTCGGAATTGATCAAAATTTGTGCTATATTCCGCGCCCGCGAAATTCAATGAAAGCCAACACCGGTTATCGACATGCAAGCAGCCAAGCCGTTATTTGACTATCCCAAGTACTGGGCCGAATGTTTCGGGCCGGCGCCGTTCCTGCCAATGAGCAGGGAGGAGATGGATCAGCTCGGCTGGGATTCCTGCGACATCATCATTGTCACCGGTGATGCCTACGTCGATCACCCGTCGTTCGGCATGGCGATCATCGGCCGGCTGCTGGAGTCCCAAGGCTTCCGCGTCGGGATCATTGCCCAGCCGAACTGGCAGTCCAAAGACGACTTCATGAAGCTCGGCGAGCCGAACCTGTTCTTCGGCGTCGCTGCCGGCAACATGGACTCGATGATCAACCGCTACACCGCCGACAAGAAAATCCGTTCCGACGACGCTTACACCCCCGGTGGCCTGGCGGGCAAACGTCCGGACCGCGCGAGCCTGGTCTACAGCCAGCGCTGCAAGGAAGCCTACAAGCATGTACCGATCGTGCTCGGCGGCATCGAAGCCTCCCTGCGCCGCATCGCCCACTACGACTACTGGCAGGACCGGGTGCGCAACTCGATCCTGATCGACGCCAGCGCCGACATCCTGCTCTACGGCAACGCCGAGCGTGCGATCGTCGAAGTCGCCCAGCGTCTGTCCTACGGCCACAAGATCGAAGACATCACCGATGTGCGCGGCACCGCGTTCATCCGTCGTGACACGCCCAAAGACTGGTATGAAGTCGACTCCACGCGCATCGACCGTCCGGGCAAGATCGACAAGATCATCAACCCGTACGTGAACACCCAGGACACCCAGGCCTGCGCCATCGAGCAAGAAAAAGGCCCGGTTGAAGACCCGCAGGAAGCCAAGGTCGTGCAGATCCTGGCCAGCCCGAAAATGACCCGCGACAAGACGGTGATTCGTCTGCCGTCGGTGGAGAAGGTCCGCAACGACGCGGTGCTCTACGCCCACGCCAACCGCGTGCTGCACCTGGAAACCAACCCGGGTAACGCCCGCGCGCTGGTGCAGAAGCATGGCGAAGTCGACGTCTGGTTCAACCCACCGCCCATTCCGATGACCACTGAAGAAATGGACTACGTGTTCGGCATGCCCTATGCGCGCGTTCCGCACCCGGCCTATGGCAAGGAGAAAATTCCTGCCTACGACATGATTCGTTTCTCGGTGAACATCATGCGTGGCTGCTTCGGCGGCTGCACCTTCTGCTCGATCACCGAGCACGAAGGGCGGATCATCCAGAACCGCTCCGAAGAATCGATCATTCGCGAAATCGAAGAAATTCGTGACAAGGTCCCCGGTTTTACCGGCGTGATCTCTGACCTCGGCGGCCCGACCGCGAACATGTACCGCATTGCCTGCAAGAGCCCGGAGATCGAATCCGCCTGCCGCAAGCCGTCCTGCGTGTTCCCGGGTATCTGTCCGAACCTGAACACCGACCACTCGTCGCTGATCCAGCTGTATCGCAGCGCCCGTGCCTTGCCGGGTGTGAAGAAAATCCTGATCGCTTCCGGCCTGCGCTACGACCTCGCGGTCGAGTCGCCGGAATACGTCAAGGAACTGGTGACCCACCACGTCGGTGGTTACCTGAAGATCGCCCCGGAACACACCGAGGAAGGTCCGCTCAACCAGATGATGAAACCGGGCATCGGCAGCTATGACAAGTTCAAGCGCATGTTCGAGAAGTATTCGAAGGAAGCGGGCAAAGAGCAGTACCTGATTCCTTACTTCATCGCCGCCCACCCGGGCACCACCGACGAAGACATGATGAACCTGGCCCTGTGGCTCAAGGGCAACGGTTTCCGTGCCGACCAGGTGCAGGCGTTCTACCCGTCGCCGATGGCCACTGCCACTGCGATGTATCACTCGGGCAAGAACCCGCTGCGCAAAGTGACCTACAAGAGCGACGCGGTGACCATCGTCAAGAGCGAAGAGCAGCGTCGCCTGCACAAGGCGTTTCTGCGCTACCACGACCCGAAAGGCTGGCCGATGCTGCGTGAAGCGTTGACCCGCATGGGCCGCGTCGATCTGATCGGCCCGGGCAAGAATCAGTTGATCCCGTTGCACCAGCCGTCCACGGACAGTTACCAGAGCGCCCGTCGCAAGAACTCGACGCCGGCCGGCAGCCATAAAGTGGCGGGGGAAAAGACCACCAAGATCCTGACCCAGCACACCGGCCTGCCACCGCGCGCCAGCGATGGCGGCAACCCGTGGGACAAGCGCGAACAGGCCAAGGCGGCGGCATTCGCCCGCAACCAGCAGGCGGCCAAGGAGCGCAAGGATGCGGCCAAGGGCAAGGGACCCAAGCCTGCACGCAAGCCGGTCGTACCGCGCTGAACCTCGCTTGAGCTGAACAGAACGCCAACCTTCGGGTTGGCGTTGTGCTTTTTGAGCGTCAATCAATTCCATTGTGGCGAGGAAGCTTGCTTGTGGCGAGGGAGCTTGCTCCCGTTGGGCGCGAAGCGACCCTGAAAGCATACGACTGCTTCGCAGCCGAGCGGGAGCAAGCTCCCTCGCCACAAAATCTCATCCTCGCGCCACAAATCCGTGCAACCCCTGCAAACCATTTTCCCGCATCGCCCGATTTTGGTGCTGTACTGCCTCCAGTAACCGGAGAAAGTGCCAAGACCGCCGGGTGGCATAAGTCTTGCGCGCTTTCCAATACGCTTAGGGCTCGCAGGAGGCACGCCGTGTCGATTCATGTCGCATTGCATCACGTCACGCATTACCGCTACGACCGCGCCGTCGAACTCGGTCCGCAGATCGTTCGTCTGCGCCCGGCCGCCCACAGCCGCACGCGGATACTGTCGTACGCGCTGAAAGTCTCGCCCGAGCAGCATTTCATCAACTGGCAACAGGACCCCCAGGGCAATTACCTGGCGCGGCTGGTGTTCCCGGAGAAAACCGATGAACTGCGCATCGAAGTCGACCTGCTGGCGGAAATGGCGATCTTCAATCCTTTCGACTTCTTCCTCGAACCCTACGCAGAAAAAATCCCCTTCACCTACGCCGCCGACGAGCGCAAGGAGCTGGCGCCGTACCTGGAAACCTTGCCCCTGACGCCGAAGTTCAAGGCCTATCTGGACGGCATCGACCGTACGCCACTGCCCACGGTGGATTTCCTCGTGGCGCTCAACCAGCGCCTGAGCGAAGACGTCGACTATCTGATCCGCATGGAACCGGGTGTACAAACCCCCGAGTACACCCTTGAACACACCTCCGGGTCGTGCCGGGATTCGGCGTGGCTGCTGGTGCAACTGCTGCGCAACCTCGGGTTGGCCGCCCGCTTCGTTTCGGGCTACCTGATTCAACTGACCGCTGACCAGAAAAGCCTCGACGGCCCTTCCGGCACTGAAGTGGACTTCACCGATCTGCACGCCTGGTGCGAGGTGTATTTGCCCGGTGCCGGCTGGATCGGCCTGGACGCCACCTCTGGGTTGTTTGCCGGTGAAGGACATATACCGTTGGCCTGTAGTCCCGATCCGTCCTCGGCGGCACCGATCAGTGGCCTGGTGGAACCTTGCGAGTGCGAATTCAGCCACGAAATGTCGGTAGAGCGGATTTGGGAAGCGCCACGGGTCACCAAGCCCTACAGCGAAGACCAGTGGCTGGCGATCCAGGCCCTTGGGCGGCAGATCGATGCCGACCTGCTTGAAGGCGATGTGCGCCTGACCATGGGCGGCGAGCCGACGTTCGTGTCCATCGATGACCCTGACGGTGCCGAGTGGAACACCGCGGCACTGGGGCCGGACAAGCGTCGCCTGTCCGCCGAGCTGTTCCAGCGCATGCGCAAACGCTACGCCCCGCAAGGCCTGGTGCACTTCGGCCAGGGCAAGTGGTACCCGGGTGAGCAGCTTCCACGCTGGTCCCTCAATTGCTATTGGCGCCGCGACGGCGTGCCGATCTGGCACAACAGCGCGCTGATTGCCGATGAACAGCAGGACTACGGTGCCGATGGCGTATTGGCCGGGCGTTTCCTGGCGAGTGTGGCTGAGCGTCTGAAAATTCCGACACGCTTCGTGTTCCCGGCCTACGAAGACAATTTCTATTACCTGTGGCGCGAAGGCACCTTGCCGCAGAACGTCAGCGCTGAGGATTCGCGTCTTGAAGAACCGCTGGAGCGTGCACGCCTGCGCAAAGTCTTCAACCAGGGCCTGGAGAAGGTCATTGGCCAGGTATTGCCCCTGGCGCGTACCGCCAAGGGTGATCAATGGCAGAGCGGGCGCTGGTACCTGCGGGATGATCATTGCCGGCTGGTGCCAGGGGATTCACCACTGGGCTATCGGCTGCCCCTCGGTTCGCAGCCTTGGGTGAAAGCGGCGGAGTACCCGTTCATTCATCCCCGGGACCCGAATCAGGATTTCCCCGAGCTGCCCGACACGGCGCAACTCCAGAGCCAAGGCACTGCCGCCGTTGCCGATGAGCGCGTTCCCAGGATCGATGAGTCCGCCGACTGGCTGACCCGCACGGCGTTCTGTGCCGAAGCGCGGGAGGGCCGCCTGTACCTGTTCATGCCGCCGCTGGAGCGGGTCGAGGATTATCTGGAGCTGGTCGCGGCCATCGAAGCCACCGCCGAAGAACTGCATTGCCCGATCCTGCTCGAAGGCTATGAACCACCGAGCGACCCGCGCTTGAGCAACTTCCGTATCACCCCGGACCCGGGCGTGATCGAAGTCAACGTGCAGCCGTCCGCGACCTGGGATGAGCTGGTCGAGCGCACCGAATTTCTTTACGAAGAAGCGCGCCAGACCCGACTGACCACCGAGAAATTTCTGATCGATGGCCGCCACACCGGTACCGGCGGCGGTAACCATTTCGTGCTCGGTGGTGCGACTCCGGCTGACTCACCCTTTCTGCGACGCCCGGATCTGCTGCGCAGCCTGATCAGTTACTGGCATAACCACCCGTCATTGTCCTACCTGTTCTCCGGATTGTTCATCGGCCCGACCTCCCAGGCGCCACGGATCGACGAGGCGCGCAATGATTCGCTGTATGAGCTGGAAATCGCCTTCGCGCAGATGCCGCCGCCGGGCGAGGAATGCCCGCCGTGGCGGGTGGACCGATTGCTGCGCAACCTGCTGATCGACGTCACCGGCAACACCCATCGCGCCGAATTCTGCATCGACAAACTGTATTCCCCTGACGGCGCTACCGGCCGCCTGGGCCTGCTCGAATTGCGTGCTTTTGAAATGCCTCCCCACGCGCGCATGAGCCTGGCCCAGCAATTGTTGCTGCGGGCGTTGGTCGCGCGGTTCTGGCGCGAGCCTTATGCACCGCCGAAGCTGGCGCGCTGGGGCACGGAGCTGCATGACCGCTTCCTGTTGCCGCATTTCATCGAGCAGGATTTCGCCGATGTCATCGTCGACCTCAACGCCGCCGGTTATCCGGTGCGGGCCGAATGGTTCGCGGCGCACCTGGAATTCCGCTTTCCCAAGGTGGGCGATTACGCCGTCAGCGGCATTGCCCTGGAGCTGCGTCAGGCCCTTGAGCCGTGGCATGTGCTGGGCGAGGAGGGCGCGGTCGGTGGCACGGTGCGTTATGTGGATTCGTCCCTGGAACGCTTGCAGGTCAAGCTCAGCGGTCTGCCGCCGCAACGTTACCTGCTGACCTGTAACGGTATCCCGGTGCCGTTGCAGCCCACCGGGCGTGCAGGCGAATTCGTCGCCGGTGTGAGATTTCGCGCCTGGCAACCGGCCAATTGTCTGCACCCGACCATCCCGGTCCACGCGCCGCTGGTGTTCGACCTGCTCGACACCTGGATGGGTCGTTCACTGGGCGGCTGCCAATACCACGTCGCCCATCCGGGCGGGCGCAATTACGAGACCTTGCCGGTAAACGCCAATGAAGCCGAGAGCCGACGCATGGCGCGTTTCTTCCGCATCGGGCACACGCCGGGGAAACTGCCCATCCCGATGCTGGACATCAGCGATGAGTTGCCGATGACACTCGATTTGCGACGTTTCTAAACCGTACGCGACGCCCGGATCTTTCGTCTATCCGGGCGTCATGAGCCTGCGTTAGTCTGACCGTTCCTTGCTGTCTGCCGAGCTTTCCATGCCTGACCTGCTAGACCGCTACCCGCTGACAGCGGGCACTTATCACGAACTGCTCGACGACAGTGGCGCCGTGCGCCCGCACTGGCGGCGGCTGTTCGATCAGTTGCAGCGCAGCACGCCCGCACAACTGATGCAGCGTCAGGCGCTGCTGACCCGGCAGATCCAGGAAAACGGCGTGACTTATAACGTCTACGCCGACCCCAAGGGCGCAGATCGGCCCTGGGAGTTGGACCTGCTGCCCCATGTCATCGCTGCCGATGAGTGGGCGCAGTTGTCTGCCGGCATCGCCCAGCGCGCCCGTTTGCTCAATGCGGTGTTGGCCGACCTTTACGGTCCGCAGCGCCTGATTACCGAAGGTTTGCTGCCGGCGGAGCTGGTGTTCGGCCACAACAACTTCCTCTGGCCCTGTCAGGGCATCAACCCGCCGGACGGGGCCTTTCTGCACCTGTATGCCGTGGATCTGGCGCGCACGCCCGATGGTCGCTGGTGGGTGACGGCGGACCGCACCCAGGCGCCGTCCGGTGCCGGTTATGCCCTGGAAAACCGCACCATCGTGTCCCGGGCGTTTCCGGAGTTGTACCGCGATTTGAAGGTGCAGCACCTGGCCGGCTTCTTCCGCACGCTTCAAGAAACCTTGGCGCGCCAAGCCCCCAGCGATGCAGAAGCGCCGCTGGTGGTGCTGCTGACGCCGGGTCGTTTCAACGAGAGTTATTTCGAGCACCTGTACCTGGCGCGCCAGCTCGGTTATCCGTTGGTGGAGGGCGGCGACCTGACGGTGCGCGACGCCACGGTGTACCTGAAAACGCTGAGTGGTCTGCGCCGGGTCCACGCGATCATGCGTCGGCTCGACGACGATTTCTGCGATCCGCTGGAACTGCGCACCGATTCGGCATTGGGCGTGCCGGGCCTGCTGGAAGCGGTGCGACAGGGGCGGGTGCTGGTGGCCAATGCCCTGGGCAGCGGCGTACTGGAATCGCCGGGCCTGCTGGGCTTCCTGCCGAAGATCAATCAGTTCCTGTTCGGCGAAGACTTGATTCTGCCGTCCATCGCCACCTGGTGGTGCGGCGAAGCCCCGGTTTTGGCTCAGGCGCTGGAAAAATTGCCGGAGTTGCTGATCAAACCGGCATTTCCGTCCCAAAGCTTCGCGCCAATGTTTGGCCGTGACTTGAGTGAAAAACAGCGCCACTCCCTCGCCGAGCGCATGCAGGCGCGTCCTTATGCCTATGTCGCGCAAGAATTGGCCCAGTTGTCCCAGGCGCCGATCTGGCAGGCCGAGGCCAGTCAATTGCAACCACGGGCCATTGGCATGCGCGTATACGCGGTGGCCAGCCGCGACGGCTATCGAGTGTTGCCCGGCGGCCTGACCCGTGTGGCGGCCGACGCCGATGCCGAAGTGGTGTCGATGCAACGTGGCGGCGCGAGCAAGGACACTTGGGTGCTTGGCGATCGCCCGCCCAGCGGCGAACAATGGAAAGCCCAGCGCAACATTGGCGTGCACGACCTGGTGCGCCGCGATCCCTACCTGCCGTCGCGGGTGGTGGAAAACCTGTTCTGGTTCGGCCGTTACTGCGAGCGCTGCGATGACAGTGCGCGCTTGCTGCGCATCATGCTGGCGCGTTACGTCGACGGTGATGACCCTCAGGCACTGCAGGCCGCCGTCGAGCTTGGCGAACGACTGATGCTGCTACCCGATGAGGGCGAGCTGCCGGAGCGCCTGTTGGCCGCGATTCTGGGCGATGACTGGCCGTTCAGCCTGCGCTCCAACCTGCAACGCTTGCAGTGGGCGGCTTCGCAGGTGCGCGGCAAGCTCTCGCGGGAAAACTGGCAGGCGCTGGTGGAGTTGCAACGTGAAGCCATCGAGCTGGAAACCGAAGAGCCGGATTTTGGCCAATTGCTGGATTTCCTTAACCGTCTGGTGATGTCCCTGGCGGCGTTGTCCGGGTTTGCCCTCGACGACATGACCCGGGACGAAGGCTGGCGCTTCTTGATGATCGGCCGGCGCATCGAGCGTCTGCAGTTTCTCAGCGGTAGCCTGGCGGCGTTTCTGCGCGGCGCCGGGGCGTACGATCAGGCCGGTCTGGAGTGGTTGCTGGAGCTGGGCAACAGCAGCATCACCTATCGCTCGCGTTACCTGGCGGTGGCGCAATTGATCCCGGTGCTCGATCTGCTGCTGCTCGACGAGCAGAACCCTCACGCCGTGCTGTTCCAGCTGAAACTGGTGACCCGCACCCTCAAGCGCCTGAACGACGACTTTGCTGCCCCGCGAGAAGCCGGCCTGGCGCAATTGATCGAGCGATTGGCACGGTTCGATCTCGGCTGTCTGGAGAACCCGTTGTTCGGCGAGGCCAGCGTGCGCGCAGCCCTCGAAGGCCTGGCGGATCTGCTGCAACAGATCGCCGAAGCCAGCGGGCAAGTGTCCGATCGCCTTGCCTTGCGTCACTTTGCCCACGTCGATGATGTCAGCCAGCGCACGGTGTCCGTCTGATGAGCGCTCGATACCAGATCTTCCACGACACCCATTATCACTATGACAGCCCGGTGTCCCTGGCTCAGCAATTGGCGCACCTGTGGCCGCGGGACTGCGGCTGGCAGCGCTGTACCGAACGGCAGTTGCAGATCAGCCCGGACCCGACATCGCGCCGTGATGAGCAGGATGTGTTCGGCAACCCGCTGACCCGGCTGGCGTTCGAACGCCCCCATGACGAGTTGCTGGTCAACGCGAGCCTGACGATCGAGGTGCTGCACCGGCCTGTACCTGACTTCACGTTGTCTCCCGCCTGGGAAGACACCCGCAACGCGCTGACCTACAGCAGCCAGCCGCTTTCACCGCAGTTGCTGGAGGCCTGTCGTTATCGATTCGAATCGCCCTACGTGCATTTGAAACGCAACTTCGTCGAGTTTTCCGAAAGCTGCTTTCCTGCGGGGCGCTCGCTGTTGCTGGGCGTGCAGGCGCTGATGGAGAAAATCTTCAGCGAGTTCACCTTCGACGCAGAGGCGACCCAGGTGGCGACGCCATTGGTGGAAGTGTTGGAGCGTCGGCGCGGGGTCTGCCAGGACTTTGCCCATCTGATGCTCGCCTGTGTGCGCTCCCGGGGCCTGGCGGCGCGATACATCAGCGGTTATCTACTGACCCAGCCGCCCCCGGGCCAGCCAAGGCTGATCGGTGCCGATGCATCCCACGCCTGGGTGTCGGTGTATTGCCCGGTGTCGGGCTGGGTCGACTTCGATCCGACCAACAACGTGCAGCCGGCACTGGAGCACATCACCCTGGCCTGGGGCCGGGATTTTTCCGATGTCTCGCCGCTGCGCGGGGTGATCCTGGGCGGCGGTAACCACGACCCGGAAGTCCGGGTCACCGTCATGCCACTGGGGTAATGAAGATCTGAATGTGGGAGCGGGCTTGCTCGCGAAAGCGCAATGTCAGGCAACTTCATTGTTGAATCTGAAACCGCTTTCGCGAGCAAGCCCGCTCCCACAAAGGGTATGTGCGTTCATTCAAGAAAGGGGGAGGCAGGTTGGGCTGTGAGGGTCAGCAAAGGTGCCGCTGACCCTGGACACAGATCCGGTGGGCCCGATCGATTCATCCGGCCCGGAGGGTCTCAGGCGTCGGGCGCCTGGTCTTTCGGTGCTTCAACATCATCTTGCGCCGCCACTTCACCGTCTGCATCCGGGTTCAGTGCTGCTGCATCTTCTTCAGCCATCGCTTTCTTGCGCTGAAGCTTTTCCTCTTTCTTCTGCTCCTTGGCCAAGTCACGCTGACGTTTGGCGAAGGAATAATTGGGTTTAGCCATGGGCGATCCTCTGGGGTCGAAGGTGAGGTTGAGCGGCGCGTATTCTGCCCTGTATCGGTGTCGAGTCGTTAGTCGGGTTTTTGCTCGACCCACTTGGGCAGTACGCTGGGTTGCCAGCTGTCGAGGGCATCGAGCAGCGTTTGCGGCGATTCGCTCACTTGCAGCATGTCACGGTGAGGCCCGCGAACGAAGCCTTCGCCGACGATGTGATCGAGAAAACCGGTGAGTTTGTCGTAGAAACCGTTCACTTCCAGCAGGCCCAGTGGTTTGCCGTGGTAGCCCAGTTGGCCCCAGGTCCAGACTTCGAACAGTTCTTCCAGGGTGCCCAGGCCGCCGGGCAGGGCGATGAACGCGTCACTGAGTTCGGCCATCCGCGCCTTGCGCGCATGCATGCCGTCGACCACTTCCAGCCGGGTCAGGCCGCTGTGACCGATTTCCTTGTCCTTGAGGCTTTGCGGGATGATGCCGATGACTTCGCCGCCGGCCGCCAGCGCGGCGTCAGCCACGATGCCCATCAGGCCCACGGCACCGCCGCCATAGACCAGGGTCAGCTTGCGCTCGGCCAATGCCTGGCCCAGGGCCACGGCTGCTTCGCGATACGCCGGGTGGGTGCCGGTGCTGGCACCACAAAATACACACACGGATGTTAAAGACATGCCTTGCTCCAAGGTCGATCAGGGCCACAGAGTAAAGGCATGCACGCGACGCTCCAAGGGCTAAACTTCCCGCTTGGGCGTTTCAAAGGTGCCGCTGGCGCCACAGGCATAGGCGGCAAGCAGGCTGCACAACAGGCTATTGAGGGACATGACAGACGCTCCAATGAAGTGATGGCGGTCTGATCATAGGGCCGGGCCAGACGCCTGGCTGGTTGATTGTCTCGATGAGGGTGATAGCTCAGAAGTTGTATACAATTTTTGATTCAAGTCATATGAACTTGCGAAGTTTTCAGGCAGTCTTCTGTCCATTCGCACTTCCGATAACCCTGCCTTGGAGATTCACCATGTTTGCCAAACTCGTTGCGGTATCCCTGTTGACACTGGCCAGCAGCCAATTGATGGCTGCGGAATGCAAAACCACCGTTGACTCCACCGACCAGATGTCCTTCAACACCAAGGCCATCGAAATCGACAAGAGCTGCAAGACTTTCACCGTCGAACTGACCCACTCCGGCAGCCTGCCGAAGAACGTCATGGGCCATAACTGGGTGCTGAGCAAAGAAGCCGACATGCAGCCGATCGCCACCGATGGCCTGGCCGCCGGTATCGACAAGAACTACCTCAAGGACGGCGATGCCCGCATCATCGCGCACACCAAGATCATCGGCGCCAACGAGACCGACTCGGTGACCTTCGATGTCTCCAAGCTCGATGCCAACGAAAAATACGGCTTCTTCTGCTCGTTCCCGGGCCACATCTCGATGATGAAAGGCACGGTGACCCTGAAGTAAGCAGGCTCACCGCGTTATCGTTCTTCGCGAGCGAGCCCGCTCCCACAACGATTACGCGATCCACTGTGGGAGCGGGCTTGCTCGCGAAGAAGCCGGTAGCATCGCGAAATGTTCCGGCCAAAGAAAAGCCCGCTGAAGATCACCCTTCAGCGGGCTTTTTCATGCTTCACGAATCATGGCGTAAACGGCATCACTCGCTTGTGATGGGTCTTGTTGTAGGTGTCGACGATGATCTTGAACGCCTCCTCGCGCACCGGGTTGCCGTGCAGGAAGGCGTCGATCTCGGCGTAGGTCACGCCGTGGGAGGCTTCGTCCGGTTTGCCGGGGGACAGGTCTTCGAGGTCGGCGGTCGGGACCTTCTCGACCAGGGATTCCGGCGCGCCGAAGCTGCGGGCAATCGCACGGACCTGGTTTTTCACCAGGCCGCTGAGCGGCGCCAGGTCGCAGGCGCCATCACCGAACTTGGTGAAGAAACCCATCACCGCTTCCGCCGCGTGATCGGTGCCGATCACCAGACCATGGGCCGCGCCGGCGATGGTGTACTGGGCGACCATGCGCATCCGCGCCTTGGTGTTGCCGAGCACGAAGTCCACCGACACCGCATGCTTGCCTTCGAACGCCGCGACTTCATTGGCCAGGGCCTTGACGGCCGGGCCGATGTTCACGGTGTGGCGCTCATCGGGCTTGATGAAATCCACCGAGGCCTGGGCATCGTGTTCATCGAACTGGGTCTCGTACGGCAGGCGCACGGCGATGAACTTGTAGTTGCCGTCGCCGGTACGCTGGCGCAGTTCACGCATGGCGCGCTGGGCCAGCAGGCCGGCGGTCAGGGAATCGACGCCGCCGCTGATGCCGAGCACCAGGGTCTTGAGCCCGGAGTTGACCAGGCAGTCCTGAATGAAGGTGATCCGCCGGGCGACTTCCGCCTCCAGGGCGGCCTCGTCGGCGAACGGCGGTTGGACATTGAGCTGTTCAGCAATCTCACGCTGTACGGCTTGCATGAATTCACTCCTTGCTAGAGGCGCTTTAAAGGGCGGCAGGTACTTGGAAAACGTGTCGCAAATAGGCGACGAAATTCGGGTCTTTGCAGTGGGTCTTGCCAGGCTCGTCGGAGATCTTCGCCACCGGCGCGCCGTTGCAGGCGGTCATTTTAAGCACGATGCTCATCGGTTCGACACCCGGAATATCGCACGTCAGGTTGGTACCGATGCCGAAGCTGACATTGATCCGCCCCCGCAGCGCACGGAATATTTCCAGGGACTTGGGCAACGTCAGGCTGTCGGAGAAGGTCAGCGTCTTGCTCATCGGGTCGATGCCGAGCCTTTCATAGTGGGCGATGGCTTTTTCCGCCCATACCACCGTATCACCGGAGTCGTGGCGCAGGCCGTCGAACAGCTTGGCGAAGAACAGATCGAAGTCGCCGAGGAAGGCATCCATGGTGATGCAGTCGGTCAGAGCGATCCCCAGCAGGCCACGGTACTCGCGGACCCAGCAATCGAGGGCGGCAATCTGGCTGTCGATCAGCCGCGGACCGAGCTGCTGATGGGCCATGATCCATTCGTGGGCCATGGTGCCCAGCGGTTTCATGTCCAGCTCACGGGACAGGTGCACGTTGCTGGTACCGACGAAACGCCCGGGGAAGTCATGCTTGAGCACGTTCACCACCTCTTCCTGCACGCGATACGAAAAGCGCCGGCGGGTGCCGAAATCGGCGACCTGCAGTTCGGACAACTCATCGGCGCCGGCATTGGCGGTCAGCCAGTCGAACTTGCGGTAGAGCTGCTCGCGGGCCTGTTCCAGGACGATTTCCCGGTAGCGATAGCGATTACGCACTTCGCTGACGATGGCCAGCATCGGCACTTCAAACAGGATCACATGCAGCCACGGGCCGCGCAGGCGGATGAACAGCTCGCCATTCTCGATACCGGTGTGGATGTAGCGCAGGTTGAAGCGAAACAGCCCGAGGAACCGCAGGAAATCAGGCTTGAGGAAGGTGATGCGCTCCAGAAAGCCCAACTGATCGGCACTGAGGCTCAACTCGGCCAGGCGCTCGATCTGGAAGCGGATTTCCGCCAGATAGGGGCGCAGATCTTCACTGTTGCGGCAACGAAACTCCCATTCGACTTCCACGTTGGGGTAGTTGTGCAGTACCGCCTGCATCATCGTCAGTTTGTAGAAGTCGGTGTCGAGCAGGTTCTGCACGATGCGATCGGCAAACACACTCTCGCTCATAATGGGGTTCTCCATATTCAATAGAGACAGTGGCGCATATCAGCGGTGGGTTTTGCCAGCGATTTTTAAGCCAGCGCAGATCCCGGTGAGAGCGGGCTTGCTCGCGAAAGCGCAGTGTCAGGCAACTTCATTGTTGAATGTGAAACCGCTTTCGCGAGCAAGCCCGCTCCCACAGGTGCGCAGTACAACCTTATGTTTTTGGCGATTCAGGGCTGTCGATCTGCTCCAGCATCCATTTCACAAAATCCCGGACCTTGGGCACTTCCGCCGCATGCTCCGGGTACGCCAGGTAGTAGGCATCGGTGCTGGGCATTGCATGCTTCCATGGAATGACCAGTTTGCCTTCGGCCAGTTCTTCTTCCACCAGAAACCGTGGCAACAACGCCACGCCGCAGCCGACCTGCGCCGCGCGGATGCACATGTAGAAGGTTTCGAAGCGTGGGCCGTGGTAGCTGTGTTCGGTGTGGTAGCCCTGGCTGTCGAACCAGTCATGCCAGGCCTGTGGGCGGGAGGCGTTTTGCAGCAGGACCAGGTCGGTCAATTGCGTCGGGTCGGTGAACGGCTCATCGGGCAGGCTGCCGGGGGCACACACAGGCACCAGTTCTTCGCCGAACAGCTTCAGGCATTCGGTGCCAGGCCGCGAACCCTGCCCGAAGTAGAACGCCAGGTCGCTGCGCCCTTGCAGCAGATCGTCGGGCTCCTGTTCGCTGCACAGGTCCAGGTGAATCGACGGATGGCGCAGGCGCCAACCCTTGAGCCGTGGCACCAGCCAGCGCGCACCGAATGTCGGGGGCGTGGACACCCGCAAGACTTCGGTTTCGCCGCCGTAGGAACGCAGGTAATGGGTCGACATCTCGACCTGAGTGAGGATTTTTCGTACCTCGACCAGGTACAAGTCCCCGGCCGGCGTCATTTGCAGGCGTCGGCGTACCCGGCGAAACAGCAAATGCTGCAACAGCTCTTCAAGCTGCGCGACCTGCTTGCTGACCGCGCTCTGGGTCAGGTTCAGCTCTTCGGCGGCCCGGGTGAAGCTCAGATGCCGAGTCACGGCTTCGAAACACTGCAGGGCAGCGATCGATGGCAAATAGCGTTTGTTCAGCATGGGCGGTCCTTTGTTCTTGTCTCTTTATTGCCTGCGATGCACAGCATGAATAAACGGAATGATATCTCTCTTAATGGTCGTTTGTTGAGTAACCTGCGGAGCGCTAAAACTACAGGTCTGATCAGCCGGGATCTTTCGGCTGCACCCGTTCCGTTTTTTGCTTGAGGAGTAACCCATGGTTGCCGCATTGCTTGATCGTCTTGGCGTGAACCCGGCCCTGTACCAGAACGGCAAAGTGCCGGTGCATTCACCCATCGACGGCAGCCGCATCGCCGCCGTGAACTGGGAAGGCGCCGCCGAAGTCGAGCAGCACATCAGTCGCGCAGATCATGCGTTCGAACTGTGGCGCAAGGTTCCGGCCCCGCGCCGTGGTGAGCTGGTGCGCCAACTGGGCGACATCCTGCGTGAATACAAGGCCGATCTCGGCGAGCTGGTGTCCTGGGAAGCCGGCAAGATCACCCAGGAAGGCCTGGGTGAAGTTCAGGAAATGATCGACATCTGCGATTTCGCCGTCGGCCTGTCCCGCCAGCTGTACGGCCTGACCATCGCTTCGGAGCGCCCTGGCCACCACATGCGTGAAACCTGGCATCCGCTGGGCGTGGTCGGCGTGATCAGCGCCTTCAACTTCCCGGTGGCGGTCTGGGCGTGGAACGCAGCGCTGGCGCTGGTCTGCGGCAACCCGGTGATCTGGAAGCCTTCGGAAAAGACCCCGCTGACCGCACTGGCCTGCCAGGCACTGTTCGATCGCGTACTGAAGAATTTCAGCGATGCACCGCCGCACCTGAGCCAGGTCATCATCGGCGGCCGCGATGCCGGCGAAGCCTTGGTCGATGACCCGCGCGTCGCCCTGGTCAGCGCCACCGGCAGCACCCGCATGGGCCGCGAAGTGGCGCCGAAAATCGCTGCGCGCTTCGCCCGCAGCATTCTGGAGCTGGGCGGCAACAACGCGATGATCCTCGGCCCAAGCGCCGACCTGGACATGGCCGTTCGCGCCATCCTGTTCAGCGCCGTCGGCACCGCCGGTCAGCGTTGCACCACCCTGCGTCGCCTGATTGCCCACGAATCGGTGAAGGAAGAAATCGTCACCCGCCTCAAAGCGGCGTATTCCAAGGTGCGCATCGGCCACCCGCTGGAAGGCAACCTGATCGGCCCGCTGATCGACAAGCAAAGCTTCGACAACATGCAGGACGCGCTGGAGCAGGCGCTGAGCGAAGGCGGCAAGGTGTTCGGCGGCCAGCGTCAGCTGCAAGACCAGTTCCCCAATGCCTACTACGTTTCCCCGGCCATCGTCGAAATGCCGGAGCAGAGCGACGTGGTCTGCCACGAAACCTTCGCGCCGATCCTGTACGTGGTCGGTTACACCGATTTCAACGAAGCCCTGCGTCTGAACAACGCTGTACCGCAAGGCCTGTCTTCGTGCATCTTCACCACCGACGTGCGTGAAGCCGAGCAGTTCATGTCGGCGGTGGGCAGCGACTGCGGCATCGCCAACGTCAACATCGGCCCGAGCGGTGCGGAGATTGGTGGAGCGTTCGGTGGCGAGAAAGAAACCGGTGGCGGCCGCGAGTCTGGCTCCGATGCCTGGCGCGGCTACATGCGCCGCCAGACCAATACCGTGAACTACTCGCTGGAATTGCCGTTGGCGCAGGGCATCACGTTCGACTGATTTTCACGTCGTACAGTCATCCCCCTGTGGGAGCGGGCTTGTGGTGAGGGGATTTATTCCCGATGGACTGCACAGCAGTCCCATGGTTTGGGGCCGCTTCGCAGCCCATCGGGGATGAGTCCCCTCACTGCATAGATGATCCACATTGAAATAAGTGTGTTGGTTAGGTTTCTGTTGGAGTCTGGCAATGCCGTTACGCGAAGAGTGTCTGTGGGAAAAACTGACGCCGCAAAGGCCTGACAACGCGGCGCTCAAGGGTGAAGTGACAGTCGATGTCTGCGTCATCGGCGCCGGTTTCACCGGGCTGTCGGCGGCGGTGCATTTGCTGGAACAGGGCAAGACCGTGTGTGTGCTGGAAGCTCATCGCGCCGGCCATGGCGGTTCGGGGCGCAACGTCGGGCTGGTCAACGCCGGGATGTGGATACCGCCGGACGAGATCGAGGCCGGGTTCGGCGAAGCGGTCGGCAGTCAGCTCAACCGCATGCTGGGCGCGGCGCCCGCGCTGGTCTTCAGCCTTGTGGACAAATACAACATCGATTGCCAGTTGCGTCGCGAAGGCACGTTGCACATGGCGCATAACGCCCGTGGCGAAGCCGATCTGCGCAGTCGTGAAGAACAATGGAAACGTCGCGGTGCGCCGGTGGAACTGCTGACCGGCCAGGCTTGCGAGCAGGCGACGGGCACCAAAAAGATCGCTGCCGCGCTGCTGGACAAGCGTGCCGGCACCCTCAACCCCATGGCCTACACCACGGGGCTTGCCAAAGCGGCCATCGGCCTGGGCGGCCAGTTGTACGATCATTCACCGGTCACCCGGCTCGAGCGTCAGGGATCGCGCTGGTCGGTGCAGACTGAACAGGGATCGGTGCTGGCCGAGCAGGTCGTGATTGCCTCCAATGCCTACACCGAAGGTGACTGGACCGAGCTGCGGCGCAATTTCTTCCCCGGTTATTACTATCAAGTGGCCTCGGTCCCGCTGACCGAAGAAGCCGCCCGGCAAATCCTGCCCGGTGGCCAGGGCTCCTGGGACACCCGCCAGGTCTTGAGCAGTATTCGTCGTGACAAGGACGGTCGCCTGCTGCTCGGCAGCCTGGGCAACGGCAACCAGAAACCGACCTGGTTCCTCAAGGCCTGGGCCGATCGCGTCCAGCAGCATTACTTCCCGTACCTCAAACCGGTGGAGTGGGAGTGCACCTGGACAGGGCGCATCGCCTTCACCCCTGATCACTTGATGCGCCTGTTCGAACCGGCGCCGGGCATAGTGGCAGTTACCGGTTATAACGGTCGTGGCGTGACCACGGGAACGGTGGTCGGCAAGGCGTTTGCCGATTACCTGTGTAACGGAAATCCTCAAGCGCTACCGATTCCGTTCGCACCCATGCAGCCCCTGGCAGGGGTGGGGTTGCGCAGTTGTCTATACGAGGCTGGGTTTTCGCTGTATCACGCAGGCCAGTGCTTGCGCATCGTGATCTGATTGTTGAAATATGTTGCTGGAAGCGGCGCTTTTCTGCGCAGCGACTAGCCTGTAGTGGTGCGTGTTGTAGCAGTCCTGCACCACCAGTGTGCAGTTCGGTGACGCGCGTTGTTACAGGCTGGTTGCACGCCGTTTGGTGCCGCGGTTGCAATGATGGCGCAGGCGGGTTGCGCCTCGAAAAATAAATGGTTTCACCTTCCGCGGTTTAGACGGTTGCACGCCCAATGAAAATGGGAACAAAACAGTCGAAATAACAATAAAGCAGCGACTTTTTTCAGAATAAAAAACCGATGGCACGGCCCTTGCTCTGAGCATTCAGTGAAGTCGCAGTGCCAATTAAAAAAAACCTTGGAGCACCACCTCATGTCCCAGACGTTTTACAAGAAAGGCTTTCTGGCCCTCGCAGTGGCTACTGCGTTGGGTGTTTCTGCGTTTGCTCAGGCTGACATCAAGATCGGCGTAGCGGGTCCAATGACGGGCGCCAACGCAGCATTTGGCGAGCAGTACATGAAGGGTGCACAGGCAGCAGCCGATGCGGTCAACGCATCGGGCGGCGTAAACGGGGAAAAAATCGTACTGGTCAAGGGCGATGACGCCTGCGAACCGAAACAGGCTGTGACGGTCGCCAAGGACCTGACCAACCAGAAAGTCGCCGGCGTGGTCGGTCACTTCTGCTCCTCGTCGACCATCCCGGCCTCCGAGATCTATGACGAAGCGGGCATCATCGCCATTACCCCAGGCTCCACCAACCCACAGGTTACCGAACGCGGCCTGAGCGCCATGTTCCGTATGTGCGGACGTGACGACCAGCAAGGCATCGTGGCCGGCGACTACATCGTCGACGTGCTCAAGGGCAAGAAAGTCGCGGTGCTGCACGACAAGGACACCTACGGCCAAGGCCTGGCTGACGCCACCAAGGCCCAGCTGGAAAAACGCGGCGTCAAGCCGGTGCTGTATGAAGGCCTGACCCGTGGCGAGAAAGACTTCAGCGCCGTAGTGACCAAGATCCGTGCCGCCGGTGCCGACGTGGTCTACTTCGGTGGCCTGCACCCAGAGGCCGGTCCTCTGGTCAAGCAACTGCGTACCGAAGGCCTCAAGGACGTGAAATTCATGTCCGACGACGGCATCGTGACCGACGAACTGGTGACCACCGCTGGCGGCCCGCAATACGTCGACGGCGTGCTGATGACCTTCGGCGCCGACCCACGCCTGCTGCCAGACAGCAAGACCGTGGTAGACGCCTTCCGCAAGGCTGGCACCGAGCCTGAGGGCTACACCCTGTACGCCTACGCGTCGGTGCAGGCACTGGCTGCCGCGTTCAACGGCGCCAAATCCAACAAGGGCGAAGACGCCGCTGCGTGGCTGAAGAAAAACCCGGTCAAGACCGTCATGGGCGAGAAGACCTGGGACAGCAAGGGCGACCTGAAAATCTCCGACTACGTGGTTTACCAGTGGGACAAGGACGGCAAATATCACCAACTGGAAAAACAGAAGTAAGGGCTGACTCGATCACCTGAACCCCAGTTCCCTTGTAGGAGCGGGCTTGCCCGCGAATGCGCCGGATCAGTCGACATCCCTGTTGGCTGATACACCGCTTTCGTTGGCAAGCCAGCGCCTGCAGGGGGCGGCGGTGGGCCGGTTGATCGTGATTGACATTGCTCCTACGTATATCTGTATTTTCCTTAGAAGAACCGCACACTTCAGGTGTGCAGGTTCTCATTGCGTGAGATTGCGTTATGGATGGTATTTTCCTGCAGCAACTGGTCAATGGCCTGACCCTCGGGTCGGTCTATGGCCTGATCGCCATCGGCTACACAATGGTCTACGGCATCATCGGCATGATCAACTTCGCCCACGGCGAGGTTTACATGATTTCCGCTTACCTCGCGGCAATCAGTCTGGCTCTGCTGGCATATTTCGGGATTGAATCCTTCCCCCTGCTGATGCTTGGCACACTGATCTTCACCATCGTCGTCACGGCGGTGTATGGCTGGGTCATCGAGCGTGTCGCCTACAAACCCCTGCGCAACTCCACCCGACTGGCACCGCTGATCAGCGCCATCGGTATCTCCCTGATCCTGCAAAACTATGCACAGATCGCCCAGGGCGCCAAGCAACAGGGTGTTCCGACCCTGCTGACCGGTGCATGGCGCGTTGATGTGGGCAGCGGCTTCGTCCAGCTCACCTACACCAAAATCTTCATTCTGGTCGCAGCTTTCGCCGGCATGGCGCTGCTGACCTACGTCATCAAGTACACCAAGCTCGGCCGCATGTGCCGCGCGACCCAGCAAGACCGCAAGATGGCCTCGATCCTGGGGATCAACACCGACCGGGTGATTTCCTACGTGTTCATCATCGGTGCAGCGATGGCGGCTTTGGCCGGCGTGCTGATCACCATGAACTACGGCACGTTCGACTTCTACGCAGGCTTCGTCATCGGTATCAAGGCGTTCACTGCCGCGGTACTCGGCGGGATCGGCTCACTGCCCGGCGCCATGCTCGGCGGGATCATCCTCGGGATTTCCGAGTCGCTGTTCTCCGGCCTGGTCAACTCGGACTACAAAGACGTATTCAGCTTCTCCCTGCTGGTACTCGTTCTGGTCTTTCGGCCTCAAGGCCTGCTCGGCCGTCCTCTTGTGTCGAAGGTGTAAGCGATGTCTTCAACCACTAAAAAAACCATTGATCTCAAAAAAAGTCTGGTTGATGCGATTCTTGCCGGCCTCATTGCCCTGATCGTGTTCGGGCCGATTGTCGGCGTCGTGCTCGATGGCTATGGCTTCAACCTGGAAACCACGCGAGTGGCATGGATCGTCGCCATCGTCATGGTCGGTCGCTTTATCCTGAGCACCTTCCTGCAAACCCCCAAGGGCCTGAAAATCCTCGAAGGTTTCGAAAGCACCGGCTCCGGGGTGCACGTGCTGCCGCCCGACTACAAGTCGCGCCTGCGCTGGATCCTGCCGCTGGTGATCGTGGTCGCCGTGGCGCTGCCGTTCTTCTCCAACTCCTACCTGCTGGGCGTGGTCATCCTCGGGTTGATCTACGTACTGCTGGGTCTGGGGCTGAACATCGTGGTCGGCCTGGCCGGCCTGCTCGACCTGGGTTACGTGGCGTTCTACGCCATTGGTGCCTACGGCCTTGCGCTGGGTTATCAGTACCTGGGGCTCGGCTTCTGGACGGTACTGCCGCTGGCGGCAATCACTGCCGGCCTGGCCGGGTGCATCCTCGGTTTCCCGGTGCTGCGCCTGCACGGTGACTACCTGGCGATCGTGACCCTGGGCTTCGGTGAAATCATCCGTCTGATCCTCAACAACTGGTTGTCGCTGACCGGTGGCCCGAACGGCATGCCGGCGCCGCTGCCGACCTTCTTCGGCCTCGAGTTCGGCAAACGGGCGAAGGATGGCGGGGTTCCGTTCCATGAGTTCTTCGGCATCGCCTACAACCCGGACGTGAAGTACTACTTCATCTATGCGGTGTTGTTCCTGGTCGTGCTGGCCGTGCTGTACATCAAGCATCGCCTGGTCAAGATGCCGGTCGGCCGTGCCTGGGAAGCGTTGCGTGAAGACGAAATCGCCTGCCGCTCCATGGGCCTGAACCACGTGCTGGTCAAGCTCTCGGCGTTCACCATCGGTGCGTCGACGGCAGGTCTCGCTGGCGTGTTCTTCGCCACCTACCAGGGCTTCGTCAACCCGACCTCGTTCACCTTCTTCGAATCGGCGCTGATCCTGGCCATCGTGGTCCTGGGCGGCATGGGTTCGACCATCGGTGTGGTCATCGCGGCCTTCGTGCTGACCGTGGCCCCGGAACTGCTGCGTGGCTTCGCCGAGTACCGCGTGCTGCTGTTCGGCATCCTGATGGTGTTGATGATGATCTGGCGCCCGCGCGGCCTGATTCGGATCAGTCGTACCGGTGTGACCCCGCGTAAAGGAGTAGCGCCATGAGCGAAGTCGTACTCAGTGTCGAAAAGCTGATGATGCACTTCGGCGGCATCAAGGCGTTGAATGACGTCAGCCTGAAGGTCAAGCGCAACTCGATCTTCGCCCTGATCGGCCCCAACGGCGCCGGCAAGACCACCGTGTTCAACTGCCTGACCGGGTTCTACAAGGCCTCCGGGGGCAAGATCGAACTCAACGTGCGCGGCCAGCAGACCAATGTCATCAAGTTGCTGGGCGAGTCGTTCAAACCGACAGATTTCGTCTCGCCGAAATCCTTCGCCAGCCGTCTGTACTACAAAATGTTCGGCGGTACCCACCTGGTCAACCGTGCCGGTCTGGCGCGGACCTTCCAGAACATTCGCTTGTTCAAGGAAATGTCGGTGCTGGAAAACCTGCTGGTGGCCCAGCACATGTGGGTCAACCGCAGCATGCTGGCGGGCATCCTCAACACCAAGGGCTACCGCAAGGCCGAAAGCGATGCGCTGGACCACGCCTTCTACTGGCTGGAAGTGGTGGACCTGGTGGACTGCGCCAACCGTCTGGCCGGTGAATTGTCCTACGGTCAGCAGCGTCGCCTGGAAATCGCCCGGGCCATGTGCACCCGTCCGCAGATCATTTGCCTGGACGAACCGGCCGCCGGCCTCAACCCTCAGGAAACCGAAGCGCTGAGCGCGATGATCCGGCTGCTGCGCGACGAGCATGATCTGACCGTGGTGCTGATCGAACACGACATGGGCATGGTAATGAGCATTTCCGACCACATCGTGGTGCTGGACCACGGCGTCGTCATCGCCGAGGGCGGTCCCGACGACATCCGCAACGATCCGAAAGTGATTGCCGCTTACCTGGGCGCCGACGAAGAGGAGGTGGTATGAGCCAACCCATCCTCGAACTCAAGGAACTGGACGTATTCTACGGGCCGATCCAGGCCTTGAAGAAAGTCTCGCTGCACATCAACGAAGGTGAAACCGTCAGCCTGATCGGCTCCAACGGCGCCGGCAAGTCGACCTTGCTGATGTCGATCTTCGGTCAGCCGCGGGCGGCGGACGGGCAGATCCTTTATCAGGGCGTGGACATCACCCACAAGTCGTCGCACTACATCGCCTCCAATGGCATCGCGCAGTCGCCGGAAGGACGGCGGGTGTTCCCCGACATGACCGTCGAGGAAAACCTGCTGATGGGCACCATTCCGATCGGCGACAAGTATGCCAAGGAAGACATGCAACGCATGTTCGAGCTGTTCCCGAGGCTCGAAGAGCGGCGCAACCAGCGTGCGATGACCATGTCCGGCGGCGAACAGCAAATGCTCGCCATCGCCCGCGCCCTGATGAGCCGGCCGAAACTGCTGCTGCTCGACGAGCCGAGCCTGGGCCTGGCGCCGATCGTGGTGAAACAGATCTTCGCCACCCTGCGGGAACTGGCCAAGACCGGCATGACCATCTTCCTGGTCGAGCAGAACGCCAACCACGCCCTCAGGCTGTCGGACCGGGCCTATGTGATGGTCAACGGCGAAATCCGCATGACCGGCACGGGCAAGGAACTGCTGGTGAATGAGGATGTGCGTAACGCCTACCTGGGCGGACACTGATTCTTCAATGAAGTACCCGCAGCCCTGACGAGCAATCGTCGGGGCTTTTTTTGTCCTTTCAACACACCCCAAAACCTGTGGGAGCGGGCTTGCTCGCGAAAGCGGTGTATCAAACACCTTTAATGTCGACTGACACGCCTTCTTCGCGAGCAAGCCCGCTCCCACATTTGTCTGGGCCCGATTGTGGACAACAAATTTTCCATGCTCCCAAACCGCGACATAAAGCCGCTGCAAATAGCTGTTTTGTCACGGTTTTGACTTGTCCCCGTTTGCTGTGGAACCGGCTGTGAATAACGTGGGAGTAGCTGGCTGAGAGCCTTTGAATTCGCGGCTTGCAGCGCCATGGTTGTTTTTTGATCAGGGGTTTTTACACGGCCGGAGGCACGGTTTGTCAACTCTTTTCTTGAGGACGGAACAGCCGTAAACGGGTGTGAGCAAGCCTGTGGATAAGTCTGTGGTTAAACTCTGGAAAGACCGGGCTGAAGGCCGTAGTTACTGGCTTGCGGCCATCGTCGATTTGACTGTCCGCAACGCCGATCTGCGATGGGCTACACAATGGGGTAATGAGGGTCAAGCGAAAAAGTTTTCAAAACCCGCGCAAAGCCTTGTGGATAGCGGCTTTCAGCTTATCGACTTGCCCCCGGATTGTGTGGATGGGGCTGTGGATAACGTGCGTGCATATCGCTGCAAGCCACGTTCTATGGGACGTTGACCAGTTTGATTGTTTTTTGAACAGCGTCTGCGGAGGTTGCCGCTCTGGTCAAGGCCGGGCATGCTGCCCGCTGATTGTCCATTCCACTGGCTGACCCCTCAGCCACCGCTAGGAGAACACGATGTCCAACACCCTGTTTATTACCGGCGCGACCTCCGGTTTTGGTGAAGCCTGCGCCCGGCGTTTTGCCGAGGCTGGCTGGAAACTGGTGCTGACCGGCCGTCGTGAAGAACGCCTCAACGCGCTGTGCGCCGAGCTGTCGAAGCAGACCGAAGTGCACGGCCTGGTACTCGACGTGCGTGATCGCAAGGCCATGGAAGATGCCATCGCCAACCTGCCGCCCACCTTCGCCACGCTGCGCGGGTTGATCAACAATGCGGGCCTGGCCCTGGGAGCGGATCCGGCGCCCAAGTGCAGCCTGGACGATTGGGACACCATGGTCGACACCAACATCAAGGGCCTGATGTACAGCACTCGCCTGTTGTTGCCGCGCCTGATCGCCCACGGGCGTGGCGCCGGTATCGTCAACCTGGGTTCCGTCGCCGGCAACTACCCGTACCCGGGCAGCCATGTGTACGGCGGCACAAAAGCCTTCGTCCAGCAGTTCTCCCTGAGCCTGCGTTGCGACCTTCAAGGTACGGGCGTGCGCGTCAGCAACCTCGAGCCGGGCCTGTGCGAGAGCGAGTTCTCGCTGGTGCGCTTTGCCGGTGATCAGGAACGCTACAACGCTACCTACGCCGGTGCCGAGCCGATCCAGCCGCAGGACATTGCCGATACCATTTTCTGGATCCTCAATGCCCCGGCGCACATCAACATCAACAGCCTGGAGTTGATGCCAGTGAGCCAGACCTGGGCCGGGTTTGCGATTCATCGTGATGGCGGCAAGGCGTAAGACCGCGTAACGGCCATTCGCGAGCGAGCCCGGTCCCACAGTGTTTTGTGCTGACCATGAGTGTTGTGAACGACACAACTCCACTGTGGGAGCTGGCCTGCCAGCGATGGCGGAGTGTCTGTCACTTTTGATGTTGGATATGCCGGCCTCTTCGCGAGCAAGCCCGCTCCCACGTGTGTTCAGCGGCGAACACGTCACACAACCCATGTGGGAGCGGGCTTGCTCGCGAAAGCGGTTGATCGGTCAACGCAGATAATCGGCCAGCCCGCGATAACAGGTCGCCAGGTGATAGGGCGTGGTTGACGGCATATCGCGACGACTCACTTCCCCGTGCTCATCGCGACACTCATACCATCCCCCCGCATGCAGCGAGCGCTGCTGCAACGCCTGCAACTGACGCATCACCGCCGCCTCGCTGCCCGGACGCAGGGTCAAGGCGCGCAGGTATTCCGCCTGCGCCCAGATACGCTGGGTTGCGTCTCGGGAACCGCCCTCGGGGCCAAGATCCAGCATTGCCCGGACCGCGCCGGTCTGTTGATCGACGCCCAGTTGCTCGGTAAAGGCAAACGCACGCTCCAGTGACCCATGCAGTTGGGTCCCGCGCAGCACATCGGACGATTGCAGCAGGAAATACCACTCGAACTGATGCCCCGGCTCGAACCAGTTATCCACAGCACCCAGCGGCTTCTCCATCAGCACACCGTGCTGCGGATCGATGAAGCGCTTGTGCATGGCTGTGCATAACTCGATCAGCGCGCGTTGTACCGCCAGGTCATCGCGCACCGACAGCGTGGCGAGGAAGGCTTCGGCCAGGTGCATCAACGGATTCTGCAGCGGCCCGCTGCTCAGCGACGACCAGTCACGTTCGAGGACGGCGTCGTAGAGGCCATCGCCGGTGGCGAAGCGTCGTGCGATCACTTCCAGGGCGGCGTTGAGCACCGATTCCACCAGCGGCTCGCGAACCTTGTCCCAATAGTGAGCGCAGGCGAACAGGATGAAGGCGTGGGTATAGAGGTCTTTGCGGGTGTCCTGCGGCGCGCCTTGCGGGTCGATGCTGTAGAACCAACCGCCATGCTCGGCATCGTGGAAATGCCGCTGCAGAGAGCGGAACAGCGCCGCTGCCCGTTCTTCGGCGGCCGGTACCTGGCCGATCAGGCTGGCGAACAGATACAACTGCCGGGCGCAGGCCATCGCACGGTAGCGCTGGGGGGGCAGGGGGTGGTGTTCGGCGTCCAGGGCCTCATAGGGCAACGCCATGTCGGCATTCCAGCCAGGACCTTGCCAGAGCGGCACGATCACGTTCAGGAAGTGCTGCTGCACCGAAGTGAACAGAGCGGTCAGTTCAGGCTGGGAGGCGGAGCGGGAAGCATGCGGCATTGGCTGGCGTCGTCACGGCAGGGTTGATTGCGCGACATGGTAGCAGGCCTGAGCGCTGTGTTGTCTGTCAGGCCGCTTTCGCGAGCAAGCCCGCTCCCACAGGGCACCGCGTTCTACTGTGGGAGCGGGCTTGCTCGCGAAGGCGCCGGTTCAGGCGCTAAAAAGTCAACCCGCCAGCAACCAAACCCCAGTCGCCGCCGAAGCCGCACCCGCCAAACGAACCAGCGGAGCCGCCGCCTGAGGCAACACCCGCACCACGGCATAACCCGCCGCATGCAACGCCGCCGTCGCCGCCACAAACCCCGCCGCGTACGCCCAGGGGCTCGACATGTCCGGCAATTCCAGGCCATGGGCCACGCCATGGAACAGCGCAAACAGCGCCGTCGCGACAACCGCCATGCTCAACGGAGGACGCACTGCCAGTGCCACTGCCAGGCCCAGCGCCAGTACGGAGGCGGCAATGCCGCTTTCCAGTGCCGGCAAATTCAGCCCTTCAAACCCCAGCAACCCGCCAAGGAGCATGGTGCCCACGAAGGTCGACGGCAGCGCCCAGCGCGCCGCGCCTTTTTGCTGCGCTGCCCACAGGCCCACCGCCAGCATCGCCAGCAGATGGTCGAGCCCACCGATCGGGTGGCCGATGCCGGCGATCAGGCCGTTATCGCCGTGTCCCGGGTGGGCGAAGGCGATGGCCGGGGTCAGCAGCAGGGCCATGGCGCCCAGAATGCGTTTCAGTGTCATGGGTAAGCTTCCTTGTTGATCAGTCGGGTTCAGGCTGCGGTCAGCAAGCCTTGGCGTTCGATGAAGGCAATGATTTCTTCCAGACCCTGACCGGTTTTCTGGTTGCTGAAGACGAACGGCTTGCCGTTGCGCATGCGTGTGGTGTCGCTGTCCATCAAGGTCAGCGAAGCACCCACCAGCGGCGCCAGGTCGATCTTGTTGATCACCAGCAGGTCGGATTTGCAGATGCCGGGCCCGCCCTTGCGCGGCAGCTTGTCGCCAGCGGAAACGTCGATCACGTAAATGGTCAGGTCCGACAGTTCCGGGCTGAAGGTCGCCGACAGGTTGTCACCACCGGACTCCACCAGAATCAGGTCCAGCCCCGGAAAGCGGCGGTTGAGTTGATCCACGGCTTCGAGGTTGATCGAGGCGTCTTCGCGGATCGCCGTGTGCGGGCAGCCGCCGGTTTCCACGCCGATGATGCGTTCCGGCGCCAGGGCCTGGTTGCGCACCAGAAAGTCCGCGTCCTCACGGGTGTAGATGTCGTTGGTCACCACCGCCAGGTTGTAGCGATCGCGCAGGGCCAGGCACAGGGCCAGGGTCAGGGCGGTCTTGCCGGAGCCGACCGGGCCGCCGATGCCGACGCGCAGAGGTTGTGTGTTCATGTGATTCTCCAAAATCAACAGGTCCTAGGAACGGAACAGACGGCTGTACTGGCGCTCGTGGGCCATGCACGCCAGGGACAGGCCAAACGCGGCGCTGCCGAAGTGTTCGGGGTTGAGCCGGGTGGCGTCGTGCTGGGCCTGTTGCAGCAGGGGCAGCAGTTCGCTGGTCAGGCGCTGGGCCGCTTGCTGGCCCAGCGGCAGGGTCTTCATCAGCACCGCCAGTTGGTTTTCCAGCCAGCTCCAGAGCCACGCAGCCAACGCATCCTGTGGGCTGATCCGCCAGGCGCGGGCAGCCAGGGCCCAACCGAGCGCCAGGTGCGGCTCGTGGCGTTGCGCGAGAAAGGCGCGGGCTGGCGCGTCCAGTTCGGGCAAACCGTTGAGCAACTGTTGCAGGGAATAGCCCATCTGCCGGCTCTCCTGGTGCAGTTCGCGGGTTTCCCGGCTGGCGCGGTGTTCTTCGCAGCGTTGCAGCAATTCGCCCCAGTTTTCTTCGGTGGCGGCCAGGCAATGGGCGAGCAGCACCGGGGCTTCGAAGCGGGCGAGGTTGAGCAATAATTGATCGCTGATCCAGCGTCGCGCGCTGTCGGGATCGTGCACGCGGCCATTTTCCACGGCCATCTCCAGGCCTTGGGAATAGCTGTAGCCGCCAATCGGCAACTGCGGACTGGCCAGACGCAGCAGCGCCCAGGCGGGATTCATGTGCGCACGCCGAACTGATGCAATTTGGGCGGATAGTTGAAGTCTTCGTCGCCATGGCGCGAATGATGGTGGCCGCCGCCGTAGGCCCCGTGCTCCGGCTGGAACGGCGCTTCGATCTGCTCGCAAGTGGCGCCGAGCTGATCGAGCATGGCCTTGAGCACGTAGTCGTCGAGCAGGCGCAACCAGCCATCGCCCACCTGCAGCGCGACATGGCGGTTGCCCAGGTGATAGGCAGCGCGGGTCAGTTCAAAGGCGTTGGCGCAGGTGACGTGCAGCAGCTGCTCGGGGCGTGCGCAGACGCGCACGATGCGCCCGTCTTCGGCCTGCAGGCATTCGCCGTCAGACAGCGGCGACTGACCGCGCTCCAAAAACAACCCGACGTCTTCGCCCTCGGCACTGAAACAGCGCAAACGGCTTTTGCTCCGGGCTTCGAAGGTCAAGTGCAACTCGGCGGACCAGACAGGTTGAGGGTCGATTCTGCGGTGAATCACCAGCATCGCAAAGCTTCCAGCAGTGGACAATGCACAGGCTAGAGCAAGGGGCTTGCCAATCGGCGGGATGCGTAGGAAATGCCTGACGGAATTGGGGCATGCGGCAAAATGGGGCGCGGGAATTGAGCGGGGTTGGTGCGAAGTGGGTTTTGGCGCACCATCTTGAAGCATTACTGCTTGCCTGTGGGAGAGGGCTTGCTCGCGAAAGCGGTGTGTCAAACAACTTCTACGGCGACTGACACGCCCTATTCGCGAGCAAGCCCGCTCCCACCGGGATTATTCGGTGCTGCCCAAGCCTTGCCAGTGCTTGAGGCCGATGAAGATGAAGCGCAACTGCTGGGTAATCTTCGCCTGGGGCGTCAGATGCTCGGGCAGCGCTTCGGCCGGCGGGTCGATGATGTCAGGCAAGGTGGCGAACACACTTTTGACGATCAGGTCAGCCACGACGCTCAGGCCATCGATGTCCAGGTGCTGCAATTTGGGCATCAGCGAGAGGTCGGCGGCGAGGTCAGAGCTGATGTCTTCGCGCAAACGGCCAATGGCCAGGCGCACCGGCAACGAGCCGCCGTATTGCTCGCGGGCCAGGAACAGGAATTGCGAACGGTTGGCGCTGACCACGTCAAGAAAGATCCGCACCGACGCATCGATGATGCCGCCCATGACGAATTCGTTGTGTCGCACCAGGCGGATGGTTTCCCGGAAGGTCTGGCCCACCTCGCACACCAGCGCCAGGCCCAGTTCGTCCATGTCAGCGAAATGCCGGTAGAAACCGGTCGGCACGATCCCGGCGGTTTTCGCCACTTCACGCAGGCTCAGGCTGCCGAATCCGCGGCCGCCTTCCATCAAGTGGCGGGCAGCGTCCATCAGGGCACAGCGGGTTTGTTGTTTCTGTTCGGCGCGAGGCAGCATCGCAAGGGTGTTTTCTGTAGAAGAAGAGCGGCGCACTCTAGCAAATCGGCTTTGCCGGCGTCGAACGGCGATCGGGAGAAATCAAGCGTGGAAGTGCAGTATCGACTGGCTCAGGCGCCAGAAAATCAAAAGCCCAATCCGGCGATTGGGCTTTTTTTCAGAGCGGCCACGGGGCTTAGCTCACGCTGCTGTTGCGTTCGATAACACGGTCACCACCACCTTCAGCCAGGATTTGGCCAGGGGTACGATCGGAACCGTCAGCGGCAACGTTTTGACCTTGTGGGGTCTGGTCGTAGCCATCTTCAGCGACAGTTTGACCTTGTGGAGTTTGGTCGTAGCCGTCTTCGGTGATCAGGCCTTTGTCTTTCAGGCGATCGTTGCCACCTTCGGCCAGGGTTTGGCCTGGAGTGCGGTCGGAACCATCGGCAGCGACGGTCTGGCTGAATACCGAGTGGCTGTCTTTGACTTGCGGGGTAGCCTGTTCAGCGGCCGGCAGCGCAAATGCAGTGCTGGCCAAAAGAGAGAGGGTAAGGCTGAGCAATAATTGGCGTTTCATGATTTGGGTGCTCCGTAGGAGGGCAATAAAGTGGGTACGAGTGCAATGCTACTCTCGATAAGTCGATATAAAAGTTCATAAACGCAATGTTAATAATCAACGGAATTGATTGTTCTCTGCAGGCCTTGTAAACCGGGGCTTTCAGGCCCGCGCTTTTGCACCGAGGTGGGTATTTTCGACTCACACTTGCCGCACGAAAGTGCGGGGCCGGTAACGCTGACAGTGACCGGCAGGTCATCGAGCGACCAATCGATTGCCGGAAAATCGGTCATCGGATTAAACCTGCGGGCCGTTTTTCAGTCGTAGATTCCATAGCGGGCCGCTTCTGGCCCAGCGTTTCTCATGTGCGTCGCGGTCGGGGCGCTCAGCCGTATCAGGAGCTTTGTGCAATGACGCGCACTCGTAAAATTCTCGCCTGGACCTTCAGCATCCTCATGGTGTTGCTGGCCGTGCTGGTGCTGGTCATCGTGTTCTTCGATTGGAACCGGATCAAACCACCGCTCAATGCCAAAGTGTCCGAAGAGCTGCATCGACCCTTTGCCATCGATGGCAACCTCTCGGTGATCTGGCGTCGCGAGTTGGATGAAGGCGGCTGGCGCGCCTGGGTGCCGTGGCCCCATGTGGTGGCCGAGGACCTGCGCCTGAGCAACCCGGACTGGTCCAAAGCGCCGAACATGGCCACCCTCAAGCGCGTGGAGTTGCGCATTTCGCCCCTGGCCTTGCTGGCGCAGCGCGTGGTGATCCCGCGCATCGACCTCACCGAGCCCAACGCCGACCTGCAACGCCTGGCCGACGGTCGCGCCAACTGGGTGTTCAAGTTCGATCCGAAAGACCCCAACGCCGAGCCTTCGTCCTGGGTGGTGGACATCGGCGCCATCGGTTTCGACAAGGGCCACGTCACCCTCGATGATCAGAACCTGAAAACCCGGCTCGACGTGTTGATCGATCCCTTGGGCAAACCCATTCCCTTCAACGAAATCGTCGGCGACAAAGCCGCGAAAACCGCGCAGGAGAAGGGCGGGGCACCGCAGGACTACGCCTTTGGCCTCAAGGTCAAAGGTCAGTATCACGCGCAGAAACTGGCGGGCCAGGGCAAGATCGGCGGGCTCTTGGCGCTGCAGGACGCAGCCAGGCCGTTTCCATTGCAGGCACAGGTGAAGATCGCCGACACCAGTGTCGAACTGGCCGGTACGCTGACCGACCCCATGAACCTCGGCGCCCTGGACCTGCGCCTGAAACTGGCCGGCACCAGCCTTGGCAACCTTTACCCATTGACCGGCGTGACCCTGCCGGACACCCCGCCCTACGCCACCGACGGTCACCTGATCGCCAAGCTGCATGAGCCGGGCGGCGCGGTGTTTCGCTATGAAGAGTTCAACGGCACCATCGGCGCCAGCGATATCCACGGCAACCTGAGCTACGTCGCCAGCAAGCCGCGGCCGAAACTCAGCGGCGCGCTGCTTTCCAATCAGTTGCTGTTTGCCGACCTGGCGCCGCTGATCGGTGCCGACTCTAACGCCAAGCAAAAGGCCCGCGGCGGCGAGAGCAAGCAGCCGACGGACAAGGTACTACCGGTCGAAGAGTTCAAGACCGATCGCTGGCGTGACATGGACGCCGATGTCGAATTCACCGGCAAACGCATCGTCCACAGTGAAAAACTGCCGTTCACCGACCTTTACACGCATCTGGTATTGAATGACGGTGTGCTCAGTCTGGAGCCTCTGCGCTTTGGTGTGGCGGGCGGCAAGCTGGATGCGCAGATTCGCCTGAACGGTCACACCGAGCCGTTGGAGGGCACGGCGAAGCTGACCGCCCGTGGCTTCAAGCTCAAACAGTTGTTCCCGACCTTCGAACCGATGAAAACCAGTTTCGGCGAGCTCAATGGTGATGCCGATATCAGCGGTCGCGGCAACTCGGTGGCCAAGTTGCTGGGCGGTGCCAACGGCAACCTGAAAATGCTGATCAACGACGGCGCCATCAGTCGCGAGTTGATGGAGCTGGCCGGGTTGAACGTCGGCAACTATGTCGTGGGCAAGATCTTTGGCGACAAGGAAGTGAAGATCAATTGCGCGGCGGCTGACTTCGACATCAAGACTGGCTTGGCGACGACACGCCTGTTCGTCTTCGATACCGAGAACGCCATCATCTATATCGACGGCACGGCGAACATGGCGACCGAGCAACTGGACCTGACAGTCACCCCGGAATCCAAGGGCTGGCGTCTGATCTCCCTGCGTTCGCCATTGTATGTGCGGGGCAAGTTCATCAAGCCTGACGCGGGGGTGAAAGCCGTGCCCCTGATGCTGCGCGGGGCGGGGATGGTAGCACTGGGTGTGATCGCCGCACCGGCCGCCGGGTTGCTGGCGTTGGTCGCGCCCAGTGGCGGCGAACCGAACCAGTGCGCGCCGTTGCTGGAGCAGATGAAGGCGGGCAAGGCACCCAAGACCGTAAAGAACTGAAGCTTCGCTTTAAGTAGGAGCGAGCATGCTCGCGATGAACCTGAGAACACCGCGGGTGTCAGGTTGCCAGCGTTATCGTTGACGACCATCGCGAGCGAGCTCGCCCATACAGGTTTGTGGGTGGGTGCTACGCCAGACGATTGGGCGTCGGCACATGCAGTAGATCGGTCTCGATGTGATGGCCGATCTTCTTGATGACCGTTGCCCGCAGGTTGTCGTACTGACGCGCATCGAGTGAACTGACCAGCAACCAGGTATTGGGTTTTCCATCCTTGATAGCGTCGAGCACAGGTTGATCCAGGATGTCGATGCCAATCCCTTGGGCCGACTTGAAGGCGACCTGCAGGGTGATGATGCTTGCGTTGCTGCGAACAATCGTCAATCGGGCTGAAGCGCAGGCATTGGTCTCATCGCAGGGCGCAAAGGTATTGGCCTGGAGCTTGTCGATCATGGCTTTGGTTGCCTGCGATTGAGATCCCGGCTTTTTCAATTGCAGGAAAGCATTGAGTAGCCCCTGCTTTTCTTCTTTCGTCAGGGTATTGCCTGTCGTCGTTTCAATGATCTTCAGAAGGCTTTTGGCCGAGAATTCTTGACGCTTGAGTTCCCGGCTTTTTGTAATCCAGCCTATTTTGCTGACCGTATCCACATAACCCGCCCACAAGGCGTCCTGGTTGTCCGAGTGCTTTGAAGTGGAGGCAAGTTCGCCGAGCAGGCTGGAGTTTAGAATATCGTTTTTAAAGCTTTCGGCATGCGGGCCGCAGAATACGGTGATGCTGCCGTTGACTAGATAAATGTCGAATGACGGAGTTGGCATGATTAAGGGTGCTCAATGAGTATTGCTTGAATCGGAAACGATTTCCGATTCAAGCAATATTTTATTTTAGAAATCTGGAAGTTCTTCGATAAACTTTTGCCCGGCCTCACTGTACTTTTGGTACATCGCGTTGCGCAGTCCAGAAAATACTTTGTTATCCAGATAAGTTCGCACTGCGCCGGTTTTAATGGTGGTGGATTGTTTTGTGGATTTCCAAAACAGAATGCCTCGCGTGCTTTCTCTGGCATCCAGGGATATGCAGTTGAGGACCATGTTCGCCTGGTTGTTGTTATCGACCCAGACCGGGGCGATATCGAACTTGGCCTGTTTGCCGAGCTTGAATTCACGGTTGAAAATATCGATCGCGCGAGGATTCTTTTGCACGGCCTCTACCGCCTGACTGCCGACATGGGCCAGAACCTGCGCGGCGTTGGCGCCGATCAACCCTTTGGCGATCTCCAGTGAAACCTGATCCATCGTCAAGCCGACGCGGCGAATGGTCACCTCCTGAATGTCCTTGTTCTGGATGACCCAGCCCAGGTTTTTCAGGCCCTCGACGTAATATTTGTACCACTCGAACAGTTGAGCGTCTTCCGGGTATTTTTTGGACGCGGCGTTTTGCATGACCAACTTGCAGAGGTTGACGTCGTCGATGGTTTGCTGCGGTACGCCGGGGAGAAACGCGTCAATGGTGCCCGGCATCACGCTGGCCGTTGGTTTGTTGATGTCATGGGGCGGTTTGTCTTGCCCGAAGTCTGTAAACGCTCTTGGCGTAATGACAGTTGGCAGCGCCGCCAGGGAGTCGATGAATTCAAGTCGTTTTTCAAGAAGCATGAAAGTAGTCCTTTACTTATTTATAAAACAACCACGGGGTTGTGGTTGGTAGAGTAATTTCATTCAAGCAAAAGTCTATTCATGGTTTGTAACTTTGAATATTTAGACGGTGTGGTTGTTTTTATTAGTTGCAGTTATTGGGTTTTAATTAATCAGTTTCGAGGTCGGCGGACGTTCAACCCAGAACCGCCCGGACAAAGACGCTTGCTCTTGCAACCTGAAGTGCTGCTGGGGAAAGCCTCAGTGCGGTGAAGCTGCTGTCGGTGGGGCTGATCGTGGGGGCGGGGCTGAAGCAGGGCGGATGTCATAGACTGGTCGTCCAGTTGTCATCTTCGCTGGCGATGCTTGGCGGATGTCTTGCATCACGCCTTGCGTCAGCACTCGATCACAAGGAAGTCCACCCATGTCGCAAGGTTCGTCCACGCGTTATCCCTTGGTGCTGGTCCCGGGAATGCTCGGGTTTGTCCGGTTGCTGCTGTATCCGTACTGGTACGGGATCCTTTCGGCGCTGCGCCAGGGTGGTGCGGTGGTGTTCGCGGTGCAGGTCTCGCCGCTCAATTCCAGCGAAGTGCGCGGCGAGCAGTTGCTGGCGCGGATCGAGGAGATTTTGCGCGAGACCGGCGCGGAAAAGGTCAACCTGATCGGCCACAGCCAGGGCTCCCTGACAGCCCGCTACGCGGCGGCCAGACGACCGGATCGGGTGGCGTCCGTGACCTCGGTGGCGGGGCCCAATCATGGCTCTGAATTGGCCGACTACCTGCACAAACATTATCCCCATGACAGCGCCAGGGGCCGGCTGCTGAGCTTTTTGCTGCGGGTGATCGCCGTGTTGATGGGCTGGATGGAAACCGGTTATCGCGGACCGAAGCTGCCTGTGGATATCCACGCCTCGCACCACTCGCTCACCACTGAAGGCGTGGCGCTGTTCAATCAGCGTTATCCACAGGGGTTGCCCGACACTTGGGGCGGGCACGGGCCGGAAGAAGTCAACGGCGTGCGTTATTACTCTTGGTCCGGCACCCTGCAACCGGGCCGGACCAATCGCGGGCGTAATCTGCTCGATGGCACTAACCGCACCTGCCGGTTGTTCGCCAGGACCTTCGTGCGTGAAGCCGGGCATTGCGACGGGATGGTCGGACGCTACAGCTCGCACCTGGGGACGGTGATTGGCGATGAGTATCCGCTGGATCACTTCGACATCGTCAATCAGTCGCTGGGGTTGGTGGGGAAGGGGGCAGAGCCGATTCGACTGTTTGTCGAGCATGCGGCGCGCTTGAAAGCGGCGGGGCTGTAGATGATCTGTGGCGAGGGAGCTTGCTCCCGCTGGGCTGCGAAGCAGCCCAAAATCCAGACATCCGGCAGTAGCTGAAACACCGCATCGCCTGATTTACGACGGCTGCGCCGCCGAACGGGAGCAAGCTCCCTCGCCACAAAAGCTACGCGCGTCCTAAAACCGTGGTCCAGCGCTCCGAAACAATCACCCCACCCAAGGTCAACACCCCGCCCACCAGGTGATACACCGCCAGCTGCTCACGCAACACCACCGCCGCAATCAACGCCGTCATCACCGGCAGCAGATTGAAGAACAGCGTGGTCCGACTCGGTCCCAATCGCACCACGGCCTGCATCCACGCCAGGGGTGCCACCATCGAGGCCAGCAAACAGGCATACAGCACCAGTGGGATGTTCCGCAGGTTCAGACCGATTTTCGGCGAGATGAGAAACAACGGGAACAACACCACCACCGCCACCAGCACCTGCAAATACAGCAATACCAGCGGTGGCAATTTCAGCTGCCATTTCTTCAGCAGCGTGCTGTAGATCGCATAGGCCAGGGTGGCCACCAGCATCATCGCATCGCCCAGGTTCACCCCGTGCTCGAGCAGCACTGCCAGGCTGCCGTTCGAGACCACCACCAGCACTCCGGCGAACGACAGCACCGCACCGGCCAGGGCGCCGGCGGTCAGGCGCTGGCCGAGGCTGATGATCGCCATGGCCAGGGACATCAACGGCATCAGTGACAGGATGATGCCCATGTTGGTGGCGGTGGTCAGGCCCGCGGCGAAGTACGCCAGGCTTTGATAGACCGCCATGCCGAGCACGCCGAGGATGAAAATCCTGCCCAGGTTCGGTCGCACCATTGGCCAGTGAGCGATCAGCGGTTTGAGCATGAACGGGGTGAACAGCAAGCCCGCGAGCAGCCAGCGGTAAAAACCGATCTCGGCGGGGTGGATCGCCCCGGCCGACATCTTGGTGATCACGGTGTTGCCCGCCCAGATGAAAATGGCCAGCAGGGGATAAGCGTATTGCATCGGGAAAAACCAGAACGTTGATGAGCGCCGATTATCCTCTGTCCGGTTGCAGGTCTATACTTCGATCCAGACAACCCATCCTTGATGACGGACAGCATGAGCAGTCAACACATCGATTTGCTGGATTTCAGCGAACTGCCGGCGCCGGTGTACTTCCGCTACGCCGATTTCGACGCGCACCGGTTTGCCTCGGCCCATCGTCACCCGTGGGGCACCCTGGAATACGCGGCCCATGGCGTGCTGCACATGGAGATCGGCGGCAGCCGCTTCATGTCGCCGCCGCAGTACGCGGTGTGGGTGCCACCGCAGATCGAGCACAGCTTCTATAGCAATCAACCGGTCAATTACCGCGCGGTCTGTCTGGCCCCCAGCCATTGCCGCGACCTGCCACAGCACGCGTGCACCCTGGCCATCAGCGACATCCTCAAGGCCATCCTCAAGGACTTCGCCACCCGTGACGTGAAAATCCCTGAGCGAGACGCGGACCAGCGCCTGGCCCAGGTGCTGGTGGACCAGTTGCAACAGGCACCCACGCACGAGTGCTACCTGCCGTACGCCAGCAGCCCGGGCTTGCTGGGCATTCTCCAAGCCTTGCAGAACGAGCCCGGGGATAGCCGGCCGCTGGCCGATTGGGCGACGCAGATCCATGTGAGTGAGCGCACCCTGGCGCGGCAATTCATCCGCGAGTTGGGCATGAGCTTCGGCGAGTGGCGCCAGCGCCTGCGATTCCTGGCGGCCATCGAAGCATTGGACAGCCAGCGCAGTATTCAGGAAATCGCCTTCGACATGGGCTACAGCACCGGTTCGGCTTTCATCGCGATGTTCCAGCGCCAGGCCGGTTGTACGCCGGAGCAGTATCGGCGCAGCCACTTGGAGAGCAGGAAGGTGTAACAGCTGTTGTCTACACTTCAGAGCGAGGCCGTTCCCCTCGGTGCGGCGACAAGGAGAAAACTCCATGAAGATGTTGCGTGTCCCTTTGTTGATGATCGGGTTGCTGCTCTGCTCCCAGGGTTTTGCCGCCACTGCCCAGCAGAACAAGATGACCACCTGCAACGCCGACGCCACTGCAAAAAGCCTCAAGGGCGACGAGCGCAAAGCCTTCATGAGCACGTGCCTCAAGGCAGCACCGGCCGCCAACGACGCCGGCAAGGCTCTGACGCCGCAGCAAGAGAAAATGAAAACCTGCAACGTCGCTGCCGCGACCAAGGCCCTGAAGGGCGATGAACGCAAGGCATTCATGAGTGATTGTCTGAAGAAATAATAAGCACCCAGTCGCAAAGTGTGGGGGCTGGGAGGGCCTCATCGCTAGCAGGCTAGCTCCCACATTCGTCCGGTGCACATAGATCTATTGTGGGAGCTAGCCTGCTAGCGATGAGGCCGGTTCAGGCACCGCAAAGATAAGCCTGCCCCCCGACCAAGGTCGCCCCACACAATCCCTAGTGCTGTCACCGGAACGCTGGCAGACTGCCAATCCTTTTACGCTGTTCGTTTTGAGGCTGTATGCCAACGTTTTCTCAACGTCATGTATTGCTGGTCATCAGTTGGGTCATCATTTTTGGCGGGCTGCTGCTGGTCCTTCCGTTGCGGTTGCTGCCCAGCCTGCTGGCCGGGTTGCTGGTGTTCGAACTGGTCAACATGCTCACCCCGCAATTGCAGCGGCTGATCGAAGGTCGGCGTGCGCGCTGGCTGGCGGTGGCGTTGCTGGGGACACTGGTGGTCAGTGTGCTGACGCTGATCTTCGCCGGCGCCATCAGTTTCCTGCTGCATGAAGCGGAAAACCCTGGGGCGTCCCTCGACAAATTCATGCACGTGGTCGACCGCGCCCGCGGTCAGTTGCCGCCCTTCATCGATGCCTACCTGCCGGCCAGCGCCGCGGAGTTCCGGGTGGCGATCGGCGAGTGGATGAGCAAGCACCTGAGCGACTTGCAACTGGTGGGCAAGGACGCGGCGCACATGTTCGTGACCTTGCTGATCGGCATGGTGCTGGGCGCGATCATCGCTCTGCAGCGAGTGCCGGACCTGACCAAGCGCAAGCCCTTGGCCGCCGCGCTGTTCGATCGCCTGCACCTGTTGGTCCAGGCTTTTCGCAACATCGTCTTCGCGCAAATCAAGATTTCCCTGCTCAACACCTTCTTCACCGGGATCTTCCTGGCAGTGGTGCTGCCGATGTTCGGCATCAAGCTGCCATTGACCAAGACCCTGATCGTGCTGACCTTCCTGCTCGGCCTGTTGCCGGTGATCGGCAACCTGATGTCCAACACCCTGATCACCATCGTCGGCCTGTCGCTGTCGATCTGGGTGGCCATTGCGGCACTGGGTTACCTGATTTTCATTCACAAGCTCGAGTACTTCCTCAACGCGCGCATCGTCGGCGGGCAGATCAGTGCCAAGTCCTGGGAGTTGCTGCTGGCGATGCTGGTGTTCGAAGCCGCGTTCGGCCTGCCGGGGGTGGTGGCGGGGCCGATTTATTACGCGTACTTGAAGAGCGAGTTGAAGCAGGTGGGGATGGTTTGATCGGGTAGAGATGTGTTGCCTGGTCTGACGCCTTCGCGAGCAAGCCCGCTCCCACAATGGATCTGCGTACACAGGACAAATGTGGGAGCGGGCTTGCTCGCGAAGGGCGCACCGCGGTTTTGGGTCAGCCCATCGAGCCGTAACGCTTGGCCGCCTCGATCGCCAAACCACTGCCAATGCTGCCAAAGATGTTCCCTTCCACATGCTGCGCATTTGGCAGCATCGCCGAGATGCTGTTGCGCAGGGCCGGGATGCCGCTCGAACCGCCGGTGAAGAACACCGTATCCACCTGATCGACCCGCACATCGGCGTCCGCCAGCAACTGGGTCACGCTGTTGCGCACCCGCTCCAGCAAGTTGTCGATCGCCGATTCGAACAGTACGCGGCTCAGCTCAACGCTCAAGCCTGACTCGATGCGGTCCAGCGGGACATGGCGGCTGTCGGCGTGGGTCAGCTGGATCTTGGTTTCTTCCACTTCCATCGCCAGCCAGTGCCCGGCGCGCTGTTCAATCAGTTTGAACAGGCGATCGATGCCGCCGGTGTCCTCGATGTCGTAGCGCATGCTGCCCAGGGCCAGTTGCGACTTCTGCGAGTACACCGAGTTGATGGTGTGCCAGGTGGCCAGGTTCATGTGGTGGCTGGTGGGCATGTAGGCGCCGCTCTTCATGCGGCTGCCGTAGCCAAACAGCGGCATCAGGCCCTGCAGGCTCAGCTGTTTGTCGAAGTCGGTCCCGCCGATGTGCACACCGCCGGTGGCCAGGATGTCATCGTGACGGTTGTCATGGGTGCGACGCTCCGGGGACAGGCGCACCAGGGAGAAGTCCGAGGTACCGCCGCCGATGTCGACGATCAGCACCAGCTCTTCCTTCTCGATGGTCGACTCGTAGTCGAACGCCGCCGCGATCGGCTCGTACTGGAACGAGACGTCTTTGAAGCCGATGGCGCGGGCCACGTCCACCAGGGTGTTTTCCGCTTCCTGGTCGGCCATTTCATCGTCATCGACGAAGAACACCGGACGGCCCAGTACCACTTCTTCGAATTCCCGACCGGCGGTGGCCTCGGCGCGCTTTTTCAACTGGCCGATGAACAGCCCGAGCAGGTCCTTGAACGGCATCGCCGTGCCCAGGACGCTGGTGTCGTGCTTGATCAGCTTGGAACCCAGCAGGCTCTTGAGCGAGCGCATCAGGCGGCCTTCGTAGCCTTCGAGGTATTCGTGCAGTGCCAGGCGGCCGTACACCGGGCGGCGCTCTTCCATGTTGAAGAACACCACCGACGGCAGGGTGATCTTGTCGTCCTCCAGCGCAATCAGCGTTTCCATGCCGGGGCGCAGCCAGCCGACGGTGGAGTTGGACGTGCCGAAGTCGATGCCGCAGGCACGGGCTGGAGATGCGTTTTTCATGTCTTTCAGGTTCCGGTTAAAAAACGGCCGCGCAGTGTATGTCAGCGCGACGCAGAATCGAAGGCCGACTATCCGCTAAATCTTGCCGTTGCGCCTTGAAAGACGTGCCATTACCCCCAAACTACCCTGCATCAACCGGCCAGCCGCGCCGCGACCGCAAGTCGCCGCGCCTGCTGCCGATAAACTTCTGATGCGCTGACCGGTCACAACCTTGAGATCGATCAACCTCTGCGCTGCAAACGGGCGCATGCTGTGGCAGGTGGCGCGATTTCGATAACGGATGGTGATTCCCGCGATGGACTTCAAAGACTATTACAAGATTCTCGGTGTGGAGCCGACGGCAGACGACAAGGCGATCAAGGCCGCCTATCGCAAGCTGGCGCGCAAATACCACCCCGACGTCAGCAAGGAAAAGGACGCCGAGGCCAAGTTCAAGGACGCCTCGGAGGCTTATGAAGCGCTGAAAAGCGCCGACAAGCGCGCCGAATACGACGACCTGCGCAAATACGGCCAGCACGGCCAGCCGTTCCAGGGCCCGCCGGGCTGGCAGAGCCGTGGCGGGTTCGGCGGCGGTGGTCAGGACGCCGGTGATTTCTCGGACTTCTTCAGTTCGATTTTCGGCAACCGCGGCCCCGGTTTCGGTGGCGGCGAGTCCCGTCGCAGCAGTGGTCGTCGAGGGCAGGACGTGGAAATGGAACTGGGCATTTTCCTTGAGGAAACCCTGTCGAACGAGTCGAAGAAGGTCACCTTCCAGGTGCCGCAGTACAACGCGGCCGGGCAGCACGTCAGCAACACCCCTAAAAGCCTGAACGTGAAGATCCCCGCCGGCGTCACCGACGGCGAACGCATCCGCCTCAAGGGCCAGGGCGCGCCGGGCATCGGTGGCGGCGCCAATGGCGATCTGTACCTGACCATCCGTTTTGCGCCGCACCCCAAGTTCGATGTCGAAGGCGAGAACCTGATCATCACACTGCCGCTGGCACCGTGGGAACTGGCGCTGGGCACCGAAGTGGCGGTGCCGACCCTGACCGGCAAGATCAACCTCAAGGTCCCGGCCGGCAGCCAGAACGGCCAGCGCATGCGCGCCAAGGGCCACGGCCTGCTGAACAAGGCCGGCGAGCGCGGTTATCTGTTCGTGCAACTCAAAGCCGTCATGCCGAAGAAATCCGACGATGACATCAAGGCCTTGTGGCAGGAACTGGCGAAGAAAGCCGCCTTCGACCCCAGAGAGAATTTCTGATACTGAACCAAGGAGTCACTGACCATGAGCAGTCCCCTGATCGTTCAACTGGACCTGGCAGAATTCTGTGAGGCGACCGACCTGTCGGACGTCTACGTGATCGAAATCGTCGAACACGGCATCCTCGAACCTCAGGGTACCGTGCCCAGGGACTGGCTTTTTACCGATTACGAACTGACCCTGGCCAAGCGCGCTGCCAAGCTGCGCCATGATCTGGAACTGGATTGGGAAGGCGTGGCCCTGGCGCTTGATTTGCTCGAAGAAGTCCAGCAGTTACGGGCTGAAAACCGGATGCTCAAGCAGCGACTGGGGCGGTTGGTGGTGGAATAGCTTTCATTGCCATAACACTGAACCTGTGGCGAGGGAGCTTGCTCCCGTCGGGCTGCGCAGCAGCCCTTATATGCCAGAATCGCATTGGATTTTTTCGACCGCTGCGCGCTCGAGCGGGAGCAAGCTCCCTCGCCACAAAAGCTCGCAGGCTACAACCCGCTAGGCCTTCCTGGGCAACACCACCGTAAACAACGTCCCCGCCGCCTCACTGGAGCTGACCTCGATCGTTCCTTTGTGAGCGTCGACCACTTCCTTGACGATAAACAACCCTAACCCCAGGCTGGTGGACGGCTGCCCGACTACTTCATCAGCACTGCGCACCAGCGGATCGAAGATCGTGCCGATCGCGTCTTCGGCAATCGGCACTCCGTAGTTATGCACCGTCAGGCGGATGCTGTCTGGCATCCCGGTGAGGGTCACCGTTACCTCTCGCTTGTTCGTGCCATGCTGCATGGCGTTGCCGATGAGATTTTGCAGCAACTGACCCAGTCGCGAGGCGTCCCAGACGCCGTGGGTATCGCCTTCGATCTTCACCGTCGGATCGCATTCGGGGTTGCCTGCGCAGGCCTGGGCGACCGCCTCGTGCGTCAAGGTGGCCAGGTCCATCGACGCCGGTTCGATCGGCAGGCTTTTGCCCAGGCGACTGCGCACCAGCTCCAGCAAATCGCTGACCATTGCTGCCATATGCAGCGCGCCGTGCTTGATGTTGTTGGCGCAGACCAGTGCATCGCCTTGCAGCGTGGTTTTGCGTAGCAACAACTCGGTGGACATGCTCACCGCCTGCAGCGGCGCGCGCAGGTCGTGGCCCAGGATCGCCAGGAAAATATCCCGTGAACGATTGACCTGTTCGGCGTAGGCCGCGGTGGATTCGGCCAAGGCTTCGTCGATGGCTTCGTTGAACCGGATCATGTCCTGGAAGTAGGTCATGTCCGGGGATTCCAGGCTGCCCACCCACAGGCGAATCACACAGGCGCGCAGGTGGCGGAATTCGCTGGTCATCTGCACCAGATCGAAACCCACGGTATGGCGCAATTCGCCATGGCTGGCGCCGGCCTGGTCCAGGCTCGGGGTCTTCTCCGGACCTTCGCCCTTGGCCTTGGCCATCTGCTCGCCGGTGGTCTGAGGCTTGGTCATGTCCCGCGCGGCGGCTAGCAAAATCGCCTTGGCGTGGTCGCGCAAGGCTACCTGATCCATGTGTTCGGCTGCCGGGGTGATGGTTCTGGCGAACTGTTCCCATTCATCGACGATACGGTCCGCCTGTTGCCTGATGAAATCGGGTAATCGCATGGTGCCGGGTCCTGGTAGGTGAAAGCGAAGCGTGTCGCAATAGTAGACCCTTTGCGGCGGGAGTAAACCTGCCGCAGGGCGGCGGTACGATGCGCCTTTATCGTGTTGAAACACAGGTGCAATTGCGCACTTTTTTCCAGCACCATGGGACCGCACGATCCTGTAGCAGCCTGCGTCCGGCTACGCAGCAGTCGTAAACCTGATTGCAGAATCTACCTGAAGCGCCGCCTCGTCTGAATGGGCGACTTCTTCGCGGCCGAACGCAGCCTCGCAGGCTCGGCCGCCGCTACAGGGCGGTACATATGTAGGCTTTTTCCACAGGGCCGCTGGTTAGGCTGATGGCTCACCCATCAGTCACGGATGACCTGTCATGACCGACTCAACCACACCGCCTTTAACTTCTGAAGGCTCGTTCACCACCGATCTTCGCGGCGTGCACTACGACTTCCTCAAAGACCGCATCCCCCATTGGTTTACCCAGGCGAGCACCCAGCGCCAGACGGAACTGGGCAGCCACGAGTTGCAACTGCCGAACTGGTACCGCAGCGCCACGCCCGAGCAGAGGAAAGCCCTGGCGGACAGCCACAGGCGCTTTCGCGAGACCCTCAACAGCGTCGACTCCAGCCTGGGCCAGATCAAGGACGTGTTCGAGTTTGCCGAGCAGCCGCTCAAGGACGCGATCAAGGCGACCTTCAACCTGGATCTGGACGTCAAAAATGTCTACTTCGCCCGCAAATACGGCCTCAAGGGGCGGGATGATTTGTACGGTGTTTTCATTTTCGATCAGCAACACGACCCGCGCCTGAACACCCAATACCGTGGCATTTCGCTGCTCGAGGCGGCGCTGGCCAACTTCGAACCCGACGAAGAAAAGCCCCTGGCGTGCAACGACTGCCAGATCATCACCACATGGGGCAGTTACGACGACATCTTCCCCACCTTCGAAACGCTCAAGTCACAAGCCGTCGCCATCGCTCCCCACGCGTTCGCCAAGCTCTGTCGCACCCTGGACCTGGGGGCGAAATACCAGCAACACATCAAGGACCTCGTGCAACCTGAGGACGACAGCGAGCGCAAGGCGCTGGAACAGACCCTTGAGGAACACCTGCAACAGCAATTGGCTGTGGCCACCGAAGCCGGTCGCTTGCAATTGGCGATCGGGACCCATGGCGGTATCGAGCAGGGCATCGGTGGCGGCGTGTACCGGATGCTTCAGCAAGTGCTGGGCAATGACGGTAGCGCCAAGCTGGACGGTCGGCCGGTGACCTTCGCGGCGTTGAAGCTGTTTGACATCGAACTGGTGGGGCCGCTGCTGATCGGACCGAATCGCAAAGTGGCCAATCAGGTCGAGCGCCTGGCGGTGTACCTGCCCAACGACCCCCGGCAGCCGCTCAAGGAATATGCCTCCAGCGGCGAGTTCATGGTGGACCTGCGCACCCGCTTGCACAGCGCCGAATTCCGCCGTTATTTCAGTCAGTTCGTGCCCGTGCGTCAGCAGGGCGTGTTCATCAGCCAGCTGAGCGCGTTGTACAACACCACGAACCTCAGCCTCCATGCGGATTACCCGCTGCAAACCAGGCCGGCGAAGCTGCCGATGGGCGAGGCGGCAATCGAGGGCGAGGTGTGGCAGCAGCTGCGTGAAAACGCGATCAACAGGATCTGCAACGACGCGCGAGCAGTCGCGGTGCCGACCGATGACGAGGACCGTGCCGCGCGCATGGAAAGGCTGCAGAGCTACTTCGACGCCGCCAACAGCGTGTTCAACCTCGCCGCCTTCGTGGTGCCGGTGATCGGCCCGATCATGCTCACCGTGGGCGCCGCGCAACTGTGTGACGAGGTGTTCGAGGGCATCGAGGCCTATGAACGGGGCGAGCCGAAGGAAATGTGGGCGCACCTGGCCAGCGTCGCGCTGAACGTGGCGTTCGTCGGTACCGGCGCGGCGGTGCTGCCCAAGGTCCAGGTGTCGAGCGTGGTGGACTCGCTCAAGCAGGTCAGGCTGGCCGACGGCAAACAGAAGCTGTGGAAGCCTGACATGGCGCCGTACAAGGCGTCCGTCACGCTGCCGACCGAGGCCACGCCCAATGAGCAGGGCCTGCATGCCCACGAGGGGCAGACGGTGTTGCCCCTGGACGGTGACCACTACCTGGTGGAGCAGGGCACGGTCGACGGGCAATACCGGATCAAGCACCCGACCCGTGCCGGCGCCTATTCGCCCGAACTCACGCACAACGGCCAGGGCGCCTGGCACCATGAAGCGGAGCATCCGCAGACCTGGGAAGGCGCAACGCTGATGCGCCGGCTCGGCCCGATGGCGCAGGGTTTGAGCGACGCGGAACTGGAACACGTCCGTCAGACCAGCGGTGTCAATGACGATGTGCTGCGTCGGGTGCATGCCAAGGGCGAACCCGTGCCAGCGATCCTGTTGGAAACCCTGAAGAAGTTCAGGGCCCACGGCGAAGCGGTGAAGGTCGCTGAAGGGATCGACAAGAGTCCGTACTCGGTCTACGCGGCGCCCTTGGCCGTCGAGTTGCCGGGCTGGCCGGCGCACAAGGCGATCGAGGCGTTTTCGGCGGATCAACTGAACGGCCCTTCAACCCAGTACGGCAACCCGGATGCTTCAGCGCAAAATACCCTTCAGGTCACGCTGTCGGACGTGATGAGCGGCCGGCTGTTGGAGCGCATCATCACGTTCCTGAGCGAGGACGAGATCAAGGCGCTGCTGCCCCACTACACGCCCAACACGACCGAGCAACGGATCGCCGCCCTGCGCGACCGGCTGCAGGAGCAAGCGCTCAAGGCAAGGGCGCGGATAACCGACAGCCGCTATGCCGAGCGCCAGGCACCTGCCGATCAAGCCGTCGCCGTGGTAAAGCGCGATTTCAGCGGCTTGCCTGCGTCGATGATTCAAGAGTTGCTGATCGACGCCACGCCTGCCGAACTGAGCCGATTGAACAGCGAACGGCGCGTACCGCTGCGCATCGCCGAGGGCGCTCGCCGGTTGCAGCAGCAAGTGCGTCTGAGCCGCGCCGCCGAGGGCTTGTCCCTGGAAGCTCTGGCCAACAAGGACACCGAGACCCTGGCGCTCAATACGCTGGCGGCCTTGCCGGGCTGGTCGAGCGATCTGCGCATCGAGGTGCGTGAGGGTGACCTCGAGGGCGAGTTGCGCGCCAGTGTCGGCCCCGAAGACGCCAGCGAGCGCAAGGTGCTGGTGCGCCGGGGCGACGGCCGCTACGAGGCCCGCACCGACCGCGACGAACACCTGCATGGCATCGACGATCTGTTCAGCTCGCTGCAGCACGCCTTGCCCGATCGCCACCGCAAGGCGATTGGCCTGCCTGAAGTTTCCCAAGGCGCGCAATTGAAAGCGAAAATCATCGAGCATCAGTTGAGCCCGGATCAACTGCGGCCGCTGCTGAAGATGCAACCGCGTCGAAACCCATTCTTCAGGGCGCCCATGCGCCTGTCGGGCGAGCGCATCGGTTACCCCCTGAGCGATCACCCGGACGTTCCCCAGTGGCATAAAAGGCTCAGGGCGCGGATTCGCAAGTTGTATCCCACCATGGAGGAGGCGGAGCTCGAACAGCATGTCGCGACCATGGTGGCCGAAGGCGACGAACTGTTGAGGCTCCGTGAGCGCGAGTTCGGCGGGCTCTTCAACACCTTGCGCAACTGGCAACGGGAGCTTTTGGAAAGTGCATCGGCACAAGAGCGATCGACCCGTGCCTTTCGCCGAAAACAGCGCGCGCGCAAAGCGATCAGCGAGGCTTTGCTCGAGGCCTGGCGGTACGAAGGGCCGTTGGACTTTGACAATACCGGGTTGCCTCAAGGGCAATACCTCGACCTGTCGAACGTCAAATTGTATGACCAACTCGATGAGTTGCCGCCGCTGGCAGCGAATTTCGATCACGTCACCTACCTGAATGTGTCCGGCACCGGCATCGTCGATAACGCCAACGGTTTTTTGCGAAACTTCAAGCGCTTGCGCAAGCTGGACATGAGCAATAACGAATTGGTCGAGTTGCCGGAGAACCTGGGGCGAATGGTGCGCCTGACGGACCTGGACCTGTCGGACAACCTGATCAAGCTCGATCCGCCGGCGGTCGCTCAATTGCGCCAGTTGCAGCATCTACGCTACCTGGGACTTGAGGTCAATCCGCTGGAGTTGTCGCCGGACATCAGTCAGATGCCGGATCTGCAGCGGGTTTTGTTGGCCGTGACCGGCATCGATGGCTGGCCGGTGGGTGTGTTCGATCAGCCACGGCCGCGCACTTTCTACCTGGATTTGAGCGGCAATGAAATCCGCAACATTCCACAGGTGGCGCGGGGTACGGCGCAGGCGGAGATCGTCGCGCGTACGGTCATCAGCGAGGAACCGGCGGCGATTTCCGCACAGAACCTGCAAAGGGTCAGGGACTATGCCGAGTCCGTCGGGTTCGATCCGGTTCGGCCGATCCCGGCCCAAGGTGTGCTCGACAGTTCGCGATGGACCGCGGGACTGACAGAGCAACAATGGAAGGCCAAGCAGAACGCATGGGCGGATCTTGAACGGGAAGCGGGGTCGGAGGCGTTTTTCCGCGAGTTGAGGAAGCTGTCGCAGTCGGCCGATGCCCTGTCCAAAGACGAAAAGGCCAAGGCCGAATTGTGCGACAGGGTCTGGCAAATGATTGAAGCGGCTGTCGCGAACAAGGAACTGCGCACGACCCTGTTCAACATGGCCACCGCCCCGGGGACCTGTGTCGACGCCAGCTCGCTTCTGTTCAATACCATGGGTGTCGAGGTCCTGATTTACCAGGCTTATGAACTGGGCAAGATCGACCTGACCGAAGCTCGTTTGCTGGAGCTGGCCAGAGGCAAATCTCGTCTGGATGAGCTGGGCAAGATTGCGTCCGAGCGGGTTGAGGCATTGCAGGCCGAGGGGTTCCACCATGTCGAGTTCGATGAGCTTGGGGCACCGGTTCCCCACTATGACGCCGCGGGCAATCTGCTCGACGATATCGATCATGTGGAAATCCATTTGACCTACCCCACGCAGTTGGCCGAGCGCCTGGATTTGCCGTGGCAGTCCAGGGAAATGGCGTACCGGGCAACCCAGGTTACGCAGCAAATGGTGGAGGACGCCTACGTGCGCGTGTTGGCAAAGGAGGAGGGATCGCTGTTGCAGGCTCAGCTGGCTGAACAGCCCTTCTGGGAGAACTACCTGCATCAGGTTTATGCGCAGGAGATCAAGGCGCTGCGGGCCAGGGGCGAGCAGTTGCTGGACTTGCAGGCTGCGCAGCAGGAGTGGCTGGACACCGATTCCGGTGTGCACAAAATTTACTGGCGCTCGGAAATCTCCCGCCTGGCGAAACTGCTCGGCAAACCTGCCAGCGAGGTCAAGCCGGGCACGGTCATGAGCGACGCCGAGTACACCGCCGAGATGAGCGACCTGGGGGTGAGGGAAAAGGCGCTGATGTTCAAACTGACCGGTGAAGCCATGCAGCGGCACAAGTTGCAGCGGGTAGAGGTGCCCTTCAAGGTCGAAGGCCTGTAGGAGCGAGGATGCTCGCGATGAATGCGCCGGCAGCGCGGGCATTCAGACAGCCCGCGTCATCGTTGACCTCCATCGCGAGTGAACTCGCTCCTGCAAGGCATTCGTTCAGAACAGGAAATACCGCTGGGCCATCGGTAGGGTTTCTGCCGGTTCGCACCACAGCAGAACGCCGTCGGCCTTGACCTGATAGGTCTGCGGGTCGACGTCGATGTTGGGCAGGTAATCGTTGTGGATCAGGTCGGTTTTCTGCACGTCGCGGCAACCCTTGACCACAGCGATTTTTTTCTTCAAGCCCAAGGTTTCGGCAAGACCGGCCGCCTGCGCCGCCTGGCTGATGAAGGTCAGGCTGGTGGCATGCAGCGAGCCGCCGTAGCTGGCGAACATCGGGCGGTAATGCACCGGTTGCGGCGTCGGAATCGAGGCATTCGCGTCACCCATCAGGCTCGCCGCAATGGCGCCGCCCTTGAGAATCAGCGTCGGCTTGACCCCGAAAAACGCCGGCCGCCACAGCACCAGATCCGCCCATTTACCCACCTCCACCGAGCCCACCTCATGACTGATGCCGTGGGTGATCGCCGGGTTGATGGTGTACTTGGCGATGTAGCGTTTGGCGCGGAAGTTGTCGTTGCCTGCGCCGTCGCCGGGCAGCGGGCCGCGCTGCTTTTTCATCTTGTCGGCGGTCTGCCAGGTGCGGGTGATGACTTCGCCGACACGGCCCATGGCCTGGCTGTCGGAGCTGATCATCGAGAACGCACCGAGGTCGTGGAGGATGTCTTCGGCGGCAATCGTCTCGCGGCGGATGCGACTCTCGGCGAAGGCCACGTCCTCGGCAATGCTCGGGTCCAGGTGGTGGCAGACCATCAGCATGTCCAGGTGTTCGTCGATGGTGTTGCGGGTGAACGGCCGGGTCGGGTTGGTCGAGCTCGGCAGCACGTTGGCGAAACCACAGGCCTTGATGATGTCCGGCGCATGACCGCCGCCCGCACCTTCGGTGTGATAGGTGTGGATGGTGCGCCCCTTGAAAGCGGCGAGGGTGGTTTCGACGAAACCGGATTCGTTGAGGGTGTCGGTGTGGATCGCCACCTGCACGTCGTACTGGTCGGCGACGCTCAGGCAGTTGTCGATGCTCGCCGGGGTGGTTCCCCAGTCCTCGTGCAGCTTGAGGCCGATGGCGCCGGCCTTGACCTGTTCGATCAAGGGTTCCGGCAGGCTGGCGTTGCCCTTGCCGGTCAGGCCGATGTTCATTGGGAAGGCGTCTGCCGCCTGGAGCATGCGCGCCAGGTGCCAGGGCCCCGAGGTACAGGTGGTGGCATTGGTGCCGGTGGCCGGGCCGGTGCCGCCGCCGATCATGGTGGTGACGCCGCTCATCAGCGCTTCTTCGATCTGCTGCGGGCAGATGAAGTGGATGTGGGTGTCGATGCCGCCAGCGGTGAGGATCATGCCTTCACCGGCGATGACTTCGGTGCCGGCGCCGATGGCGATGGTCACGTTCGGTTGCACGTCCGGGTTGCCCGCTTTGCCGATCCCGGCCACGCGCCCGTCCTTGAGGCCGACGTCGGCCTTGACGATGCCCCAGTGGTCGATGATCAGCGCGTTGGTGATCACCGTGTCGACCACCTCGGCGGCGAGCAACTGGCTCTGCCCCTGGCCATCGCGGATGACTTTGCCGCCACCGAATTTCACTTCTTCGCCGTAGGTGGTGAAGTCCTGCTCCACTTCGATCCACAGCTCGGTATCGGCCAGGCGCACCTTGTCGCCGACGGTGGGACCGAACATGTCGGCATAGGCTTGACGGGAAATCTTCATTCGTTCGCCTTGAGATTCAATTGAATTTGAAACCGCTCGCTGCGCTCACTATCGCGGGCAAGCCCGTTCCCACAGGGAACACCGCAAACCTGTGGGAGCGGGCTTGCCCGCGAAGAGGCCGGTACAGACAACAAAAAGCCTACAGGTCACCCATGATCCGCCCGGCGAAGCCGAACACCCGGCGATGCCCGGCCAGGTCCACCAGTTCCACCTCGCGGCTCTGCCCCGGCTCGAAGCGCACGGCGGTGCCGGCGGGGATGTTCAGGCGCATGCCGCGGCTGGCGGCGCGGTCGAAGGCGAGGGCGTCGTTGGTTTCGAAAAAGTGATAGTGCGAGCCGACCTGGATCGGCCGGTCGCCGCTGTTGGCCACCGTCAGGCTGATCGTGCGGCGGCCTGCGTTGAGTTCGATGTCGCCGGGCTGGATCTGATATTCACCGGGAATCATCAATGGGCTCCTTGGAGAATCTTGTAATAGAGGGCAGTCGGTTTGTAGCGACCGCTCGGGTCGCAGGCGTAGTCGGGGATTTCACCGGCACGGGTATACCCCAGCGCCTTGTAGAAGTCTTCGGCGGGGGAACCCGCCTCGGTGTCGAGGTAGAGCATGCCGCGCTTGTGCTGCAGCGCCGCCTGCTCCAAAGCCGACATCAACTGTTGGCCCAGGCCACGGCGCCGCGCATGCTCGCGCACCAGCAGCTTCTGCACCTCGGCGCGATTCAGGCCGTTGGCTTTCTGGCACAAGGTCAACTGCACGCTGGCCTGCACCTGTTCATCCTTGACCACCACCCACAGCAACACATTGCCCTTGTTCAGGTTGTCCTGGACTTCATCGAAATAGGCGCGGGCCTGGGCGGCATCCAGATCGGCCATGAAGCCAACGCTGGCGCCATAACCGACCGCATCGAGCAGCAGGTCGATCAGACCCTGACGATAATGCGCAAAGCTTTCAACGTTGACGCGTCGCAATTGGGCGGGGTTCATCAGGCATTACTCCTGGCTGGCGCTCGGGGGTTCAGCGCCAGGGTTGAGGGTCAGTTGCATGAAGGTCAGGTCCAGCCAGCGCCCGAACTTGGTGCCCACCTGGGGCATTTGCCCGGTGGTCACGAAGCCTGCGCGCTCGTGCAGGCGAATGGATGCGGCGTTGCCGCTTTCGATGGCCGCGACCATCACGTGCTTGCCGCAACCTTTGGCGCGCTCGATCAGTACGTCCATCAGTTTCGGCCCCAGGCCGTTGCCGCGCTGGTCGCTGCGCACGTAGACCGAGTGCTCGACGGTGTGGCGAAAACCGTCGAACGGCCGCCAGTCACCGAATGAAGCGTAGCCCAGCACCGCGTTGTCGGCGTTGACGATCACCAGGATCGGGTAGCTTTGTGATTGCCGGGCGCTGAACCAGGCCTGGCGGTTGCCCAGGTCCACGGCCTGTTCATTCCAGATCGCAGTGGTGTTGAGCACGGCGTCGTTGTAGATGTCGCGGATCGCCGGCAGGTCGGCGTGCACGGCATCGCGAAGGGTGTAAGTCATGGCGTGGCCTCAAGCGATCGGTTGATGGACGGTGACCAGTTTGGTGCCGTCAGGGAAGGTGGCTTCGACCTGGATCTCCGGGATCATTTCCGGGATGCCTTCCATCACTTGTTCGCGGTTGAGCAGGGTGGTGCCGTAGTGCATCAGCTCGGCCACGGTCTGGCCGTCACGGGCGCCTTCGAGCAGCGCCGCGGAGATATAGGCCATGGCTTCCGGGTAATTGAGTTTCACGCCGCGGGCCAATCGCCGCTCGGCGACGAGGCCGGCGGTGAAGATCAGCAGCTTGTCTTTTTCGCGTGGGGTCAGGTCCATCGTAGACATCCATCAAGGCAGATAAAAAATTCGGATCTGTTAACGCATGACCCTGTGGGAGCGGGCTTGCTCGCGAATGCGGTGTGTCATGGGACATCAATGTTGTTTGATACACCGCATTCGCGAGCAAGCCCGCTCCCACATTCGGATCGCGTTTCAGGTGCTCCATATTCGGGGCGGGACCGCTTCCCGGCCGAGCAACGCCGGCCTGAGCAATCGCCATAATTCGATCAGCCAGCCGCGCGCCAGCAGCGCTTCACTGGCCAGGCACCGCGCAACCAGCAGGCCGGGCAACTGGGTCAAATCCCCGCGCACGTCATTGGGCAGCGAGCGGCAGGTTTCCAGCAATTCGCTGTCAATTTCCCCGGTCACCAGCAAGGTGGCGAATACCGGTTGCCCATCCAGGCCAATGGGCGAGTCGAGCAAGCCGTCATTGCCCACAATGCGCTGGCGTTCGTGCCAGAGCAACTGGCCGTCGCGGCGGATATCCAGGCGGGCCTGGAAGTGCCCGAGGTCGAAGCGTTCGCCGCTGGCCGGGCGACCCAGGGCCACCACGTCCCAGTAGAACAACCGGGCATCGCCTTCAAGGTCGATCACCGTGCTGAGCTCGGCCTGCGCCGCACTGAAAATGATCGTTTCCTGGGGCAACCATTCCAGGGTCGCGCCGGCAGCGACTTTCAATTGCAATTGCTGATAGGCCGGACCGGCTGCGCGATACCACTTGGCCGCGCCGGGGCTGGTGATCTGTGCCCAGGCCTCGCGGCCGACACTGACCGAGATGTCCAGCCGATCGCCCCCGGCAATCCCGCCCGGCGGGTGCACGATGATGTGCTGGCACACCTCGGGGCCTTCGGCATACAGGTGTTTCTGCACCCGCAGCGGGCCTTGGTGCCGGCGCTGAACCGGGCGCGTACTGTCGCCGAAACGGGCGTAGCCCAGTTCCAGTTCGGCGTGCCAACTGGGGGTGAACAAGGCGCCGGAAGCGGGAAGAGTCATAGTCAGTGCTTGTTGTGATGTCATCAATACGATTGCAAAGGCTGTGCCGCCAGCTATTTCAAGCAGGATGAGGGGGGCGATGGGTTTTGCGCACCAATGTGGCGCACCGGAGAAATCCGAGTGCGACAAATTGGTGCTGCGCGTGATCGGGACGGCTCAAATGGTGACCAGTCCGCGCACGCCTTCGGCTTCCATGTTTTCGCCGCGCCCCTGTTGCACGATCTCGCCCCGGGACATCACCAGGTATTGATCGGCCAGTTCGGCAGCGAAGTCGTAGAACTGCTCCACCAGTAAAATCGCCATGTCGCCCCGAGCCGCGAGCTTCTTGATCACGGCACCGATCTCCTTGATCACCGAAGGCTGGATGCCTTCGGTGGGCTCGTCGAGGATCAGCAGGCGCGGGCGACTGGCCAGTGCGCGGCCGATGGCGAGTTGCTGTTGCTGACCACCGGACAGGTCGCCGCCGCGCCGTTGTTTCATTTGCAGCAACACCGGGAACAGCTCGTAGATGAACGCCGGCACTTCCTTCGCTTCACTGCCAGGAAAACGCGACAAGCCCATCAGGAGGTTTTCTTCCACGGTCAGCCGCCCGAAGATCTCGCGGCCTTGGGGTACGTAGGCAATCCCGGCGTGCACTCGCTGGTGCGGCTTGAAAGTGGTGATCGGTTTGCCCTCCCAATTCACCGCACCCTCCTTGGCCGGCAACAGGCCCATCAGGCACTTGAGCAGGGTGGTCTTGCCCACGCCATTGCGCCCGAGCAGGCAAGTGACTTCACCGACCTTCACGTCAAACGTCAGGCCGCGCAGGATGTGGCTTCCGCCGTAATACTGGTGCAGCTTGTCGACTTGCAGCATGTTCAAATTCCTTCTGTTCCACACAGAACCCTGTGGGAGCTGGCCTGCCAGCGATAGCGGTGGATCTACTGACATAGCTGTTGAATGTGCCGGCCTTATCGCTGGCAGGCCAGCTCCCACAGGTTATGTGTTGGCCAATCTCAGCGACCGAGATAAACCTCGATCACCCGCTCATTGTCCTGCACCTGCTCCAGCGATCCTTCGGCCAGCACGCTGCCCTGGTGCAGCACGGTGACGTGGTCGGCGATGGAGCCGACGAAGCCCATGTCGTGCTCCACCACCATCAGCGAATGCTTGCCCGCCAGGGTCTTGAACAGTTCGGCCGTGAATTCGGTTTCGGCGTCGGTCATGCCCGCCACCGGCTCGTCGAGCAGCAGCAGTTGCGGGTCTTGCATCAGCAGCATGCCGATTTCCAGAAACTGCTTCTGACCGTGGGACAACAGGCCCGCCGGGCGATTGACCGAGGTGGTCAGGCGAATGGTCTCCAGCACTTCGCTGATGCGATCCTTCTGTTCACCACTGAGGCGCGCACGCAGGCTGGCCCACACTGACTTGTCGGTTTTCTGCGCCAGTTCCAGGTTCTCGAACACCGTCAGCGCCTCGAACACCGTCGGCTTCTGGAACTTGCGGCCGATGCCGGCCTGGGCGATCTGCACTTCGCTCATCTGCGTCAGGTCCAGGGTTTCGCCGAACCAGGCCTTGCCGTGGCTGGGGCGGGTCTTGCCGGTGATCACGTCCATCAGCGTGGTCTTGCCCGCGCCATTGGGGCCGATGATGCAGCGCAGTTCGCCGACGCCGATGTACAGGTTCAGGTTGTTCAGGGCACGGAAGCCGTCGAAGCTGACGCTGATGTCTTCCAGGGTCAGGATGGTGCCGTGGCGGGTATTCAGCCCGGGACCGACCCGCTGACCCAGGCCGATGGCGTCGCGACTGGTGCCCGCATCCTTGTTGGGCTGCGGTGGATAAAACGCCGGCTCGAGCATGAATTCAGCCGTTGCAGTCACTCTCATGATTCACCTCGTTTCTTCAGCAGGCCGATCACGCCCTTGGGCAGGTACAGGGTCACCACAATGAACAGCGCGCCGAGGAAGAACAGCCAGTATTCGGGGAAGGCCACGGTGAACCAGCTCTTCATGCCGTTCACCACGCCAGCGCCGAGCAGCGGGCCGATCAAAGTGCCGCGACCACCCAACGCCACCCAGACTGCGGCTTCGATGGAGTTGGTCGGCGACATTTCACTGGGGTTGATGATGCCGACCTGTGGTACGTACAGCGCGCCGGCCAAACCACACAACACCGCGCTCAACACCCAGACGAACAGCTTGAAACCGCGCGGATCGTAGCCGCAGAACATCAGGCGGTTTTCCGCATCCCGCAGCGCGGTCAGCACCCGGCCGAACTTGCTTTGCGCCAGGCGCCAGCCGATGAACAGGCTCGCTACCAGCAGCAACACCGTGGCGAAAAACAACACCGCGCGGGTACCCGGTTCAGTGATGCCAAAGCCAAGAATCGTGCGGAAATTGGTGAAGCCGTTGTTGCCGCCAAACCCGGTTTCGTTGCGGAAAAACAGCAGCATCCCGGCGAAGGTCAGGGCCTGGGTCATGATCGAGAAATACACGCCCTTGATCCGCGAGCGGAAGGCGAAGAAGCCGAACACCAGCGCCAGCAAACCCGGCGCCAGCACCACCAGGCACAGGGTCCAGAGGAAGCTGCTGGTGCCGGTCCAGAACCAGGGCATCTCGGTCCACGACAGGAACGTCATGAACGCCGGCAAGCCATCGCCCGAGGCCTGGCGCATCAGGTACATGCCCATCGCGTAACCGCCGAGGGCGAAGAACAGGCCATGGCCGAGGGACAACAGGCCGGCATAACCCCACACCAGGTCCAGCGCCAGGGCGACGATGGCGTAGCAGAGGATTTTGCCCACCAGCGTCAGGGTGTAGGCGGAGACGTGCAGCGTGCTGTCCGGGGACAACAGCGACAGCAGCGGCAAGGCCAGCAGCAAGGCGAGAATCACCGCGCCGACAGCGAGCGTGACTTTGGGGCCGGCCTTTTGGGTGGCCGTGACCATCAGGGGCTGGTTCATCAGTCGATCACCCGTCCTTTCAGTGCGAAGAGGCCTTGCGGACGTTTCTGGATGAACAGAATGATCAGCGCGAGGATGAGGATCTTGCCGAGCACCGCACCGATCTGCGGTTCGAGAATCTTGTTGGCGATGCCCAGGCCGAAGGCGGCGAGCACGCTACCGGCCAGTTGCCCGACGCCGCCGAGCACCACCACCAGGAACGAGTCGATGATGTAGCTCTGGCCCAGGTCCGGACCGACGTTGCCGATCTGGCTCAACGCCACGCCACCGAGGCCGGCGATCCCCGAACCGAGACCGAACGCGAGCATGTCGACGCGACCGGTAGGCACGCCGCAGCAGGCGGCCATGTTGCGGTTCTGGGTGACGGCGCGCACGTTCAGGCCCAGGCGCGTCTTGTTCAGCAGCAGCCAGGTCAGCGCCACCACGAACAGCGCGAACGCAATGATGACGATGCGGTTGTACGGCAGCACCAGGTTGGGCAGCACCTGGATGCCGCCGGATAGCCAGGCCGGGTTGGCCACTTCGACGTTCTGCGCACCGAACACCAGGCGCACCAATTGGATCAGCATCAGGCTGATGCCCCAGGTGGCGAGCAGGGTTTCCAGCGGGCGGCCGTAGAGGTGGCGAATGACGGTGCGTTCCAGGGCCATGCCGATGGCGGCGGTGACGAAGAACGCCACCGGTAACGCGATCAGCGGATAGAACTCGATGGCCTGCGGTGCGAAGCGCTGGAACATCAGCTGCACCACGTAGGTCGAGTAGGCGCCGAGCATCAGCATCTCGCCGTGGGCCATGTTGATCACGCCGAGCAGGCCGAAGGTGATCGCCAGGCCGAGCGCTGCCAGCAGCAGGATCGAACCGAGGGACATGCCGCTGAAGGCCTGGCCGAGCATTTCGCCGACCAGCAGTTTACGTTTGACTTGGGCCAGGCTGGTCTCGGCGGCGGTGCGCACGGCGGCGTCGGTTTCAACGCCGGGGTCGAGCAGGCTTTCCAGGCGCGTGCGGGCCAGCGGATCGCCGGTTTCACCGAGCAGGCGAACGGCGGCCAGGCGCACGGCCGGGTCGGCGTCCACCAGCTGCAGGTTGGCCAGGGCCAGGCTCAGGGCGGCGTGGACGCTTTCGTCTTGTTCACCGGCCAGTTGCTGGTCGAGGAATTTCAGCTGCGCCGGTTTGGCGCTTTTCTGCAATTGCTGCGCGGCACTCAAGCGGACCTTGGGGTCGGCGGCGAGCAACTGGTGGCTGGCCAGCGCGGTGTCGATCAGGCCCCGCAGGCGGTTGTTCAGGCGCAAGGTTTTCGGCTGGCCATCGACGGTCAATTCGCCTTGTTGCAAGGCGTTGATCAGTTCGATGCGCGCCGGATCGGGCTGCGCGGCCCAGGCTTCGAGCAGCTTGGCTTGCTGCACGGGATTGGCAGCGACGAAGTCTTCGGCGTCGCCGGCAAAGGCAGTCATCGGCAACAGAAGTGCCAGGGCCAGGATGAAGCGAAAAAGGGCGGTGGGCATATGCTTGGCCTTGCGCGAACTTTATGTGAGGGCTGGCTTTTGTGGCGAGGGAGCTTGCTCCCGCTCGGCTGCGTAGCAGTCGTAACCTGATACACCGCAGTCAACGGTTTGGGGCTGCTTCGCAACCCAGCGGGAGCAAGCTCCCTCGCCACAGAAAACCATTTTCACAGGGAGTTGAGTTGGGCCCGGACACTTGTCAGGCCCAATGGCTTAGTTGCTCTTCACCGCATACTCCGGCTTCTTGTCGTTGCCCGGGATGAACGGGCTCCACGGCTGGGCGCGGATCGGGCCTTCGGTCTGCCAGACGACGTTGAACTGACCGTCAGCCTGGATCTCGCCGATCATCACCGGCTTGTGCAGGTGGTGGTTGGTCTTGTCCATAGTCAGGGTGTAGCCCGATGGTGCGGCGAAGGTCTGGCCGCCCAAGGCTTCGCGGACTTTGTCCACATCAGTGGACTTGGCTTTTTCCGCCGCCTGCGCCCACATGTGGATGCCGACGTAGGTGGCTTCCATCGGGTCGTTGGTCACGGCTTTGTCGGCGCCCGGCAAGTTGTGTTTCTTCGCGTAGGCCTTCCAGTCATCGACGAACTTCTTGTTCACCGGGTTCTCCACCGACTCGAAGTAGTTCCACGCCGCGAGGTTGCCCACCAGCGGTTTGGTGTCGATGCCGCGCAGCTCTTCTTCGCCCACCGAGAACGCCACCACAGGCACGTCTGTGGCTTTCAGGCCCTGGTTGGCCAGCTCTTTGTAGAACGGCACGTTGGAGTCGCCGTTGACCGTGGAGATGACCGCAGTCTTGCCGCCGGCCGAGAATTTCTTGATGTTGGCGACGATGGTTTGATAGTCGCTGTGACCGAACGGGGTGTAGACCTCTTCGATGTCCTTGTCGGCCACGCCTTTGGAATGCAGGAACGAACGCAGGATCTTGTTGGTGGTGCGCGGGTAGACGTAGTCGGTGCCCAGCAGGAAGTAGCGCTTGGCGCTGCCGCCTTCTTCGCTCATCAGGTACTCGACGGCGGGGATCGCCTGCTGGTTCGGCGCGGCGCCGGTGTAGAACACGTTTGGCGACATCTCTTCGCCTTCATATTGCACCGGGTAGAACAGCAGGCCGTTGAGTTCTTCGAACACCGGCAACACCGACTTGCGCGACACCGAGGTCCAGCAACCGAACACCACCGCGACCTTGTCCTGGGTCAGCAACTGCCGGCCTTTCTCGGCGAACAGCGGCCAGTTCGACGCCGGGTCCACCACCACCGGCTCCAGCATCTTGCCGTTCACGCCGCCCTTGGCGTTGATCTCGTCGATGGTCATCAAGGCCATGTCCTTGAGCGACGTTTCGGAGATCGCCATGGTCCCGGACAACGAATGCAGAATCCCCACCTTGATGGTTTCAGCGGCCTGGACCGTCCAGGTCATGCCCATCGCGGCGATACTGGCCGAGAGTGTGAAAGCCTTGATCAAACTGCGACGCTTCATTGTGCGATCTCCATGAACGTATGAATTTTTCTGGGTGGCAGATGCGGACTACTGAAGGGGGTTTTGCAAGGGCTGTGCCCGGTCGGGCAAAGGCAGGGAAATGTCGTTCCAGAGCGGTTGCCAGGATTGACGGTGCACCACGAAGGAACGTATCTGGCGCATTGGTGCGCAGCGCTGCGCCACATTGGAGCGGGCAATGATGATCCATTGTGGGAGCGGGCTTGCTCGCGAATGCGGTGTGTCAGGCACACATAGGGCGACTGTCCCACCTCATTCGCGAACAAGCCCGCTCCCACAGTGTTGATTGATGTGAATCAGCGGCGGCGCATCAGGCCGATGAAGAACAGCCCGCCGATGGCGGCTGTGGCCACGCCGATGGGCAGGTCTTCCGGGGCGATCAGGGTTCGCGCGGCGACGTCGACCCAGACCAGAAATACGCTGCCGAGCAACGCGCACACCGGCAGCAATCGACGATGCTCGGCACCGACCAGCCGCCGGGCAATGTGCGGCACCATCAGCCCGACAAAACCGATCGAGCCACTGATCGAGACCAGCACGCCCGTCATCAGCGAGGCGATGACGAACACACGCAAGCGCACGGCGCGAGCATTCAGCCCAAGGGTCACTGCGGTCTGCTCACCGGCCATCAAGGCATTCAGCGGTCGGGCCATGCCCTGCAGCAACGCCAGCCCCAGCATCACGGTGGCGGCCGGCACCGCAAGCAACTCCCAGCGCGCCAGGCCGAGGCCGCCGAGCATCCAGAACATCACCGCCGAACTGGCCCTGTGGTCGCCCATGAACAGCAGCAGGTTGGCGATCGCCATCATCACGAACGACACCGCCACGCCGCACAGCAACAGGCGATCGCTGTCCAGGCGGCCGTGGCGGCTGGCGATCATCAGCACCGCCAGCATGCTCAGCAGTGCGCCGATGAACGCGGCGATGGGCAAGGTCAACAAGCCGGCGATTTCACCGACATGCAGCACCACGATCACCGCGCCCAACGTCGCGCCGGAGGTGACGCCAAGCAAATGCGGATCGGCCAGCGGATTGCGCGTGACCGCTTGCAGCACCGCGCCGATCAACGCCAGCCCGGCGCCGACCAACGCGCCAAGCAGCATGCGCGGCACCCGGATCAGCCAGACGATGTGTTCCTGCCCGGCGCTCCAGTCCGGCACACCCAGGCCGAACAGCTTGTGCAGCAGGATCCGCCCCACCACGTCCACCGGCACTCGAGCCGGGCCGAAACCCAGCGACACCACGCACGACACCAGCAACAGCGCGCCGAGGACGATCAGCCACACGGCGTAGTGACGATTGATCATCCGCCGTGAAAACCCTTGGCCAGGGTCTGCACCGCCAGGACGTTATCGATGCCCGGCGTGGCCTGCACATAAGGGATGACGATGAAGCGCTGATGCTTGATCGCGTCCACCGATTGCAGCGCTTGGTTGCTGCGCAGGAATTGAATTTTCTGTTCGGCGCTGACTTCGCCGTAATCGACGATCACGATCACCTGCGGATTGCGCTCGACCACGTTCTCCCAGTTGACCCGGGTCCAGCTCGCCTCGACATCGTCGAGCACGTTGCGCCCGCCGGCGGCATCGATCAGTGCCTGGGGCATGCCCAGGCGGCCCGAGGTCATGGCGCGGTCTTCACCGCTGTCGTAAAGGAACACGCGCGGTTTGTCGGCCGGCAGGTTGCTGCGAATGTCGCCGACCTTGGCCTGCATCTCGCTGATCAGGGCGTTGGCGCGATCCTGCACGTCGAAGATTTTCCCCAGGTTGCGCAAGTCGTTGTAAGTGTCTTCCAGGGTGGCCGCCGGGCGCTTCATCACGAAGGCGCAGGACTCGGTCAATTCATAGACATTGATGCCCAAGGGTTGCAGGGTCTGCGGCGTGAGGTCGCCGCCCACGCGCATGCCGTAATCCCAACCGGCGAAGAAAAAATCGACGTTGGCGTCGAGCAGGGTTTCCACCGACGGGTACTTGGCCGCCAGTTCCGGCAAGCCGTCGAGGATGCCCCGCATCTGTGGCGTTACTGCGTTCCAGCCGGACACGCCGCTGTAGCCGGCCATCTGCGGTCTCAGGCCGAGGGCGAGCATCATCTGGGTCATGTTGATGTCGTGGCTGACCGCGTGCCTGGGCGCTTGCTGGAAGGTCACCTCGCGGTTGCAGCTCTGGATCGTCAAGGGGTAGTGCGTGGCGTCGGCCAACGCCTGGGCGCTGCCCAGCAACAGGGAAATGAACAGCAGGGAACGCAGGATCATGGTTGGGTTATCCAGGTGATTCGGGGGTAGCCGTGCAAGGGGTGTTCGTCGATCAGCGCTTCGACGCCGAAGACGTTGCGCAGCAGGGTGGTGGTCAAGACCTCTTGTGGCGTACCGCTGGCGACGATGCGGCCGTGGTCGATCACGTACAGGCGATCACAGAAAGCGGCAGCCAGGTTGAGGTCGTGGATGCTGGCCAGGGTGGCGATCTTCAGGCGTTTGACCCGTTGCAACAGCTGCAGCTGATAGCGCGGGTCGAGGTGGTTGGTCGGCTCGTCGAGGATCAGCAGTTGCGGTTGCTGGGCCAGGGCGCGGGCGAGGATCACCCGCTGTTTTTCACCGCCGGAGAGGGTGCTGAAGGCGTGGTCTTCGAAGCCTTGCAGGCCGACCGATTCCAATGCCTGGCGGGTGAGGTTTCGGTCTTCGACCGTGTCACCGTCGAACAGGCCTTTGTGGGGGGTGCGGCCCATGGCGACCACCTCGTCGACGGTCAGGCCAAAGGCCTCGGGGAATTCCTGCAGCACCACGGCGATGCGTTGTGCGCACCAACGCGAGGACTGCTGCCAGACATTGTGGTGATCGAGCCGGACTTCGCCGCTCTGCGGTTTGCTGAAGCGCCAGGCGCAGCGCAACAGACTGGTCTTGCCGCTGCCGTTGGGGCCGATCAGGCCGACGAATTCACCGGCGGCCACGTGCAACGAAGCGTCGCGCAACTGGAACTGGTGATGACAGTGGCCGTGGCCCAGGGGGGACCAGGTGAGGTGGGTGAGGTTAAGCGAGGTCATGCTTTGCTCTGGATTTGCGGTGATGCGGCTGACGCCATCGCGAGCAAGCTCGGCTCCTACAGGGATCGTGTCTGCGTACGACACAAATCCTGTAGGAGCCGAGCTTGCTCGCGATGAGGCCCTCAAACCAAATGAAAAACCCGCAGCCCTTACCTTCATGGTATTGGCTGCAGGTCGGGCAGATGCGCAAAGTCTACAGATCCCTCTAAACCGCGCATCTCGCCTGTTTCATGATGAAGTTGAAGCACTCTCAGTTTGCCGGGTGAAGCGCGACAGCCACAGCTTGTCGAGCAGCCAGACCACCACCAGTGAAGCCCCCACCAACGGGAACGCCACCGCCAGGGCAAACATGATGACCATGGCGGTTTTCCATTTCGGCAGGTCGTGACGCAGCGGTGGGACGCCGAATTTGCCTTGGGGACGACGCTTCCACCAGATCACCACGCCGCTGACGGCGCTGAGCAGGATCATCAGGCAGATCAGCAGCACGACGATCTGGTTGAAGGTGCCGAACATCTTGCCTTCGTGCAGCATCACGCCAATTTCAGTGGCGCGGGCGACGGTACCGTACTGCTCGAAGCGCACATCAGCCAGGACCTTGCCGCTGTATTGATCGACGTGCAGGGTGGCGTCGTTGCGCGGGTCGTCGGCGAATACGGCGATGGTGAACACACCCGTGGCGGTTTTCGGGAACGTGATGCTGTAACCGGGCTCGACCTTGTTCTGCACGGCGATGTTCTGCACGTCTTGCAGGCTGATGGTCGGCGCGGCGGGGCCGGCTTGCGCACCCTGGTGGGCCATGTGTTCGGCATGGTCGCCGGACATCGGCATCGGCGTGTTTTCCATGGCCCAGGGCACGGTCTGACGGTGAGCTTCATTGAGGCTGCGCGCTTGGGCATCGGACGTCGGCACGTTGTCCCACATGGCGGCCGGGAAGACGTTCCACACCCCGGCGTATTGCTGGCCCCAGAAACCGGTCCAGGTCATGCCGCTGAGCAGCATCACCAGCAGCAGCGAGGCGCCCCAGAAACCGGTGACCGCGTGCAGATCGCGCCACAGCACCCGGCCGCGACTGCTCAGACGTGGCCACAGAATGCCCGCGGCCTGGCCGCGCGGCCACCACAGGAACACCCCGGAAACGACCAGCACAACGCCCCAGCCGGCGGCCAGTTCCACCAGGCGATCGCCGACGGTGCCGATCATCAGTTCGCCGTGGATTGCCCGGGCGATGGCCTGCAGGTTTTTCTTGGCGTCTTGCTCGCCGAGGATTTTGCCCTGGTACGGGTCAACGAATACGTTCAGTTCCTTGCCGCTGTCGAGCACCACGAACTGCGCACTGCGCTCGGCGCTGACCGGTGGCAGGTACTGTTTGATCGTGCCCTGTGGATAGGCGTCCTTGACCCGCTTGAGCAAGTCATCGGCGGCGATGCTGTGATGGCCGGCCGGAACGTTGAGCAGGTTGCTGTACATCAGGTTGTCGAGTTGTGGCTTGAACAGGTAAATGGTGCCGGTCAGGGCCAGCATCACCATGAACGGCGCCACGAACAGTCCGGCATAGAAATGCCAGCGCCAGGCCAGGTTGTAGAAATTCACTTTGGGCTGTTTCATCACGTGTGCTCCGCGAGGGCTCGGATCTTTTGGTTATGGGTTGGCGGGCTTACGTGATGATGGGCGGGGCGCGGGTGCGGGCGCCGGGAAAGAGGGCCGGCCGGGCGTGGCCCAGGCGTGGGGAGGGG